>PJTO01000181.1_pt1 | contig 63166 bp, 51 predicted proteins | sample 1512101 | NCBI WGS metagenome assembly PJTO01 (sample SAMN08177690, study PRJNA422409) | Soil metagenome, whole genome shotgun sequencing project.
CTACGCCCTTACAGAAAATCGTGGTGAGACTACATTCTCCACCAGCACCTCTAGAGCTGTCAAAGTTGAAATACTGAGAATAAGCGAGAAAACAGGCGAAAACATTACTTTATAGTGGGAGGTCGAACATTGCAGGTTGATCGGTTAAAAGTAAGGAAATTCGCCACTCGTCAGCAGATGGGAGAGGCGGCGGCAGCGGATGCAGCCGCGCATATGAAGCGGTTGTTGTCGGAGCAGGAGCGTGTGCGCATGGTGTTTGCGGCAGCGCCTTCACAGAATGAATTTCTGCAAGCGCTGGTTGGCACGGAAGGATTGGATTGGTCCAGGGTCGAGGCTTTTCATATGGACGAATATATCGGATTGCCTGCCGATGCGCTTCAGCGTTTCAGCCAGTTTTTGCAGGAGCGGATCTTTCAGGCTGTGCGTCCGGGGAAAGTGCATTTGATTAATGGCAGCGGCACGATTGAACAGGAATGCGAGCGTTACGGCCAGCTTATTGCGGAGGCTCCGATCGATATCGTCTGTCTCGGTATCGGAGAGAACGGACATATTGCCTTTAATGATCCGCCTGTAGCTGATTTTAACGATCCGCATGTGATCAAAGCGGTGGAACTGGATGCCGCTTGTCGTCGGCAGCAAGTGAATGACGGCTGTTTTCCGTCCGTATCCGCAGTGCCGACTCACGCATTAACCTTAACGATTCCGACATTAATGGCCGGCAGGCGTTTGTTCTGTATCGTACCTGGCTCGACCAAGCGCGAGGCGGTGTCGCGTACACTGACTGAAGCAATCTCGACCGCTTGTCCGGCCACGATTTTGCGCACTCATCCCGCTTGTACATTGTATGTGGATGCCGACTCATACGAAGGGAAGGGCCATTGAGATGGCTGTCGAGCGGAATGATGGGGCTGTGAAGCAGCTTACAGGAGTGGATTATCGGACAGGGCAAGCGATTCAAGTCGCCTGGGTCAACGGCCGGATTGATCGGGTACAGGAGGTGCGGGAGATTGCCGCTCGCCATGAGCTGCCTGTGCTTGCGCCCGGTTTTGTGGATTTGCAAATTAACGGATTCCATGGCGTTGATTTCAATACCCCGCCGATCAAGAGCGCCGCTGTCCGTGAAGCGACCAGAAAGCTGTGGGCGGAAGGCGTAACGACATACTATCCGACGGTCATTACTAACGATCCGCAGACGATGGAGGAAATGGTTCGCTCTATCGCACAGGCTTGCGGGGAAGATGCGCTTACTGCCGCAAGTATTGCGGGGATTCATGTAGAAGGCCCGTTTATTTCGCCGCAGGACGGCCCGCGCGGAGCGCATAGCAGGCAGTTTGTCATACCGCCGGATTTCGCCTTGTTTGAGCGTTGGCAAGAAGCGGCGGGCGGGCTGATCAAGCTGATCACGCTGTCCCCGGAATGGGAGGGGGCGCCTGCTTTTATTGAGGCTTGCGTTCGCTCGGGAGTAAAAGTATCGATCGGTCATACGGCGGCTTCTACGGAACAAATAGAGGCGGCTGTACATGCGGGAGCGAGTCTGAGCACTCATCTGGGCAATGGCGCGCATCAGATGCTGCCGCGTCATCCCAATTATATATGGGATCAACTGGCTAACGAAGGATTGGCGGCTTCGGTAATTGCCGATGGCTTCCATCTGCCGGCGGCCGTGCTCAAAGTGATGCTGAGAACGAAAGGGAAACAATTGTTTCTGGTAAGCGATGCCGTTTATTTAAGCGGGCTTGAGCCAGGTGAATATGAGACGCATATCGGGGGCAAGGTCGTGCTGACGGAAGAGGGCAGACTCCATCTGGCGGCAGATGCCCGCCTGCTTGCCGGTTCGGCGCAAATGCTGGGCAAAGGCATCGAATACTTAGTCCGTTCCGGCGTAGCCGATTTGCAGCAGGCATGGGAGATGGCTTCTATTCTTCCGGCGAGCTTTATGGGACTGCCTGCTGCGCAGGGGCTAAGCCCGGGCGCGCCGGCCGATTTGGTTGCGCTGGATTGGACGAATAAGGCGGGCGGGTCCATGCAGATCAAGGAAGTGTATAAGCAGGGAATACAAGTGTATGCAGGCTGAGCCTGATCTGTAGGAAGCTAGCGAGCTGACCCGCAGGCGGGTTTGTCAGCGAAATAGCCAGCCAAGCCGCACACCGGCTTAATCGAAGGAGATCAGGCTGTGCTCCCAAGCTTGAATCGTACTGGCGGCAGCGCCAATACAGCTCGCCAACGGGAACAGCTCGGATCGGGCTAACAGCAGATGATCGATTGTGCTGGAGACGGAGCGCGTCTTCAACTGAGCTTCGATGATTGGAAACAAATAAGCCGATATTTCCATAAGCGGACCGTCGCAAATAATCAGCTTGGGATTAAGCAAATTCGTCACATAGCTTAGCGCTTGTCCAATCTGCTCGCCTGCTTTGCTTAACACGCGCACCGCATCGGGGTCGCCCTGCTCAAGCTTGGCGGCTATCCATTCCATCGCATCAAGCGGAGCTTGATAGGTATCGGCATGGCTGTCCGGCTGCATTTGTTCCATAATCGCCGGCAGGCTTACACAGGTTTCCAGACAGCCGCGATTGCCGCAGCCACACAGCTTGCCGCAAGGCTCAACGACGATATGTCCCAGTTCTCCGGCAGCATTGACATCGCCGCGCAAGAGGGCGGCGTTCATCATTATGCTGCAGCCTACGCCGTTGCCGAAGTAGCAGTAGACGAAGTTGGAGATGCCTTGGCCAAGTCCGTGCCAAGCTTCGCCCAGCGAGGCGAGCTTAACGCTGTTGTCGAGCTGGATCGGGAGCGAGATTTGCTGTTTGACCAAAGCGAGAAACGGGATGTCGTTCCAATTCAAATGACTGGAGCGAATAATGGCGCCGGTAGACGCGTCAAGCAATCCAGGCACGCCGATCCCGATCCCGATGCAATTAGCGGCCGGATATTCGTCCAGCAATTGCCGGATGCCCGTCTCAATGGCATGCAAGGCCAGCTCAGGCGTGGCGGTGTGCAGCGGAACCGAGAACGAGTGAATGGGCTTGGCATACAGATCGGTAACCGTCCAGTGAATGACCGTTGAAGTAAGCTGAATGCCGATGGCCCATTTCTTGTTCGGGTTAAAATGGATGACGATCGGTTTGCGCCCGGCGCTCTGCGTATCCAGGGGTCCTTGTTCGATAATAAAGTGATGCGCAAGCATTTCGTCGACGATGGAGTTTACCGTGTTTTTATTTAAATGCAGCTCGCTGGCCACCTCTACGCGAGATGTGGCGCGCTTGTGCTTAATCAGTTGATAGACGAGCTTTCTGTTCATATCCTTGGCGATGGTAGGCCCGCGCCCTCTGGACTTTAACATGGCATTCACCTCACAGGTAGCAGTACAGATGTGCTCTTATCATAGCGAGGGATGCTACAAATGACAACTACCCGGACAAAGGAGGGGGAATACAGTGGAAAAGTTGAAATTTGCGATTATCGGCTGCGAACATGTTCATATCTCTATTTTCGTGGAAGAAATGTTGGCATTGGGGCATGAGGGGATAGGCATCTGCGAACCGCGCAATCATGAGCTGGCTACAGCCCTCGCGGAGAAATTCGGCATACCGCTCATCGAGGATGCGGAACAGTTAATAGCGGCGGCGGATGTGATCGGCAGCGCAGCCATCAATAATGAGAAGATCGACATCGTAGAACGCTGCGAGCGCGCGGGCAAACCGATTATGATCGATAAGCCTGCGGCGACCAATCGGCGGGATTATGAGCGGCTGCGGACGGTTGCGGCAAGAGGGAACATTGAAGTGGGCATGCTGCTGACCGAGAGATTCCACCCCGCAATCTATACGTTGAAGCAGAAAGTCGACCAAGCTTTGCTTGGGGATCTGGTCGCGATCAGCATGCGCAAGCCGCATCAACTGAACCCGGCAAGTCGTCCGCCCTGGTTTTTCTCCAAAGAACAATGCGGCGGCATCCTGATCGATCTGCTCATTCACGACTATGATTTGCTGCGCTGGCTCACAGGGTCGGAAGTGGTGAAGTCGCAAGGGAATATGATCCAACGGCTGCTTCCGGAGCATCCCGGCTTCTACGATTCGGTAAGCGTGCAGGTTGTGATGGAAAATGGCGTGACTGCCCAGCTATACGCGGACTGGTATACGCCGGACAAGAGCTGGACTTGGGGAGATGGGCGCATCTGCGTAACGGGAACGGAGGGCTTTGCCGAATTGCGCTTGTCCGGCGATCCTTTTGTGGCGGCAGATCCGCTGCTTCTATGCACAACCAACTCCGAGCAGCCGACGAGAATGACGTTAATCGAAGCGGCGGATTCGATCAGCGCAGATTTCTTGAAGCGGGTCAACGGTCAACCGTCGCTGCTGACGAACGAGGATGTGCTTGCGGCTACGCTGGCTTCGATCGAAGCCGATGAACAAGTGGAGATCATTGCGGTAAAGGAGCGTACAAAGTCATGAGCGGACAAACTTTAAAGATCGGCATAATCGGACTGGATACCTCGCATGTAACGGCTTTTACAGAGCTGCTGAATAATAAGAACGCCAAGTACCATGTGCCGGGAGGCAAAGTGGTTGTGGCTTATCCGGGAGGATCGCCCGACTTCGAACTCAGCTATAGCCGGGTAGCCGGTTTTTCCGATGAGCTTAAAAATAAATACGGCGTACAGATCGTCGATTCTCCGGAGGCGGTGGCGGAGCAGTCCGATGCGATCCTGCTCGAATCTGTAGACGGCCGGGCGCATCTTGATTTGTTCAAGCGAATTACCGCCTACGGCAAGCCGGTGTTTATCGATAAGCCGTTCACGGTCAGCTCCCGGGATGCCGAGGAGATCGTCCGCTTGGCAGGGGAGCATAACATCCCGCTGATGAGCTGTTCGTCGCTGCGTTATGCGGAAGGAATGCTGGAGGCATTGGCGGATGATCGGCACGGCGCGATCTTCGGCGTGGATGGCTACGGTCCGCTTGCTTTGCAGGAAACGCAGCCGGGCTTGTTCTGGTACGGCATTCATACGGTAGAAATGCTGTTCGCCGCGCTTGGCGAAGGATGCGTAGAGGTGCGGGCGACGACGACGGAAGATCATGATGCCATTGTCGGCACATGGGCGGATGGACGGATCGGCACGCTGCGCGGCAATCGCAGAGACAATTCGCAGTTCGGCGCATTGCTGCATAGAGAGCAAGGCAGCCGATTTGTGGATGTGTACGCGCATGAGAAGCCTTATTATGCCGGTCTGTTGGAAAGAATCCTTGCTCTGTTCCAATCCGGAGAAGCAGACGTCAAACTGGCGGAGACTCTGCAAATTATTCGGTTTATCGAAGCGGCCAATGAAAGCAGACAGAGCGGCCAAGCTGTGAAATTATAAATCATAATGAGGTGATTCGAGTGGGGAAAACGATGAAGTGTGGAATTTTGGGCGCAGGTGTAATTTCGAAAATTCATGCGCAAGCTGTTGCTGAAGTAGAACGCGCTGAAGTGTATGCGGTTTGCGATAGCGATGTGGAGAAGGCGGAACGATTAGCGGAGGAATGCGGCGCTGCGCACGTATTCACGTCTTTGGAAGAGATGCTGAAGCTGGAGGAGTTGGACATTGTCCACGTTTGCCTGCCGAGCGCGCTGCATGAGGAGGCTTCGATCGCATGCGCCAATGCCGGCAAGCATGTGCTGTGCGAGAAACCGCTGGATATCAGACTGGAGAAGATTGACCGTATCATTGAAGCTGTCGAGCGCAATCGGATCAAGCTTGGCTGCGTCTATCAGCGCCGGACGATGCCGGAAGCGATTGCAGCCCGCCAAGCGATTCAAGAAGGCAAGCTGGGCAAGATGGTGCTGGGCGACGCGTATTTGAAATATTATCGCAGTCCGGCCTATTACGAAAGCGCCGGCTGGCGCGGAACATGGGAAATTGACGGCGGAGGCGCTCTAATGAATCAGGGCGTCCACGGCATCGACTTGGTGCAGTGGATGATGGGCGATATTGTATCGGTATTCGCGCATGCCGCGCCGCTCGTGCGCAATATCGAAGTGGAAGATACGGCGGTTGTCGTCGTGAAGTATGCGAATGGAGCGTTCGGCGTCATTCAGGGAACAACTTCGGTTTATCCGGCGCAGGAGACGAGATTCGAGCTTCATGGAGAGAAGGGTTCGCTCATCTTCGGAGACGATGGAATTAGAACCTGGGAGTTGATCGAGGGCGAATTGGAAAAGCCGGGCGCCAGCGCCGGAGCGGGAAGTCCAGGAGCCGATCCAGCGGCTGTGGCGCATGCCGGACATGTGATTCTGCTCAACGATCTGATCGACAGCATTATCGAAGACCGGGAACCTGCCGTAAACGCTGCCGAAGCGCGCAAAGCGGTAGCGGTTATTATGGCTATCTACGAATCCTCGCGTACGGGCAAGGAAGTATTCCTGTAGATCAGCAACATTCGCAGTAGCAGAGGCGGAAGCCTTCATCTCAGCTTGAGTGGTTCAAGCGAGGGGTGAAGGCTTTTTTGCGTAATTCAGCACAGAACTTACAATTAATGCAGCATAGGAAGTTTTACGAATGAGTACACCGCACACCGTTCAAACAAAGTCCCGCAACCCATCCAAGATGAATTTTACGGGTCTGTCCAGATTTATCGTTCGACACCGCGCCTTGTATATCATGCTGATTCCAGGCATGTTGTACTTTCTGGTTTTCAAATGCTGGCAGGGAGCGTTATCGCAATTCCAGGATTACAACATTTTCAAAGGCTTCTTGGATAGCGAATGGGTAGGGTTCAAATGGTTTGAGCAATTTTTCGCTTACCCTAATCTCATCCGCTTGCTTAAAAACACCCTTATTATCAGCTTCTATCAAGTCCTATTACATTCCCGGCTCCGATCCTTCTGGCGATTCTTCTTAACGAGGTACGGAACCGCGGCAAGGGATCAATCGCCCCTCCCGCTTTGCTTTTTTCGCGAAATCATATCGTCATATCGACTGCATCGGGACATGAATTTATCGAGCGCAGCCTTTATCGGACTTCGACAACTGCTTGTTACGCATCACTTGCTCCATGATCGGTCCGGTACTAGCTAGGCGTCATGCGGTAGCGGGAACGAAACGCCCTGCAGAAGTAGGGATAGCTGCGGAAGCCGCATGACACTGAAATATGCTCAAGCGGAAGATCGGAATGCAATATGCGCTCGACGGCGATGGCCAGCCGCACATCGAGCGACATCTTGAACGTTTTCTTGAAAAGGTGAGCTGCGTTGGAGACGCTGACGCCTGCTTGGCGATCGCCTCAAGCGTTAATGTCTCGGTCGCGTGTTGCTCAACATATCGCTTGATGCGATAGGGCATATACAGATCGGAACTTGCGGTTTGCCCGGCTCGCTGGTGGACTGATCGTTCCAGCGTGAGGCATAGCGCCTTGAGCAGATAATCCATCATCTCCGTATTATCCTCGCGAAGATTTCTTTTCTCGTTGATCAGCCTTCTCCACAAAGACAAAATATCGTCGTTCACTTCAATACGCACGCTGTCGGGAAAGCCGCCCCTAGCGATCCATTGCGTGATCCATTCCCCTTCGCAAATTAAATAGTAATCCGCGCTTTCCTTGCCGGGCGAGGCGTCTACCGTTAGTTGATAGGTATCCCCGGGCTTCGAAAAAACCAGGTCTCCCGGACCGACCTCATACGGACGGCCATTGAGGGTTACTTGACAGCTTCCCTTCACCTGCAGACGTAGAAGCAATAAGGAGGGAACGCTCTTCTGCAGGTTGAAAAAAGGCTTGCGATGAACGAGTAGCCCAGCGAGTGAAGCTCAATCGCATGATGTACCATGACAGTTCCCTTCCCCATTTCATTGGATATTCTCTTCGCTGCCGCTTGGTCCGGCGTATCTATATAGCACGTTCCTCGGCGGAAGCATTCAAACGTGCATCAAGCTGGTTGAGGACATGTTTCCGACTTCCGAATAGTCCCCCATGCAGGCCGACACTTGCTCGGCGTCGACTCTATCGAACGATTTGCGATTTTCAATTCATCTTCAATTTCCTCTCGATAAGCTGAACCGCCAGCATTTACAGCATCGCCTCTATAACATATCTGCCGCCCTGCAGCGTGGCAAACTGGGCCTCGCAGCGGTCGTCGGTTAGCAGTCTTTCGCCGGAGTCGGCAGAGACGACGGCGAAAGGCACCCCCGCGCGCACTTTGCAGGTCCGTCCGTTACGGGAGAGAATCTCGGCTCTCGTCAGCCTGCCGTCTCGCCACTCCATGGCCACCTCGAAGCCCCCGCGCGCCCGCAAGCCGCGAATGCTGCCATCGGGCCAAGCCGAGGGAAGCGCCGGCAGCAGACGGATTTCTCCGCCATGACTTTGCAGCAGCAGCTCGGCGATCCCCGCGGTCGCTCCGAAGTTCGCTTCGATGGTAAGCGGATAGAAGACGAGCTTCGGATGGCGATGCGCATTGAACAGATTCGGAAACGGGTTGCGGAGCAGCTTCTCCAGATAGTCGTGAGCCATATTTCCATCCTCAAGCCGGGCATACATGCTGATCATCCAGGCAAAGCACCAGCCGATCGTATCGAGCTTTTCATGCTCTCGTCTCCGTTTAAGTGTCGCCTTGACCGCCTCAGCGAGCTCGGGGTCGCGGGACGGAATAATTTCGCTCCCCGGATGCAGCGCATACAGATGAGCGGTATGCCGGTGTCCCGGCTCGCTCTCTTCGAAATCCCGATACCATTCCTGAAGCTGTCCGTATTGGCCGATTTGCAGCGGAAGAAGCCGGCCTGCAGCTTGTTCCAGCGTTCCCCGGAATTCGATGTCGATGTCCAGGAGCGAAGCCGCTTCGATGCAGTGGGCGAACAGTTCCCGGATCAAGGACGTATCCATCGTCGAGGCAATGCTGACGGCCGCCTTCTGTCCGTCCGGGCCGATAAACGTATTTTCCGGGGAAGTAGACGGATTCGTTACGAGATGTCCTTCGCCATCCTCGACGAGCCAGTCCAGACAAAATTCCGCGGCGCCTTTCAGGAGCGGATAGGCCCGCCGTTTCAGGAAGTCGAGGTCCCCGCCGAATTCGTAATGCTCCCACAGATGCTGGCAGAGCCAGACGCCGCCCATCGGCCAGAACGCCCAACTGGCCGGTCCCTTCGACGGACCGCCGGACGGAGCGGTCGTCCGCCACAAGTCGGTGGAATGATGGGCGACCCATCCGCTGCTATTGTAATGGATCTTCGCCGTCTGCGCCCCTGTTATACTCAGATCGTCCAGCAGGTCGAACAGCGGCTCGTGGCATTCGGCCAAATGATTCGCTTCCGCCGCCCAATAATTCATCTGCGTATTTATATTAATCGTATAGCAGCAGGCCCACGGCGGACGGGTCATATCGTTCCAGATGCCTTGCAGCGTCGCCGCCTGCGTGCCCGGGCGGGAGCTGGAGATCAGCAGGTAGCGACCGTATTGGTAGAAGAGCACCGCCATCTGCGGATCGTTCTTCCCGGCTCGCAGAGCATCGATCCGCTCGTCCGTCGGCAGGCCGTCCAGGCCCGGAACGTCGAGCCGCCAATCGACGCGCTCGAACAAGCGGCGATAATCGGCCGTATGGCGGAAGAGCAACTGTTCCCAGGTTCGCCCCGAAGCCACGTTCAACCGGGAGATGCAGAGCCGCTCCGGATCTTGGCCGTCTTTTCTCGGGTCGCGGTCGAAACCGTTGTAGCTGGTCGCCGCAGCGAGCAGGAGTACGGCCTCCGTCGCATTGCGAACGACGATGCGGTTGCCGTGCGTCTCCACCTTCCCATCCGTCGAAGCAGCTTGGAGATGCACGGCGAACGTCAGACCCTGCCCGTCTTCGTAAAACACCGACTGTTCGGTGTCGACGTGATAGGGCTCGACATGGACCGGACTCTGCCCGGTCAATGCAATGCGGCGGTCGTCCGCCCGTTGCACGGAATAGTTAAGCGGACTGTCGAGCGAAGCTTGAAAATGCAGCTTGCCCGGGCGGTCGACCGCCAGTCGGACGACCATGACCTGATCTGGCGCGGAGACGAATACCTCTCTCGTATGGAGAACGCCTTGGCGAACGAAACGGGTACGGAATACGGCGTCCCGCAAATCCAGCTCGCGCCGGTAATCCTCGACCTGTTCGTCCCTGTCGAATTCCAGCCGCAGATCGCCCATCGATTGGTACGATTCGACCCAGGGGCCGAGCATATGCTCTTCGATCAGGGTCTGCGCCTCCGCATAGCATCCGGCGAAATTCAGCCGCCGCACCTCTTCCAGATGCTCAGCGGCTCCATAATTGTTCGGATCGGTCGGCCGCCCGGACCACAAGGTATCTTCGTTGAGCTGGATACGCTCATGCTTGATTCCTCCGAAGACCATGCCGCCCAGCCGTCCGTTGCCGATCGGCAGGGCTTCGACCCATTCCGCGGCAGGTCGTCGATACCAGAGCTTGAGCTTATTCGCGTCGGTCAATGATCTCATCCTTCCTGTGCAGCGCTTTGCAGAATCAGCACGCCTTTGGGGGGAAGCGCGACCGTCCCCGATAGGACCGATCCGGATAGCAAATCCGTACGCGCTTCGGCGCCGATGTCTACCGCGGCTTTGTCGTCGCGGTGGTTCAATAGGAACGTAAAGCGGCCGTTAGCGTTGACGCGCTGCGTAACCTCGACGCCGCGAGGCGTATCCAGCATCGGCTCGATGCCCTTTCTCCGGCACAGCTCCGCGACGAAGTCGGATAGAAACCGCTGCTCCGGGCTGGATGCAATATACCAAGCTTCTCCTTGACCGAACCGGTTGCGTGTGAGCGCCGGTCTGCCGCGATAGAAGTCGTCCCCGTATTCCGCGAACACTTCGGCGCCCTCCGAATGGATCAGGTCGCATAGTAAGCCGCAGGAGTAGGAGCCGCTAACCGAGCCTAGCGGTTCTTTCATGACGATCGAATTGTGTTGATCGGGGAACAGAGCATCGAGCTCTTCCGCCCACAGCCCAAGCAGCTTGCGCAGCTCGCCCGGGTATCCGCCGAGCGCAACCAGATCGCTCTCGCCGACGATGCCGCTGAAAAATGTGGTGATGAACGTTCCGCCTCTGCGCACGTAATTTTCCAGCTTGGGGGCATAGCCCGGCTTAACCATGTAAAGTACGGGAGCAAGTACGAGGTCGTAGGCGCTCAGATCCGAATCTACGCCGATCAGATCGACCGGAATGTTCCGATCATAGAAAGCGTCGTAATATCGCTGAATCTGATCGAGATACTTCAGCGCGACGGTCGGTCCGCTGGAGTATTCAAGCGCCCACCAATTGTCCCAATCGAAGACAATGGCCGCCCGAGACATCGTTCTGGCATCGAGCAGCGTGTCGCCCAGACGCTTTAATTCGCTGCCGAGCTCCGCCACCTCCCGAAATACGCGGGTATGCTCGTGGCCGGCATGGTCGATGATCGCGCCGTGAAACTTCTCGAACGCCCCTGCGTTTCTGCGCATCTGGAAGAACATAATGCTCTCGGCCCCGCGCGCAATCGACTGATAGCTCCACAGCCGCATGACTCCGGGACGCTTGAGCGGATTGACGTCCTTCCAGTTAAGCACGCTGGGGCTTTGCTCCATGAGCAGGAACGGATCCCCGTTTCTCAAGCCGCGCATCAGATCGTGCCGCATGGCGATCTGGCTCATCGGCATTTCGTTCGTCGGATAGCTGTCCAGCGCGATGACGTCGATCTCCTTCGCCCACTTGAAATAATCTAGCGGCTTGTAAGCCCCATTCCCCTGAAAGTTCGTCGTCACGACCGCGTCGGGAATGACGGCCTTGATCGCGTCTCGCTCCAGCATATAGCATTCCAGCAGGCTATCCGAGGCGAACCGGGCATAATCGAGAGAAATGCCCTGGAACGCCGTCTTGTCCGGATTGGCCGGATCGATATGCTCGGACAGCAGGCTGGGGAGGACGACCTCCTCCCAGCTGTAGAACGTGTGGCCCCAGAAGCGCGTGTACCAGGCGTCGTTCAAGGCATCCAGCGTTCCGTACCGTTTCTCCAGCCATAGCCGGAATGCCCGCTCGCAGTTATCGCAATAACAGCGCCAGCCGTACTCGTTGTTCACATGCCAGAGCAGCAGCGCGGGGTGGTTCTTGTATCGCTCGGCCAGCTTGCCCGCCATAAGCGCCGAATATTTGCGGAAGGTCGGGCTGTTCGGACATGAATTGTGCCTGCGTCCGAACTTCTTTTTGCGACCTTCGGGATCTACAGTCAGCACGTCCGGGTATTTGAGCGCCATCCAGGCCGGATGAGCGGCTGTGCTCGTCCCCAGGCATACCGCGACGCCGTTCCTGTGAAGCTCGTCCATGACCTCGTCCAACCATTCAAACCGGTAAGTTTGCTCGTCGGGTTGATTCAACGCCCAGGAAAATACGTTTAGAGTAACGATATCGATATCGGCCAGTTTGAACAGGCGCATATCCTGGTCCCGGATTTCCCGCGGCCATTGCTCGGGGTTGTAATCTCCGCCATAAACGATTTTCGACCACTTGCGTTTCATGAACGCACCCTCCTTATTTTTTGATCTACGCTCCGTCGATCGCTCCGGCTCTTTGCGGTGAACACGAACGAGCCCGAACCGGTCCGATAGACCGCACAGCCGTCTTCGTGCCCGGCGAACCGCGCTCCGTCTCCTTCCACGGCGACGGAATCGAAGTCGGAAACGGGAATATGGATCCATCCGTCCGCATTGACCGGAATTTCCACGGCAACCTCTAGCGCATGCCCTTCTCCCTGTTCCCACCGAACGGACGCTTGGCCCGCTCGCAGCTCATGCCGGGCTTCGGCCCATAGCACGTCGCCGACAATGCCTGGCTTAACCTTCACGGCGAAACGCCCCGTTTCCGGAAGATACCGGTAATCCAGCCCCGCGAGACCGGTGTAAAGCCACTCCTCCAGATGCCCAAGCATAAAATGGTTCTGCGATTTGCCGACGGTCGGCCCGTCCCAGGCTTCGGTCAGCGCTGTCGCGCCGTTGGCGATCTGATAGCCATAGCCTGGCGTATCGGTGCTGCGCGTCATTCGGTAGATCAGGTCCGACCGTCCGCCGCGCGCAAGCGCAAGCAGCACATATCTATGGCCCAAGTCGCCGGCCGTCGTCCGGCCGCCTCGCTCCTCGATATTCCGAACAAGCCGCGCAAACAAGACGTCCCGATGAGCATCCGGAGCCAATCCGATGGCCAGCGGCATCGCTAAGGCTGCATCGCTGCCCTCGGCGTACAGAACCGACCGCTCGTCGAAGAACTCGCAGTTAAAGGCGCCTTTGATCGAATTCGCCAATCGGGCGTAGACGTCCGCGTCCTCAGTGAAACCAAGCCGAGTCGCGATGCTTCGCATGACGATGGCCAACCCGTAGTAGATGGCGGTTTCCGCCAACGGGACCGGGGTGTTCTGCGAGAAGCCGGGCCCGTTCGGACCGACGTCATACCAATCTCCCAGCCCGCCTCGGAGAATGTTGCCGTCCGCGGTGGCCGTCAAATAATCGATATAACGTCTCATCGTCTCGTAATGCCGCTGCAGAGCGCCGGCGTTTCCATAGCGCTGCAGCAGCTCCCAGGCGGCCAGAACGGAGGAGCCGCCCCAAGCGGCCGCATGTCGGAAGACGTCCCACGGCTCCTGGAATACGACGTATTCCGGCGCCGTCGTCGGAATGAGCCCGTCGGGCTGCTGGGCATCGGCGATGTCGGCCAGCACCTTCATCAACAGCGCCTCGACATCGTAATTAAACATCAGCGACGGCCCCATGAGATGGACTTGCTCCAGCCAGCCGAGCTTCTCGCGATGCGGGCAATCGGTCAGCACGCTCTTCATGTTGCTAAGCATCGCCCGGTTGATGATCGCATGGATCCGGTTCAGCCTGTCGTCCGAGCAGCGAAAGCTTCCCGCTGTTCGAACGTCCGGATAGATCATCTGCCCCTCTATGCGGTGCAGCACCGGAAGCTCATATGCCTCGTGGTCGTCCGTTTCCGGAGTAAACGCCCCAATACCCTCGACCTGAACATATCGAAACCCGTAGTAGGTAAATCTAGGTCTCCATACTTCCGTATCGATGCCCCTTAAGGTGTAATTCAGCTCGTAAGGCAATCCCGACCATTTCTGGTTGGCCAGTCCCTCATCCGTCAGCAGCTCTGCCGGGACCAGCTTAACCGTTGCGCCCTTAGGCCCCGAGATAGCGATTTCCGGCCAGCCCGAGAAATTCTGGCCCAGATCGATAACGAACACGCCGGGCTTCGGCTCCATGATGGTGACCGGGGATAGCCGCTCCATCACCTTGAGAGCGGGCGCCGCCTGAGCGACAAGCTCTCCGGAAGGCGCCTCCGCCTCCGACGCTTCGTGCCAATCCGCCCCTTCGACGAAGCCGGAACGATCCCAGCCTTCTCGCTCCATCTGCGCATCGTAATCCTCGCCGCCATAGATGCAGGAGAAGGCGAGCGGGCTTGCGGCCGTCCGCCACGCGCTATCCGTGCCGATCGTCTCGCTCGTGCCGTCGGCGTAGTCGATGACCAGATCGGCCAGACATTTCGGCGGGCCATACGAGTCTTTAAATTTCGTATAGCGGCCGCCTGCCACATTGTAGAAGCCGTTGCCGAGCAGGATTCCCGCCACGTTCTCTCCTTGCGCGAGCGCGTCGGTGATGTCGTACACTGTGTAAAGTACCGTTTTGTCGTATTCCGTCCACCCGGGATCCAGCTCGTAATCGCCGACTTTGCCGCCGTTCAGGCGAAGCTCGTAATGCCCCAGGCCGCTTATATACGCCCGGGCGCGCCGCACAGGCTTCTCGATCCGGAAACTCCGACGGAACTGAGGGAGCGGGCGCCCGGCAGTCCCGTCGGAAGCGTCTCCGATCCACTTTCCGCTCCATCTTCCATCGCGAAGCAAGCCCGTCTCCCACCAGGAGACAGGGCTTTCCGCTTGTCGGCCGAGGTCATCCCGCACCGTCACTTGCCAGTAGTAGCGCCTCCGGGGCTCCAGCGCAGCCCCTTCGTAGGCAATTGCGGCTTGATTCCCGTCGCCCCGCCATCCGCTATCCCATACATCGGACCGTCCGTCGGCCAGTAGCTCCTTGCGCGAAGCGACCCTGATCCGATAGGCGGTTTGCGTACGCGAGCGTGAGGGGGATGACGCGAAAGTCCAGCCCAGCATGGGAGCGGTTGCATCCAAGCCCAAGGGCCGGATGCGGCCTTCCGTCCGCATCGACGAGATGATCAGTTCGGTCATAGTTCTCCTCCTGAAGACGCGTGTTCGGTCAACAGTTCAGACGTCGCTACCGTGATCGTGCGGAACTCAGGGAATATATTGCAGGTCCGATCCCCGTCCTGAGGACGGCGGCTGGCCGTATAGAAGTGGTACAGAATGCCGTTATGGCGGATAACGGACGGCTTGTGCGCGAAGAGGGCGTCCAGCTCGCCTTCCCGGCCCGTCTCGATGATCGGCTCGGGGTATTTGTCCCATTGCCGCATATCGTGCGACAGCGCTATGCCTTCCTGTGCTTTCTTGTAATCGTAGCCGAAAAAGTACATCACCCAGCGATCGCCGTCGCGAAGCACGCACGGGTCGCTGACGAAGCCGCTGTCCCAGGCTCCGGGCGTCACCTTCAGAACCGGGTTATGCTCGTGCCGCCGCCAATTTCGCAAATCCGTCGATACGGCCAGCCCCGTCTGTTCGACCCAGCGGCCGTGATCCTGATTTTTAGCGTTATAGAACAGATAGAACGTTCCCTCATGCTCCACAAGGCATTCTTTGTACAATCCGCCGCGTTCCCAATCCGCGCCTTCCCCCGGAACGAGAATAGGCTCTTCGAGCCGATGCCACGTTAGCAGGCGTTCATCGTCTGTCCAGGCGAGTCCGATCTTCGCGGGTCCGGCCTCGTATCCTTCGCCGGGATAGGAGTGATACGTCAGCCAATACTTTCCTTGCCACTTTTTCAGAGTCGGTGCTTTATGCAAGTCGTTTTCCCTCAGAATCCACGTTCCGGCAATGTTCCGCGAATCCCAGCGGGAGCCTTCGTCTCTGTCGAGAATGGTAGACAGATGCTCCCAACGGAGCAGATCTTCGCTTGTCGCCAGCGCGGTCTGATAGCCTACTCCGTCGAAGCCGACGTACATCATATAAAAGCGGTCGCGATGCCGGAAGACGAATGGACAATCCACCGCGTGATAGTCGAAGCTGCCGGGGACTCCGGAGCCGACCAGTACAGGATGGCCGTACTTGTAGGGCGTTAAATAAGGGCGAATATCCAACGGAATGCTCCCTCCTTGCCGAGACGGCGAATGAAGTTTGAACCATCATAACATGGAAGGATATCCGGATAATTAAGGCTTTTGGTTAAAAATGATCGCTATACATCGCTTTGAACAGGCTCCTAAGATAAGGGGTATGGAAAGCGAATTTACAGGCGAGCGAGGGTGAACGATGAGCATAGAACGATTGAAGCGACAGTTTAAGTCCGCCGATCCGCGCTTCGGGCCTTTGCCTTTCTGGTGGTGGAGCGCGGAGGAAGTGACGGAAGAGCGCATCCGCTGGCAGCTGCGAAAATTCCGCGATGGCGGCTTGCGCAATATCGGTATTATCAATATTGCGCCGACAGGTCCCCAATACGGCAGCGTAAGCGATAACCCTTTCTACTTCAGCGAACGCTGGTGGGCGATGTTCGAAGCGGCTTTGCGGGAAGCGGAGAGGCTTGGCATGTATTTGTACTTCTATGATCAAATCGGTTTCTCCGGCTCGAACTTCCCGGCGAGAATCGTGGCCGAGCAACCGGAATGCGCCGGCTACGTCCTGCGCAGATTCGCCGCCGACGAACAGCTGCCCGACGACGCTACGCCGCTGCTGAGGACCGCGGAATATCAATACGCATCCGTTCGCCAAGGCTTTAACTGGCTGGACCCTTATGCTTGTTCCTTGCTGCTTGATCGCGTGCACGGGGAGTTCGAGCGCAGGTTCCCGCACGATCTGGGCCGGACGATCGCGGGGAGCTTCCAGGACGAGCTGCCGCCTCTGCCGTTGTGGACGCCGAAGCTGACGGAGCTATACGGGGAGAGATTCGGGGGGGATTTGCTCTCCGAGCTGCCTGCGCTGTTTGAAGATCTGCCGGAGTCGGGGCGGGTGCGCAGAAACGTATACGAGCTGGGTGCGGAATTGGCCGAGCAGGCCTTCTTCATTCCGATCTCGCAGTGGCACGACAAGCATCAAATGCTGCTGTGCTGCGACCAGGCCGGGTCAGCTCGGAAAGTCGACGTGCATGGCGCGCAGCGTCTGTACTTGGACTATATCCGAACGCATCGCTGGTACAATGCGGCGGGCTGCGATATGGACGGAGAGATTAAGCCGCATTCGTCGATGGTTCATCTGCACGGAGGCAAGCGCGTGTTCCTGGAGGCGTTTCATACGAGCGGGTGGGGCGGAACGCTGGAGGAAACGCTGCACTGGTTGATTCCCTGGTTTCAGGCGGGGGTAACGCTGTACAGCCCGCACTCGGTCTATTACAGCACGCGCGGCGGCTGGTGGGAGTGGGCGCCGCCCGATACAGGGTGGCGGCAGCCGTACTTCGAGCATTATTCGGTATTCGCCGACACCGTCAGCCGCATTTGTTCTCTGCTGAGCGAGGGAACGCATGTCGCGCCGATCGCGGTGCATTACCCATCCTATGCGGCCTCGGGCTATATGTCTTTAAGCGACGGCAAGAGCACCGATCATCCGATGCTGGTCGCCAATAAAGTGCCCAACGGCGAGACGGAGCATCTCCGCAGGGTGTATGCGGACGTAGCCGGTTTCAACGCCCGCAGGGACCAACATAAGCTTGGCGTTCTTAGGGAAGCCCGGCTGGATTTCGACGTCGTCGACGATTCAGCGTTGGAGAAAAGCAAGGTGGAAGAAGGCAAGCTGCACATTGCGGACGAGACGTTCTCCGTCTTGCTGCTGTGCGGAACGACGAGGATGGACGAGGCGGCCCGCCGCCGGGTGGAGCGTTGGATCGAAGAAGGCGGATGGGTGATCGGGATCGAGGTGCCGGAGGATGATCCGGTGCTGAACGGAATCGTCAAGGTCGATTCCGCCGCCTCCGCCGTCCAGCTTCTGAATGAGCGTATTCCTCGAATCGTGCAGGGGCCGGGCATGTCCCTTCATCGCCGCGTGGAGAATGCGGACGTCTTCTTGCTGCTTCCCGAAGAAGGCCGGCTGCTCGCGATGCACCAGCCTGCCGACGGGCGGACGGTTTTGCAAGAAAGCGCCGTCTATCGGCTGCGCACGCAAGGTCGGCCCCAGCTCTGGGACCCGGTCAGCGGAGACATTATTCCCGCGACGTACACGCGCGACGGCGAATGGGCGGAGCTGGAGGTAAGCTTCGCTTCCTGGCCGGCCGCATTGGTTGTCTGCCCCCGCGAGGAGGACCGCGGCGAGCCCGCATATCCTGCTGTTACGCCAACAACAGCCCTTCCTGCTAAATCCGTCGCGCACTCCGCGGCGTCGGTCTGCCGCGAGCTGCCCTCCGAAGGTTGGCGGATTATGGCGGTGCCGACACTGGATAATCGCTACGGTGACTTCGACCTGCATGGGGAACGCACGCAGTATGCGCCGATCGAGCGACGGATGGTCCGGGTCCGTCAGGAGACAAACGAGTCGGAAGGGGAACGGGCGGGTTGGCACCTTCCCTATTGCAACGAGGCGGATTGGGCCGACCGCTTGTGGAGCGAGGCCGCCTATTGGCAGGCTTCCGGCGATGAGCGCTTCGAGCCCGGAGCCAGTCGACCGGTCGTGTACAGCCGTACGTTCGGCGACCACAACTTTAGATCCTGGGCCGGCCGAATGGGACGAGTCCCGCGAAGATTCCTGAACCTCGGCGAAGTGGAGCAGGGCCGAACCGTATGGGCCCGCACCTATGTGCTTGCGCCTTCAGCCGGCCGCTATTGGATTCGTATCGAAAGCAATGCCGACATCGCGGGCCGGATCAACGACCGGGAAATCCAATGGCAGGGAGGCCCCGAGGAGCAGACCGCCTGGATCGAGCTAAATGTCGGACCCAATGAATTGAAGCTGCGGGTGAAGGCGATCGTCAGCGGCCTGGTTCGAGCCGGGGTAGAGGTTAACGCAGAGGCCAAGCCGCCGTTGCCCAAGTGGATCATGACGACGACCCCGAATGCCGGCTCCCGCTTGATCAAGACGATCGAGCCGCGCCCGGGCGCGTCCGTGAAGCGCGTCAGGCTCATATTCGCAGCCAGAGGCCGGGTCGCTTTGTACGTGAACGGTACCAAGGTGACGGAACATGGCGATTTTAACCCTTATATTCGCCAAGGACAAGAAGAGGCGGATGTGACTTCGCTATGGCGGGAGGGCGCGAACGAGATCCGGTTCGAGTTGCCCGAAGGCGCCGGCGAGGTGCTAGCGGACGGGGTCATCGAGCAGGAGAACGGGCAACAAACGGCGTTCTGCACCGGAGAGGACTGGCTCGACGAATCCGGCCATGCGGCAGCCATTCTTCATGAAGCCGTGCTGCAATTCGCGGAAACCGAGACGCTGTGGCTGTCTCCCCGACCGCATCCGCTTCCGGGCGTCGGCTGGCTCATGCCGCACTCCGTTCCGGACCCGGAGCCGCTGCCGTTCCAAGGCGATCCGGCTGCGATCGGCCGCCCCGTGTGGGTACGGCTGCCGCTCCCTATTGGCGCTTCCGGTATGACCTTGGCCGCGGCGGGTTCCATGCGAGTATGGATTTCCGGCAAGGAGGTCCCCGCGCGTGACGGCTGGGCAGAGTTCCCTCCTCAGATGGCGGGAGCGATTGCGGCTATTCGAATCGAACCGTTCGGCCCCTGCTCGGATGCCGACGTCCTGCTTGCGCCGATCCGCTTCAAGCTTTCCCCTGCGCCGGGCCCATTGGGAGATTGGCGAACGGCGCTTGCCCTGCCGCATCACAGCGGCGCTGTCGAATACGAACGAATCGTCGAATTGCCGGCCTCCGGGCGGGCGATCCTGGATCTGGGCCATGTCCGAGGCACGGCCGAGGTATGGCTGGACGGGCGCCCGATGGGCGTCCGGGCATGGCGGCCCTACCGCTTCGATCTGGGGGAAGGACCGGAGGAAGGAGCGCATCGTTTGCGCATTCGCATAACGAACACACTGGGCGCGCATTATGAAACGGGAAGGCCTTCGCACAATGTGGGAGGCAGCACAGATCCCAAAGTATCGTATTGGAACAGCGGCATCGATCCGACCTGGCAGCATCATTTTGCCGCAGGGGGGCTGCACGGACCTGTTCAAATAAGCCAAGAAACATCTTAAAATCGAACATCAGATTTGAAGAATGAACAATTGAGCGGTTCCGGCGCGTATTGTAACCTCGAATTAAGGCTGCAATACGCGCTGATAAGGAGTGGATCGATTGAAGCAGCAACTGGCAAAGGAATACGCGACGACAAAATCGGGTCATTCCATTCGTCTCGTATGGAAGCGCTTTAGACAACAGAAGTACATGCAACTGTTCGTATGGCTTGGCCTGATCTCTCTGTTTATCTTTCATTACCTTCCGATGTTCGGTATTCTGATCGCGTTTAAGAACTATAAGATCGCTTCCGGCATTTCCGGGATTTTCACCAGCGAATGGGTGGGACTGAAATATTTCAAAGAGTTCGTAAACAGTTATAACTTCAAGACGATCGTCGTCAATACGCTAGGGATCAGTTTTCTTAAACTCATCTTCGCCTTTCCGATCCCGATCTTGCTGGCGCTCATGCTTAACGAAGTGAAGGACGGGCTATTCAAGCGGGCGGTACAGACGGCCAGTTATCTTCCTCACTTCATTTCCTGGGTTGTTGTGGCCGGGCTCGCTTCGGTATTCCTGTCTGAGAACAGCGGCATTTTCAACAACCTGCTGATGGGACTGGGGCTGATCAAGGAGCCGATCGCTTTCCTGTCCGATCCCGGCAACTTCTGGGGGATGGCCGTCGGAACCGCGGTATGGAAAGAATCAGGCTGGTGGACGATCATCTTCCTGGCCGCTGTCAGCGGCATCTCGCCCGCACTGTACGAGGCAGCGCATATCGACGGAGCCGGGCGCCTGCGCCGGATTTGGCATATTACGCTTCCCGGCATCAGGGGGACGACCATCGTCGTGCTGATTCTGGCCATCGGAAGCCTGCTTGGCGGCGGGCTGGTCGGCTCCAACTTCGAACAAGCCTTCCTGCTCGGAAACGCCGTGAACGCGGACAAATCGGAAATTCTGCAAACGTACGCGTTTAAGGTAGGGCTGTCCCAGGGACGCTACTCCTTCGCTACCGCTATCGATTTGCTGCAGGCCGTCATCTCCGTCATCTTGATTTTCGGCAGCAACTGGATTTCGAAAAAAACAACCAAATCGGGCTTGTTCTAGACGGGTAAGAGAGGAGGACACCATGAGAAAAAGAACGCTCGAGGACTATTCCGTGGATACGTTCATTTACGCTTTGCTGATCGTCATCTTTATCGTCACTGCTTACCCTTTCTATTATTTATTCATCATCTCCTTCAATAACGGACTGGATACCGGACTGGGAGGGATTTACTTCTGGCCCCGGGACTTTACGTTGGCCAACTATGAGAAGATTATGGGCGATGCGAAATGGACGCTGGCCTTCTTCGTGACGGTGGCGAGAACGGGAGTCGGAACGCTGATCGGCGTCGTTTTTACTTGCCTTGTCTCCTATGGATTGGCGCATAAGGATCTGGTATTCAAGAAAATCTACTTTTCTCTGTTCGTTATCGGCATGTACGTATCCGGGGGATTAATCCCGTTCTATATTATCCTAAGGCACATGCACTTGCTGAATACGTTCTGGGTGTACGTCGTTCCATCCATGCTGAATATTTTCTTCCTGTTCATCGCCGTATCGTTCTTCCGGGAAATTCCCTCGGAATTGCGGGAGGCCGCGACGATCGACGGCGCGAACGACTTGAGGATTTTCCGCTCGCTCATCGTGCCCATATCCAAGCCTCTCATGGCGACGATGGCGCTGTTCCTGGGCGTGGGACAATGGAATGCCTGGCTCGATTCGGCCTATTACGTGCAAAATGAGAATCTGAGGACGCTGACCTATCGGATGATCGAAGTCATCAATAGAGGCAACATTCCGACGGATGCGGTTAGTATCGAATATGCGGCCAATGCCGTCAAGGTAACCACGTATTCGCTGCAGGTAACGTCCATGGTTGTGGCCGTTGTACCGATCATGATCGTGTACCCGTTCCTGCAAAAATATTTTGTCAAAGGTGCGATGATCGGCGCGGTTAAAGGCTGATTCTCGATAAATGCAATTATTTAACGGGAGGGTTCATGCAAATGAAAAAGAATACCGGCAAAGCTTTGAAATCGCTGGGGCTGCTCGCGCTTATCGGGTCCTTGCTTACGGCTTGTTCTTCGGGAGGCAACAACGCTCCGGCCTCGTCCGGCGCTAGTCCGTCCGCTTCGGCAGCATCTCAAACGGAGGACGGCGGAGCGGAGGCGGTCAAGGATCTTGGAGAAATTACGTTGTTCGTCGACCACCCCTGGTGGCCGATGACCGAATGGAAGGGCAAAATTCCCGAAGAAATCACGAAGAGAACCGGCATCAAGGTGAACGTGCAGATCGCCGCCGACGCGCAGCAGCTCCCGCTAATGATCGCGTCCGGCTCGCAAATGCCGGACATCGTTTACACGTACAACAACCATCAATCGATGTCTAATCCGGATATTTCGTATACTTGGGACGAACTGATCGACGAGTATCAACTGAAGGACTTCGAAATCAATCCGATTGTCAGAGCCGTTAACGCGACGAAGGACGGCAGCCTGTACACGTATCGCAACGGCTACATGACCCCCGATGAATCGGCGGCATGCGACAAGTGTTTGAATCCGGGCCAGGGCCTGTCGGTACGCGCGGATATTATGGAGGCGCTCGGCAATCCGAAGCTGGAGACGCTGGACGACTACCTGAAGATTCTTGGACAAGTCAAGACGAAGTATCCGGATCTCATTCCGGCGGTCATTACTCCAGGGGAAGCGGGAAGCTACTTGCGCGTTCAGCACGGCGTGCCCCGGTTCGGCTTCTACAACGCAGGCGACGACCAGGCGAAATACTACATCAATCATCCGGAGCAGGAAGCGTTCTACCTGTATGTGAACAAGCTCTATCGCGAAGGCTACATCGTTGCGGAGAACTTCACCTGGCAGGAGCGGACTGAAGCGGAAAACCAAATTCTGAACGGCAAGGCTTTCTCCCTGATCAATGCATCGGGAGACTCCGAAACGCTTAATCCCCGTCTGGAGTCGGACGGAAAGCAATTCCGGATGACGCAGATCATTAAAAATCTGGGCTCCAACGCTAAGGTCTATTCGAACGGAATCGGATGGTCGGGCATGTACGTGCCGAAAACGGCGAAAAACAAGGAAGCTGCGATTAAATTCATCCAGTATATGTACAGTATCGAGGGGCAGCGTCTGGCCTCCTGGGGCATCGAAGGCGAGGACTGGACGATGCATGCCGACGGCTATCCGGTATTCAACTTCGACTCGAAGGATCAGGACAAACAGGTGCAGATGGGCGTCGTATGGTGGGGCATTCTGGCCGACAAGGGGGAAACCTCCAGCTTGCAGCGTTACGTTCCGGATTCCGCGTCGACGGAGGCTATGATGGAATTGAAGAAGGTGACGGTGGGCGATTCGCTGTTTGGCAAGGTCGTGCCTGCGGCCGACTCGGATGAGCAGGTCATTCAGGCCAATATCGACAACATGATCAAGAACGAAGAAATGAAAATTTATTTGGCCAAATCCGAGGAGGACGCCAAGTCCGCGTTCAAGGCGATGCTGGACAAGACGAAGGACATCGGAATCGACCGGTTGGAAGAGTGGGCGACGAAGGAGTATAATGAAGCCAAATCGTTAATGAAGTAACTTAATCGATGATCTTGGACGCAGGGTAAGGTTCTTCGGAGCCTTACCCGACTTGTCATTTTACACCAGGAAGCGATGGGATCGTCTTGATTCGATTTCTAAAGAGCGTACGAATCGTTCACAAAATGATTTTCGGCTACATTTTGCTAGTGCTTCTGCCTGTTGTCCTATCGGGAGCGTATCTGTACCATCAATTCAATTCAAATGTCGTAAACGACTTCTCGCAGGCTAAGCAGCAATTGATTATACAGGCCTCGAACAGCTTAAAGGTCAGTCTGACCCAGGTGGAATCCATCCATTCCCTGTTCCAGCACAATTCTCAGATGCTGGAATATTTGAAAGGGCTTTATCAGACGTCCGGAGACTACGTCTATTATTTCCTGAAGGATATACGGCCGATCTTCACGTTCGCCAACAACTCGAATCCTTCGATTGAATCCGTCCGGTTGTACAAGACGAAGCAGGCGGTCATGCCGGTGGGCAAAGAGATCAGCGATCTTCTCGATGAGGAATCGCAAGCGGCCAGGGACGTATCCCAGGAGCTGAAGATCAATCAGAAGCGGTGGATCACGCAACCGTCGCTATCGTCCGGTCTTCCGGAATTGCTCTTCTATCAGAATCTGTACACCGACAACTACACGACTCGTCTGGGCATTCTTGAAATTAAGGTAAACGACCGAATTATCGGCGATTTTGTGGAGGCTGTCGTGAGCGGCGACAACACGGGGACGGTAGTTTTAAAGAGAGATGAAAGCGTATACGAGAATCGGGGGGAGCAACTCAAGCCCGATGCGTATCGTGCGATCTTGGATAAAATCCTAAATCGTGCGGCCCCGAAGCAGACGACCTGGAGCGAGCGGGGCGTACTGGTGAATTCTCTGGACATCCCGGATTTGCAACTGAAGTTTTATTTCATGTCCTCCACCGACGAGCTGTTCTCGGATTTGTCCAAGCAGACGAAAAATCTGGCTTGGATTATGGGCGGGTTGCTGCTTCTGCTTTCCGCCGTCTATTACGCGATCGCGTCCGTGTTGACAAAGCGGATATTGAACCTGACCAAACATATGCGAAGGGTGAACGAGAACAATCTGACGCCTTTCGAGGATAAGGGCAACGGCGATGAGATCGGTTTCCTGATTCTTTCCTATAACTCTTTGATTCTTAGAATCGATGAGTTGCTTAACACCGTTCACAAAGCGGAGTTGATGAAAAAAGAGGCCGACTATCTGGTATTGCAGGCTCAGGTAAAGCCTCATTTTCTCTATAATACTCTGGAATCGATCCGAATGCTCGCCGAGATCAACGACGATAACGAAGTCGTGGATGCCATCTATTCCTTGGGCAAGCTCCTTCGTTACAGTCTGTCGTCACAGGAGAACGAATCGACGCTGAAGAAGGAGCTGGCCAACGTAACCCATTATTTGGACGTTCATAAGCCGCGCTTGATGGAGCTGCTTCAATACGATATCCAGGTGCGAACGGAGATTGACGACATGCGCTGTCCGCGGTTCATTTTGCAGCCGCTGCTGGAGAATTGCATCAATCACGGCATTGCGAAGAGGAGAGGTAAGGGCGAGATTGTAGTTATCGTTGATCGGGAAGACGATACGATTCGCATTGAAATATCGGACAATGGAGCGGGGATCCCCGAGGAGAGGTTGAAGGTGATCCGCGATGTGTTGGACAACAAGGCCGATCGGAGCGTGCTGCAGACGGAAGATTCCGGGCTCGGACTCTACAACGTAAGCGAAAGGATAACGGCGTTTTACGGGGAAGGCTCGGGCTTGACCATCGAGAGTGCCGTCGGTCAGGGAACGACTTATATCCTGAGATTGGGAGTGAAAAGATATGAACTTGATGATCGTGGATGACGAGCCGTTTATTCATAAGGGACTTATCAATATTATTGAAAAAGGCAGCACTCCTTGTTCGGCCATCGTATGCGCTTACGATGGCATCGAGGCGCTGGATAAAATGCGGGATTTCAAGCCGGACCTGGTCATAACCGATATTCAGATGCCGGAGATGAACGGCCTTGAACTGATCCGGGAAGCGAAAAGCCGGGATCTGTGCAAGCGATTCATCCTTCTGACCGGCTTCGACCATACCGAGTATTTGCGGAAAGCGATTCGCTGCCAGGTGATCGATTACTTGCTGAAGCCGATCAACAAAATCGAGCTATACGATGTTCTGTCCAACGTCTCGATCGAGCTAGTAAGCGAAGCATTGGCCCGTCAAGCTTCTGTGGTGGGCACCGGGGATGAAGATCCGGTCTTCGCCCGAATGGAGAACGGCAATCAGATGTCCAGAAACGTAGAGAGAATCATTCATTATATCCATGAGAACTATGCGTTAGATCTGTCCCTGGATCAGGTCGCAGAGCACGTATATTTGCATCCTAACTATATCAGCTCCTTGTTTCGCAAGGAGACGGGAATCACCTTCATTCATTATTTGCACCTGTATCGGATCCAGAAAGCCAAGCAGCTTATAAACAAGCATCAGGAGATGCCCTTGCAGCAAATCTCGGAGAAGGTCGGGTATGAGAATGTGCGCCATTTTTTCAGTATTTTCAAAAAGCATTGCGGGGTGACTCCGGGTGATTACCGGGCCGGCAAGCATTAAGCGCCCCAATTATTCTTATTAAAAAGCATCCGCCCGGACGGCAGATGCTTTTTTGGGCTTATTGGCAACACGGTGTGTTCGGCTTCGCTAAGGCGCTTGAAGACGGTCAACGCTTGCATCGGGGAGGCTTGGGTAGCCTGGAGCCGTAAGCGACGTAGAAACCGTTTTTCGTTTTGTTCGGAAGGGAAGGGGTCGAGACGATTCGGCCTTGCTGGACCATGATCCCTCGGTTGCTCGGCTTCAGGTTCGCGCTGCGGCGATTTATTTTGCCGCTGTAGAATCTGATTTTGCCGTAGTTGGCCAATGTCGTGATTTCACTGCCGATAGAAGGAGCCTCCATCACCCACTCCGCCGTTGCAGCCGGTCCGACGTACGTCTGAATCGTTTTGAACGTCCAGCCCTTCGTCTTGTTGCGCAGCAGAATCAGCCATTTGCGATTCGGAAGTTTGCGGATTTGTGCGAAGATCAGGTCTCCCGGCGAGACCGGGCGATTGATGCGGGTTTCGGGAGCGGGCAGGATTTCCCACCAGGGGTAGTATACGGTCTTCCCGTTGATCGTGTCGTGCTCGGTGCCCGTCTGAATCAGGAACGGATTCTCGAAGCCGTCGATCCCGATCCAGGCTGAAGAAAACCGATCCTGTTTGCTCGGCTTTACTCGGGGAACGGCCCAGTAGGCCGAAATCTGACGATATGCGTTTTTCTTCCCACTGATCGCATATCCCGACCAATTGCTTGATATCCATCCGGGAGCAATGCTGCGGGAAGGTCGTGCGGCAGAGGAAGCGGGACGACGCGGAGCGGAGCCTTTCCGTTGATTTTTCGCCAAATCTACACCGCCTTTACAGGTTTGGTATAAAGGTATTCCTCCCTGTGAAAGACGGAAACGGACAACTACCCTCGAAGCCCTTTATCCGGTTGATTTCGACCTTCGTTTATCTTCCTGCCACCCGGCAATTACCGGACTAGTCAGCGTTTACCGATCGAATACTCGGTTTCCGTCAAATAGGGAAACAAAGCTGTCGGGAAGATGTCGTAACGAATGAAGACTGCGAGGTTCAACAATCCTGCCAACAAGCGTTTGCGATCAAGCCTCGAATCAAGTAAGCTAAGTGGCGTAAGCACTTAGAAGAGGAAGGTGCGACTCGTGAGCGCTGAAGAGGAGCTAATTCTGCAGCCTGGAGAACGGCTGGACGATCTATTGACTCATCATTTGAAAATCATTCAAAGTCCCGAAGTGTTCAGTTTCTCGCTGGACGCGGTGCTGCTCGCTCGGTTTGCCTCCGTACCGCCAAGAGGGCGCATTCTCGATTTGTGTACAGGCAACGGCGTTATTCCGATGCTGCTTACGACGCGAACCGAAGCAAAAGTGGACGGCATCGAGATTCAGCCCCGGCTCGCCGACATGGCGCGAAGAAGCGTATCGTTGAACCGTCTGGACGATCGGGTACATATTATAGAAGGCGATTTGCGCGAATGGAAGCTCGAAGGCGAGCTATACGATGCAGTTACGGTTAATCCGCCGTATTTACCGGTCGCGAGCGGCGATCGCAAAGACAATCTTCATCAGGCAATGGCCCGCCACGAGGTCGGCTGCAAGCTGGAGGACGTCGTCGCGGCCTGCGCCAGGAGCGTGAAGGCGGGCGGCAAGGTTGCGATGGTTCATCGTCCGAGCCGGTTGGTCGATATTATCGATCTGATGCGCCGTTACCGCATTGAACCAAAGCGGATACGCTTCGTGCACCCCCGCAGGGAAGCGGAATCGAACATGATATTAATAGAAGGAACTCGCGACGGCCGGCCTGAGGTTAGACTCTTGCCGCCTCTGATCGTCTATGAAGAGGACGGGGAGTATACGCCGGAGCTGTTGGCCGTATTTTACGGACAAGCGGCGGAACTGCCGGACTTCAAACGCCCTAACGGGCGAGCGCCGTCGGTTAAGGAAAAGCGGACTGGAGGGGAGGAGCTAACATGAACGAAGCTACAACAAACAGAGACGGGATCGACTCGGGAGAGGCAGCAAGAGCAAGCTTTGCGCAGGCCACTGTCCAGAAGAGCTTCGCCGCGCGCGAGAAGCCGGGGACGCTGTACTTGGTAGCGACACCGATCGGAAATCTGGAGGATATGACGTTTCGCGCGATCCGCACATTAAAAGAGGTGCAACTGATCGCGGCCGAGGATACGAGGCAGACGCGCAAGCTGCTGACGCATTTCGAAATCCAGAACCGGCTTGTCAGCTATCACGAGCATAACCGGGAAGCAAGCGGTCCCGAATTGATCCGTCTGCTTCTGGAAGGTCAGAGCATTGCGCTTGTCAGCGATGCGGGTATTCCCGCGATCTCCGACCCGGGGGCCGACTTGGCGAGGGACGCGGCAGCTGTCGGCATACCGGTCGTGCCGATTCCGGGGGCGAACGCCGCTTTGTCGGCGCTGATCGTCTCCGGCCTCCCGACCGATCGCTTTCTGTTCGTCGGCTTTCCGCCGCGCGATCGGAAGGGCATGCACAAGCTGCTCGACAGCTTGCAGGGCGAGAGCGGAACGCTGATTTTATACGAATCGCCCCACCGACTGAAAAAAACCGTAGCTGCGATTGCCGAGCGATGGGGCGGCCGAAAAATGGCTATCGTACGCGAACTGACGAAGAAGCACGAGGAAGTCGTTAGAGGAACGGTTGAGGCTTGTCTGGCGCATGTCGAGCAGAACGCTCCGCTCGGGGAGTGCTGTATATTAATAGAAGGAACGCGTTCGGATAATGGAATTCGAGCAGGAGACGAGGCGGAACAGGTCGGCTTGTGGTGGACTTCCGTAACGCTTGGGCAGCATGTTGCGCATTACGAGGCGGCCGGACAATCGCGTAAGGAAGCGATGAAATCAACGGCGACGGATCGGGGAATATCGAAGCGAGAAGTCTATCAGGCGCTGCTTGAAAAGAATGAAGACGAGTAAACGGGGTACAAGTAAGTAAGACGAAAAAAATCCCCTCCCGAGATCGACATCGAGAGGGGGCAAGGAGTATAAAAAGGTTCGAATTAACAATAATTAGAATACAAATTTTATTATAAACTATTTTCTCTAATTTGTCACAGGGGAAGGTAAATCCTTCAAACATTCTCTGCAAACAATTTTTCCTTTGAAGTAAGTAACGTTCTCCGCGTTGCCGCAGAAGATGCACGCTGGCTCGTATTTCTTAAGCATAATGCGCTCGCCGTCTACATAAATCTCCAGCGCGTCTTTCTCTCCAATGCCAAGTGTGCGGCGAAGCTCGATCGGAATAACCACCCGTCCCAACTCATCGACTTTACGTACGATACCGGTAGATTTCATCATTTGGTAATACCCCTCTCGTATGATTAAAATAAATACAAAACGAACATAGATCCTGTGCCTGTTCGTTGTCGCCAGTATTCGACAAAGTTCTCTCTTTTCCGAACTCTATCGTACCAACCTTTCCCAAAAAAGTCAACATGAAAGCGCGCAAGAAATGCTTAAAATTCTTAAATATCGTCTGAAAATCCTCTCAGGAATGGTGATTTTCTAAAAAAAGCTCGTTAAGACGGTCAAAAGTATAAGGAAAACGAAATTCGACAATATTCGACATAAACCGATTTTTTCAACGACACTTTGTCGAAAAATGACCAAGATGAGGTGATGTTCCATGTTATCGAGATTACACGAGGAGAAGGTTTTCAAAGATCCTGTGCATCATTCCATTTACGTGCAGGATCTGACCGTCTGGAAGCTCATCAATACGCCTGAGTTCCAGCGACTCAGAAGAATCCGCCAACTTGGCACCTCCTATCTAACGTTTCATGGGGCAGAGCACAGTCGGTTTTCCCATTCGTTGGGTGTATATGAAATTACAAGGAAAGTGATTTCTCAGTTTGAGCGTAATGGATATAGCGATTGGCCGCAAGAGGAAAAATTGCTCAGTCTTTGCGCTTCTTTGTTGCATGATGTCGGACATGGCCCATTTTCTCATTCCATTGAACAAATCTTCGGCACAGACCATGAGGAGTGGACCTGCGAAGTGGTCTTAGGGGATACCGGGATTAACCGCGTACTGCGCGAAATCGATGATCGATTTCCGGACAAGGTTGCCGCGGTGATCCGCAAGAAATACGAAAAACCGATTGTAGTCAGCCTCGTATCCAGCCAGCTGGATGCGGATCGGATGGATTACTTGCTGCGCGATGCTTATTTCACGGGAGTGAACTACGGCACGTTTGATCTGGACCGCATTTTGCGAGTGCTGCGCCCCTTCCAGGGGAAAATCGTCGTTAAGGACAGCGGGATGCACGCCGTCGAAGATTACTTAATGTCGAGATACCAAATGTATTGGCAGGTTTATTTTCACCCTGTCACCCGCAGCTCCGAAATATTGCTTCGGCAAATTTTCCGGAGAGCGAGCGAGCTTCTCGCGTCCGGCTACGCATTCTCCTTTATGCTTGACCCGATCCGGGCTTTGCTGTCCGGCTCCGTCACGCTGGCGCAGTACATGCGACTCGACGAGGCGATGGTGCAGACGGCTTTCGGCGAGTGGGCGGGCGAACGCGACGATTTGCTGGCGGATCTATGCCGGCGCTTCTTGAACCGGAGGCTGTACAAGTATGCTCCGCTGACCGGAGAGGACAGAGGGTGGCTAGAAGATGTTCGCGGCGAGTGGCGAAGGATCGGCCTCGATCCGTCCTATCATATGGAAGTCGACAAGCCCGAGGATTCCCCGTATGACGTCTATAAGCCGGGGGTGCTGCCGGACAGTAAGGAGAAGCCTCCGATTTTGCTGTTGGACAAGCGGGAGGAGCTGACGGAAATTTCGGCAGCCTCCGATATTATTCGCTCGATAGCCGGCTTGCATCGAGGCAATGATTACATTTATTATCCGGAGGAGCGAGTGCTTCCTCACGCTCATTTGCTGAGTTCCGAGACACGCGCCAGATTGTCTATATAATAGAAGAAAGTGATTTGGATCACACATAAAATTCGACGTCGAGTATGCTTTATGAGATGCTTCGTGATCAAAATCGGATTTTTTGAACAACCTCTCGAAAAAGGAGACATTATGATGCTTTTTGATACCCATGCTCACCTCGATTCTCACAAGTTCGACAGCGATCGAGATGAAGTGATAGAACGCGCGTTGGCCGCCGGCGTAGACACGATCGTCAATATCGGGTTCAACCGCGAGACGATTCCCACAACGATGGCGTTGACGGAGAAATACCCGTTTATTTATGCGGCGGTTGGGTGGCATCCGACCGATGCCGTCGACATGAAGCTGGAAGAGGACTTGGCCTGGATCGAGCGACTCTGCACCACTCATCCGAAAGTCGTCGCGATCGGCGAAATCGGACTTGATTATTATTGGGACACATCGCCGAAAGACGTTCAGCAGACAGTGTTTCGCGAACAAATTCGACTGGCCCGGCGGATCGGAAAACCTATCGTGATTCATAATCGGGACGCACACGAGGACATTGTAAAATTATTGAAGGAGGAGCGGGCTTCCGAGGTCGGGGGAATTATGCACTGCTTCTCCGGAAGTTGGGAGACGGCCCAAATATGCCTGGATATGAATTTCCATATTTCCTTCGGGGGACCGGTTACATTTAAAAATGCAAGGGTTCCCAAAGAGGTTTTGGAAAGGGTTCCATTGGACCGTTTGCTGATCGAAACCGATGCCCCATATTTGACTCCTCACCCCCATCGAGGGAAGCGAAATGAGTCCGCTTACGTGCGTCTGGTCGCAGAGACGGCAGCGGAAATAAAAGGTGTTTCTTTGGAAGAAATTGCAAAAATAACAGGCGATAACGCCAGACGCTGTTTTGGGATAACGAGATAAACGGACGAAACGGGAGAAAAACAAGCCGCTTCGAAGAAAAAACTGGCTTTTGTTGCGATTATCGCGCAAGTTCCCTTCGATTTTCCGTAAAAACGGCCAAATTCGTCGGATGAGCCGTCTTTACACTGTTATCGCGCAGAGGTTATGATCTTCAACAGAAAGTTCGAATATGACATTCCTTTTCCAGTGCGCTTAATCTCCCGAACGGGAGAGTGGGGGACCCAACGCGGCGACGATCTTGATGAGCGTCCAATGCGGTCCGAGCAATCTTGGGGTGAATGCGGCAAGTGTCGGGATGGCGGCTCTATCTGAGTGACGCGTCAGGCATGCAGCCGTTAGGGCAACTCTCTTTGCCCGAATCCGACAGCTAACCCCGCAAGCGTGATAGAGAGAGGTCACCCTCGTGCCGCTACAGTACTTAGCTTATTTTCAATCATGCGGAAGCCACGAACAGTCCTCTGTCTCGATGGCTTTTTGTGTTGCCAACACAACTGCTCAGGGTAACATGCTCTCATGTGAGTATTCTGAACTGGGGAAGGCGGCGTCTGATCGATCCAGCCGAAATCCGCGAAAATTTCGGGCCTGATCGCCAGGTGTCGTTAACCATTTTGGATTAGTCGCGTCAGACAACATCATGCATTACAGTCGACGACGGGCTATGAAGGAGGAACGAGATATGGGCGCAATTCCTATTCAGGAAACCCATGATCCACGACCGACCGGCAAGCTTTTCGCACTGCGTTGGAAGCATGAGCATTTGCGTGCAGCGCTATTGGCCGCAATTCTCGTTTTTGCCATCTCCATCATGTTCATTTCGTTGCTGCAGAAGGCGGCGATCAAGAACATTACGATCATCGACAACGGCGTCTCGAAGGCGATCTCTACGAAAACCTCGGACGTGCTCGGCTTGCTCGAAGAGCAGGGCATCTACATCGGGCCTAACGATCATCTCTCTATGGCGGCTACGGCCAGCTTGGAAGAGGGAAGCCGATTGATTATCGACCGGGCAGTAGGCGTTATGATCAAAGCGGATGGCAAACAGCAAGTCGCTTATTCAAGCGAAGATACCGTTGGGGGAGTCATCCAGTCGTTAAACCTCAATCTATCCGAGAATGACCGCGTCGTTCCGGAGCTTGACAGTCCTTTGCGGGAAGGTATGACCGTATCGGTCGTTCGCGTGCGCAAAGAGGTTACAGAGACCCAGCGCCCGATCGCCTTCAAGGTTGTGGAGAAGAAGAGCGAGGAGCTTGAAGAAGGCAAGACGAAGGTCGTGACCGAAGGCAAGGAAGGCATGGTCGTCTATAAAACCGAGAAGGTTTACGAGAACGGCAAGCTGGTCAGCCAGGAAATGATCGAGAAGACGATTGCCAAGCCGGCTGTACAGCAGGTTGTCGCAATCGGAACGAAGAAGAAGGCCGAAGTGGCTTTGGCATCGTTCAGCGGACCGCCAAAAGCGGGAGAAGCGAAAGTCGTCAAGCTGAACGGCAAGAGCGTCAAAGTAAAACGGATGCTGAGCAACGTGACGTTGACGGCGTATTCGGCAGGGTTCGCATCTACGGGTAAATCCAAAGGAGACGACGGCTACGGCATCACCCGGACCGGAACGACCGTGAAGGAAGGCCGCACTGTTGCCGTGGATCCGAAAGTGATTCCGCTCGGCTGGTGGGTGTACATCGAAGGGATCGGCTTCCGCCGCGCCGAAGATACGGGCGGAGCCGTCAAAGGCAAGAAAATCGATGTCTACTTCGATAGCGAATCGCACGTCAACAAGTTCGGATTAAAACGCGGGTATACGGTGTACGTGATCGGGCCGGTCAAGCCATCCGCGGATTAGCCGGCATCGCTCGGCTTCGATCCAATAGAGCTTTGCGTCGGGAAGAGCCTCTGGGCTCTTCCCGATTTTTGTTGCGCAGCAGTGCGGAGGGGAGGGGGCGGGACTTGCCCTTCGTACCATTCTCGTATACGCTTGAAGGAAAAGCACGGATTAAAGGCGGAATGAAAACGAATGATTCGAGAAATGATTGTCGTGGAGGGGAAGGATGACACGACGGCGGTCAAGCGGGCCGTAAACGCCGATACGATCGAGACGGGCGGCTCGGCGATCGGAGAGGACGTGCTTGTGCGGATCGAGCTTGCGCAAGCACGCAGAGGCGTCATCGTCCTCACCGACCCGGACGCTCCGGGGGAACGTATCCGCAAGATCGTCTCCGAGCGCGTTCCGGACTGCAAGCATGCCTTTCTGACGAAGGACGAGGCGCGAGGCCGCAGAGGCATCGGCGTGGAGCACGCATCCGATGAAGCGATTCGCCGGGCGCTGGAGAGGGTGCGCGGACCGGAGGCGGCCACGGACGAGCCTGCGGAGATCGAGTGGAACGACCTGCTGGCCGCCGGGCTGATCGTACACGACTCATCTGCGGGCCGCAGAGAGCGTATGGGAGAGATTCTGGGCATAGGCTACGCAAACGGCAAACAATTTTACAAGAGATGCCTCATGTTCCGGATTACGAAGGCCGAATTTCAAGCGGCGCTGGAGCAGTTGGAGCAGGAAGGACGATAAAGGCATGAAGGAGATCGCCACATCAAACCGGACGCGCGAAATTATTCGCAAGCACGGGTTTACGTTCAAAAAGAGTCTCGGCCAAAACTTCCTGATTGATGGGAATGTGCTCGACCAGATCATTGCTGCGGCCGGGCTGGACGAGACGCGAGGAGCGCTGGAGGTCGGCCCGGGAATCGGATCGCTGACCGAGAGGCTCGCCAAGTCCGCCGGCAAGGTGACGGCGGTGGAGATCGATCGGAGGTTGATTCCGATCCTGAAGGACGTCTTGGCTCCTTACGAGCATGTCAGCATCGTCCAAAGCGATATTCTGAAAACCGATCTGCATGCGCTCTGGCAAGAGCATTTCGCCGGTCTGGCGGGCGTCAGCGTCGTAGCGAATCTTCCGTACTACGTGACGACGCCGATCATCATGAAGCTGCTGGAGGACAAGCTGCCGATTGAGAACATCGTCGTTATGGTGCAGAAGGAAGTTGCCTTGAGAATGTCCGCCAAGCCGGGCGGCAAAGATTACGGCAGCTTGAGCATTGCCGTTCAGTACTACTGCGAGCCGGAGATGGTATGCATCGTTCCGGGCAAAGCGTTTATTCCCGAGCCGAATGTGGATTCGGCGGTCATCAGGCTGAAACGGCGCCCCGAGCCGGCCGTCAGCGTGCCGGACGAGGAGAAGTTTTTCCGCGTTGTTCAGACTTCGTTCGCGCAGCGGCGCAAGACGCTGGCGAACAATTTGTCCGCGCTATCCGGCAAGGAGCGCAAAGCCGAGCTCGGCGACCTGCTTAGGGAGATCGGCGTACAACCGGAGCGGAGGGCGGAGACGTTGTCTCTGGAGGAGTTCGCAGCCGTATGCGAGGCTCTGACCCGCAGCGGCATGCTCGCATAAAAACGCGGCCGATAGCCGTTAAAACCGTCCCCCCGGACGCGCACCCATCCGACTCCGACTCCATAGGATAGACGGAGAGGTGAGTGGGCATGAAGCAGGGGGACCTTGTCGTACGGAAATCCTATGGAGGAGACGTGTTGTTCCGGGTCGCGGCGTTCGCCGCGCAGCAAGCCGTGCTCAGAGGGACGGATTACCGCTTGCTGGCGGATGCTCCGGTCGAGGATCTCCAGACGGTGCGAAACCCGGACGAGCTCGGAGGGACGCGCCAGGCGCGTATTAAAGCGAACGAGTCTCTGCGCAAAATCAGCGAGGAGCGGAGCCGGCAATTCGGCCGTTTTGGATTTACGACAGCGCTGGATGATCGCAGACAGCCGTTTTTCGAAATGCCGGGGAAAGTACTTCATCTGGACGGCGATCCGAATTATCTCAAGAAGAGCATGCAGGTGTACGCGCAGCTGAAAGTGCCGGCGGAAGGCGTTCATTGTCATGAGTCGCAGATGCCGCATATGCTCATGCGCATGCTTCCTCAGTTCCATCCGGATATCGTCGTCATTACAGGCCATGACGGCGTTCTTAAGCAGCAGCAGAATCTGCAGCAGCTCAGCAGCTACAAGAACTCATTAAACTTCGTACACGCCGTGAACGTAGCCAGGGATTACGAACGCAACCGCGATTCCCTGGTCGTTGTCGCCGGAGCGTGCCAGTCCCACTTTGAGGCGCTGCTGCAGGCGGGAGCGAATTTCGCCAGCTCTCCGGGCCGAATTATGATTCATGCGCTTGATCCGGTGTATGTGGCCGTTCGCGCGGCGTTTACGCCGTTTCGCGACACGATCAACATTACGGACGTCATCGCGCATACGATCAGCGGCAGACAGGGCGTTGGAGGGATCGAGACGATGGGGCGTTACCGGATCGGTCTGCCGAATTTAAAAGAGATTAATTCCGAGCAAAATGTGAACGTTTTGTGACAAAAATGAAGCTTTTTTTAGGAAAACCTAATCCCATCAAGGAAAATGACCGTTGACAGTAAATCCGCATCGTTGATATAATATTTTGATTCATTTGACACCTCCCCTGTTTTTAGTTATAATTTACAGGGAAAGAGGTGGTAGTGGATCATGGCTAAAAACACGCTTCTCGATATCAAGCGAAGCCTGGAGCCGCACGTCGGTTCCAAAATCATGCTCCGCGCCAACGGTGGACGACGCAAAACCATCGAACGCACGGGGGTACTGGAAGAAATCTACCCATCGGTTTTCATTGTCAAGCTTGACCAAGAGCAGCACACGTTTAAGCGGGTTTCGTACAGCTATGCCGATATTTTGACCGAGTCTGTAGAGGTTACGCTCTGCAATGACGATGGCGAGGTACGAATCCATTATTTGTCGCACTAGACGGTTGAATAGTACGGGCAGCATCGCGCCGGGTTCAAGGGCGCCGTGCTGCCCGTTTTGCATGCCGACATCCTCTTCGAGGCATTCTAATCGTGAACGTCCCAAGACATCCAGACGAGGAGGCGTACGATGAGCAGAAGAAGAGGCGTCATGTCGGAGCAGTTCAAAGAGGAGCTGGCCAAGGACCTGGGCATCTACGATACGGTTCAGCGGGAGGGCTGGGGAGGCATCCGCACGAAGGATGCCGGAAATATGGTCAAACGCGCCATCCAGATCGCCGAGCAGACCGCATCCCGAACGCCGAGATCCTGATAGCAAGAAAAAGCCAAAAGAGGCGGATTCCCGCGGAATGCGCGGATTCGACCTCTTTTCGCATTTGCGGGCATCGTTTGTTATAATAATGCAAAAGGTATTGTCTCGGAAGTTGGTGAAGACACGATGTCGAAAATTTATGAGAAGGCGCCGGCCAAGATCAATCTCGTACTGGACGTTCTGCGGAAGCGGGAGGACGGCTTTCACGAGGTAGAGATGATCATGACGATGGTCGATTTGGCTGATCGTCTGGAGATGGAGGAGCTGCCTCGCGATCAGATCGTCCTGTCGAGCCAGGCGGGCTTTATTCCCCTGGACGAGAAGAATTTGGCATTCCAGGCTGCAAGGCTGATCAAGGAGCGGTACGGAGTCAGACGCGGCGTCTACATACATCTGGACAAGCAGATTCCGGTTGCGGCCGGCCTGGCGGGCGGCAGCAGCGATGCGGCGGCGACGCTGAAAGGGTTGAACCGTCTCTGGAATCTGGAGCTCCCGACAGAGGAGCTGGAGACGCTTGGCGCGGAGCTCGGCTCGGACATCCCTTTCTGCATTCGCGGCGGTACGGCGCTGGCCAGAGGCAGAGGGGAGAGACTGGAATCGATCTCTCCTCCCCCGCAATGCTGGGTGGTGCTGGCTAAGCCCCCGATCAACGTGTCAACGGCGGACGTATATGGCAAGTTTCGCGTGCACGAGGTGAAGGAGCACCCGTCCATTCCGCGCATGCTGGACGCCTTGTCGCGACAGTCGTTCCCCGATATGTGCGCGTCGTTGGGAAATGTTCTTGAAAATGTCACACTGAACCGTTATCCCGAAGTTCGGCAGATCAAGGATTGTATGATCAAGTCGGGGGCAGACGGCGTGCTGATGTCCGGAAGCGGGCCAACCGTCTTCGGCCTGGTATCCAAGGAAATGAAGGTTGCACGCGTCTATAACGCGCTAAGAGGGTTTTGCAAAGACGTCTATGTGGTAAGAATGTTAACATAGTGTCCGCTTGCACCGCACAAACTCTCGTTTCTGTTGAACAAAACCGTATAAAGATGTTATGATACTGTAAAATATTCGGATTTGGACGGGAGAGGGGAACGTGAAGAAACTGAAACGCAGCGCCAGACTCGTAGAGATGACGCAGTATTTATTGACCCGTCCCCACACGTTAATTTCCCTGACAGCATTCGCCGAACGGTATCAGTCGGCTAAATCCTCGATCAGCGAGGATTTGGCGATTATCAAGGAAGTGTTCGAGGACGAAGGAATCGGGGAACTGAACACGTTGGCCGGAGCGGCGGGCGGCGTTCGGTTCGTGCCGAAATGTCGCAAGGATCAGGCGCTCGTCAGAATCGGCTCGATCTGCCGCGAACTTGAACAGCCCGACCGGCTGCTGCCGGGCGGCTATTTGTATATGACCGATCTGCTCGGCCAACCGGCGATGATGCAGGAAGTAGGACGCATGTTCGCAACGGCGTTCGCGGATCGGAATATCGACGTCATTATGACCGTCGAGACGAAAGGAATCCCTCTCGCTCATGCAACCGCTCAGTATTTGAACCTGCCCGTCGTGATCGTAAGGCGCGATCATAAGGTGACGGAAGGCTCCGCGGTCAGCATCAACTATGTCTCGGGCTCCACGAAGCGCATCCAGACGATGTCGCTTGCTCGTCGGGCGCTTAAGGAAGAATCCCGCGTTCTCATTATCGACGATTTCATGAAAGCGGGCGGAACGATTCAGGGAATGGTCGATCTGCTGTACGAGTTTCGCGCGGTCGTCGCCGGAGTCGGCGTATTCGTAGAATCCGGAGAGATCGATAGCGAGGAACGGCTGCTTCACGATTACGTCTCCCTGGCGCGTCTATCGGAAGTCGATCTGAAGACTCGTCAAATCAAAGTCCAACCAGGCAACTTTTTCTAGGAGGATAACAACTATGAGCTTGAAAATCGTCTCCACGACCGATGCTCCTGCAGCAATCGGTCCGTACGCGCAAGCAGTTCGCACGGGCAATCTGCTGTACACTTCCGGTCAAATTCCGTTAACCCCTGCGGGAGAGCTTGTCGCAGGCGGCATCCAGGATCAGACGCGCCAAGTGTTGGTTAACTTGAAAGCGGTTCTATCCGCCGAAGGACTCGGATTCTCGGATGTCATTAAGACGACCGTGTTTTTGAAGGACATGAACCAATTCGCCGAGTTCAACGAAGTGTATGCATCACACTTCGGAACGCATACGCCTGCTCGTTCTACAGTAGAAGTCGCTCGCTTGCCAAAGGATGTTCTTGTCGAAATTGAATTGATTGCGGCGATATCTGTCGAAACTGTCAGGAATTAAAAATTTATTTGATTTTTAGCAGGTGTTTTACCATATTTAAGAAGGAATTTGCGTAACTTTGTGGAATATTACACCAAGTCTTTCTGAGGGGCAAAGGTGGTGAACACAAGTGCAAATTACAGACGTGAGACTCCGCCGAGTCAATTCGGAGGGGCGCATGAAAGCCATTGCTTCAATCACGATCGATAACGAATTCGTCGTCCACGACATTCGCGTTATCGACGGGAACAACGGCATGTTCGTCGCTATGCCGAGCAAACGGACGCCGGATGGAGAGTTCCGGGACATTGCCCATCCGATTTCCTCCGGGACACGCGAGAAGATTCAAGCCGCAGTATTGGCGGAGTACGAGCGAGCAGCGCAAGAAGAAGAAGTTATGGTAGAAGGGGCATAATGATGGATATGGAGAAGAGAGCCTGGACAGGCTCTCTTTTCATTTGAGCCTTTTCATTTGATCTTGAATAAGCTATAAGCTATGATTTTGATAATAGGCGCACTTATAGATTCAACTCAGATTCACCGGAACGGAAAGGGGCTTACGCATTGATGAACAAAATGGCGATCATCCTTGCCGCAGGGCAGGGCAAGAGAATGAAATCGAAGCTATATAAAGTATTGCATCCCGTATGCGGAAAACCGATGGTCGAGCACGTCCTGGACGCCGTAAAGGGTGCGGAATGCGGCCGGACCGTCGTGGTCGTCGGCCACGGCGCGGAAGCCGTGAAGGCGAAGCTGGGCGATGAGATCGAGTACGCTCTGCAGGCGGAGCAGCTCGGGACAGGTCACGCTGTGCAGCAAGCCGAGGCGCTGCTGGGGCAGGAGGATGGCGTTACGGTCGTTACTTACGGCGATACGCCGCTTGTGACGGCCGAGACAATCAAGAAGTTGATCGCGCAGCATGTGCAGCAAGGAGCGGCGGCAACCGTGCTGACCGCGGACGTAGAGGACCCGTCCGGCCTGGGGCGGATCATTCGCGGCCAAGACGGCACCGTGCTTAGAATCGTCGAGCAGAAGGACTGTTCCGCAGAGGAAGCGGCTATTAGCGAGATCAATACGGGGACGTATTGCTTCGATAACCGCATGCTGTTCTCCGCTCTTGCCGAGGTGACGAACGACAACGCGCAGGGAGAATATTACGCGACGGACGTCATCGGCATTTTGCGCGGCCGCGGCGAGCGGATCGCCGCCAGCAAGTGCAAGGATCCCGTGGAAGGAACGGGAGTCAACGACCGAATTGGACTTGGGGAAGCGGAGCGGCTTATGCGGCTGAGAATTAATGAAGCCCATCAGGCGAATGGCGTGACGATCGTTGACGCGGCGAATACGTATATTGAAGCGGGTGTCACGATTGGCGCGGATACGGTCATCTATCCCGGAACCCTGCTTCGCGGCGCGACTTCGATCGGCTCGGATTGCGTGATCGGTCCGTCGGCGGACTTGAAGGATACGACGGTCGGGGACGGAACGACGATCCGCCAGACGGTGACCGAAGGCGCGGATATTTCCGAAGGATGCAACGTCGGTCCGTTCGCTTACTTAAGGCCCGGAACGAAGCTTGGACGCCAGGTGAAGGTCGGCGATTTCGTCGAGATCAAAAATGCCGCAATCGGAGCAGACAGCAAGATTCCTCATCTAAGCTACATCGGGGACGCGATCGTCGGCTCAGGCGTTAATTTCGGCTGTGGGGCGATTACGGCAAACTACGACGGTTATAATAAATCAATGACCGAGATCGGGGATCAAGCGTTTATCGGCAGCAATTCGAATCTGATCGCCCCGGTCAAGATCGGCAGCGGCGCTTACGTCGTCGCCGGCTCCACGATTACTAGCAATGTAGCAGACAATGACTTGGCCATTGCCCGCGAGCGTCAAGTCAACAAACCAGGGTATGCGGACAAGATTCGCGCTCGCGCCCAAGCCAAGAAAAACAAAGAAACCGAATAACAAAGGCGGTAAAAAACTAAAATGGCTTATTCGGATCCAACCTTAAAGCTATTCTCCTGCAGTTCAAATCCAGAGCTAGCGGGTTCGATTGCCAAATGCATCGGCGTCGAGCTAGGCAACGTGACGATGAGTCGGTTCAGCGACGGCGAGATCCATATTCAATTGGACGATAGTGTTAGAGGAAGCGACGTGTATGTGGTACAGTCGACTTCCGCGCCGGTCAACGACCACCTAATCGAGCTGCTTGTCATGGTCGATGCGTTGAAACGGGCGTCGGCCAAGACGATTAATGTCGTCATTCCTTATTACGGGTACGCAAGGCAAGATCGCAAGGCGCGTTCTAGGGATCCGATTACCGCCAAGCTGGTAGCGAATCTGATCGAGACCGCAGGGACGCACCGGGTTATCGCTATGGATCTGCACGCCATGCAGATTCAAGGCTTCTTCGATATTCCCGTCGATCATTTGCTGGGCGTTCCGATTCTGGGAGATTATTTTCATGAGAAGCAGTTGGAGTCTCCCGTTGTCGTCTCCCCCGATCATGGCGGCGTCGTTCGCGCGCGTCGTCTGGCCGATACTCTTCAGGCTCCGCTTGCGATTATCGATAAGCGCAGGCCCGAGCCGGGCGTTGTCGAGGTCATGAATATCATCGGCGACGTCAAGGGGAGAACGGCGATTCTGATTGACGATATTATCGATACGGCGGGTACGATCGCGCTAGCCGCAAACGCCTTAAAGAAAGCCGGCGCAGGGGATATCTACGCTTGCTGTACCCATCCTGTGCTGTCCGGGCCGGCGATTGAGCGTCTGGAAGCTTCGTCAATCAAGGAAATTGTCGTGACGGATACGATTCCGCTCAGGCAGCCTTGCGGCACCGACAAGGTCAAGGTACTGTCGGTAGCGCCGTTGTTGGCCGAAGCGATTGTTCGAGTGCATGAACAGCAGTCGCTGAGCTCCTTATTCGAACCGCATGTTTAATGAACGCCTCCCTGGGGTACAACAAGGATATACCTAGCTGGGGAGGAATTCGATATGACCGCTGAACTTCAAGTTCAACTCCGAGAGGCTTCGACCCATGGCCAGTTAAGGCGTCTTCGCGCATCTGGCGGCGTTCCCGGGGTCGTGTACGGCAAAGGACTGGCCGTGCCTTCCAAGATTGCGATAGATGCGAAAGCTCTGACGGACATGCTAAAGGGCAATCCGTACGCGGTGCTCGATATGGAGATTCCCGGAGCGGGCAAGCAGCCAGTCATGCTGGCGGAGCTGCAGAGAGATCCGATCTCCAGACAGATGCTGCACGTGGATTTTCGCCGCATCGATATGAATGAGAAGATAACGACGTCCGCCCGGCTTGATTTCACCGGAGTGTCTCCGGGAGAGAAGGAAGGCGGCATGCTGCAGCTCGTGCTGCACGAGATCGACATCGAATGCTACCCGAAGGACATTCCAGACGCGATCGCGGCGGATGTCGGCGGGCTGGAAATGGGCGAACATCTGACCATCGGCGATCTGACGCTGCCGGCCGGGGTAACCGCCGTACAAGACCCGGGGACGGTTATCGTCGCCGTTCTGGCGCCTCAGAAGGAGCGTTCCGAGGATGAGGTCGAAGCGCTTAACGACGAAGCCGAGGAAGATCGCAAACATTCGGAAGCTGCGTTGGCGGTGGAGAAGGATTAAAGGAAGGTTGTCGGAAGAATGCGAAGAGGTCGCGCTATGCGCGGCCTTCTTGTCATGCAGCAGGGGGAGGCGGCATGGCAAGAAGGCCCGTCCGTAAAACAAAGGGAATATGTTGAAAGCGGCATACCGAAGCCTCCTGCTCCAGTCGGCCGCTCACCCCGTTGACTCAGTAACCCGGGCGAGAGACGAAGGTAAATTGCCTGCGGTTGTAGAAAATATTGTTGACCTGAACGAATTCTTTGCCATAATATTCGATAAAACCAATATCGCTGTGCCGCCTTCCGCAATAAATCTGCACCGGAACTTGAGAAGACATATGATCCAGGAAATGCTGGTCGTCATAAATCATCTGGCCGTTCATGTACACATCAATTCAACTCGCTTTCTCGGAATCTGTATTAGATAAGACACGCGGCAACAGGCTTTCGTTGCATAGGAATTCTATTTTCTTAAGTAAATATGGCGAAAATGTTCGGATTTGGAGGAAATCTTTATGCGTTGGATTGTCGGATTGGGAAATCCGGGCTCGACTTACGCAAGTACTCGGCACAATGCGGGCTTTATGGTTATTGACGAGCTGGCTCGAAGGTTTAACACGGATGTGACTGCGCAGAAATTCAAGGCGTTGACGGGCGAGGCGAAGGTTGGAGACGTGAAGGTCGCGCTCTTAAAACCGATGACCTATATGAATTTGTCGGGCGAGTCGTTAAGAGCGTTCATGGATTTCTATAAGGCGAACCCGGAAGATTTGATCGTCGTCTATGACGATCTGGATACCGAGGTTGGCCGTATTCGGCTCAGATATCAAGGAAGTCCAGGCGGGCATAACGGCATCAAGTCGATTATTCAGCATCTGGGCACGCAGACTTTCAATCGGGTGCGCGTCGGCATATCCAGGCCTGAGCCGGGATGGGCCATCTCCGACTACGTCCTCTCGGGCTTCGCGAAGTCGGAGAAGGAGCCGCTTCAGCGTTCGATAGAAGAAGCGTGCGATGCGATTGAATACGCGCTGACGCATACGTTCGAGCAGACGATGGCGAAGTATAACGCGAAAGGCTGACCTTTTTGAACGGCCTATTATTAAAGAGACGGTTTGCGGGAATACTGGAAAGAGAAATGCGGGATACCGCATATGCTCACTCCGGGAGGCATAGCTATGACTGTGAACTATATTTGCCGCCACTGCGGCATGCCGTTGGGAAGCTTCGACCATTCGGAGGTAGGCGAGTATCGGCTGGGTCTGCAATTCTTGACCCCCGGTGAGCGAAAGCGTATAATAGCGTATAATTCCAACGGGGACGTGACCGTACGGGTAATCTGCGACTATTGCAGTCAGACGCTGGACGCGAATCCCGAGCTTGCGTTGCTGTCCAATCCGTTGCAGTAAGCGCCGAAAGCATCGCGTTTCGACATCCTCCAGGAGTCCTTGGCTTGTGCCGGGGCTTTTTTCTTGATTTCCAGGGCGCAATTTGAAATAAGCAGTAGATACGTGGAAGGTTGTTTCGGAGAGGGGAAATGCCATGAATCCGTTAATCCAATCACTCGTTAAAGATCCCGATCTTATTAGCGTCATTCAAGGACTGCAAAGCGGAATGCGGGAGCAACTCGTCGCCGGCTTGTCCGGCTCCGCCCGACAAGTGGCGATCGCCGGAATGTACCGCGAGCTGAAGCGACCGATTCTCATCGTGACGCACAATATGTTTTCGGCTCAGAAAATTGCCGACGATTTGCAAGAATGCTTATCGGCGGACGAGGTGCTGCTGTATCCCGCCAATGAGCTGATCGCCGCAGAAACCGCGATCTCAAGCCCCGAAACGTCGGCGCGGAGGCTGGACTCCATACTCAAGCTTGCGGATGGCTTCCGCGGCGTTATTGTCGTGCCGTTCGCCGGGGTTCGGAGATTTCTTCCGGATCGGCAGACGATGTCGGAGGCGCATATCGTGCTGCGCGTCGGAGAGAAGCTGCCGATGGAGCAGTTTCTGCATAGAATGGTCGAGCTTGGCTACGAGAGAGTGGATCGGGTCGAGCAGAAAGGCCATATGAGCGTGCGCGGGGGCATCGCCGATTTCTTCCCGCTCGCTTCCGCGCTTGCTTGCCGGGTGGAGTGGTTCGACGATGAGATCGATTCCATTCGCACCTTCGATCCGGCCGATCAGCGGTCGATCGAGAAGCTGGAGTCTTATACCGTGCGGCCGAGCCGAGAGTGGATCGCCGTCGAGAGAAGATTCCAGAATGCGGCACAGCATGCGCGGGATTTGCTCGACAAGCAGTTGGAGCGAATGACCGACCGCCAGGCCAAGGAGAAGTTAAGCTCGGAAATTTCCCGAGAAATTGAGCTTTTGCGCCAGCGCGTTTATTTTCCCGAGATTTACAAGTACATCTCTCTGCTTTATCCGGAGCGCCAGACGCTGCTGGACTATATGCCTAAAGATACGATTCTGCTGATGGACGAACCGAACAGACTCGGCGAAACCGCGCGTCAGCTGGAACGCGACGAATCGGAGTGGGCGACCCATCTTCTGCAGCAGGGCAAATCTCTGCCCGGTTTTGCGCTGGCCGTTTCTGCGGAGCAGGCGCTGTATCCGAAAGCGTTTCAAATCGTCTACCTGTCGCTCTTCGTCAGGCAGATTCCGCATACGCAGCCGCAAAATATTATCAACTTCGTCTGTCGTTCCATGCAGAACTTTCATGGACAGATGAACGTGCTGAAGGCGGAGACCGATCGCTGGCGCAAGAGCGGCGTTCGGATTTTGATGCTTGCGGGCAACGCTGAGCGGGCCGAGCGGATGAGAAGGGTACTGGACGACTATCAGATCGAGCCGCCGGAAATTTTGCAAGGAAACCTGCAAAGCGGCTTCGAGCTGCCTTCGATCAAGCTCGTCGTCATTACCGAAGGCGAGATGTTTACGCAGAAGCAGCGCAAGGCTAGACGGGTCGATCGCCATCTCGATAACGCCGAGCGTCTCAAGAGCTACACCGAGCTGAAGGTGGGCGACTTCGTCGTGCACCAAAACCACGGCATCGGCAAATATTTGGGCATCGGAACGCTGGAAGTCGGCGGCATTCACAAAGATTATCTCCATATCGTCTATGCGGGGGGAGATCGTCTTTCCGTACCTGTGGAGCAGTTCGATCTGATCCAGAAGTATGTGGGCAACGAGGAGAAGGAGCCGAAGGTCAGCAAGCTCGGAGGCTCGGAGTGGAACCGGGCGAAATCCAAGGTTCGCTCTTCCGTACAGGACATCGCGGACGATCTGATCAAGCTGTATGCGGAGCGGCAGGCGACGACCGGCTTCGGCTTCGGAGAGGATACGCCGTATCAGCAGGAATTCGAAGAGATGTTCCCGTACGAAGAGACGACGGACCAGCTGCGGGCGATCCGGGAGATCAAGAAGGATATGCAGACGCCGCGTCCGATGGATCGTTTGCTGTGCGGAGACGTCGGCTACGGCAAGACGGAGGTGGCGATCCGCGCCGCGTTCAAGGCTGCGATCGAGGGCAAGCAGGTAGCCGTGCTTGTGCCGACGACGATATTGGCGCAGCAGCACTTCGAGACCTTCCGCGAGCGATTCTCCGGCTATCCGTTTAATATCAAGGTGTTGAGCCGGTTCCGGAGCCGCAAGGAGCAGACGGAGACGATCAAAGGGCTAAAGGCGGGAACGGTCGACGTCGTGATCGGAACGCATCGAATTCTGTCCCAGGATATCGTGTTCAAGGAGCTTGGACTGCTGATCGTCGACGAGGAGCAGCGCTTCGGGGTCACGCATAAAGAGAAGCTGAAGAAGCTGAAGACGAATGTAGACGTGCTGACGTTGACGGCGACGCCGATTCCGCGCACGCTTCACATGTCGATGTTGGGCGTAAGAGATTTGTCCGTCATCGAGACGCCGCCGGAGAACCGATTCCCGGTGCAAACCTATGTCGTCGAATACAGTGCGACGCTTGTCCGCGAGGCGATCGAGCGCGAACTGGCCCGCGACGGGCAAGTTTATTATTTGTTCAATCGGGTGCAGGGCATCTATCAGGCGGCCGAGCAGATCAGCGCGCTTGTGCCCGACGCCAGAATCGCCGTCGCTCACGGCCAGATGTCGGAGCAGGAATTGGAGAGAACGATACTCGATTTCCTGGACGGGGAATACGACGTACTCGTCAGTACAAGCATTATCGAGACTGGGGTCGATATCCCGAACGTCAATACGCTCATTGTGCACGATGCGGATAAAATGGGGCTGTCGCAGCTCTACCAGCTGCGCGGACGAGTGGGGCGGTCTAATCGGATCGCTTATGCCTACTTTACCTATCAGCGGGACAAAGTGCTGACGGAGGTCGCGGAGAAGCGTCTGCAATCGATTAAGGAGTTTACCGAGCTCGGATCGGGCTTCAAGATCGCTATGCGCGACTTGTCCATTCGCGGCGCCGGCAACCTGCTCGGAGCGGAACAGCACGGCTTTATTGCATCGGTCGGCTTCGATCTGTATTCCCAGATGCTCGCAGAGGAAATTCAGAGCCGCAAGCTGCAGCTCGGCGGAGATGTGCAGCCGCCGCGTCCGGTGAACACGCAGCTCGATTTAGGCGTCGACGCCTATCTGCCTCCCGAGTATATTTACGACAGCATTCAGAAAATCGAAATCTATAAGAAAGTCGCCGCCGCCGCTTCGCTTGAAGATGTGGAGGAGCTGTTCGAGGAGCTGATCGACCGTTTCGGAGAGCCGCCTAAAGCCGTGCTCAATCTGATGGCGGTCGCCAGACTGAAGGTATACGGACGCAAGTACGGAATCGAATCGATCGCCCGTCGCGGAGACGACGTGACGTTAAAGCTGGAGGAACGCCGTCGCGCCGACATCGACGAGAAGAAGCTGAAGCCGTTGGAGGCGAAGCTGCAAGGGCGCGTCGTATTCGCCCTGGGCGAGCAGCAGCCTGTAATCCGCATGAAAGCGCGGGGACTTGACGAGAACGCTCTATTAGCGTTCCTTGAGGATTTTCTGGTACAATACAAAGAAGCGACAAAATCGAAGGGGGAACTACAGGATGTTGCAACATAGAAGCATGCCGTATCGTCGGCTGGCTCTGTTGGCGCTGGCGGCGGTCATGCTGGTCGCACTGATGTCCGCGTGCGGCAAGAAAGAGAAGGAAACCGTCATCGCTACCTACAACAATGGCGGGCAAGTCACGGATCAAGACTTTGAGAAGTATATCGCTTTTCAGCTTTTGAGCGGCAACAACCAGATCGCCATGTACGCGTCTATTCCGCAGATCAAGGAGCAGCTGGTTAAGCAGTACATTGTGACGAAGGTGCTCGGAGAGCAGATTTCCAACGAAGAGAAGGACAAGATCAAGACGGAAATCAAGACGTTTAAGGAAAATGTAGAGAAGGCGCGCAATACGCAGCCGGAGCTCAAAACGCAAATGAAGGAAAACAACCTTACCGTAGGCGATATGGTTAATTTCTACGAGGAAACGCTGAAATTCCAATCGTATTATTCGGCCAAAGGCGATGAATTCAAAGGCAAGGTAACCGACGAAGAAATCAAGGCGGAGTTTGACAAAGCGCCGTCCGACTTTAACGTCGTTACCGTTCGTCATATTCTGATCGGAACGTCCGATCCCAACACGGGTGAGGAGCTGAAAACCGAAGAGGAAGCGCTGAAAACGGCTAACGAAGTAAAGGCCAAGCTTGAAGCCGGCGGAGATTGGAATGCTCTGGCCAAGGAGTATTCCACGGATACCGGCTCCAAGGATAACGGCGGTCTGTACGAGAAACAAGCTGCGGGAGGCTGGGTTGCCGAATTTAAGGAAGCGGCGAATATGCAGCCGATCGGCGAGATCGGCGAGCCGGTCAAGACGCAATTCGGTTATCACGTCATGAAGGTCGAGAGCCGCGAGGAAGTGACTTCCGTGGACAAGCTGTCCGAGGAGTCCAAGGATTCGATCAAAATGGAGCTTTCTTCGACCAAACTGAACGAATTCATCGTTAGCGAACAGGACAAGCTGGGCATCGTCGTTACGCTGCCGCAGGAGCCGTCTGCATCGCCAAGCGCATCGGGATCCGAATCTCCGGCAGAGTCGCCGAGCGCATCGGGATCCGAATCCCCGGCAGAGTCGCCGAGCGCATCGGGGTCCGAATCCCCGGCAGAGTCGCCAAGCGCATCGGGGTCCGAATCCCCGGCAGCCTCGCCATCGGCGTCTGCATCCGCGCAATAAGTAAACGTGTCCGAAGCTTCGACCGCGACCATGCGACGAAGCTTCGGACGCTTTTTTTCTATTCGGGATAGAAAGAGGCCAAAGAAGATCGAGCGTTCCGACCTAATCTTGGGTTGGATGATTCCTCCAGCGAAGGGCGAACGCATAAGAAAATGGGAGAGGTTGAATACTACCCTTACGATTCGAGACACCTTTTTCCGATTGTTCAAGGTTCGTCATAAAGGCCGGCAACGCGTTCGTGCCGGCGGCAGCAGCAGAGCGAATACATCTACGAAAGTGGGGCAACACGACCATGAAAGCAACCGGAATTGTACGCCGTATCGATGACCTCGGAAGAGTCGTCATTCCCAAAGAAATTCGTCGCACCCTTCGCATTCGGGAAGGGGATCCGCTAGAAATTTTCGTGGATCGCGATGGCGAAGTTATCCTCAAAAAATATTCCCCAATCGGCGAGCTGGGCGATTTCGCCAAGGAATATGCCGAATCGCTGTCCGAGAGCACGGGACATATCGCCTTGATCTCCGACCGGGATACGTTTATTGCAGTAGCAGGAGCCTCCAAGAAGGAGTATATCGACAAGTCGATCGGCAATCTGCTTGAAAACTGCATGGACAATCGCAAAATTATTTTGGAGTCTTCTCCGGGCAGCCACGAAATGCTCAGAGACATAGCCGAAACGATCAGCTCGTTCGCGGCGGCGCCGATCGTGGCGGGAGGAGATCCGATCGGTACGGTCGTGCTCCTCAGCAAGGACGATGCGGTGAAGATGGGCGCAATGGAGAGCAAGATGGTTGAGACGGCCGCGGGCTTCCTCGCGAAACAGATGGAGCAGTGAATTGGAAAGGAACGCTTAGGCGTTCGAACAAAAAGCTTCCCGGACGGCTTGACCCCCGTTCTTGGGGAAGCTTTTTTGCTTGGCGGCTTTCGTTTATAATCAAGACACGGGAATGGGAACGGAGAGATTACGGATAAGCCTGCGGACGAACAAAGCTTCGGCCAAGGAATGGGGAATGGCGGTCATGCGAATCGAATATGGAACCGGAAGTTCGGATAGCTCGGGAGGCTCTGAAATTTCCGGAAGTCCGGAGAATCCGGGAAATCCGGGCAATCCGGGAAATTCCGGGAAGAAGGCGCTTGTGCAAGGAGCCGCCTTGTTGGGAGGCGCGGCTCTGCTCGCTAAGCTGATCGGCACTTTGCAGAAAATTCCGCTGCAAAATTTGGCCGGAGACGAAGTGTTCGGGCTGTATACGGCTGTGTACGCGCTGGCGGTCATGTGGATGACCCTCGCATCTGCGGGCATTCCGGTCGCGGTTAGCGCTTTGGTTGCCGAGAAGGCGGCGAAGGGCGACGAAGAGGGCGCTAGGCGCGTCGTTCGTTGGGCGGGAGCGTTGATCGGACTGATCGGACTGATCATGTTCGCGGCGCTCTGGCTCGGGGCCGACGCGTTCGCCCGATGGATGGGACTTGATGCGGCGGCTCCCGCCATTCGAATGTCCTCGTTGGCGCTGCTGTTCTCGCCTGTTGCTGCAGTGCTGAGGGGATACCACCAAGGACGGATGCGGATGCTCGCGCCGGCGTTGTCCCAGCTCGCGGAACAGATCGCCAGAGTGGCGTTTATGCTCGTTGCGCTGGCGATCGCCTTGAACGGAGCCTGGTCGGCCTCCGCTACGGCCGCCGCCGTGCATGGCGGTTTGGCGACTGGCGCAGCAATGGGGCTGCTCGTGATGGCGGCGATCTCCGTACGCGAAGGCCGCAAGCCGGGGCGGCCGATCCCGATTCGCTCGAGCGGAGCTAAGAAAAGCTTCGGAAAGGCGGCGGAAACGGTCGCCGTAGGAAAACGGCATGGAGGGGCGGGAGGAAATCCGATCGGGCGCGTAGTGGTGATCGAGCCGAGAGCCGCCCTAGTGAAACGGATTATCCGGGTTGCCGTACCTGTGGCGGCTGCGTCGATCGTTGCGCCGATGTTCGCGCTGATCGACGCATTCTCCATCCCCCGGCTGCTGGATCAGGGAGGAGAATGGGCGCTGGCCCAGTTCGGCGTCTACAGCCGCGGCGTGGCGCTGCTGCAGCTGGTTGTCCTGGGGGTGTCCGGGGCGGCAGCCGCGCTCGTTCCGGCGCTCACGGCGGCAAGGACGCGCGGAGACGAAGCGGAGCTGGCCGGGAGGGCGAGATTCGCGCTGCGGCTCGCCTGGTGGTTCGGCTGCGCGGCTGCGGCGGGGCTGGCGCTTCTGGCCGTGCCGATCAATACGGCGCTATTCGGCGACGATAGCGGGTCGGTTGCAATGGCGCTCGTCGGGCTGGCTGCGGTCGGTGGCACGCTGCAGGCGGTCAGCGCCGCCTTGCTGCAAGGCATAGGCGAACTGCGAGCGCCGGCTGTCAACCTGGCGGCAGCCGCGCTGCTCAAGCTGTCGCTCAACGTCGCCCTCGTGCCGCAGCACGGCATCGCGGGCGCCGCCGCAGCGATGGCGATCGCCTACGCCATCGCCGCAACCCTTAACGCGCTGTCCCTGCGCCAGCGCGTCCAACTGCCCGCCCCGCGCGCACCGCTCGCGTGGCGCTCCGTCGCTGCGCTGGCCGCCATGGCGGCCGCGGTCGCTCTGCTCGCGCACGGCCTCGGCGGGCTGATCGCCGCCGTTATGCCCGCGCGCGCGGCGGCCCTGCTCGTCGCCCTGCCGGGCGTCGCGCTCGGGGCCGCCGTCTTCGCCGCGGCGCTCGTCGCCCTAGGCGCCGTCGCTCCGCACGAATGGCGCGAGCTGCCGGGAATCTCCGGCACTCGCCTAGACCGCTTGATGCTTCGCATCAGAAACCTGACTCATCGGGATAACCGGGAAGGATGATCATAGATGAATAATCAAACGCTAATTATCGTTGTCGGACTTGGCTCCGGGGGAGAAGACCAATTGACGCTCGGCACGTTGAAGGCGCTGGAAAGCTCGTCCCGCCGCTACGTCCGTACGGCGGACCATCCGGCCGTCGCCGATCTGAAGCTTCGGGGTATCGGCTTCGAATCGTTCGACCGGCTGTACGAGCAGCATGACGATTTTGCGGAAGTGTACGACGCGATTGCGGACGAACTGCTGGCCGCGGCGGCAGGAAGCCCAGGGGAGACGATCGTTTACGCCGTCCCCGGACATCCGATGGTTGCGGAACGGACGGTGCAGCTGTTAAGGCAGCGCGCGCCGGAGCAAGGCGTCGGGCTGAAGCTGCTCGGCGGGGAGAGCTTCCTCGATCAAGCGTTCACGCGCCTCGGCTTCGATCCGATTGAGGGCTTCCAGCTGCTCGACGCGTCGGAGCTGACACGCGAGCATTTGAGACCGCGTCTGCATACCGTAATTGGACAAGTCTACGACGCGTATACCGCCTCCGAGGCGAAGCTGGCGCTGATGAACGTCTATCCGGACGATCATTCGATTGTCGTCGGACAAGCGCTGGGCGTAGAGGGGCAGGAGCGCATTCTGCACATTCCGCTCTACGAGCTTGACCGACTGGACGGCTACGGCAATCTGATGCTCGTGTATATTCCGGCCAGCTCGGATGACCGACTTAGCCGCCGCTCCTTCGAACGGCTGCACGAGATCGTCGCTATTCTGCGCAGTCCCGAGGGCTGCCCCTGGGACCGGGAGCAGACGCATCAGTCGATTCGGCGCAATTTCATCGAGGAGACGTACGAGGCGATCGAGGCGCTGGATCTGGACGATCCGGACGGCATGAAGGAGGAATTCGGAGACGTCATCCTGCAGGTGCTGCTGCACAGCCAGATGGAGGAGGAGACGGGGGCGTTCGACGTGTACGACGTTCTGGCCGAGCTGAACGACAAGCTCATCTTCCGGCATCCACATGTGTTCGGCGGAGAGAATGCGGAGAATGCCGAGGCTGCGCTGCGCAACTGGGAGCAGATGAAGGCCGAGGAGAAGAAACGCAAGGGCCTGGCCGAACGTCAATCTCTGCTCGACGGCATTCCGAAGGATCTTCCGGCGCTGCCTCGCGCCCACAAAGTGCAGAAGAAAGCCGCTTCTGTCGGGTTCGACTGGCCGAATCTGGCCGGCGTCTTCGCCAAAATCGAGGAGGAGCTTGGCGAGCTTCGGCAGGCCGTTCGCGAGGAGTCGGCGGAACGCCAGCGGGACGAGCTCGGCGATCTGCTATTCGCCGTCGTTAACGCGTCGCGGTTCATCAAAGCCGATCCGGAGGAGGCGCTTGCGGGTACGAACAGAAGGTTCGCGGAACGGTTCAAGTATATCGAAGAGCAGCTTCGTATAAGCGGACGCACTTTTGGGGATACTGATTTGATAGAAATGGATGCATGGTGGGAAGAAGCGAAAAATCGATAGAATGAAGTTGTTCGATAGCCCGCTTTTGACCACGAAGCATCCCGGAATGCGAACTCGACATCGAAACACCGGACTTTTTGAACACGCATTATAGAGAGGAGGCAGCAACAACTCTCGTGCCGATTTTAACGATCTTCGGCAATTTGCTAGGTGTAGCGCAACTAGTAGGGCAATTCAAGAGTAATATAGTTAAGGTGTCGGAAATCCGCAAGCTTCATCAAGTGATTACAGGAGAGATATGCTGGTAATCTTGCAAACTGCGAAACGCGATACGAGACCGCTAGACGGCTCGCAAGCATAGGCAAATGCCTATTCATGGCTGCCAGGCTGTCAAAAGCTTCGCCAACGGGAAAACGCGGTCAAATCCGATACAGTCCTTTAGATACGAACTGAACCTAAAAATGACCTAAAATCCGCCGTTTTTCCCGTACTTTCTACCTATTTCGTGATTTTTTTTTAGAGTATGGCAGGATTTTTTTAACAAGGGACAGAATAGTATCCTTCGTGCATTAAAAAATCAACGTTCCGACGTCCCTAGAGGGACCGGGGGAACGAATAATGGCTCAACCATAGGAGGAATACAGTACCATGAACAAAACAGATCTGATCAACAACATTGCAGACAAAAGCGGCATGACTAAGAAAGACGTAGAATCTGTATTGAACGGTTTCTTGGGCGAAGTTACCGACGCTCTGTCCAAAGGCGACAAAGTTCAACTGATCGGCTTCGGCACGTTCGAAACTCGCAGCCGTTCCGGCCGTGTGGGTCGCAACCCGCAAACAGGCAACTCGATCGAAATTCCAGCTTCCAAAGTTCCTGCATTCAAAGCCGGCAACAAACTGAAAGACGCTGTAAAATAATTCATGCGTCTTGATAAGTTCCTGAAGGTGTCGCGCCTGATTAAGCGCCGCACCGTTGCGAAGGACGTGTCCGACCAAGGGCGCGTCCTTCTCAATAACAGGGAAGCCAAGCCTAGCGCGACCGTCAAAATCGGGGATGAGCTGGACATCCAATTCGGGCAACGCACGCTAACTGTGCGGATCGAACGTTTGACGGAGTCAACCCGCAAGGAAGACGTCGCCGGGATGTATACCATTCTGAAGGAAGAGGTTCGCAAACGCGAGGACGATCCCTTCGGATTGTAAGAAGTCCGTATAGGTTGAATCTATTCATACTGTAGGTTAAGAAGGCGCATTCCGCTCTATACACATGGAGGGGCATGCGCCTTTTTTCCGTTGGCAGGCTTTAAACCGGCTCTTGAATTGCCGACATTAAAACCAGATTCAGCGGAAACAACCTTAGGCGGAAAATCCGCGCTAATTTCGTTTATAAGTTTCATGTTCATCATGGAGGCGACGTAGATGTTCAAAGTTTTGATAGCCGAAGATGAAATGCTCGTCAGGGTAGGACTGCCGGCTCTGTTACGGACGTGCGACCGGCTACAACACCTACGGGCAGGAGGGCTTCCAACGCGGCGCGCGGATTATTCGCCTGCGAGAAGGGGAGCGGACGTTCGATTCGTGGCTGCGGCTCGACGACGGCACCGTTATTGCCGAACAGGATAAGCATCTGCCGGGCGCTTGATGGTAAGGGCGAGTCTATCGATACCCCTCCGCGGAGAGCGGCGAGGCGATCAAAATATAAGCGGAAGAGCGGGAGGCCACAACGCCTTCCGTTTTTATTATTTTTAATAAATTAAATAAATTTATCTAAAATATATTTACTAAAAGTGCAGGCACGATATAATGAGATCAGAAAGTGGTGAGGAGGAGGCTGGACGATGAGTAACAGAACCTACAACACGGCGTATACAGGAGAACGCAGCTCCCGCGTCGCTTTTCCCCTTGGAGGAATCGGAGCCGGCATGCTCTGTCTGGAGGGAGCCGGCGCTTTATCCCAATTTTCGCTGCGCCACGCGCCGGATACAGGCAACGAGCCCACCGTATTCTCTGCCGTCTGTATTAAAGGCAAGGACGGGAACATCGCCCGGGTACTCGAAGGCCCAGTACCGTCGTGGAAAGTGATGGGCATACGCACGACTTCAACGCCCGGCTCGGGCGTCGGCTTAATGGGCAAAACCTACGGACTGCCGCGGTTTGCGAACAGCTCCTTTCAGAGCCGGTTTCCCTTTGGAACCGTCGAGCTGACAGATCCCAGGCTGCCGATCTCCGTCGCGATCACGGGCTGGAGTCCGTTCATTCCTCTGAATGCGGACGATTCCAGTCTGCCTGTCGCCGGGCTGGAGTTTGCTTTTACGAACACGTCCGAACAGCCTCTGGAGCTTGTATACTCTTTCCATGCGGTTCACTTCATGGAGGTGGAGGGCGAAGGCGATAGTTGCGTTCGCCGGACGGACAACGGATTCGAGCTTTATCAGCCCCCGGCAGAAGGAAAGCCATGGGCGGAAGGCTCCTTCTCCGCCGCAACGGATCAAGCCGAGACTAAAGTCGACTGCGCGTGGTTCAGGGGAAGCTGGTTCGATCCCGTTACGATGGCGTGGAGATCGGTCGAAGAGGGGGCTGCGGTCGAGAAGCCGGCGATCGGGGAAGGCAGAGCAAGCCCGGGAGGAAGCCTATACGTGCCGCTCGAGCTGCAGCCCGGCGAGCGCAGAACGGTTAAGCTGATGCTGTCGTGGTATGTTCCGGAATCGAATCTGGCGCAGGGCGACGTGGACGATCCGTTAGCGACGGGAGACGCACACAGGCATGAATTGCGGAATTTCCATAAACCATGGTACGCCGGGAGATTCGGCAGCATGAATTCCGTTGCGGAGTATTGGACGAGCCAGTACGAAAGATTGCGAGCGGAGAGCGAGGCGTTCTTCCGCGCCTTTAACGACACGACGCTTCCGGCGGAGATGAAGGAGGCCGTAACCGCCAACCTGTCGATTCTGAAGTCGCCGACCGTGCTCAGACAAGCCGACGGAAGGCTGTGGGCGTTCGAGGGCTGCGACGATACGTGGGGGAGCTGCCACGGCACCTGCACTCACGTATGGAACTATGCGCAGGCGATTCCTCATCTTTTTCCCGACTTGGAACGCGGTCTTCGCATGACGGAGTTCATCGAAGGCCAGAATGACGAAGGTCATCAGAACTTCCGCATTCCGCTGCCGATCCAGCCGGCGACTCATCTGTTCCATGCGGCGAGCGACGGTCAGCTCGGCGGAATCATGAAGGTTTACCGGGAGTGGAGAGTCGGCGGGAATACGCAGTGGCTGGCGACGTTATGGCCTCGGGTCCAAGCAAGCTTGAACTATTGCATCCAAACCTGGGATCCCGAAGAAGCGGGAGTGCTGACAGAGCCGCATCACAACACGTATGATATTGAATTTTGGGGTCCGGACGGCATGTGCTCCTCGATCTATCTGGGAGCGCTGAAGGCGGCGTCTCTCATGGCCATGGCGCTCGGAGACGACCCGGAGCGGTATGAGGAAATTTACCGCAAGGGCAGAAGCTATGTGGAGACAGAGCTGTTTAACGGCGAATATTTCGAGCAGAAGGTCGTTTGGGAAGGGCTGAGGGCTTCTGCGCCCGTCCATGCCGATTCCGACATCGACCGGAACCTGGATTACTCCCCGGAAGCGATCGAGCTGATGCGCAAGGAAGGCCCCAAGTATCAGTACGGCAAAGGCTGTCTATCCGACGGAATTATCGGAGCTTGGCTGGCGGAGATGTGCGGGCTTGGAGATATTTTGGATCGGGAAAAGGTAAAAAGTCATCTGCTCAGCGTATACACGTACAATCTGAAGCGAGATTTGTCCGAGCATGCCAATCCGCAGCGCCCGGGCTACGCGTTGGGCCGTGAGGGTGGATTGCTCCTGTGTACTTGGCCTAGAGGAGGAAAGCTCTCGCTGCCGTTCGTCTATAGCAATGAAGTGTGGACGGGAATCGAATATCAAGTAGCCTCGCATCTGATCGCTATAGGCTGCGTTGAAGAAGGGCTGGAGATTGTACGAATCTGCCGCGACCGTTACGACGGAGTCGTGCGCAATCCGTATAACGAATACGAATGCGGACACTGGTATGCCCGCGCGCTCGCCTCCTACGGGCTGATCCAGGCATGGAGCGGCATCCGTTACGACGCGGTTGAACAGACGCTATACGTATCCCCTCGAGTCACCGGAGATTATTTGAGCTTCTTGTGCACGAACGAAGGATATGGTATAGCAGGAATAAAGGATGGACGACCGTATCTTGAGGTTCGTTCCGGCCGTATCCCCGTGAATCAGATCAAATTGTCGGCATGAAAGGTGAAATTATGAGCGAGAAGAACGAAAGCAGAAGAAAGCCTAGTATTAAAGAAATCGCGGATCGAACGGGGTTCTCTCCCGCGACGGTGTCGCTGGTTCTGAATCAGAAAGGCTCCTTCTCCGATGAAACGAAGCATACGATTCGTCAAGCATACGCAGAGCTTAGCCATGATCGGGCTCTGGCGGAAGGAAGACTGCTGATTCGCGTGCTGATTGAACAGTACGCCTCTTTCGAAACCGATCCCTACTACGGCGAAATCATCCACGGCATCGAGAAGGAATGCAGCCTCCTCGGCTACGAGATGGTGCTCTCCTTTGTCCGGGAAGGCTCCGATTCCCAAGCCTGGCTGAACCAGGTGGGCGGGCTGATCGCGCTCGGCGGCGGCTTGATTACCGATGAGCTTATCAGCGAGCTGCGGCACTCGGGTATTCCTCTTGTGCTCGTGGATAACTATACGCATAAAGGCGACATTCTGTCGGTGCACTCGGATCATTACGGCGCAGGGTTTCTGGCCACGGAATATTTGATCGGCCGGGGACATCGACGGATCGGCTTTATTAGCGGTCCCGTTAAGTACAAGTCGCTGGTTGACCGCTATGCCGGCTATTGCGCCGCGTTGATGGAGCACGGAATGCCGCTTGATCCGCAGTATATCACTCCGAACTTCGATGACGGCTATATTAAAGGCTACCAGGAGATGAAATATTTGCTTCAGCTCTCTGAGCGGCCGACCGCGGTATTCGCGGTAAGCGATCGCGCGGCCTTCGGCGCCCTGCAGGCGATGAATGAAGCCGGGCTGGCGGATGGGGCAATCGAGATGATCGGCTGCGACAATGTCGGAGGGAGCCAGGGAATGGCGGAGAGGATCGCCACCGTCAATATTCCGCGCCTGGAGGTCGGTCAGATGTCCGTGCGGTTTCTCGTGGAAGCGATCAAAGGGAATGCGTTGGTCGGCAAAGTCGTTATACCGGGAACGCTGGCGCTGTCGTCCGCAGAATAGAGCTGCAAATTCGAGGATTGGAAAAAAGATCACCCTATTTCGCCCGCCTGGCAAGCTTGGGTTGAAATGGAGTGATCTTTATTTTGTCGATTTCGGCTCAAACTGTCGATCCGGAGCTTGCAGCGAAGAACAATTCGGCTTTGTTTAAAGCTGTATATCGCTATAATGCTGCGGGAGAACAAACGGAAGAAATCGATGCGTTCGGCAATAAAACAACATTCGGGTACGATGCGGCGGGTCGTCTTGTTCAGGTGACCGACCCTCTCGGGATTGCGACCAGATACGGTTACGACAGTATCGGCAACAAGCTTTATATGACCGATGGCCGCGGCAAAACGACCCAATATGCCTACGGCGCATTCGGCTTGCTGACTCAGGTCACCAATGCAGACCGTAAAACGATTCAATACAGCTATGACCTTGGCTTAAACCTCGCTGTCATGATAGATCGTAACGGCAATCATTCGCGTTACACCTATGACAACAGGGATCAACTGTTGACCAAGACCGTCGACGAGACAGACGATCGGATCAGCTATACGTACGATGAGAAAGGTAACCGCGTTTCGATGACCGACACAAGCGGGACAAGCAGTTACTCTTACGACAGCAACGATAAATTGCTGGAATTAGTCAAGAACGGTTCGGCCCAATTGACTTACACCTACGATGTGGTTGGCAACGTCTCGACCGTTACGGATCAGACCGGGTTCGTCACAACCTACGCCTACGATAAATCGAACCGGATGAGCACCGTCGTATTTAACGGAAAAACCGTTGCCTATGCCTACGATCCGAACGGCAACCGCACTTCGATCTCTTATGAAGGCGGCGTGAAGGAAAGCTATACGTATGATAAGAATAATCAGCTGTTAACCTTAACCAACCAAGCGCCGAGCGGCAGCGTCATTTCCCAATACAGCTATACGTACGACTACGTCGGAAAGCAACTCTCGAAGACCGACGGATTGGGAACGACGACTTACCTTTACGATGCGGCAGGCCGTATCCTGGAAGTAGAAGCGCCGGGCAAAACGACGATTTACGGCTACGACGGCGCAGGCAACCGCCAGACGCTGAACGAGACTTATGCGTCCGATCAGTTGAGCGGCTACGTTGATCCGAAGACGAAACAAGCAATGCCGTACCGGCTTATGAAGAGTCAGTATGTCTATTCCAACGCGAATGAATTGTTGAAGCTCGTCGAGACGATGTACGATGAGAACAACAAGGAAGTGCTCAAGAAGACAACCGACTACCTGTACGACAATAACGGCAATCAACTGCGAGCAAAAGTCAGCTTTGTGCTGCCGTATAGCAGCAGTAAGCGACAAGTGACCGACGGCAGTCTGTTCGGCGATGGCGTTACGGGCGATATTAGCGCCTTGATCGAAAGCGTCAGCAACACCTTTGACGGTTTTAATCGCTTGGTGAAGACAGAGAAGGTCAAAGGCGGGGACCGCTCGACGATCACTTTCGCCTATGACGGTAACGATCTGCGTACGCAGAAAGTATCTCGCAGCTCCAAGGACGATTATGCGGCTAAAGTGACCAACTATGTCTACGACCGTCAGCATGTCCTCCTGGAGACGGATGCTGCAGGCGATCCTGCAGTTCGGTATTACACGGGATCAACTACATTGCTCGGATTGACGCTACGAGCAAGCTGTCCTACTATTTGTTTAACGGTCACGGCGACGTTGTGCAGACGGTGAGCGAAGCCGGAACGGTCGAAAACCAGTATGACTACGATATTTTCGGCAACCCAACCTTGACAATCGAGGTGTACGCTGCTTCCATCCGCTATGCAGGCGAGTTCTTCGACACCGAAACCGGTCTGTACTATCTTCGTGCGCGATACTACGATCCTTATGTCGGGCGGTTTATATCGGAGGATACGTACGAGGGGAAAATCAATGACCCGCTTTCGTTAAACAGGTATACGTATGCGCATAACGATCCGATCATGTATGTAGATCCGACGGGGCATGCAGCTACAAAAAATAATGCAACCGTGCTTTTGAAGGATGTTGTTAAGGATGGATACGGCGGTTCATTGTATTGGGATAATAAGAACAAAACTGCAACTGTTAATATTAACGGTCAGAAGATTACCATAAAGACTGAGGGCAAAGATGCTGCGGCTGCAGTAGTAAATGGCAGGGTTATTATCAAGCCGGACACTTTGGATCGATTATATAATGCTAAAAGCAATGAATCTAAAAACACAATAAAAACAACAATTGATACCTCTGCAACTGCAAAAGAAATAACAGCACACATGACAATAGAGGGGTTAAACGAAAAGCCATGGGTAAAGGAAGAGAAAATAAAGAACAATTATGACCCCATTAAAGAATTTTTGGGGATTATTACTCAAGTAAGCGAAAAGAAGAAAATATCTTATGACCAAATTATATCGCTGGTTAATATTACCAAGTTTGAATGTCAAGATTTAGAGTGCGGTAAACAAACGAAATCTAATTCGAGTTCATCTACTACTTCCAGCAGTATCGACCCGTTTGAGATAATTAGGAAAATCGAGCAGGCAAAGGCGAAAGTTGCAAGTGGGACAGCAAGCTTTGTCGAAGGCGGAGTGAACAGCTTAGTCGAAACTGGGGAAGGCTTGTATGAAACGGGGAAGATTTTTGTTACTGGAGATTACGAGAGGATGAAGGCCCTCACAACCGATCCTGAAAAGAAAAGGCGGGAAGCAGAAGCACTAATCGCAGAGTTTAATGAAATGGTGGTAAATGGCGATTCCGACTCCATCTTCAAATATGCTGGAGGTCTTTTATTACCTGCTCTTGTGACCAGGGGGATGGGTAAAGCAGTTCCTAAAGTTCCTAAAGGCCCACGGGATCCGGGTAAATCTGGTGCAGATAACATTGCTCAATACGCTAAATACCAAGAATTATTAAAAGCAGAAGAGGCTGCAAACCCTCTAGTCGATAGCTTAAGGCAAACTGGTCAATTGCCATCTAACTACGTTACAAAAACTATAGCTGAACAGAATGGTTGGAAACCAGGCAAAGCATTAAATAACTATGTTTCAGGTGGGCAACTAGGTGGAGATGTATTTCAAAATACAACAAAAATACTGCCGGATGCCCCAGGAAGGATCTGGTATGAGGCGGATATTGGTCTTAGCAATACGATGTCTAGAAGCAAACAACCTGGAACGAGACTATTGTATTCTAATGATGGGAAAATGTATATTACAGTTGACCACTATGAAACAGTTAACTTTATCGGAACTTACAAGTAAAAGGAGCGGTGAAACAATGGATTCTCATGAAGATGATTCAAGAAAAGAAATAGTAACTATAGATGTTGGTAAAATTCAGGATTCGAGGGAACTCCATTATCGATTAAAAAGAGAACTTGAACTTCCAGATTTTTATGGAATGAACTGGGATGCGTTTTGGGATGCAATTACAGGATTAGTTGAACTTCCGGAGACTATTAGTTTTGAAGGATGGAATACTCTAGAGGCTGTCTTGCCTAAGGACTCACAAATCCTTTGGGGTCTGTTAAGCAAATTTAATGAAGAACACCCTTCTTGGAAATGTAATGTAATTTATAAATAAGTTTTACTAAGAGCCTTGGGATTGGTCTCAAGGTTCTTTCCCCAGAGGGGGTTGTTTAGTGCTGAGTGAGCACTCATAGGGCTTACTCAGTACTTGGGCGAATGCCCATATGCTCCTAGGTGAGGTATGGATATTGATAGTCAAAAAGAAGATGAAAGAATACCCTGTAGAATTAGATTGCAGACTATGAAATGCAATGCAATGAGTGTGTACTTTTAATTTGAGATTTCACACCATCATAGTTAGTTTCCCCTGAAAAATCAGACAAAAAGAAAGGGAATTCAGTGACTCAAATGGAAATTGTTATTGTCGAGATAACATTCCAATATGAGGGGACTGAATTCCTTAGATTACGAATTCGGCGTC
>PJTO01000182.1_pt1 | contig 62997 bp, 59 predicted proteins | sample 1512101 | NCBI WGS metagenome assembly PJTO01 (sample SAMN08177690, study PRJNA422409) | Soil metagenome, whole genome shotgun sequencing project.
GCGGCGGGGCTCACCTCTTCCCATCCCGAACAGAGAAGTTAAGCCCGCCTGCGCAGATGGTACTGCAGTTTTGTGGGAGAGTATGTCGTCGCCTTTCTTTTAAAACCCTGTTTATTAAACGGGGTTTTTTATTCTAACATTTACTTATAGAAATATAAGTAAATAAGGTACCTTAGCTCAGATGGTAGAGCAATGGACTGAAAATCCATGTGTCCCTGGTTCGATCCCTGGAGGTACCACTTAATGCTCGGATGGTGAAATTGGTAGACACGCTGGACTTAAAATCCAGTGAACAGCAATGTTCGTGCGGGTTCAAGTCCCGCTCTGAGTACTAAAACTTCAATTAGCTTTGCTAATTGAAGTTTTTTTTTTGGAATAAACTGAAATTTTAAATTATTAGACATCAAAAACAGTTTTAATCAGAAATTTTATATTTTTACTTCTGTATTTAATCTTAAATGTTAATCCAGCTATGCAAAACGTTTTTCATAAAGAAGATTGCGATCAGTTTATTAGTAGAATCAATCAGCTTAAAACAGATTCTCAGCCTCTCTGGGGGAAAATGTCAGTTGACCAAATGCTGGCTCATTGTAATGTCACTTATGAAATGGTTTATGATAATATTCATTCTAAACCAAATCTTTTAATGAGACTTTTGTTGAAACTTTTAGCTAAAAAACAAGTAGTCAGCGAAAAACCATATCCAAGAAATCTTGGCACAGCTCCACAATTTATTATTAAAGGAGATTGTAATTTTGAATTGGAAAAAAACAGACTGATTTCTTATATTATGAAAACACAAGAATTAGGGGAAAATGAATTTGAAGGTAAAGAATCTCTTTCTTTTGGTAAACTAACTTCTAAAGAATGGAATAATATGTTTGCTAAACATTTGGATCATCATTTATCTCAATTTGGCGTTTAACCTAAATTTATTTTATGAGAGTTTTTTTAGTTTTATTTTTTATGTTTTTTGGATTTTATTGTAATGCTCAGAAACAAGAAGTTCAAAAATGCATCGAGACATTTTTTGAAGGATTCCATCAAAAGGATTCTATTAAAATGAAATTGGTTTGTTCTGATAAAATTATCTTGCAGTCTATTAGTGAAAATCCTTTAAAAGGAAATAAACTATCTAATGAAATGGCTAAAGAGTTTTATAAATCAATTGCGTCAATTCCTGCAAGTATGAAATTTCAAGAGAAAATTTTGAGTTATAATATTCAAATTGACGGTTCGATGGCTCATGTTTGGGCTCCGTATGAATTTTATTTAAACGATAAATTAAGTCATGCAGGAGTAAACACTTTTACATTATTTAAAGAAAAAGATTCCTGGAAAATTATTTACCTGATTGATACACGTAGAAAATAATCTAATTTTTTAGTACAACAGTGTTATAATACAAGCAGATTTCTGTTAAAAGACATTCTTCACACTTTGGTTTTGGTCTGCAGATTTCACGACCTAAAAATGAAATTGCCATTCCAATTTCTGACCAAATACTTTTTGGTAAAGCCTGCATTAAGTCTTTTTCGACTTTATTACCATCTTTAGATTCCTTTATTATTCCAATTCTAGGTGCAACACGAATTACATGTAAATCGGCAATAATTCCTTCAGCCGGCTGTTCAGTTTCTCTTAAAATTACATTGGCAGATTTTCTTCCAATTCCTTTCAAGGCGGTCAAACCAGACATTGTTAAAGGAATATCATTATCATTTTGAATGGTGTGTGCAATTTCTAAAAGCCATTGAGCCTTAGTCGGATAATTACGTACTTTGCTTATGTAAGAAATAAAAGTATCAATATCAGCTTTTGACAGACTTTTCAAAGTTGGATATTTTTCAAATAAAGCAGGAGCAATCTTGTTGATATTGGCATCAGAATCCTGTGCAGATAAAACAACCATTACCAAAAGCTGATATGTGTTTTGATAATCTAAAGGATGCTTTTTGTGCTTGTATTTTTTTAAAATGGGTTTTAATTTAGTTTCCCAATTTTCAGTTTCGCCAAACAAATCCATCTTATACTTTCTTTAATGTTGATATTGAAATAGTTATCTATAAAGTTAATTGATTTTAATGAATTCTAATATCTTTTTTATAACAATTTGATTTCCAAGTATTTTTCTGTGTCCTAATCCATCGGTTAAAAATAAAGAGCCGTTTTCCAGATTTTCATATATATGAATTCCTGCTTTAACAGAAACTTCAGGATCATCATTGTCATGTATTACCAATACAGGAATTTTAATTTTTTGTGCAGCGCGGTAAGCCGAAAAGTCATCCATTTTCAGTTTATACAAATCTTCAAAAAAGATTCTCAGTCGGCTGCTGTATTCATTATTGAGTTTTAATTTAAAAATAAATTCATCTAAAATATCCTGCACAATATCTCCGCTTCCAATTATAACAGCTTTATTTACTTTTAAACCGTCTTTGACAGCATTTAATACCGACATACCGCCTAATGAATGTCCAATTGCAAATTCAAAAGGCCCAAATTGTTTTTCAATTTCCAGAATAGAAGCTATAAACTCAGACATTATCGTTGTTTTTCCCTGTGATTTTCCATGTGCCGGAGCATCAAAACTAATTGTTGAATAACCATTTGCTAAAAGTTCATCGGCTATTTTAAATAACTGTGTTCCTCTGCCAGACCATCCATGAACCAACAATACTTTGCGTTCACTTTGGCCATAATGATAAGTTACAACACTTTTATTAATGGCGGGAACATGAACATTTTTTTGAATGCTTTTACGATTCATTTCAAACTCACGTTTGGGAACTTTATGTTTTATTGGTGTTGTAAATATTCTTGCTGCGAATTTTGTTGCCAGTTTTGTGGAGACAAATGCGCAAATTTTGGCAGATATTATAATTATCTGTGGAATTTTTAATGATTTAGTAGGATTAATTGCCTTTTTTGCCATTTCAATAAAACTTATTTAGAAGCTGAACCTTGCTTATTTTTTTGCTAAATTTAGAAAACATAAAAGTAGCATATTAATGATTGTTTCTTAAAAATAATCACAAATTAATTCTAAATGGAAATATTTCATATTAGTGCAGAATGTTATCCAATGGCTAAAGTTGGCGGCTTGGCCGATGTTGTAGGCGCTTTACCCAAATATCAAAAAAATGCAGGAAATGATGTAAGAGTTGTTGTTCCGGCTTATGATACGAAATTTAGAAAAGAGAATAATTTTGAATGTGTACATTGGGGAACGGTTAAATTGGGAAATTTTAATTTTCCGTTTAGTGTTTTAAAAGAAAGTTCAGATAAATTAGGTTACGAGTTATATCTTATAGAAATCAACGAATTATTTAATCGTTTAAATGTTTATGGTTATGAAGATGATATTGAACGATTTTTATCTTTTCAAATTGCGGTTTTAGATTGGATTATTGCACGAAATAAAGTTCCTGAGATTATTAACTGCCACGATCATCACACCGGATTAATTCCATTTTTATTACAATTTGCTTATAAATATGAAAGCCTGAAAGATGTAAAAACTGTTATAACAATTCATAATGGATTGTATCAAGGATGGTTTGGTTTTGATAAGCTGTATTATTTACCAGAATTTGATTTAAAACATATTGGGTTTTTAGAGTGGAATAATTGCATTAATTCACTAGCTGTTGGAGTAAAATGTGCGGATGCTGTAACAACAGTTTCTCCGAGTTATTTAAATGAAATTAATTACAGTGCAAATGGTTTAGAATCTCTGTTTAATTCTGTTCGAAATAAATCAAAAGGTATTTTAAACGGAATTGATATTGAAGTTTGGAATCCGTTAAAAGATCAAATGATTGCAGATAATTATTCAATAGAAAACTTTGAAACTGGGAAACAGAAAAATAAAGAAAAATTGTGCGAACAGTTTGAACTCGATCCTTCGAAACCATTGTTTAGTTTTATAGGACGTTTGTTTGAAGAAAAGGGAGGTGATTTACTCCCGCAAGCTTCTGCATTAGCATTATCAGAGCATTTTGAAGAGATCAATATTTTAATTCTAGGCTCAGGAAATACTGAAATAGAATCACAGTTAACCCAGCTGCGTAATGACTACAAAGGGAATTACAATGTTTTTATTGGTTATAACGAAGAATTAGCACATTTGATTTACGCAGGTTCAGATTATATTTTAATGCCTTCAAGAGTAGAACCCTGTGGTCTTAACCAAATGTATGCGATGCGATACGGAACGATTCCGATTGTTAGGAGAACTGGAGGATTAAGAGATACGGTTATTGATTTTGGGGATGATGGAAACGGAATCTGTCACGATCAGGCTTCGGTGGGAGATATTTGTTATTCAATAAACCGTGCGGTTAAATTGTATGACGATAAAATAAGTTTTAATACCGTTTTAAGACGAGGAATGGCAGCAGATCATTCCTGGGAAAGAGTGTGCCAAGAATATATCGAAATATACAACTTAATAATTCAGTAAAAATGAAATTTAAAAAGAAAAATGTAGTTGCCATTATTTTAGGAGGAGGACAGGGATCACGTTTATTCCCGTTAACAGAAACAAGATCAAAACCGGCTGTTCCGATTGGAGGAAAATATCGCTTGGTCGATATTCCAATTTCGAATTGTATCAATTCTGATATTTTTAAAATATTTGTGTTGACACAGTTTAACTCTGCATCTTTAAATGCACATATTAAAAACACTTTCAATTTTAGTATTTTCAGTCAGTCATTTGTCGACATTTTGGCAGCAGAACAAACTCCTGATAATCCAACCTGGTTTCAGGGAACTGCCGACGCTGTAAGGCAATGTATGTCACATTTTTTGAAACACGATTTCGATCATGCCTTGATTCTTTCAGGAGATCAGCTGTATCAAATGGATTTCAACGAAATGCTGGAAGCACATATTGCTGCTGACGCTGAAATTTCGATTGCAACCCTGCCTGTAAATGCTAAAGATGCTCCGGAATTTGGAATTTTAAAAACCGATCATGAAAATAATATTCATGCTTTTATAGAAAAACCAGATGCTTCGTTACTTCCTGAATGGGAATCTGAAGTAAGTGAACAAATGCAGGAAAAAGGAAAAAAATATCTTGCTTCAATGGGAATTTATATTTTCAATAAATCGCTGTTAGAAGAATTAATGACGGATCAGGAAACAAAAGATTTTGGAAAAGAAATTATTCCGCAAGCCGTTGGAAAACACAAAATATTAAGTTATCAATATGAAGGTTATTGGACAGATATTGGAAACATTGAATCATTTTTTGAAGCCAATATTGGTTTAACTGCTGATATTCCTGAATTTAATTTATTTGATAACGAAAATAAAATTTTTACACGACCAAGATTATTACCGCCTTCTAAATTTAGAAACTCCATTATCAATCAATCTTTGATTTCTGAAGGATGCATTATAAATGCAAAAGAAATAAAAAGTTCAGTAATTGGAATTCGTTCGAGAATTGGAGAAGGAACAGTGCTTGAAAATTGTTATGTAATGGGGAACGATTTTTATCAGGATTTAGACGAATTGAATCATGACAGCAGTATTAACAAAACCCATGTTGGTATTGGTGAAAATTGTTTTATTAAAAATGCACTGATAGATAAAAATGTACGTATTGGGAACAATGTTCACATTAGCGGCGGAAAGCATTTAGATAACTTTACAAATGAATTATACAGTATTAAAGACGGAATTGTTGTAATTAAAAAAGGAGTTACTTTATCAGATAACTTTAGAATTGAATAATTTTTAAATATCAATATCAATATCAATATCAATATCAATTTTTGCCTTAAAAACCAGACATGACTAAAGTAATCGTACATTCTCTATTTACCGATTTTGATATAGATTTATTCAAAGCGGGAAAACACTTCAAATTGTATGAAAAATTAGGAGCACATTTAATTGAAGTTAATGGAGTAAAAGGCGTTTATTTTGCCGTTTGGGCTCCCACGGCACAGTCGGTTTCGGTTGTGGGCGATTTTAATTACTGGACTCAAGGCGAACACAATTTAAATGTTCGCTGGGATTCTTCTGGAATTTGGGAAGGATTTATTCCCGATATTTCAAAAGGAGCTCTTTATAAATATAAAATTCAATCGAGTATAAATGGTGTAATTACTGAAAAAGCAGATCCTTTCGCCCTTTTCTGCGAAAAACCACCGCATACGGCTTCTGTCGTCTGGGATTTAGACTATAAATGGAAAGATGAAAACTGGATGCAGAACCGCCAGCAGCATAATGCTTTAGATAAACCATATTCTGTTTATGAAGTTCATTTAGGTTCCTGGAAACGAGCAGATCATAACAGGTTTTTAAGTTATTTAGAATTGGCAGATGATCTGGTAAAATACGTTAAAGAAACCGGTTTTACACATGTAGAATTTATGCCGATTATGGAATATCCTTATGATCCTTCATGGGGTTATCAGTTAACAGGATATTTTGCGCCGACTTCGCGTTTTGGAAAACCGCAGGACTTTATGGTTTTGGTTGACAGGCTGCATCAGGAAGGGATTGGAGTGATATTGGACTGGGTTCCATCACATTTTCCGGATGATGCGCATGGTTTAGGTTATTTTGACGGTTCTCATTTATATGAACATCCCGACAGAAGAAAAGGCTATCATCCGGATTGGAAAAGCTTGGTTTTTAATTATGGAAGAAATGAAGTCCGTGCTTTTTTAATCAGCAATGCTGTTTTTTGGCTTCAAAATTATCATGTTGACGGATTAAGAGTAGATGCTGTGGCCTCTATGTTATATCTTGATTATTCCAGAAAAGAAGGCGAGTGGGAAGCCAATATTTTTGGCGGGAGAGAGAATTTAGACAGTATAAGTTTTCTTAAAGAATTTAATGAAGTTATTTATACTAATTTTGATGGAGTTCAGACTATTGCAGAAGAAAGCACTTCATTTCCTATGGTTTCAAGACCAACCTTTACCGGAGGTTTAGGTTTTGGAATGAAATGGATGATGGGCTGGATGCACGATACTTTAAAATATTTTCAAAAAGAAACGGTTTATAGAAAATACCATCAAAACGATTTGACGTTTTCGATGACCTACGCTTTTACCGAAAACTTTATGCTTCCGTTTTCTCATGACGAAGTTGTTTACGGCAAACAATCTCTAATTTATAAAATGCCGGGCGACGAATGGCAGCGATTTGCTAATTTGAGATTATTATATGGCTATATGTTTACGCATCCCGGAACTAAATTATTGTTTATGGGGGCAGAATTTGGTCAAACCGGCGAATGGAATTTTGAGCAAAGTTTAGACTGGCATTTACTGCAATATGATTTTCATTCTGGAATAAAGAGATTAATTACAGATTTAAACCAACTATATAAAACTCAACCTGCATTGTATGAAAAGCAATTTACAGGAGATGGTTTTGAATGGATAAATTATTCAGATCATCAAAATGCGGTTTTATCTTATATCCGAAAAGGAAATAATCCAGATGAAAATGTGGTTGTAGTTTGTAATTTCACGCAGGTAATACGAGAAAATTATAGAATTGGAATTCCTAAAAAAGGAAAATTAGAAGAAATTTTTAATAGTGATGCTTCTATTTATGGAGGAAGCGGTATAGGAAATGGAAAATCTCTAAAAATCGAATCAATTCCATATGATGGCAGGGAATTTTCGGCCGAATTAATTTTACCGCCATTAAGTGTAACGGTATATTCTTTCAGTTAGAAAAAATCTTACAATTATTTTTAGAAGTGCTTTTTTGTCATTTTATCGATTATAAATTATCGATATTTCGATTTTTTGAGCTGTAATTTAATTCTCAGCCAGAAAAAACGTTTTCGTGAATAAACCTTTTATTCATAGTGCTTTACTAACTTTTTTCGTATGTTTGAAATAGAGATTATTGTTATAATTAATTCATTGGCGATATGATTACAAACACATCATTAGAATATAAAGGCGATTTATATCCATCAAAAATCGTTTCTTATGAACATGAAGGCGATTCGATTTTTTTTAATACAGATAACAAAGTAATCTTAAAAGTCACTATTCTCAGGGACAGTTTAATTCGATTTCGATTTACTACAAAAGGGTATTTCAGCAACGATTTTTCGTATGCCATTGATAAAACCCAGCTTCATGGTTATAATTTTCTGGAACTTACAGAGCAGGAAACTTATTTTGAAATAAGAACCAGTAAAGTAAAATGTAAAATTCAAAAAGCAGATTTACGCCTTTCAATTTACGATTTAAATGATTTTCTAATTCTTGAAGACGAACTAGGTTTTCATTGGGAAGAAAGCTACGAATATGGCGGGAATATCGTAAAAATGAGTAAATTTTCTAAAGACGGTGAATGTTATTATGGTCTTGGGGATAAAGCAACTCAAATGAACCTCAAAGGCAAAAGAGTTGAGAATTTTGCAACAGATCAATATGCTTACCAAAAAGATCAGGAACCTTTATATAAAGTAGTTCCATTTTATATTGGTCTGCATAACAAACAATCTTACGGAATTTTTTTTGACAATACATTTAGGACTTTCTTTGACTTTTGTCAGGAAAGAAGAAATATAACAAGCTTTTGGGCAGAAGGAGGTGAAATGAATTATTATTTCATTTACGGGCCTCAAATGCAGGATGTTGTAACAACTTACACTGATTTAACTGGAAAACCAGAATTACCGCCGCTTTGGGTTTTGGGTTATCACCAATGTAAATGGAGTTATTATCCTGAAAGTAAAGTAAAAGAGATTACTTCAAAATTTAGAGAACTTAAAATTCCCTGCGATGCTATTTATCTGGATATTGATTACATGGATGGTTTTAGATGTTTTACATGGAATAAAAACTATTTTCCAGACCCCAAAAAAATGGTCACTGAATTAGCTGAAGATGGTTTTAAAACAGTTGTAATTATAGATCCGGGAATTAAAATTGATAAAGATTACTGGGTTTACAAAGAAGCTTTAGAAAAAGATTATTTCTGCAAAAGAGCCGACGGACCTTATATGAAAGGTAAAGTATGGCCGGGAGAATGTAATTTTCCAGATTATACAAATCCCGCTGTTAGAGAATGGTGGGCTGGATTATTTAAAGAATTAGTTTCAGAAATAGGCGTAAAAGGAGTTTGGAATGATATGAATGAACCTGCCGTAATGGAAGTCCCAAATAAAACATTTCCAATGGATGTCCGCCACTTCTACGATGGCAATCCTTGCAGCCACAGAAAAGCACATAATATTTATGGAACTCAAATGGCAAGAGCCACCTATCATGGCGTAAAACGTTTTACTTATCCAAAGCGTCCGTTTGTAATTACAAGATCGGCATATTCTGGCGCGCAGCGCTATACATCATCATGGACAGGTGACAACGTAGCAACCTGGGAACATTTATGGATTGCTAATATTCAGGTGCAGAGAATGTCAATTTCGGGAATGGGATTTACTGGTTCTGATATAGGAGGATTTGCAGAACAGCCAACGGGAGAATTGTATGCACGCTGGATTCAGCTTGGGGTTTTCCATCCATTTTGCAGAACACATTCATCCGGAGATCATGGAAATCAGGAACCGTGGGCTTTTGACGAAGAAGTAATTACTATTACCAGAAAATTTGTCAGCCTTCGTTATCAATTATTACCTTATTTATATACCATGTTCTGGCAGTATATTGAAGAAGGAGTTCCAATGCTAAAACCGCTTGTTTATTACGATCAGGACGATACACAAACGCACTACAGAAACGACGAATTTATTTTTGGAAACCAAATTTTAGTATGTCCAATACTTGAACCTAATGCTGTAGGCAGACGTATGTATATACCTAGAGGCGAGTGGTATAATTACTGGACAAATGAACTTTTTATTGGCGGTAGAGAAATCTGGATTGATACCAAATTTGATGAAATTCCGGTTTTTGTAAAAGCGGGAGCAATTATTCCAAAATATCCCGTGCAGCAATATGTGGGCGAACTTGAATTTGATGAATTAACTCTTGATGTTTACTACAAAAATGGTAAAGAACAGTCAGCTGTTTATGAAGATGCTCAAGACGGTTACGATTATAAAAAAGGACGTTACAGCTATTTATCGTTACGAAATATTGGAAAAGAAAAAGAACTTATTATCCAGCTTCACAAAGAAGGAAAATATACAACTCCGTACACGAAATACAAGATCAATCTTATTGGACTGCCATTTAAAGTTACAGGAATAGAAATTGATAATGAAAAAATTGAGTTTGATAAAGTTAGTTTCGAATTAAATAATTTCTTAATTGTTGATAAAGAGTTTAATGAACTTCATATTGTAGGAGAGTAAGTAAAATTCTGTTATTTTTTTGATTAATTGTATAAAATATTAATTTTTAATAATTGTATTTTTGTTTGAAAATAGCTTGAATTATGAAAAAATATTTGTTTCTAGGAGTTTTTGGAGCACTTGTAATGGCTTGTGCTACAAACCCAATTACAGGTAAACAAAACTTAAATTTTGTTTCAAACAGCGAATTGTTTCCAACTTCATTCCAGCAATACAGCACTTTTTTGTCTGAGAATAAAGTGATAACAGGAACAGCAGATGCAAAAAGAGTAGAATTAGTGGGTTCTAAAATTAAAGCTGCTGCTGAAAAATATTTAACCTATTTAGGTCAGTCACAATATTTGAAGGATTATAGATGGGAATATAAATTAGTCGATAATAAAGAAGTAAATGCATGGTGTTTACCCGGAGGAAAAATTGTAGTATATTCTGGAATTCTGCCGGTTACGCAGGATGAATCTGGTTTAGCAACCGTAATGGGACACGAAGTATCACACGCATTGGCCAATCATGGAGCACAGAGAATGAGTGCTGCACAATTGCAGCAAATTGGAGGAGCAGTTTTAGATGCTGCAACAACTAATAAATCTGCCCAGACAAGAGAAATATTTTCTCAAGCTTATGGTATGGGAACCGAAGTAGGAGTAATGCTCCCATTTAGCAGAAGCAACGAAAGTGAAGCAGATAAAATTGGTTTAACATTAATGGCAATCGCAGGATATAATCCAGAAGATGCCGTAGCTTTCTGGAGCAGAATGTCGGCTAAATCTGGAGGATCAGGCACACCAGAGTTTATGAGCACACACCCTTCTGATGCTACAAGAATTGCTAATATTAAAGCTTTAATACCTGAGGCAAAAGCCATAGCCCTTAAAGTTGGTACTATAAAATAAAGATTACATACAAAAAGTATGATTTTAAAAGCCGTTCAATTTTGAATGGCTTTTTTTATTTAGTTGAAGTTCATAATTTAATAATGTACGAATTGAATAATTTCTATTTGTTTATCATAAAAAATAGATAAATTCGTAGCCTGTTAACAAAATCATTTCTATGAAAAACCTACAAAAAGGAGATAAGAAACTTTTAAATGCCTGGGCATTTTATGACTGGGCAAATTCAGTTTATACTTTAACAATTGCATCTGCAGTATTTCCAATCTTTTATGAAGCCTTATTCAGCGATCGCGATCATTATATAGATGTTTTTGGAATGCACCTTAAAAATTCAGCTTTAATAAGTTTTATAACCGCTTTTGCTTTTATGGTGGTTTCATTTATTTCGCCTTTATTGTCTGGTATTGCTGATTATGTTGGAAACAAGAAATCTTTCATGAAGTTTTTCTGCTATGTAGGTGCTTTATCTTGTATGGGATTATACTGGTTTGATTTAGGTAATATTTATGTTGGACTATTATTTTATTTTCTTGGACTTCTGGGCTATTGGGGAAGTTTAGTTTTCTACAACTCATACCTTCCGGATATTGCATTTGAAGAGCAGCAAGACAGAATTAGTGCAAAAGGATACTCTTTGGGTTATATTGGAAGTGTTATTTTATTGATAATCAATTTAGCAATGATAATGAAACCGGAAGTATTTAATATTACGGGAGATGGTGCAGCGATGAAAGCAATGCGTTATTCTTTTGTAATGGTAGGAGTTTGGTGGATTTTATTCAGCCAGTATACTTATTACTATTTACCAAAAGGGAGTAAAGAAACGGGACAAAAACTAACAAGATCTGTTGTATTTAACGGCTTTAAAGAATTAAAAAAGGTTTGGGCGTTATTGAAACAGAATATTCCTTTAAAACGTTATTTAGGAGGTTTCTTTGTTTCCAGCATGGCTGTTCAGACTGTAATGCTGGTTGCTACTTATTTTGGTGCACAGGAAATACAATGGTCCTCTAAAGAAGAAAGCACTATTGGTTTAATTGTCTGTATTTTAATAATTCAATTGGTAGCCGTAGTTGGGGCAGTTCTAACTTCAAGAGCTTCAGAAAAATTTGGCAACGTTCCAACTTTAATATTCATTAATGCAATCTGGGCCGTATTTTGTGCTCTTGCATTTTTTATTACGCTGCCAATGCACTTTTATGTTATGGCAACAATTGCAGGATTCGTAATGGGAGGAATTCAGGCATTATCACGATCAACATATTCAAAACTATTACCGGAAACAGAAGACACAGCATCATTCTTTAGTTTTTATGATGTTGCAGAAAAAATAGGAATTGTAATTGGAATGTGTGTTTACGGAATTATCGATCAAATTACAGGAAGTCCGCGTGCAGCAATTGTAATTTTAGGGATATTCTTCGTTACAGCTATTTTCCTTTTAAGAAGAGTACATAAAAAAGACGTTTCAAACTAATCGAAACGTCTTTAGTAACAACCAATATCACGAATTACACGAAATTATTTGATTGATGATTTTTTTGTAATTCGTGATATTTTATTTAAATAATCAACCTTTATAAATTTTTCCAGAGCCTGAAACTTTTACATCACGTTTCTCTGGACTTCCTAAATATTTAATATTTCCAGAACCGGAAACTCTTCCTGTTAAACTTGTTTCACAGCTTACTACACTATTTCCAGAACCAGAAACTGTTACGTCTGCCGTTTTTGATTTTAAATTAGAAGCATTTACATTACCGGAACCTGATATTTTGCTGGTAAAAGAATCTGTTTTTCCTTTTAAAACAATATCGCCTGAACCGCTTAGAGTCAGATCAAAATTGTTAGAATCAACATCTAAATCAAAATTTCCTGATCCTGATAACTTAGCAGAAAAAGCATCGCTGTTAATTTTGTTTTTAGTCCTAACATCGCCTGAACCTGATAAAGTAACCGCTGAAATCTTTTCAAAAGGAACCGTTATTTCGATTTTTTTTCCAGAACTGGTACGAATTTGAGTTCCTTTTTCAACATAAACTTTTAATTCGTTTCCTTCAACTTCTACTTTAATTGCCTGAAGCAGATTTTCTTCTCCTTTGATAATAATTTTTCCTTCTTTTCCAGAAACTAAATCAACATCAAAGAAACCTGCAATTCTAACACCGTCATAATCTCCGGTTGTTCTGGTTTGCGTTACAACGTTTCCGTTTCCGTTTATTTTGGTTTGTGCATTAGACTTTGCTGTAATAAAACATGCACTTAGTGCTAAGAGTAAAATTGATTTTTTCATTGTTTTGATTTTTTAGATGATTAATTTTTTGCCAGTGAAATATTTCCATAAGCCGAAGTAATATTGACTTTGTTTTGTCCTTTTTTCTTATAGAAACCACTTATTCTTTTGTTGTTGCTTTTTACTTCAGAAACTGAAATATCTAAAGAATTATCATGTTTGATATTGGTATATCTTCCGGAAATATCAAAATCGAAAGCATAATTAGCGGCATATCCAATAGAAACGTCAGTATATCCAGAATTGATGGTTACATTTCCTGCTTTTTCATTCATATTATCAATATTGATTTTGCTGTAATTGGTATCAAAAGATAAATTGCTCGATATTTCGCCTATATTAACCGTTAAATAATTTCCTGAACCGTTTAATGAGTTTATTTTTTGAAACTTAAATGTTCCGTAATTACAGTTGTATTTAATGTTTTGGCCATCATTCAAATTTACATCTGTGTAGTTTGCATCCAGATTTATATTTCCAGAATCATTAATTTTAAGACCAGAATACCTGGCGTCGATATTTCCAGATTGTATATAATCTATAGTAGAGTTTTGACAATAGGCAATTTCAACCTGATTGTTAGATCCGTTAAGTTTTCCAAGAGTGACTTTACCGTATTTACAGTTTATATCTGTTGAAGCTTCAGCGTTTGGAACAGAAATATTTCCGTACTTATTTACCAGTTTAATACCACCGTTTTTTGGAATTTTAATTATGTAATTAATTTCAAAACTATTGTTGCTGCCTTTGCTTTTTAAACTAGAATTACCAATTGAAGTTACCGCTGTTACAAGGCTTTTTAGAGCCGTAATATTTACATCGATGCTGTTGAGTTTTTCGTTTACCCAGTTTTCATTGGGGCCGTTTACTTTAATTACAATATCCAGATCAATTTTATCTTCATCCCACGTATTGACAGTAATATTGCCGTATTTGTTGTCGATATCAATTCCGGCATTAGAATTTACTATGTATGTTTTTTTAATTGTTTTTTGTTTAGAGATGTAACTGTCATCGTTTGAGAATCCTAAAAAAGGAATCAAAAGCAATAAGATTAATATGTTATAATGTTTTTTCATGAGTTGTGTTTTTTAGATTTTCGTTTTCTTCAATTCGCTGTAATACGGTCTGTAAAAAAGAAATTCTAGTTTGCAGATTGCTTATCATAGCGTAAATAATTTGTTTGTTTTCTCCATTTTTTTGAACCTCTTTTAAGATTTTTTCATAATCGGCGTCAAAAACTTTCATTTGCTTTAAGGCGTCGTTTATGATTTGTTCATTTTCGGGAGAATTTTTTTCTTTTAATTTAACCAGCTCATTTTCAATCAAAATATTAAAGATAGAATCCGTACGTTTGGTTTCTTTTGAAGCAAATTTGAATTGCTTTGGCTTTTCATTATTATTGTAAAGCACCGATACCCCTAAAAGCAATGCAATCGTTGCGGCAATGGCCCAGCCGGCGTAATTCTTTTTTCTTGATGTTGTTTTGTTCAACTTGTTTAAGAAATCAATTTGATGATCCGGATTCATTTCATGAATATCCCATTGATTTTCAAACTTGTTAAATAATTGATCTAATTCGTCATTTTCCTTTTTCATATATCCAAAATTTATTTTTAGAAGTGTTGCTGTTATCTTTTTTATTGGCAGGTAATTAATCTGCTTTTAAGTAATGATTTCAATATCTTCTAATTTTTTTCGTAAACTTTCTTTAGCGCGGCTTATAGTTGTTCTGCAGTTAGCATAACTAATATTTAATATTTCGCAAATTTCTTCCTGATCGTAGCCTTCTATGTAAAAAAGGTTTAAAACCATTCTGTAATTATCCTTTAAACCTGAAATAGTATCTAAAACTTGTTTCACTTTAAGAGAATTCAAATCGATGCTTTCAGATAAAATAGAATCGCTTTCTTCAATTTTATAAAGCGTTTTGTTTATGTCTTCCATCTGAAAAGCATTGTTCTTTTTATAAAAATCAATACTAGAATTAATAATGATTCTTTTAAGCCATGCTCCAAAAGCGACTTCCTGTTTATAATCGTTAATTTTTGTAAAAGCTTTCAAAAAACCTTCCTGCATGACGTCTTGTGCAAAATGCTCGTCTTTTACAATCCTGTAAGCTACGTTATACATTGCTTTACAATAACGATTGTAAATTTCGAATTGAGCCTTTTGATTCTTGCTTTTACAAAGCGCGATTAATTCTTCGATATTTTGATTAGTTATACTCAAGTAATTTTTGCTGGTTTATTATAATGACTTTACTTTTTTTAAGATGTTACAGTTTGAATAAACTTTTTTTATTTTTTTTCTGCTTTTACGTCAAGCCGTAAGGAAAAACAAAATGATCGGTTTACTTTTGGTTAGAAATTTACCTACAATATACCATTAACAAATCTAAAACTATGAAAAAACTAAAAAGCCTAATGTTAATGACATTATTTGTGTCAACAACTTTATTTACATCATGTTCAAGTGATTCTGGAAGCGATGATACGGCACCAGAAAATTCTCAAGGAGATTATTGGCCGGCAGCAGTTGGCAATCAATGGGCTTTCAGCCAAAATGGAACCGAAACCTCAATGAAAATTGTCAGCTCACAAAAAGTAAACAACGATACTTATTTTAAATTCGACAAATTATTTGTGTCGTCTTCTAGTGAAGTTGCAGGTTCAGCATCAGCATCGATTAAAAAAGTGCAGGGAGATTACTTTATCAAACTAGATGATATTAATGTTAGTGCAAATGGTTTTTCTGGAAAAATAAGCGGGTATGAATTTATTTTCTTTAAGGATTATTTAGATGTAAATAAAACATGGACAGGAACTTATACGCAAGAAACCACATATACTGGCTTTGGAACTATTAAAACAACAACAAAATACATAGGTACAATTTTAGAAAAAGGAATAACTACTGTTGTAAAAAATGTTACTCATAAAGATGTTATTAGGTTTAAACTAAAACTTGAAACATCATTAGAAGGACAGAGTGCCGGTTCTACCGAAGCAGAATATTGGATTGCTAAAGGTGTAGGGGTTATTAAGTTTAATTATAATGATTCAGCTTCAGAACTAGCTTCTTACAAAATAAATTAAGAATATTTAAAATAAAGATTTTAAAAGCCGAAATTAACTTTCGGCTTTTTTTATACTATTAAAACAATTCAAAACTGCCGATTTTTGGATTTGGCATAATGATTGTCTATTTTTACGACCTAACCTGTAAATACAATGCCTGATAGAAATTAAGGCTTTTGATAATTTATTTACAGTTAGTTTTAAACTTTTAATGACAAAACGACTTATATATTATTATGTCAAATCATAAAATACTCACTATTGACAATCTGTCACTTCAAGAATTCGATTCAGAAGCAGAATTAATTCCATTATTAACTCCAGAGGACGAAGAGGAAATGAATAATGAAGAACTTCCTGTTTCTCTGCCAATTTTGCCTTTAAGAAATACTGTTTTATTTCCGGGAGTTGTAATTCCAATTTCTGCAGGAAGAGATAAATCGATAAAATTAATTAATGATGCCAACGCGGGCGGAAAAATTATTGGTGTAGTTTCTCAGATTAATGAAGAAGACGAAGATCCGTCAAAAGATGATATTCACAAAATAGGTACAGTAGCACGCATTTTGCGTGTTTTAAAAATGCCTGACGGAAACGTAACCGTTATTTTACAAGGTAAAAAACGCTTTGAAATAGACGAAGTAGTTTCTGAAGAACCATATATGACAGCTTCTATTAAAGAAGTATCAGAAGAACGTCCGGATGAAAATGACAGCGAGTTTACAGCAATTTTAGATTCTGTAAAAGAACTTGCAATCCAGATTATTAAAGAAAGTCCAAACATTCCGTCTGAAGCAACATTTGCAATTAAAAACATTGAAAGCCAGTCGTTTTTAATCAATTTTGTTTCTTCAAACATGAATTTATCTGTAAAAGAAAAACAAGGTCTTTTATCGATAAATGGTTTAAAAGAACGTGCTTTAGAAACATTGCGTTACATGAATGTTGAACTTCAAAAATTAGAATTGAAGAATGACATTCAGTCAAAAGTTCGTTTTGATTTAGATCAGCAGCAAAGAGAATATTTCCTTCATCAGCAAATGAAAACCATTCAGGAAGAATTGGGAGGCGTTTCGCAGGAAGAAGAAATGGACGAAATGGGGCAGAAAGCGAAAACCAAAAAATGGGACGAAAAAACGCAGAAACATTTCGAAAAAGAATTATCTAAAATGCGCCGTATGAATCCGCAGTCGCCAGATTTTGGAATTCAGCGCAACTATTTAGAGTTGTTTTTAGAATTGCCTTGGGGAGAATACTCAAAAGATAAATTCGATTTAAAACATGCTCAAAAGGTTTTAGATAAAGATCACTTTGGACTTGACGAAGTAAAGAAAAGAATGATTGAACATTTGGCAGTTTTAAAATTGCGAAATGATATGAAATCGCCAATTATATGTTTAACAGGGCCTCCAGGAGTTGGTAAAACGTCTATTGGCCGTTCTGTAGCAGAAGCTTTAGGACGTGAATATGTTCGTATTTCGTTAGGTGGTTTGCGTGACGAAGCAGAAATTCGCGGTCATAGAAAAACCTACATTGGCGCAATGCCCGGACGAATTATACAAAGTCTGAAAAAAGCAGGAACATCAAACCCGGTATTTATTCTGGATGAGATTGATAAATTATCAAGCGGCAATAGTGGCGATCCTTCATCTGCTTTGTTAGAAGTTTTAGATCCGGAGCAAAACAATGCTTTTTATGATAATTTCCTTGAAATGGGATACGATTTATCTAAAGTAATGTTTATTGCGACTTCAAATAATATGGCAGCAATTCAGCCGGCATTACGTGACAGAATGGAAGTTATCAAAATGTCAGGTTATACAATTGAAGAAAAAGTAGAAATTGCAAAAAGACACCTTTTTCCAAAACAATTAGATGCTCATGGTTTAACTTCTAAAGATTTAACTATTGGTAAAAAACAATTAGAAAAAATCGTTGAAGGTTATACAAGAGAATCTGGAGTACGTAATTTAGAAACAAAAATTGCTCAGGTAATTCGTAATGCTGCAAAAGCAGTAGCGATGGAAGAGGAGTACAATAAAAAAGTTACTGACGAAGATATCGTAAAAGTATTAGGTGTACCGAGATTAGAGCGCGATAAATACGAAAATAACGATGTTGCCGGTGTTGTAACTGGTTTAGCATGGACGAGTGTAGGCGGAGATATTTTATTTATTGAATCATTAATTTCTGAAGGAAAAGGAGCGTTGACTATTACCGGAAACCTTGGAAATGTAATGAAAGAATCGGCTACAATTGCTCTTGAGTATATTAAAGCAAATGCTAAAAAACTTGGGCTGGCAATAGAATTGTTTCAAAAATACAATATTCACCTGCATGTTCCGGAAGGAGCAACTCCAAAAGACGGACCAAGTGCCGGTATTGCAATGCTTACTTCTTTAGTGTCATTATTAACACAAAAGAAAGTAAAGAAAAGCCTTGCTATGACAGGAGAAATTACGTTACGCGGAAAAGTTTTGCCTGTTGGCGGAATTAAAGAAAAAATTCTTGCAGCGAAAAGAGCAGGTATTAAAGAAATTATTCTTTGTCACGAAAATAAAAGCGACATAGATGAAATTAAAGAAGAATACTTAGAAGGTCTTACTTTTCATTATGTAAAAGAAATGAGCGAAGTTTTAACAATAGCTTTGACAGACCAAAATGTAAAAAACGCTAAGACATTAAAATAAACTTCTGTTAATTTTAAAACTATAAAAATCCAAATTCCAGTTGTTGTATTGGAGTTTGGATTTTTTTTATTGTATCTCATTTTTTGAGGTATATAATTTTATATTTGCATCTGCGTTATTTCCATATATAGGAACGCCCAAAACGAATGTTAAAACACTATGTTTTATTTTTAATGATACTAATATGTTCGGTTTCTTTCGGGCAGATTGGAGGGCGTTACACTTATCAATTTCTTAACCTGACAACCAATCCTCGTCAGGCCGCACTGGGCGGTAAAATAATTACCATTTATGATGAAGATGTCAATCAGGCTATGTCAAATCCAGCGGCCTTAAACGCAGATATGGACAATCATTTGGCGTTAAATTATGAAAATTATTACGGCGAAGCTTCTTACGGAACGGGTTCTTATGCTTATACTTACGATCGTCACTTGCAGACTTTTTATGCAGGAGTGAATTATATTAATTACGGATCTTTTGAAGGTTATGATGAAAACGGTCAAAGAACATCTGATTTTACAGGAAGTGAAGGTGCATTATCAGTTGGTTATGCTTATAATGTTCCTTTTACAGATCTGCATATAGGTGTAAATGGTAAATTGATAACCTCTACTCTGGAAAGTTATAATTCGATTGGCGGCGCCTTAGATTTAGGATTTTTATATATAGACGAAAGAAACGATATAAATTATGCGCTTGTATTTAGAAATATAGGCACACAATTTAAAACCTATTCTGGAATAAAAGAAAATCTGCCTTTTGAAATTACTGCCGGAATTTCTCAGGAATTAGAACATATTCCTCTTCGCTGGCATCTTACTTTAGAGAATTTACAGCAATGGAATATCGCTTTTTCAAATCCTGTGCGCGGCGAGACCAATATAGACGGAACAACAAATGCTGAAAAAGTTTCATTTGTAAATAATGCTTTGAGACATGTTGTATTTGGTGTCGAGCTTTTTCCGCAAAGAGCTTTTAATGTGCGTTTAGGATATAATTTTAGAAGAGGAGAAGAATTACGTGTTGAAGAACAGCGTAATTTTTCAGGAGTTTCACTAGGGTTTGGTTTACGAATGAATAAGTTAAAATTTAACTATTCGTATTCAAGATATACATTAGCAGCAAATACAAGTCTTTTTGGGTTGGTTTTAAACCTTCAATAACAACACTTTTCAATAATAATATATCCTTTTGTGATCGTATAATACGGCTGTAAAAGGATTTTTTAATGAATGCATTTTTGAGCAGTTCTGTATAAGAAAAAGTTTAATATTATTGAGTATTCGATTTAAAAAGAAAGATGGCTACATTTGCAATAGTTTTATTTTGTTTCCGCAAAAAAGAATGAATTAAGAATAAAAATTTAAAAATAAACAATTGAAAAAAATTACCATTGCTATTGACGGTTTTTCATCTACCGGAAAAAGTACATTAGCGAAACAGCTGGCAAAAGAACTGGAATATGTGTATGTAGATACTGGAGCTATGTATCGTGCAGTGGCTTATTTTGCCATGCAGAATAAGTTTATTGGAGCAGATTTTTTTAATAAAGAAGCCTTGATAGAAGCCTTGCCAAAAATTCAATTAGAGTTTAAATTTAATAGTGATTTAGGTTTTGCAGAAATGTACTTAAACGGCGAGAATGTTGAAAAACAAATTAGAACTATTGAAGTTTCGAATTTTGTAAGCAAAGTTGCCGAAGTTTCTCAAGTTCGTTCAAAATTAGTTGAACAGCAACAGGAAATGGGAACCAATAAAGCAATTGTTATGGACGGCCGTGATATTGGAACAGTAGTTTTTCCTAATGCTGAACTTAAAATTTTTATGACTGCCAGTGCAGAAACCCGAGCTCAAAGACGCTTTGATGAATTACAGCAAAAAGGCGATAATGTTTCTTATGAAGATGTTTTAAAAAATGTAGTAGAAAGAGATTACATCGATACGCACCGCGAAGATTCTCCTTTGGTAATTGCTGATGATGCTATTGAGATTGATAATTCTTACTTAAATAAAGAAGAGCAATTTGCTGCAGTTTTAGAATTAGTAAACGATGTTGTTAAAATAGATTAATTTTTTGTAGATATTATTTTTAATGGTAGTTTTACGACTTCATTTTTACTAAAAAGACAATTTCATTATATGGGAATTAAAAACAGGTTAATCTTTATGAGCTTTCTTCAATTTTTTGTTTGGGGAGCCTGGCTTATCACAATTGGAAATTATTGGTTTGGAACCAAAAATTGGGAAGGAACACAATTTGGTTTAGTATTTGGAACCATGGGAATTGCTTCTTTATTCATGCCTACATTAACCGGAATTATTGCCGACAGATGGGTTAACGCTGAAAAATTATATGGAATTTTACATATCGTTTACGCAGCAGTTTTATTTGGAATTGCACAAGTTGTAACTCCTGATAATTTTATTCTTGTAATGCTTTTGGCAATGTGCTGCTATATGCCTACAATTGCTTTAAGTAACTCTATTTCATATACTTCGCTAAAATTAAACAATAAAAATATCGTAAAAGATTTTCCGCCAATTCGTGTTTGGGGAACTATTGGTTTTATTGTAGCAATGTGGATTACGAATCTAAGCGGTAGTAAAGCAACTGAATATCAGTTTTATATAGCTGGAGTTGGTGCTTTAATTTTAGGAATTTACGCTTTTACATTACCAAAATGTGAGCCGCAGCGTTTGATAAAAGAAAATGCTTCGTGGATAGAAACTTTTGGTTTAGAATCGTTTAAATTATTTGCGAACTACAAAATGGCTTTGTTTTTTGTTTTCTCTATGTTTTTAGGAGGAGCTTTACAATTAACAAATGCTTATGGTGATGTGTTTTTAGATGAATTTAAACATTTTCCAAAATATGCAGATTCTTTCGTAATTCAATATTCGACTATTATTATGTCGATTTCACAAGTCTCTGAAACGTTATTTATTTTGGCGATTCCATTTTTCTTAAGACGTTTTGGAATCAAACAAGTTATGCTTATCAGTATGCTGGCTTGGGTTTTACGTTTCGGATTATTTGCTTTTGGAGATCCTGTAAATGGTTTATGGATGATTATTCTTTCTTGTATTGTATACGGAATGGCATTTGATTTCTTTAATATTTCGGGTTCATTATTCGTAGAAAGTAATACAGATTCTAAAATTCGTTCTTCTGCACAAGGTTTATTTATGATGATGACCAATGGAGTAGGAGCTGTTTTAGGAAGTTTAACTTCTGGTTGGGCAATCGATCGATTCTTTACAAAATCGTTTAATACTACCGTAGAATTGGCAGGTTTTTTACAAACAGATGCTTCTAACCAAAAAATGGCTGAATTTGTAAAAAGTCAGGGAAATTCAATTTCTGCTGATGGTGCTTTTTCAAACCCGGTTTTAATGAAAGACTGGCATACAATCTGGCTTTCGTTTGCAATTTATGCTTTAGTAATTGCAATTGCTTTTGCTGTTTTGTTTAAGCACAAACATGACCCAAAAGAGATAGAAAATTTAAGTCATTAATATTTTAGACCTATAAAAAATCCCGTTTTCGATTTATTGAAAACGGGATTTTTTTCTTTATGTGTATATTTGAAATAATATTCTTAATTTTTAATATGCAGTATCAGCAAAAAAAAATACTTCCGCCTTTTAGGCCTGTTAATTCAAAACCAATGTTTTTTTTAAATGCAGTTTTTGGTTTGTTTTGGGTATTCTTTGCGCTTTTCTTTTTAGGAGGAATCGTTTTTTTATCAATAAATTCTCGTGAAGAAACCGGACTGGATGAAAAAGGAACTTTGGCCTTATTCTGTGTCTTTTCTCTAATTATTCTAGCGATAATAGGATTGATGATATATTCTAGAAAAAAGATGTATACATCAATTATAATTGACGAAAAAGGAATTCGCTATTTGAATGCATTCAATAACAAAGTTAGAAAAGAAATTCGCTGGAGTAATTTTGCAAAAAGAGAAAAAGTCACCTATATATTAGAACCTCCAAAATTTGATGTTTCTTATATTCGACAATCAAAATCTTTTTTTGACCAGTTTTTCTGGCCGGTTTTAATAAATAATAAAATAGAAGTTCATAGTGAAATGTTTTTAGGTAAACATTTTTTTGCAATGCTCTATGCTAATCGATTAGAATTGATTAGAACTTTTTTACTTGGATTGGCGCATTACAGACCAGATATTACTGTAAATCCGGAAATTTTTAGTAATCATTATATTGATATGGAAAGTTATACAATTGATTATAATCAACGCAGAAAAATTGGAATTATAGCAGGATTAGTTTGCGCCTTGATTTTTACAATTATATATTTTTTGGTTTTCTAAACAGTAAACAGTTTTTTAGGATTACAATTTTTTCAATATTTTAGTGTTTTTTTAATGACTATGAACAGCCAAACAAAAAATCTTCCTCCATTTCATTCAGTAACTTCTAGTCCGTCTAAAATCAAAAATTATGGTTTAGGTTTTCTAATGTTGATTTCTTTTCTATTGGTTTTAGGGGTTTTCTTTTTTATTTTGTTTTTTCTGCCTTTTGAACAAAATATGATTTACATATGCATTTTATTGATTCTTCCAATAATTCTTCAAGTCATTTACTTAAGAAAAACGATGAAGCATACCACTACGATTATTGATAATCGCGGTATTCATTATGTAAATAGATTTAATCATAAAATTGAAAATACAATATCATGGAATAGTTTTGAAAAGAGCGACAATTTTAGAGGAAAAATAACAGGAATAAATTCCTCATCTGATTCAGATCTTTTACAATATGATGTTTTTGCAAAAATGGTAGGAAGCGGCAAATATAGTCACGAAGCGTTTTTCTGGTTCGTTTCGGAAAACGGAAATATAGAAGCTCACAAAGAAACATTTTCCGGGAATCATATTTTTAGTATGCTTTATTCAAACAAACTTGAATTAGTAAGAGGTTTGTTGTTAGGAGTATCGCACTTTAGACCCGACTTAAGAATTCATCCTAAAGCTTTTAGTGTGTATTATATAAATCCTGATACTTTTGCCGTAGAATATGAAAAAAGAAAAGAAGATATTAATTCAGCTCTTTTTATAACGGCACTTGTTATTATAATTACAGTGTTTGTAATGCTTTTTGTTTTCTTTTAATATTAATACATGAGGCCCTCTGTAGTAGTTATGAAAGACAAAAGGATTTAATCTAGCCCCGATAGAGCGGATATCCTTTTATGGTAGGGTTCACCATAAAAGATAGGAGTGAAAGCGGGACTAAACGTTATTAAAGAGACAAAACATTCTGCTTCTTAAACAAATGATTGATAATCAATCTGAATTTATTTTGTAAGTCCAAATATTTGTAGTAATTTTGCAGACCTTTTGGCAGAGAAGAGTTTCCTTTAGGTATCAACCATTTATGTAAAACAACTTCTGTATTTTCTATCGCATGGAGAAACTCGAGAAAAGCAGAATACAAATTTTTTATCAGCATGTCTGAACAATTAAAATCACAAGAAGAGTTTTTAGCAAATTTTAACTGGCATAACTTCCAAGAAGGAATTGATGCAGTAGATGAGAAAAACTTACAAGAGTTTGAAGAACTAGTATCAAAAACTTTCATCGCTACAGATCAAGAAGAAGTAGTTGAAGGAGTTGTTGTTAGAATTACAGATAGAGACGTTATCGTTGATATCAATGCTAAATCTGAAGGTGTTATTTCTTTAAACGAATTCCGTTACAACCCAAACTTAAAAGTAGGTGACAAAGTAGAAGTATTAATCGACATCCGTGAGGATAAAACAGGTCAATTAGTATTATCTCACAGAAAAGCACGTACTATCAAATCTTGGGATAGAGTTATTGCAGCTAATGAAACTGGAGAAATCGTTAACGGTTTTGTTAAATGTAGAACTAAAGGAGGTATGATCGTTGACGTATTCGGTATCGAGGCGTTCTTACCAGGATCTCAAATTGACGTTAAGCCAATTAGAGACTACGATGTATATGTAAACAAAATGATGGAATTCAAAGTGGTAAAAATCAACCACGAATTCAAAAACGTAGTTGTATCTCATAAAGCGCTTATCGAGGCTGATATTGAAGTACAGAAAAAAGAGATCATCGGTCAATTACAAAAAGGACAAGTATTAGAAGGTGTTGTTAAAAACATTACTTCTTATGGTGTGTTCATTGACTTAGGTGGTGTTGACGGATTAATTCACATTACTGACCTTTCTTGGAGCAGAATTAACCACCCAAGTGAAGTTCTTGAATTAGACCAAAAATTAAACGTTGTAATCCTTGATTTCGATGATGAGAAAACAAGAATTCAATTAGGATTGAAACAATTAAACGCTCACCCATGGGATGCTTTAGATGCTAACTTAACTGTTGGTGATAAAGTTAAAGGTAAAGTAGTTGTAATCGCTGATTACGGTGCATTTATCGAAGTTGCTGAAGGTGTTGAAGGTTTAATCCACGTTTCTGAAATGTCATGGTCAACTCACTTACGTTCTGCTCAGGACTTCGTGAAAGTTGGAGATGTTGTTGAAGCAGTTATCTTAACTCTAGACAGAGAAGATCGTAAGATGTCATTAGGTATCAAACAATTGACTCAAGATCCATGGACTGACATTACTTCTAAGTACCCAGTAGGTTCTAAACATACAGGTATCGTTAGAAACTTTACAAACTTTGGTATTTTCGTAGAATTAGAAGAAGGAATTGATGGATTAATCTACATTTCTGACTTATCTTGGACTAAGAAAATTAAACACCCATCTGAGTTTGTAAACGTTGGTGAAAAACTTGATGTTGTTGTATTAGAGTTAGATGTTGAAGGACGTAAATTATCTTTAGGTCACAAACAAACTACTGCTAATCCTTGGGATCAGTACGAAGATTCTTTCGCTGTAGGAACTATCCACAACGGTGAGATTTCTGAAATCGTTGACAAAGGAGCTACTGTAGAATTCGGAGATGATATCGTTGCTTTCATTCCTACTCGTCACCTTGAAAAAGAAGACGGAAAGAAATTGAAAAAAGGTGATACTGCTGATTTCAAAGTAATTGAATTCAACAAAGAATTCAAAAGAGTAGTTGCTTCTCACACTGCTATCTTCAGAGAAGAAGAAGAGAAAAACGTGAAAGCTGCTGCTGAAACTACTACATCTGCATCTACAAACGCACCAGCTGCGACTTTAGGTGACAACAATGATGTATTAGCTGCTTTAAAAGCTAAAATGGAAAAAACTGAGAAAAAATAATTCTTAGATTTTTTATAAATAGAAAGTCCCACAGCAATGTGGGACTTTTTTTGTATTTTAGGTTTCAAGTTTGTTCCGTTTGTCAGTTCTAGCGGAGTCGAGAATCCTTTTGAAAATGATTTTTTTCTATTTTGAAGCTAATAGTTTTTCTTCTTCTGGAGTAAAATCATTTACGATAGCATAAGTGTCTATTTTTGTAATAGCCATTTCATCTAAAATATCTACTAAATTTTTAAAATTAGACTTTTTACTTGGCTTTATAATCACGATAGGTCCATTTTTAGGTTTTCCTACTGAAGCAGAGTATTCAATAATGTTTTTTCTTCTTTTTTCTAATTCTTTACGTATTCCATTTTTTCCAAATTCGATTGTTTTTGGAAGATATTCTGAATAACCAAATAATCCAGAATAGGTTATTATTTTATTATTATCATCAAGTATAATTGTAATTACGCGATTGTCGATGCCCATATGACAGCCGCCACGCCATCCACAAGTGTATGCATTATAATCCGGTAAGCTTAAATCCATAACCTTTGGTTTTCTCAATTCTCCAATAACCATAAAAAATATAATCAGCATAAATGAAACGCTGACCATTGCGGTTAAATCAACTCTAGAACTTAATTTTTTACTTCTGACTTTTTGTGGTAGATTTTTCATAACGGCAGTAATTTAAGTTTGCACTTATTCTGTTTTTAATTTGAAGCTAATAATTTTTCTTCTTCTGGAGTAAAATCATTTACGATAGCATAAGTGTCTATATTGGCAATTTTCATTTCATCCAAAATATCAACTAAATTGCCATAGTTTGAATTTTTGCTGGGTTTTATAATTACAATGACACCACTTTTGTATTTTCCCATCGCAGCCATATAGTTCTGTATTTCTTTTTTCTTAAGAAAAACTTCTTTTTGAATACCGTTTTTTCCAAACTCAATTTCTTTTGTTAAATGAGTAGGATATTCTAATAGACCTGAATATGTAATTATCTTGTCATTTTTATCTAATAAAATTGTATAAAGTCTTGTTGCATCAATACAGCCAGGATGACAATCGTCACAATCCTTGTCTGGTAAACCCAAATCCATAGCCTTATATTTAGACAATTCCCCAACAACCATAAAAAATATAATCAGCAAAAAAGAAACGCTGACCATTGCGGTTAAATCAACTCTTGAACTTAATTTTTTGCTTCTTATTTTTTTAGGTAGATTTTTCATAAAATAATGAATTTATTTACTAAAGTTAAAAATAAATTTAACATATCGACATGATCAAATTTAAAAATAATTAAAAAATAATTTGAGAGTTAAGTCTTTGTTTTACAGTGTTATTTGATGATCTTTTAATATTTATTAAACTTTTTTGAAAATTTAATAAAACCAAAACAACTTTATCCCCGTAAATGAGCTTATAACTTAAAAACATTTATTATGAAAACTAGAAAATTTTTAGCAGCGGCAGTTTTAGCTTTAGGATTTGCATTTACATCAAATGCTCAAAAATCAGTAATGGTTGGTGGAGCAGCTATGTACCCAAATAAAAATATAATTGAAAATGCGGTTAATTCTAAAGACCACACAACACTTGTTGCTGCTGTAAAAGCTGCCGGGTTAGTAGAAACACTTCAAGGTGCTGGGCCATTCACTGTTTTTGCTCCAACTAATGCTGCTTTTGATAAATTACCAAAAGGAACTGTAGAATCATTATTAAAACCTGAAAACAAAAAAACACTTCAAACTATCTTGACCTATCATGTTGTTGCAGGAAAAATGAACGCATCTGATATTGCAAAAGCAATAAAAGAAGGAAAAGGAAAAGCAACTCTAAAAACGGTTAGCGGCGGTACTCTTACAGCGTGGATGAAAGGAAAAGATTTATATATTACAGATGAAAATGGTAATAAATCTAAAGTAACAATTGCAGATGTGAATCAGTCAAATGGTGTTATTCATGTAGTTGATGCAGTATTATTACCAAAAAAATAATAAGATCTCCAAAACAGAATACCTATATTGAAAAAGTCCTGCTTATAAAGCAGGACTTTTTTATTTTTTGGCTGTTAAAGTACTTCCGGCAGAAGCAGTTACAACACAAACAACAGCTAAAATTTCATAAAAACTAAGACTTTCCTGCAGGAAAATAAAAGCACATATAGATGCTGCTGCTGGTTCTAAACTCATTAAAATACTAAAAGTACGTGGAGGAAGCTGTCCTAATGCTTTCATTTCTAAAGTAAACGGAATAGCACTGGATAAAAGAGCCAATGCGACACCCATTCCGAAAAGTTTTGGCGTAAGATTGGCTAATCCGTTTTCAATGAAACCAAAAGGCAATACTAAAATAGCAGCAAACAACATTCCGGTTGACACTGCATGACCATCGTTCATTATTTTTGAAATTTTTCCGCCTAAAACAATATAAGCTGCCCAAAATGCCCCGGCTAAAAGTGCGCATAAAATTCCCAAAGGATCTAAGCGGTCATTTGTCCAGGGTGCAATTAATAAAATACCAATTGCTGCCAATAAAACCCAGCAATAGTCGACTAAACGTTTTGAACCTGCAATGGCTAGCAGCAAAGGACCTACGAGCTCTAAAGTAACGGCTAAGCCAATAGGAATTCTTTCGATAGCTAAATAAAAAATCAAATTCATTGCTCCTAAAGACAAACCGTACGGAATTACAATTTTCCATTGATCAGGCGTTATGGCTTTCAAATTAGGTCTGTAAGCCAGTAATAAAATCAGCGCCGAAACACCAATACGTATAGAAGCAGTTCCTGCTGCTCCAATTGCGGGAAAAAGTGTTTTAGCAATTGCAGCGCCGCACTGCACACTAATAATAGCTAATAATACGGCCGGAACAGGAGGGAGTTTAATTTCTTTATTTTTCATAAAAGGGAATACAGAAATATAGATGAACCCATTTCTGTTAAACAAAAAGATATATTTGATTTAATTGCCTAAAGCTCGTTTGGTAACAAAGGCGCGATAACCAATTATCGCCATCTGCCATTTCTTTGCTTTTGAAATGTCCAGTCCTTGTTTGGTAAAACTAGGCAGCAGAATTTTATTTAATTTGGCTAAAAATTTATACATAGCAGATTTGTTTCTTCAAAGATATAAAAAAAGACTTTGCAGCTGGCAAAGTCTTTTTGGGGTTTAAGGAAGAACTCTTTTACGATTTCTTTTCTGTAATCTTTTTGATTTTATCCAGCATTTCTTTGGCGTTAGTATTGTCTGGATTTAATTCTAATGCTTTTTTATAGTTTTCTTTCGAAATTTCAAATTGATTGTTGTTAAAGAATCCTTCAGCCAGACTGTCAAATGCATTTCCTGATTTTGGATTTTCTTTTGTATTTATTTCAAATACTTTTATTGCATCATTAATTCTGCCGTAATTCATTAAAGTATAACCAATAGCATTTAAGCGAAATTCAAAATCCCATTCAGGATGAATTTTTTTTAAATTGAAATAGTTTTGAGTTGATTTATCAATATCAAGTTTTAAAAAATCCTGAGTTATTTTTTCATCTGCTAATAAATATTCATCCGTAAGACTTGGATCTGCGATTGAAGCCACATGATTAATCACCTGGCTGTGAATGTATAAATTAGAATATTTATGTCCGTTAGATAAAAATATGATAGTCAAATCATTATTGACGAACTTTCTAAAAGCTGTTTCGTTACCGCCGCTGAATCCGTAAGATAAAATTTTGTTCAAAGGTGTAATTTCCCATCCGTACCCAAAACGATCAGTTTGATTACCATATGAAAATGGTTTCCACATAGAATATTTGGTTTCCTTTTTTAGAAAAATATCATTATCCAGATTTTTATTCCATTTTATAAAATTCTGCAATGTAATATTCAGGCCATTAGATGAGTGAGCATCAAAACCGCTGTTTGTTGTACTCTTAGTGTATTTCTTCGTTTCAAAATTATAGTCAACATACCTAAAAGCGCTGTTAGGATGTGCTTCGTCAAAGTTTGATGAAAAATAAACACCAGATTGTATTGATGGAAATTGATTTTGTAAGATATAATCTTCAAAAGTCTGTCCCGTAATTTTTTCAATAATTTTAGCAAGAAACAAATAGTTAGTCTGATTGTAGCGATATTCATTTCCGGTTGCAAACTCCATTGGCTTTTTTGATAAAACCGCAAGTTTTTCAGAATATGGAATTGAAATAGAAATATCATTAAACTTAACGAAATCAGGCAGACCCGAAGAATGCGTCAGTAGATTTTTAATTTTTATATCCTGCCATTCTTTAGGAAGATTTTCTAAATATTTTGAAATAGGATCTTCTAAAGAAAGTTTTCCTTTGTCTATAAGCTGAAATACACCAACATTTGTGATTAGTTTGGTTGTAGAAAAAATTTTAAAAGCAGTGTTTTTATCCACTGCTTTATTATCTTCCAGAGAAGCTTTTCCAAAATACTTTTCATAAATGACTTTTCCGTTTTTTATTACGGCGAGTGCTACACCTGGAATTTCATTTACTTCAATTACTTCTTTTATGTAACTGTCTATTTTTTGTTCTGTTAATTTGTTATTTGTGTTCTGGCCGAAGCTGAAATTTAGAACAAACAGAAACAAGAAAACATTAAATATTTTTTTCATTTATGAAGTTTAGAAGTAAAAATTAAGATTTTCTGTTTTCTTTTTCCCATTCCTTCATATCCTTCTCATGTTGTTTCATGTCTTTGGCATGCTGTTTCATATCTTTTTCATGTTGTTTCATGTCCAATTCATATTGCTTCATGTCTTTTTCATACTGCTTCATGCTTTTTTCGTAATCTTTAGAATCTAGACCATATCTAATTTCTACATCTCTGCTGTATTTTTCCATGTCAAAATTGAATTTTTGCATAGCAACTTCATATTTAGCCATTTGTTTTTCGTAGATAGCTTCTCTTTCAGCCATAATAGCTTCAATTTGATCTCCGTATGCAGTAAGCTGTGGTTCAATAACCTTCATTTTTTTATCAAATTCAGCCATATCTTTTTCAAATTTACTCCAGGCAGCTTTATCATTAATGTTTTTTGGAGCAATTGGTGCTTTAGGCATTTTCGACATATCTACCGGAGAAGGCGGAATTAATCCTGCGGGAAAAGCTGGAGCCGCTGGTGCGATAGGAGCTATAGGAGCAATAGCATCGTCGTCATTATCGTCAGCTGAATCATTAGTATCTCTTATTGCAACGTCTCTTTTAATTACGATAGGATGCTCAATTTGGTCTGCAGTAACTAAACTAACGCTTTTTGATCCATTTTCATCTGTATTAATTACAACAGAACAGTCTTTTAAGGCTTCTGTACTGTTCATTTCGATAATCTGTACTTTACCGTTTTCTTTTACAACTCTGATCTTAATACTTGTAAGCTCATTATTTTTATTTCGTTTGATATTCGAAATTTCAAGATTAATGTTGTGATCGGTTTTTAGTTTTGCCGTCAAATCTTTAAGCTCTTGATCTGTAGTTGATTTTGTAATTTTTATAACTTCCGGATCTTGGTTTTTAGAAGTCAGCGCCGCTTTTTCGCGAAGTTCTTTTTTCTCTTGTGCGATTGTGTTAATTTGGAATGATAGTACAAATAATGCAAGTACAGGCAGTACAGCATAATATTTCCAGTAATTCCATTTTTTTGATTGATTTTTGTTTAACATGACAATTCGTTTTTTGATTAATGATTGATAAAAATGATTGGTGATTGCAACACAAGTTTCATGTGTTGTGATTTTTAAAAGTGTGTATTGGTATGCTTTTTTATCTGATATTTTTTTAGCGGCTTCACTGTCGGCGATGAACTCTAAGTTTTGAAGAATAGCTTTCTTGTACAACCAGATTATTGGGTTGAACCAGAATAAAATACAGAAGATTCTTGAAATTATTACATCAACAGTATGATGTTGATCGCTGTGCACTTTTTCATGTTCCAAAATACTTTCTAATTCTTTTTCGCTGTACATTGATGAGTTGTACACGATATAATCAAAATAGGAGAAAGGAGCAATGTTTTCATTTACATCTACAAATTTGAAATCGGCTTGCTGTTCTATTTTTCTGCCTTTTAAAACAGAATTTAAGCTGTAAAAATCGATCCCAAATTTTATCATAAATGCAGCAAATCCAATACCGTAAATTACCAGAGAAACCAGATTCCAGTTTATTTCAAAAGATTCTTTTTCGGCAGTTTGCGGATGAAAATTTGAAACATATTGAAAATTCGCTGCAGTTGTATACGAAGAAACAGAAACCGGAACCGGATCAATCCAGACAACTTTTGTATAAACTACTAAAGGCAGTACAACTGAAGTAACTAAACCGGCAAGTAAAAACCATCTGCTGCTATTAAAGAAAGTTTCTTTTCGAAGCAGAAAGAAATAAGCAAAGTAAAATAATGCGATTAAACTGCTCGATTTAACTATAAAAATAAAAAGTGCTTCCATAATGATTATTTTTCTTCTTTAGGGTTTTCGATCATAGCCAGAATTTCCCGCAATTCATCTGCCGAAATCTTTTCTTCTTTAGCAAAAAATGAAACCATATTTTTATACGAACTATTGAAATAATTATCAATTGCAGTATTCATGTATTTTTTACTGTATGCCTCTAAGGTTACAATGGGATAATATTGATGTGTATTTCCGAAGGCATTATGCGAAACAAAACCTTTTTCTTCGAGATTACGCACAATTGTCGAAAGTGTGTTATAATGCGGCTGATCTTCGGTAATTTCTGCCTGAATCTCTTTTACAAAAGCTTTTTTGAGCTTCCATAAAATATGCATTATTTCTTCTTCTTTGTTGGTTAGTTTTTGCATTTTTTGGTTGTTAAAAGTTAAAGACTTTTATTTTCGGGTTTCAATTTCGATTACGCCATTGGCACCTTTTTCTCCATATTTATCCACTGCATTGGTTCCAGTGTAAACATTTACAGATTTAATGTCTTTTGAATTAATATCGTTATAGTCAAAACCGCTTGGCATTTCTTTTCCATCAACAACAATAAGTTTGTCAGTTTCATTGATGCTTACTTTTGTGCCGTTTGAATAAGAAGCTGTTGAACCCTTTGTAGTAGTAATTACTTTGGTGTCATTATCAGAATTTACTATTACAGTAGTGCTAGTATTTGTGTTAGTATTAGTGTTAGTTTTTGCACTAACATTAGAATTATTGCTTCCATTGGTTTCTGTTTTGGTTTGTAGTTTTTTGCTTATTGCGACTTTAGTTTCGCCGTCAGTTTTAGAATTTTTTATTTCGTCATAAGTCTGAATACCTACGCTTTTGCTGTCATCTTTATTGGTAGTTACAATAACTGCAAAATCTTTAATAGGACTATTTTCTCCAGTTTGAATTGACTGTGCTGTCTGTTTTCCGTTTTTGATATTAACTTTAAGAGAAGTCAAATCACTGTTAGAATTTCTTTTTATTTCAGAAACTTCAAAATCTACATTGTGGAGTTTTTTCAGTTTCTCCTTAATTTCATTCAAATTTGCATCTGTTGAGTTTTTCTTGATTTTGTAAACATCTACAGACTTAATTTCTCCAGATACTTCCTTTACAGTCTGCTGTTTTTCTTTTGCGATTACTTCAATTTGAAATAATAAAACAAAAGCTGCAAGGGCAGGAATTACCGCATAGTACTTCCATGAATTTCTCTTTTTAGATTGATTTTTGTTTAACATAACTATTCGTTTTTTGATTAATGATTGAAAAAAATGATTGGTAATGGCAACACAATTTTCATGTGTTGTTATTTTTAAAAGTGTATACTGATACGCTTTTTTATCTTCTAATTTTTTAGCGGCTTCTTTGTCTGCAATAAATTCCAGATTTTGAATAATTGCTTTTCTATAAAGCCATATTATGGGATTGAACCAAAAAAGCATACAAAAAGCTCTGGAAATCAAAACATCTACAGTATGATTTTGATCGCTGTGTATTTTTTCGTGTTCAATAATATTTTCTAATTCAGATGCCGTGTACATTGATGAGTTGTACACTATATATTCAAAATAGGAGAAAGGCGCAATATTTTCGTTTGTATCTATAAATTTAAAATCAGCCTGCTGGTAAATCTTTTTTCCTTTTAAAACCGAGTTTAAACTGTAAAAATCAATGGCAAACTTTATTAAAAGCGATATAAATCCAATGCTGTAAGCAAAAAGAATCAAGTAAACCCAATTGATTGTAAATGATTTATTTGACGCAGTTTCAATTGAATTGGTTTGTGAAAAAGTTAAATCAGATATAGAAGCAGGATTTACCCATACTACTTTTGTGTACACAATAAGTGGTAATATTACTGAGGTAATTAAACCAAAAAGTAAAAACCATCTATTGCTGTTAAAAAATGTCTCTTTTCGAAGTAAAAAGTAGTAAGCACAATAAAACATAGTAATTAAACCTGCCGATTTTGCGATATAAATAAATAGTGCTTCCATAATGATTATTTTTTTTCTGTTGGATTTTCGATCATATCTAATATTTCGCGTAACTCTGCTGCAGATATCTTTTCTTCTTTAGCAAAAAACGAAACCATATTTTTATATGAACTGTTAAAATAATTGTCAATAGCAGTTTTCATATATTTTTTGCTGTACGCTTCAAGGGTTACAATAGGATAATATTGGTGCGTATTTCCAAAAGCATTATGCGCCACAAAACCTTTTTCCTCCAGATTTCGAACAATTGTCGAAAGCGTGTTATAATGCGGCTGGTCTTCAGTAATTTCTGCCTGAATTTCTTTTACAAAAGCTTTTTTAAGCTTCCATAAAATCTGCATTATCTCTTCTTCTTTGTTGGTTAACTTTTGCATGTTTTCTAATTTTAATTCAAACCTACAACTATTTTTTTAGTTACGCAACTATAAAAATAGTTATTTAACTAAAAATTTCGTTTTAAGCTGAATTTAAAGCATAGAAAAGCAATTCAGAACCAAAGTTAATGATTTGAATAATAATGATTTATGTAAAAATTAGAAATTTATTATTTCTTTTCCTGAAGAAGCGCTTTTTTAATCCAGATGCAGCAAAGTGTTGCAAAGATTCCAATACTTGCCATAAAAAGCCAGTTGATCTGGTAACCAAAATTAGAGATGATTTCGAAACCCACCTTAGAACTAACAATGTGTGCAAGACTAAAACTCATCGTGTATAATGCCATATAACGACCTTCCTGACCACGCGGGGCACGGCTTAATGCAAAGGCATTAGAAAAAGGAAAAGTAAGGATTTCACCAACAGAAATACAAATCATGCTGATAACGAGAATTCCGGCCCAGATGTTAATCATCAATAAAATGAAACTAAAAGCCATTACAAACGATCCTATAATAATGATTCTGATTTTAAGAAAAGCTTTTCTTTCCATAAAACCAACAGTGGGCATTTCTAAAGCAAAAATCAAAAGTCCGTTTAAAGTCATTAACAGCCCCGTCTGCAGTTCGCTTAAACCGTACTTTTCATTATGATATAAAGGTAAAGTTGTAAAAAGCTGAAAGAAAATCATAGCCGTAACAAAACTTACAAACAAGAAAACCCAGAATATTTTATCATGAAAAACCGATTTTGTATTAGAAGCACTTTCGGTTTTATCACCATGATCAGTCTTTTTCTTTTCTTTAACCAGTAAGGCAAAAATGGAAATAGAAAGAATACACGAAGCTCCGTCAACCCAAAACAATCCGGAATATCCCATTCCCATGATAATTAAACCACCAAGAGCAGGACCAGCGGCAAAACCTAAATTTACTGCCAAACGCACTAATGTTAAGGCACGCGTTCTGTTTTCGGGTTTTGCATAAGCGCCCAAAGAAACGAACATTGCAGGACGAAACATATCTGCAATCGCCATTAAAACAAACATAGCGGCACATAAACCCAAAAAAGTAGTAATGTATTGTACAAGGAACATTGAAATTCCGGTTGTAAACAAACTAAAAATCATGATTTTGTAAAATCCAATTTTATCAGAGAGTTTTCCGCCAAGCCAGGAACCCAGCATAGAACCTAAACCAAAAGAAACCATAATCCATCCAACCTGATTATATGAAAAATGAAGATCTTCTTTTAAATATTTAGATAAAAAAGGCAGTACCATTGTACCGGCACGATTTATAAAAGTAATTAAAGTAAGTATCCAAATTTCTCTTGTAAATCCTTTAAAATTATTGATGTAGTGGTTAAAAGCGGTTTTGAGCATTATAATTTAGTGTATTGCTGCAAAGTTAGGAAACTTTGTCACGTACAACGGTTGTTGCTTTGTTACTTTTAAACTATTTTTGCAGAAAATTTTCCAGATGAAAAAAAGTGTGATCCTAGTTTTGTTATTAGCATTTAATTTTGGTTTCTGCCAAATGAAATTCAGTCAGAGTGAAACAGAAAAGTTTCAAAAGCAGATTAACTCAGAATATGCTGATGCTAAGACAAGTCCATTAATGGAAGAAGATTTAAAGACTTTTCAAACTTTAGATTTTTATCCAATAAACGAGAATTTTTTTGTGAATGCAAAGTTTGAAAAAGCAAAAAATGAAAAAGTTTTCGAAATGAAAACTACCGGAACCAGAACGCCAAAATATATAAAATACGGCACCATATTTTTTACTTTAAATGGTACCGAAATGCAGTTGAATGTTTACAGAAACATTGAACTTTCTAAACAAAAAGAGTATAAAGATCATTTATTTCTTCCTTTTTCAGATTTAACCTGCGGGAAGGAAAGTTATATTGGCGGCAGATATATCGATTTGAAAATTCCAAAAGGAGATACAATCGCTGTCGATTTTAATCAGGCATACAATCCGTATTGCGCTTACAACCATAAATATTCTTGTCCGCTTGTTCCTCTTGAAAATGATTTGAAAGTAGAAATTAAAGCAGGAGTAAAGACTTTTCATTAATGGAATTCTTTAATTTTCATACTCATCAATTTACAAATCAATCTACTATACTAGAATTGGTAAATCAATATCCGCAGGAATTTGATGAATCGATTCCGTTTTATTCAATCGGAATTCATCCGTGGTATATTAATGAAGACCAAATTGATTTAGAACTGAAAATTATTGAAGATAAACTGCAAGCCGAAAATTGTCTGGCTGTTGGCGAATGCGGTTTAGATAAACGAATCGAAATTCCGTTAGAACAGCAGATTAAAGTTTTTGAAAAACAATTGGCTCTAGCCGAAAAATATAAGAAACCTGTAGTAATTCATTGTGTTGCTGCTTTTCAGGAAATTACGGCAATTAAAAAGAAATTAAAAATTTCTGTTCCTATGATTATTCACGGTTTTTCTAAAAACAAACAACTTGCAGAACAATTAATTAAAGATGGATTTTATCTTTCGTTTGGAAAATATCTATTAAAGAACCCCGATTTAAAAACCGTTTTTGAGAGTATTCCAAACGATCGTTTCTTTTTAGAAACCGATACAATTGAAGAAGATATCCAGCAGGTTTATAATATAGCATCAGAATATAAAAAAATAACAATAAAAGAATTACAAGATATTATTTCAAGTAATTATAGAATTGTATTTGAAAGTAAAATGTGAAAAGTTTTAACCCGAAACTTGAAACATCAAACCTGAAACAAATAAAAAAATAAAACAACAAAAAATATAATATGGCAGAGTGGACAGAAAGAGCCGAGCTTTTATTTACAAAAGAAGGATTAGAAAATTTGCGTAATGCAAATGTATTAGTAGTAGGTTTAGGCGGTGTTGGATCGTTTGCAGCTGAGTTTTTGGCAAGAGCCGGAGTAGGAAACATGACAATAGTAGATGGCGATGTTGTTGATATTACCAATATTAACAGACAATTGCCTGCTTTGCATTCTACAGTTGGCGAACCAAAAATTAAAATCGTAGGTGATCGTTTAATGGATATTAATCCGGAACTAAAACTAACCCGCGTTCAGGAATTTTTATCGCCGGAAAGAGCTTTTGAAATCGTTTCTCCAGAATTTGATTATGTATTAGATTGTATTGACAGTATTACACCAAAGCTGAATTTAATTATTGCCGCAAAACGCAAAAGAGTTAAAATTATCAGCAGCATGGGAGCAGGAGGAAAAATGCTGGCTTCTAAAGTAAAAGTGGCTGATATTTCGAAAACTATAAACTGTTATTTTTCTAAAACAATTCGTAAACGTTTAAAAGCAGTAAATATTAATAAATTAAAAGTTGTTTTTTCTTCAGAAATTCAAAACGAGAACAGTTTAAAATTAACTGACGGGAAAAACTTCAAAAAATCGTTCTACGGAACAAACAGCTATATGCCGGGATTATTTGGACTTCACGCAGCTGAAACCGTAATTCGTTATTTGATTAATAAATAAAAAGATTAAGATGCTAAGGTTTAAGCAGTAAGGGTTTTGAATTTTAGCATCTTAAAAATAAAAACTTTGCTAGAGTTTAATCTCAAGTAATAAACATTAGAATCTTAGTTTCTCAGAACCTTAGTACCTTTAAAAAATGATTAAAACAGTAATTTTTGATATGGACGGCGTAATTGTCGATACAGAACCCGTTCATCGTTATGCATACTACAAACAATTTTCAGAATTAAATATAGAGGTTCCTGAGGAAATGTACACTTCATTTACAGGATTCTCGACCCGAAATACTTTTCAAACCTTAAAAGGGCATTTCCCAACAATTGAGCATGAGGTTGAAGATTTGATCCAAAGAAAAAGAAACCTTTTTAACGATGCTTTTGACACAAAAGAAGATTTATATCTATTAGATGGTGTCGAAGATTTGATAAAAGATTTATATACAAACGGAATTCAATTGATTCTGGCTTCATCGGCTTCAAAAGTTACAATCGAACGTGTATTTACAAGATTTAATCTGCATCAGTATTTTTCGCATATTGTAAGCGGAGAAGATTTTCCGCAGTCAAAACCAAATCCTGCTATTTTTATTCATGCTGCTTCATTATCAATTGCGCCAAAAGAGGAATGTATTATAATCGAAGACAGCACAAACGGGGTAAAAGCAGCAAAAGGCGCCGGAATTTATTGTGTGGGTTATAACAGTGATCATTCGTATATGCAGGATCTTTCTGATGCTGATAGGATTATCAACCATTTTAACGAATTAAATGCCGAAAAAATATCACAGCTTAAAGCTTGAATTATATAAAATTTAACATTTGTTAGGTAATTGAATTCGTAATTTTGAAAAAAAACAAATAAACTCTATAATGAAAAAAATACTTATTGCATTAGCTGTTATTTTGGCTTCCTTTGCTGCTGAAGCTCAGGTTAAAACACCGCAGGCGAGTCCAAAAGCATACATCAAACAAACAGTTGGTTTAACCGACGTTGAAGTTACCTATTCGAGACCAGGTGCCAGAGGAAGAGCCGTTTTTGGTAATTTAGTTCCGTTTGGTAAACTTTGGAGAACTGGAGCAAACGAAAATACGATCATTAACTTTAGTGATGATGTTGTAATTGATGGTAAGACTTTAAAGAAAGGAAAATATGCAATTTATACCATTCCTAAAATCGAAAGCTGGGAAGTTATCTTTTATCTTTCTACAGACAACTGGGGACTTCCTGAAAACTGGAACGATCAGTATGTTGTTTTAAGAACTACTGTAAAAGAAGATGCATTACCAACACCAGTTGAGACTTTTACAATTGGAATTAACGGTTTAGATCCCAACTATGCTTATTTAGAAATGGCTTGGGAAAACTCTCATGTAGCTTTAAAATTTGAAGTGCCGACAGCTAAAACTGCTGTAGCAAGTATCGAGAAAACATTAGCAGGACCAACTTGGAATGATTATTACGCATCTGCTCAGTATTTATTTTCTTCAAACGGAAATATCGAAACAGCAAGAACTTATGTTGATAAAGCTTTAGACATGAGTACTGAAAAGCCATATTATGTTACAAGATTAAAATCGTTAATCCAGGCAAAACAAGGCGATAAAAAAGGAGCAGTTGAAACTGCAAAAGCTTCTTTAGCCGCAGCAGAAGCCGCAAACAATCAGGATTACGTAAAAATGAATAAAGACAGTATTTCTGAGTGGAGCAGATAATGTTTAAATCTCAATATTAAAAAAATCCAAATTCCAAAGACTTACGAGTTTTGGAATTTGGATTTTTTATTTAGATTAATTTCTTCAGATTATTTCAAGATTAGCTGCATAAAAACAAGATCAAGCCAATGATCGAATTTATAACCAACTTCACGAATAGTTCCGGTTGCCACAAAACCAAACTTTTCATGAAAAGCAATGCTTCCTGCATTATCAGCGTCGATAGCACCTATCATAACGTGATAACCCTGCTCTTTTGCCAGGCGGATTAATTCGGTTAATAATTTTGATCCTACGCCTTTTCCAATCACATTATCAACTACATAAACAGAATGCTCTACAGTATATTGATAACCAATTTTTTCTCTAAATTGTCCGTAACTTCCAAAACCAACGACTTGGCCGTCTAAATCGGCTACTACAATAGGAAGTTTTTTGGCTTTTTTATCTTCAAACCATTTTGTTTGCACCTCAATAGTCTGAATATCATAACTGTAATTTGCTGTTGTATGCAGAATAGAATGATTTACAATTTCAAGAATTTTCCCTAAATCATTTACAGTCGCAGGTCTAAGTATAACGCTCATTGTTTTGGTTGTTTTGAAAATTCACGTCATTAAAAAACCGTGAAATTCGTGTGTGCTTTTTTGTTTATTTTGAATTTAATTCGGCGAGTAAAGCATCGACATCTTTTGTATTCCAGCCCATTTCTTTACCAATTGCCTTAGCATCTTTGGCATATTTTAATGCCGATTTTTTATCTTTAATTTTATTATAAAGTTTAGAAACCAATAAAGTTCCATCATAAGAATCATTTAGCTCCAAAGAATGCTGTACCCATGAAATTGACTTTTTTAAACTTTCTTTATCATCAATATGCTTCAGGTAAGTCTGACCTATTTCTTTTAAAAAACTGGCATCGTTCCAAGCCAGTTTTTCAGTATCTTCAAGTGTAACTTTTTTATAGAAATTCCATTTTTCAGTTCGTTCAGCCAGCGTCAAATCATATTTAAAAACAATAGAATCTGTTTTTTGTAATTTGATAGATTTGGCAACTTCTCTCTGTTTGTAATAATTTATCGTGTCTAAATTATCAACTAACGGACGAAGCAATTCATTTACAATACTTTCTATTTTTCTGTCAACTCGATTTTGCGAAGCCACGGCAGCAAATTCTTTTTGATGTTTTAAAACATATTGAAATTCTCTCGAATTAATATCAGTAACACCATTAGCAATTACACGCCAGTTAGTTTCGCTTATTAATTGTTCATCAGATTTTGTCTGAAGATAAATATGTGTAGGAATTGATAATTCAGTTCTGTCTTTTCCTTTCTTTAAAGTATTCAAATAATTAAAAAACTTTGTGGCATTGCCAGTGTCAGCCAAAAATTCTTTTTCTAAATTAGGCAGTTGAAATTTTGGATTTAATGCATAACCTGCTTCGGCTAAAAATTCCGGGGTCTTCATTTCCCCTTTTAAAGCATACAAAAGCGTTTCATTTGAATCTAAAAATAAAAACGATGGGAGAGAAGTCGTTTTGAACTTGTTTTTAAGAGCCATTCCTTCTTCTTTTTCGATATTCTTCCATACACACACATAATTCTTATTCAAGAATTCCATCACTTTTGGATCGCTGAAAACTTCCTTTTTCATTTGATTGCAATGCGGACACCAATCAGCATACAACATAACAAAAACAGGTTTGCCTTCAGTTTTGGCATTTTCTAATGCTGTTTTGTAGGATATTCCTTCAACTGAAAATTGATTTTGTGCTTGTACGGCTTGCAGTGAAACAAAAAGAAAAAGTAAATATAAAAAACGCATAAGGTGTTTATTTTAGTAGAGAAAATTCTGTTTTACAAATATATTCTCTTTTTCTAAAAACAGTCTTAATATCTTCCTAATATATAAGTTAAATGAGACATGAAGTTTGTAACTTTGTAATTGCAAAAGGAAATTTTTAAGTACTAAATTTTCTCAAAATATTATACACCATTTAGAATGATTTACCCCAAAATAGCGCTTGCACAAAGCATTATCGAAATTTGTTCAGCAAAAGGAATTTACAATATAATAATTTCTCCAGGTTCGCGAAACGCACCTTTGACTATTGGTTTCGCACAAAATCCAAATTTTAAATGTTACAGTATTGCCGATGAACGATGCGCAGCATTTTTTGCTTTAGGAATTGCACAGCAAACCCAAAAGCCAGCTGCTGTAGTTTGTACATCAGGATCTGCATTGTTAAACTATTATCCGGCTGTAGCCGAGGCTTTTTACAGTCAGATTCCTTTAATTGTAATTTCAGCAGACCGTCCGCAGAGTAAAATTGATATTGGAGACGGACAAACCATTCGTCAGGAAAATGTCTTTTTAAATCATTCTGTTTTTAATGCCAATTTAACCGAAGATGCTTCTGTAGAAAATGATTTAAAAATCAATAAAGCTATAGAAACCGCTATTCTTCAAAAAGGGCCGGTTCATATTAATGCACCTTTTGAAGAACCTTTATACGAAACAGTTTCAGAACTTTCGGTTGAGCCTAAAATTACCAATCTGGAAGAATTCCTCGAAACAAAAATCATCGAAAACGAAGATAAAATTGTTTCAATCTGGAACTCATCCAAAAGAAAATTAATCCTTATTGGAGGAATAAACGAAGCCAATTCGATCGATGATGCCGTTTTAGAAAACTTTGCCAAAGATCCGTCTATTGTGGTGCTTACAGAAACAACATCAAATCTGCATCACCCAAGTTTTATTAACAGCATCGACAGCTTAATTACACCTTTTGATGATTCTGATTTTAAAGAATTGGAGCCGGAAGTCTTAATTACTTTTGGAGGGATGATAGTATCGAAAAGAATTAAAGCTTTTCTGCGAAAATACAAACCTGTACATCACTGGCATATAGATACATTACGTGCTTATGATACATTCAATGCTTTAAGTAAACATTTTGTAATGGAACCCAATGATTTTTTCAAAAATCTGCTTCCAAAAACAGAATTTGTTACCAGTAAATATTTTTCAAAAATTGATAAAATTTACGATTTAAGAAAAATCAAAAAGCAGCAATATTTATCTAAAATTGGTTTCTCTGATTTTAAAGTATTTGAAAAAGTAATAGAATCACTTCCAAAAAACAGCCAGCTGCAAATCAGTAACAGTTCAGCCATTCGATATGCACAATTAATTGAAATAGATCCTTCAATAGAAGTTTTCTGCAACAGAGGAACAAGCGGCATAGACGGAAGTACTTCGACTGCTGTTGGAGCAGCCGTTGGAAGCGGTAAACCAAATGTATTTATTACCGGAGATATCAGCTTTTTGTACGACAGCAATGCTTTATGGAACTCTTATATACCAAAGAATTTCAAAATTATATTGATTAATAACGGAGGAGGAGGAATCTTTAGAATTTTGCCCGGGCATCAGGAAAAACCAGTTTTTAATACTTATTTTGAAACTTCGCATCATTTAACAGCAGAGCATTTAGCTAAAATGTACCAATGCAGTTATTTTAAAGCAGATGATTTATCTTCTTTAAATGAAAATTTGGAATTGCTATACAATTCTAATGAAGCACCCGGAATTTTAGAAGTCTTTACGCCAACTTTTGAAAATGATGTTATTCTAAAACAATACTTTAAAGAGCTTGTTTAATAATTTGTAAGTTAAATATTGTTAAAAATTTGTTTCTGCTTCTAATATTATTTAGATTTGGTTTTATATAACCAATAATTAAATTTATTATGAGCAAAAGAGAAGAGTTAATTAAAAAGTATGCGGCAGATCTAAAAGATAAATGCGGAGTTACTCCTAATATGGATTTGCTGACAAAAGTAACAATTGGATGCGGACCGTCAATTTATAATGCCGATGCATCAACAGTAGCAGGAACTCAAGATTCAGAGCTGCATACCGTTAAAAATAATTTTCTTATTAAGAAATTAGGCTTGGCTGACACTCCGGCTTTAGATGAAGCTATTCATTTGGCTTTACAAAAATACGGTACAGCAAATAAACATAAATACAGAGTAGTTATTTACTATTTATTGACCACACATTTTAAAAAAGAAAGTGTTTACAAATAAAAATTAAAGCGTCATTTTTGACGCTTTTTTCTTTTTATAAGATTTAATCTGGAACATTTTCTATTTGCCATTTTCAAACTTCGTACATTTGCACTTTAGAAATTCAGCTGTTAACAGCTTAGAACCTTATTATAATGCTTGAAATAGGAAAATACAACACACTTACAATATTACGTGATACCAAAGTTGGTTTGTTTTTAGGAAAACCTGAAATAGATCCAGAAGGGAATTACGATGTTTTACTTCCAAATAAATACGTTCCAAATGAATTTGAAATAGGCGAAGAACTTGTCGTTTTTGTTTATCTGGATCATGAGCAGCGTCCAGTTGCTACAACACTTGAACCATACATTTTTCTGAATGAATTTGCACTTTTGAGAGTGAATTACATCAATCAGGTTGGTGCTTTTATGGATTGGGGAATGGAGAAAGATATTCTGGTTCCGTTTAAAGAGCAGGCACGTCCTATGGAAAAAGGAAAGCGTTACCTGGTATATTTATATTTAGACGAAAAAACAAACCGTTTAGTTGCTTCAAGCAAAACCAATCAGTTTTTAAATAACGACCATTTAACAGTCGAAAAAGGTGAAGAAGTAGATTTAATTGTATCGCATATTACTGAGCTAGGGATAAATGTAATTATTAACGAAAAACACAAAGGACTTTTATACAAAGATGAAGTTTATGATGATTCGATAAGAACCGGTGACAGAATGCGCGGTTATATTAAAAACATTCGTCCTGATAATAAAATAGACGTTGCACTTCAAGTTCAGGGATATCAAAGTATTGAACCAAATGCAGAAAAAATATTAGATGAATTAAGAGCTAACAGAGGATTCTTGCGTTTAAATGACGATTCTCATCCAGAAGACATTAAAACAGTTTTAAAAATGAGTAAAAAGACTTTTAAAAAGGCTATAGGAGCTTTATATAAAGAAAAACTCATTGAAATTAAGGAAGATGGAATTTATCTTGTAAAAGAAAATTAAAAGTCTTTAATTTTAAATTAAATATATTGTATAACAGGAAAGGCCGCTCATTACAAGCAGCCTTTCCCTTTTTATTCTAGTTTTAAAAAAAATTGTAATTAAAAAAAAACAGAAATAAAATAAATTCGAATTCATCTCATAAGTAAAAGCTTTACGAATTTTAGAAATTACTCTGAAATGGTATGTCTTTAAACGATCAAAACGTTTATATCAAAAGCAAAAATTTAATTTCACGGCTAATCCATTTGGTTTAATAAAATAACTTTTAGAAAGTTTTAGTTAGCATTTTTTCCTCTTTTCGTAATCAATCTTATACTAATTACAAAACAATTCTAGCGTTTAACCTTAGGTGCTACTTTCTCCTTTTTGAAGTTTCAACAAACGAATAAATCATTTGCTCATTATTAACAGGTTTACTAATTAAAACCGTAAAAAAATGAGCGACAAATTTTTTAAATTTTCTCAAAAAAATCATTTTTTAGGTTAATAAATCAGTGAAAGAAAATCAATCTTATATCAACAAAACAACTCGTATCTCGTTGATTTCTAGGGTGTAAAATTACTCATTATTTTTCTAAACTAATGTTAAAAAGTGTTATTTTTTAAATGACTGCACCAATTCTTAACATTGAAACCGTTATTAATGCTGACTAAAACGAAAATCAATAGGTTAAAATGTAAAAAATGCTTTATTTTTACACTATAATTTTTTAAAATAAAAACAAATAGAAATGGATTGGATTACTGCCAGAGAATTTGAAGATATAACCTATAAAAAATGTAACGGAGTTGCCAGAATTGCTTTTAACAGACCAAATGTTAGAAATGCTTTTAGACCCAAAACAACTTCAGAATTATACCAGGCTTTTTACGATGCACAAGAAGATACTTCAATTGGAGTAGTTTTATTGTCTGCAGAAGGTCCATCGACAAAAGACGGTGTTTACTCATTTTGCAGCGGAGGCGACCAAAACGCACGCGGTCATCAGGGATATGTAGGCGATGACGGACAGCATCGTTTAAATATTTTGGAAGTACAGCGATTAATACGCTTTATGCCAAAAGTAGTTATTGCTGTTGTTCCGGGCTGGGCAGTTGGCGGCGGACATAGTTTGCATGTAGTTTGCGACATGACTTTGGCAAGTAAAGAACACGCTATTTTTAAGCAGACAGATGCTGATGTTACAAGTTTTGACGGCGGTTACGGATCGGCTTATCTTGCTAAAATGGTAGGACAGAAAAAAGCACGTGAAATCTTCTTTTTAGGCCGTAATTATTCTGCTCAGGAAGCTTTTGAAATGGGAATGGTTAATGCTGTAATTCCGCATGATGAATTAGAAGCAACTGCTTATGAATGGGCACAGGAAATTCTTCAAAAATCACCGACTTCTATAAAAATGCTGAAATTCGCCATGAATTTAACCGACGATGGAATGGTAGGACAGCAGGTTTTTGCCGGCGAAGCTACTCGTTTGGCTTATATGACCGAAGAAGCAAAAGAAGGAAGAAATGCTTTTTTAGAAAAAAGAAAACCAAACTTTGGAGAAAATAAATGGTTACCATAAATAGTTTAAATTTTAGATTGCAGCTTTTAGATTTTTTGAATTTAAAACTGACATCTAAACTTTAGATTAAAAAACAATATCATTATTTAGATTACAGATTTTAGATTTTTAAAATTAAAAGAATCCAAGAATCTAAAATCTAAATTCAAAAATCTAAAATTAAAACATGAAACACTGGATTGAAGCCGCAAGACTGCGCACATTGCCATTATCAGTTTCCGGAATTATAGTTGGAAGTATTTATGCACTTTCAAATCCAACAGAAACAATCAATACACCAACTGAAGTTTTCAGCTGGAAAATTTTTGGTTTCGCACTTTTAACAACACTTGGTTTACAGGTTTTATCCAATTTTGCCAATGACTACGGCGATGGTGTAAAAGGTACAGATAATGCTGACCGAGTAGGGCCGCAACGCGCTATTCAAAGCGGTATTATTACACCGCAGGCTATGAAAAAAGCCATAATACTAACTTCTGTATTGACTTTATTATCAGCAGTTATCCTAATTTATTTTGCCTTTGGAAAAGACAATTTCGGGTATTCGATATTTTTCCTTTTGCTGGGAATTGCTGCTATTGTCTCAGCTATTCGTTACACTGTTGGAAACTCAGCTTACGGATATAAAGGATTTGGAGACTTATTTGTTTTTATTTTCTTTGGCCTTATTAGTACTTTAGGTGTTAATTTTTTATACGCCAAAGAAGTTGATCCTTTGTTAATTCTTCCGGCAGTTTCAATAGGTTTATTAAGCGTAGGTGTTTTAAACCTAAACAATATGCGCGACGAAGAGTCTGACAGAAAATCAGGTAAAAACACAATTGTAGTGCAAATGGGCGGTGCAAAAGCAAAAAAATACCATTATTTTTTAATTGTTACAGCAATGCTTTTGGTGGTAATTTTTGCCATTTTGAGCGATTACCGTTTCGATCAGTATTTGTTTTTAGTTGCTTATATTCCTTTAACTAAACATTTAATTACAGTTTATAAAAACCAAAATCCTAAGCTTTTAGATCCAGAATTAAAAAAACTGGCGCTAAGTACATTTTTGCTTTCTATACTATTAACTGTCTGCATGATTTCATTAATAGCAGATATTTTTGTTAATCTTTTCTTAGGCGGAAGATAAAAATCAAGTTCAATTTAAAATTAAATAAAATGAAAATAACATTCTACGGACACGCCTCTTTAGCGATTGAAGTTGGAGGGAAACACATTATTGTCGATCCTTTTATTACAGGAAATCCACAGGCGGCAGCCATCGATATTAATACATTAAAAGCTGATTATATTTTATTGACTCATGCACATGGAGATCATGTTTTAGATGTTGAAACAATTGCAAAAAATACAAATGCAGTTATTGTTTCAAATGCTGAAATTACAAGCTATTATGCTAAAAAAGGCTTTAATTCACATCCAATGAATCATGGCGGAAGCTGGAAATTCGATTTTGGAAAAGTAAAATACGTTAATGCAATTCACTCAAGTTCTTTTCCTGACGGAACATACGGAGGAAATCCTGGAGGTTTTGTTATAGAAGGCGAACACAAAAACATTTATATCGCAGGCGATACAGCGCTTACGTATGACATGAAATTGATTCCGCTTAGAACAAAATTAGATTTAGCTATTCTTCCAATTGGAAATAATTTTACAATGGATGTAGAAGATGCTATCATCGCATCAGACTTTGTTGAATGCGATAAAATCTTAGGATATCACTTTGATACTTTTGGTTATATCGAAATCAATCACGAAGAATCAATTAAAAAATTCTTTGATAAAGGAAAAGATTTGATGCTTTTGGCAATTGGTGAATCTATAGAATTATAATAGTATACATATCGCTTTATAAGAAAGATATTCTCATTTTGTCATTGCTTATGAATGGCAGAATGAGAATAAAAATAAATAGCTATCATTCAGGTTATGAATTTCAAAAAAATATTTTTAATCCTATTAATCGCTTCGGCGTACAATTCTTTTGCTCAAAAAGATGGTTATTGGGATAAAGAGCGTGCCACAACAAAAGAAATTTTAGTTTCTGCCGGAGATCGTATTGTTGTAAAAACAGAAGATCTGCCAGTAGGAACAACTGAAATTGTTTACAGAATTACACTTCTGAATAAAAATCAGCAAATGGCCAATAGTCTGGTTTCCCTTCTAAAATCAATTCCCGATCCTTATGGAATTGGACAAGGCTCTGCAGGAGCTGTTTTCTTAATGTCTAATATTTCCGGAGACGATCAATGCACTTATTCGCTTTTTACTTCCAGCGAAAGCACTAAAAAATATATAACCGACGGAAAAGTTGACAATGCCTGTTTTTCACAAAAAGAACCAGTAAGCAAAGACGCAAAACGTATTTCATTAGATAAAAATTCTTGTTTAAAAGAAAATACAAAAGCAATTTGGTTTGGTTTTGAAAGCAAAAACTGGTTTTTAAGCCAAAAAGTCGTTTTAGAAGTTGTGCCGTGGGTTGATGTAAAATTAAACAGAGGCTGGAATCAGGATAACAAAAATGAAATTATCAGTCTTTGCAAAACCTCTACAATGGCGCAGAAAATGGCAAATTCTGATGATTTTTGTGTTTGTATTTTAGAGAAAATCATGAAACAATATCGTTATTCTGAATTTCAAAAACTACTTGCTGTTGAAAAAACAAAAGTCTATAAGGACTTTGGAAATGCGTGTTATAAAGATGCCGACATTTCTAAAAACGTGTATAATGATTTAAGAAATCAGGTTTCAGGTTTAATAAAACAGCAAAAATACAATGAAGCAATTCCAAAATTGAGTACTATTATCAACGACGGAAAAGCAACAGCATTAGATTACAATTCAATTGGTTACTGCTATATTCTAACCAAACAATATGCAAAAGCATTAAAATTTCTGCAAGAAGGTGAAAAGTTAGACGAAACAGAATTACTTATAAAATTGAATTTGGCGCACGTTTATTTGATGAGTGATAATTACAGCGATGCCAAAGCAATCTATAAAAAATATCAAAATCAAAACGTTACTGACAGCATGAGCTGGAAAGACAAAACAAAATCTGATTTTACTATTTTTGAAAAAGCGGGTTTACCTTCAAAAGACTTCGAAAAAGTTTTAAAACTATACAACTAAGCAGCTAAGAAACTTAGAATCTCAGCATCTAAAAAAAAATGAAAGCGACTTACCACAAATATATGCTGGAGTTTAAACGTCCGTCTGGCACGTCTCGAGGCATTATGACCGAAAAAGAAACCTGGTTTATTATTCTCGAAGAAAATGGTAAAAAAGGAATAGGCGAGTGTGGTATTCTCCGAAGTTTAAGTGCTGATGACCGTGACGATTATGAAGAAAAACTAAAGTGGACCTGCGAAAATATTCATTTAGGAGAAAAAGCACTTTGGGAATCTTTAATGGAATTTCCATCGATTCAATTTGGAGTCGAAATGGCTTTTTTATCTCTTAAAAGTGAAAACCCATTTTTACTTTTTCCTTCTGATTTTACAAACAATTCAAAATCAATTGTAATAAATGGCTTGGTCTGGATGGGTGAACCGGCTTTTATGAAAGAACAAATTGAAGAAAAATTAGCCGCAGGTTTTAACTGTATTAAACTTAAAATTGGTGCGATTGATTTTCAAAAAGAATTAGAATTATTAGCTTTCATCCGCAGTCATTTTTCTCCCGAAGAAATCGAAATTCGTGTAGATGCAAATGGAGCTTTTGCTTTAAATGAAGCTTTAGATAAATTAAACCAATTAAATAAATTTCAGCTGCATAGTATCGAACAGCCAATAAAAAAAGGAAACATTCAGGCAATGGCTGATTTATGTAAAATTACTCCGTTTCCAATAGCTTTGGATGAAGAATTAATCGGTATATTTTCATTTGAAGACAAAGAAAAATTATTGCAGGAAATCATGCCTCAGTATATTATTTTAAAACCAAGTTTTATTGGTGGTTTTAGAGGAACGCTGGAATGGATTACATTGGCAGAAAAATACAATATTGGCTGGTGGATTACTTCTGCATTAGAGAGCAATATAGGTTTAAATGCCATTGCACAATGGACTTATACTCTAAATTCTAAAATGCCTCAAGGACTGGGAACCGGAGCACTTTATACCAATAATTTTGATTGTCCGCTCGAAGTTTCAAAAGGACAGTTATGGTACAGCGAATCTCAAAAATGGGATTCGGAAATTTTCAAAAAGGTACAGAGTAACAAAGGTACAGAGTAACAAAGGTGCAACCTTTGCCACTCTGCACCTCTGAACCTTTTTTTTACTCTTTCCCTCCAAGAAGACTTTCCTGCCAATCTTTTAATTCCTGCCATTTTCCTTCAAAAGCTAACAAAGCTTGTTTTGCCCATGTGCTGGGATTATGAATAGCGTAATTTTCACCTCCGGCATTTAAAATTGACTGCAGTTTTTCTGTTGAAGACTGTGAAAGATCATACCAGGTTTTAATTCCTGATTCATTCAATAAAGCTTCTATTTTTGGCCCTATTCCTTCCACAATTTTCAAATCATCTTGTTTAATTTTTTTACCTAAAATGCCGGCGGCTAAAGAACTATCAAAAACAGCTGTTGGAAGATCAGCCGCAAATGATTTAGGTATTGAAGCAGAAGCCTTAGCGTGTGCCGCAGCTAAATCTGCTTCTAAAGAAGAAATTTTTGCATTCAAATTCTTTGTGTTTGCTTTACAGGCATCTAAATCTGCTTGTAAAGATGCAGTAAGTGATTCATCTCCTTTTGAATTTAATTTTCCAAGCAGGTAACCTAAAATCCCACAGATTAAACCCACTATAATTGGTATTAAGATACATGGTAAATTCATAATAGTATATTTTTAATTATTTGATTGTAATTACAGTTCTTCGATTACTTGCTTTTCCTTCAGCAGTTGTATTATCACCCGCTGGTTCATCAGGACCTTTTGATTCAGTTTCGATTCTCGAAGCTTCAATACCATTTTTAATTAAATAGTTTTTAGTAAAATCAGCTCGTTTTTGTGCCAGAACAATATTTGATTCTCTATTTCCCACATTATCACTGTGTCCGATAATTAAAACAGAAGCATTTTTTACATTTTCTAAATATTTAGAAATATCAGATACTTTCTGTTTTTCATCATTAGTTAAATTAAAACTGGATTTATTAGTATTGAAATGAAGCGTCAGCGGATCAGCGTTGATTTTATCTTTTAAGGCAGACCATTCATCAGTAACCGACGAAGTCGTATCGGCAGTTTCAAATTTGTATTCAACAGGTCCAATTAAGGTATCGGCATTTGTTTCCCAGCTGTTTATGATTTTTCCTTCAGTATCTAATTGAGAAGATGCTAACCCTTTGGAAACAAAGTAATTCTTAACATCATTTGCCCTTGCGAGACCAAGATTTTCAAATTTGGTAGTATTCGTTTCATCAGATGTTGCGTAACCTGTAATTGTTACTTTTTGTTTAGGATTTGAAACTAAAAAAGTTTTAAGATTTTCGATTCCAATTGAAATTGAGTCACTTATTGGCTGAATCAAGGCAGAATTATTTTTTAAGAATTTAAAATTATCATTTGTTTGATATTCAAATCCGGAGCCATTAAGTACAAAAGGGACAAAATTTTCGTTCTTAATTACCGTTGGAGGTGCTTTTTCGGGACCAGCCTTCGGTTCGGTCACAGCGCAATTGCAGCAAAACTTTATGTACAAAAAAGTACCTAAAATTATGGTGAGAGCAATGCCTAATAGGTAAAGTGCTTTTTTAGACATAAGTAAATAAATTAAGATTCAACCAAATTTAGCGAAAATAAAAACACGCAACATATTAATAATCAGATTAATTGGTTGCATTTTATACTTGTAAAAGTTTAAATTGAAACCAATTAAAAAATTTAGATTTTATTAAACCCAATATTCTGACTGAATTAAATTGAGTAACTTGCAGTAAAATAAATTTAGAATAAAAATGCTCGAAATAGAAAGAAAGTTTCTTGTAAAATCTGATGATTTTAAAGAACAGGCATTTGCAAAAAATAATATTGCACAAGGTTACTTGAGTTCAGTTCCGGAAAGAACCGTTCGTGTTAGAATTAAAGGCGAAAAAGCTTATTTGACGATAAAAGGAATTGGACATCAAGGCGGTATGTCGCGTTTTGAATGGGAAAATCAAATTCCGCTGGATGAAGCTGCCGAGTTATTAAAATTATGCGAAAAAGACAAAATTGAAAAAACGCGTTATGAAATTAAATCGGGAAATCATATTTACGAAGTAGATGAATTTTATGGAGAAAATGAAGGTTTAATTATGGCAGAAATTGAACTGCAGTCTGAAACAGAAAATTTCGATAAACCTGACTGGCTGGGCGAAGAAGTTACAAATGATGAAAGATATTACAATGCTTATTTGAGCAAAAATCCATTTAAAAACTGGAGAAAAGAATAATTTATGACAGATCAATATGATTTAATTATTGTGGGAGGCGGACCAATTGGGCTGGCCTGCGCAATTGAAGCTCAAAAGAAAAACTTACGTTATTTAATTATAGAAAAAGGAGCCATTGTAAATAGTATTTTCAACTATCCGTTATACATGACTTTTTTTTCAACTGCCGAAAGACTTGAAATTGGGGATATTCCGTTTAATTGCTTAGCGCCAAAACCTGGACGTCAGGAAGCTTTGGAATATTACCGAAATATTCATCGTTATTTTAATTTCAATATTAATTTATTTGAAAAAGTAACCGAGATAAAAAAAGTCGAAAATGCTCTTTTTGTGGTTTCGACAGATAAAAGTTTGTATCAGTCTAAAAATGTAATTATTGCAACCGGATTCTATGATATTCCAATTTTAATGAATGTAAAAGGAGAGGAATTACCTAAAGTCCGTCATTATTATAAAGAAGCACATGAATATGCTTTTAGAAATGTTTTGGTTGTTGGCGCCAATAATTCGTCTGTAGATGCGGCTTTGGAATGCTGGAGAAAAGGTGCAAATGTAACAATGGTAATTCGAAAAAATGAAATCAACAACAGAGTAAAATATTGGGTTAAACCCGATGTTGAAAACCGAATTGCGGAAGGAAGCATTAAAGCGTATTTTGAATCAAATATTACTGAAATTCGCGAAAATGAAGTTGAAATTGAAACTCCAAACGGAAAAGTTACTATTGAAAATGATTTTGTTTTAGCTTTAACAGGATACAAACCAGATTTGAATTTTCTTGAAAATATTGGAATTCAGCTTTCTAATGATGAATTGAAAATACCAGTATATAATCCGGAAACAATGGAAACAAATGTAGAAGGGTTATTTCTCGCAGGTGTTGTGTGCGGCGGAATGCAGACGCATAAATGGTTTATAGAAAACTCAAGAATCCATGCAAATATGATTATGGATTACATAACTTCAAAATAATAACCGCGAATTTATTGTATGTATTTTATACATTGTCAGTTCGAGCGAAGACGAGAACAAACGAGCATCTCGGCTTCGCTCGATGTGACAAAATTTAATAATTAGTGAAAATTAGTGAATTTGCGGCTAAAACTTAAGAACTGCAAGAAAGCATTGAACAGCCAACTTTAGATCTTGCCCAATCTGGTCGTTTGGCAAACCATTTTTGGTATTCCGGCTGTTCGTCATAAGGTTTTTGCAGTAAACTATAAAGCTCGTTTACCAACGAATAATCTTCTTTATCAGCGGCATCAATCGCTAATTGCGCCATATAATTTCGAAGTACATATTTCGGATTAATTAAGTTCATTTTTTGTAAACGTTCTTCATCTGATAATACTTCTGCATTTAATCTTTCAAGATATACAGAGAACCATTTCTTCCAGGCATCTAAAATTTCTCCTGAAACTTCTTCAATTTTATAAAACGAAAATTGAACTTTTTCAATAGCTTTTTCAACAGAATCTGCTTTTTTGACAGAACTTAAATTTCTAAAAAAGATAGTCATATCAGTTTCTGTTAATTGCAAAACAGCTTCCAGATTGTCGATTAAATCATTATCAGTTTCAGTTGAAGTAAAGAGTCCTAATTTATTTAGAAACATTTTTTTATAATCTAAAATAAAATCATCCATAAATGATTCTAAGATTTTTTCTAATCCTTCAGTTTCATTAATTAAAGGATAAATAGCATTTGCCAATTGGTATAAATTCCAATGTGCAACTTGCGGCTGGTTTCCAAAACGATATCGCTTGTTCTGGCTGTCTGTCGTATTTGGAGTCCAGTTTGGATCGTAATTTTCAAGCCAGCCATAAGGTCCGTAATCAATTGTAATTCCGTGAACTGACATATTATCAGTATTCATAACACCATGAACGAAACCAACTCGCTGCCAATGCAAAATCATTTCACGTGTTGTATCAGCCACTTTTTTAAAGAACTGTAAATACTGCTCTTTGGGTTCGCCTGTAATTTCAGGGAAATAATGTTTGATCGTATATTCTACAAATTGTTTTAAGTTTTTAAGCTCATTTCGGGCAGCCAGCATTTCAAAACTTCCAAAGCGAATAAACGAAGGAGCAACGCGGCAAACAACAGCACCTTTTTCATAGGCAGGATTGCCATTATATAAAATATCACGCAAAACCTGATCTCCGGAAAGTATTAATGAAAGTGATCGGGTAGTGGGAACACCTAGATGATGCATGGCTTCGGCACATAAATATTCTCGTATTGAAGAACGCAAAACAGCTAAACCGTCAGCAGTTCTGGAATAGGGAGTCTTTCCTGCACCTTTTAATTGAAGCGTATAAAACGTATTGTTATTTTCAACCTCAGTTAAATTGATTGCGCGGCCGTCTCCTAACTGTCCGGCCCAATTACCAAACTGATGTCCGGCATAACACATCGCATAAGGCTGCGTTTCAGGAAGAATTTCTTTTCCTGAAAAAACATTCAAAAATTCTTCAGATTGGATTTCTTCTTTTGAAATACCAACTAATGCAGCTGTTTCTTCAGAAGCGTGAATTAGTTTTGGATTTGAAGGTTTTGTTGGATTTACATACGAAAACGCCGTATTCTTAACCTGACGAGTTTCATTTGTTAAGTCAGGATCTGCAGGTAATTCGGCAGTAAATCGATTATTTATTTTTAAATTTTTCATTTGAGTTTTTGTTCAGCCCACAGATCAGACAGGTTAAAAACTGATCAAAAGGATTTATTTAAATCTATAATCTGTCTTTTATTTGCATAAAAAAAAGAAATCCGTTTAATCTGTGTAATCTGTGGTCTATTCTTTTTAGCTGATCAATTTATCAGCGTACATTTTTTTTAGTTTTTGAACCTTTGGATCGATTACAAACTGGCAGTAACCAGCTTCCTGATTGTTATTGTAATAGTTTTGATGATAATCTTCGGCTTCATAAAACACTTCAAACGGTTTTAACTGCGTTACAATTTGATCAGCATAAACTGGCTGTACTTCTTCAAATACTTTTTCAGCAATTTTTTTTTGTGCTTCATCATGATATAAAATGATAGAGCGGTATTGCGTTCCGCTGTCGCCTCCCTGACGATTTAAAGTTGTAGGGTCGTGGCTTGTCATAAAAACAGTAAGCAAATCATGATATGAAATTATGTCAGAGTCAAACGTAACCTGAATAACTTCTGCATGTCCCGTTCTTCCTGTGCATACCTCACGATACGCCGGATTTTTTATAAAACCGTCTGAATAACCAGACTTTATTGTTTCAACTCCTTTTAAACGCTGAATTACAGCTTCTACACACCAAAAACATCCACCACCAAAAGTGGCTGTTGATAAATTTCCCATAAATGTAATGTTTAAGTTTACATGCCCTATTAATCCGATAGAATATTGTGATAATTTATCTAAAAAACATCCTTTTAACTAAAGATACCAAAAGTTTATTCAATATTTAAAGTTTATAATTGATAAATTCTCAATATTGTAAAAAAGCAATATATTTGCAGTCAAACACAGGCACAACAAATGAATACCAAAAATAGTACCATCAGTCTAGAAACTTATTTTCAGGAATTTAGATATCATATCGTTGGCATAGATCAGGAATTTATGTCACCCTTTGGCAAAAAAAACATTATTTATACTGATTGGACTGCCAGCGGAAGGCTTTACAGACCAATTGAGGAGAAACTTTTGAACCAATTTGGACCGTTTGTTGCCAATACGCATACTGAAACTACCGTGTCAGGTACTGCCATGACAAAGGCGTATCATCATGCCAGACATATTATAAAACGTCATACAAACGCAAACGAAGATGATGTTTTGATTACAGATGGAACCGGAATGACGGGAGTTATCAATAAATTTCAGCGTATTCTGGGTTTGAAAATTCCTGAAAACCTTAAAAGTTTTACGACTGTTCCGGCAGATAAAAAACCTATTGTTTTTATTTCCCACATGGAGCATCATTCTAATCAAACGTCTTGGTTAGAGACTATTGCAGATGTTGAAATTATTCCATCTTGCGAAAAAGGTTTGTTTTGTTTAGATAATTTAGAGTTACTGCTGCAAAAGTACAGCGACAGAACTATAAAAATTGCTTCTATAACTTCCTGTTCGAATGTTACGGGAATAAAAACTCCTTTTCATGATGCTGCAAAATTAATGCATCAATACAATGGAGTTTGCTTTGTAGATTTTGCCTGCTCTGGTCCTTATGTTGAAATCGATATGCATCCAAAAGATCCGGAATCTTATTTGGACGCGATTTTCTTTTCACCTCATAAATTTCTTGGTGGTCCTGGAACTTCGGGAGTTTTGATTTTCAACAAAAAATTATACAACAATATGATTCCCGATTGTCCTGGAGGTGGAACGGTAAGCTGGACTAATCCTTGGGGCGAACATAAATATATTGACAATATCGAGGATCGCGAAGATGGCGGAACTCCGGGATTCCTTCAAGTTATTAAAACCGCTTTGGCAATTGAGCTGAAAGAAGAAATGGGAATCGAAAACATTCTGGAACGTGAGCATGAAATTGTAGATTTTGTTTTCAATGAACTTGAACCTGTTGAGAATATTAAAATTTTGGCAGGACAGCATAAAAATCGTTTGGGCGTAATTTCATTTTTTATTGAGGATCTGCATTTTAACTTAGGCGTGAAATTATTAAATGACCGATTTGGAATCCAGACTCGCGGCGGATGCAGCTGTGCAGGAACTTATGGTCATTATTTATTGCACGTAGATCAGGAGACTTCTAATAAACTGGTTAACGAAATTACAATTGGTGATTTGATCAAAAAACCGGGATGGATTAGAATGTCGATTCATCCAACTACAACCGATGAAGAAATTGCTTTTGTATGCGAGAGCATCAAAGATTTAGCTAAAAATCATAAAACCTGGGCTTTAGACTATTCTTACAATAAAACTACAAATGAGTTTGTTCATAAAAATGCAGTTTCGTTTGAAGATGAATTGGTAGAAAGCTGGTTTAAATCTTAACTTTTCAATTTAACTTTAAAGTCCACGAAGTTTAATATAGAAAACCCGACAGGTTTTTAAAACCTGTCGGGTTTGTTGTTTTATGAGAAAGATGTTTTCTGCTTCAAAAAAAAACTACATAATCAAACGTACGCCGCCAAGATCTGAAACACGATACGAGAATTTGTTTCCGGGAGAACCTATAAACATAAAGTTTTTAGGAATTTTCCATTTTTGAGATAATTCGTCTATAATTTCGGGACCAAAAACGCCTTCAATTTCAAGGTATTCAATATCTATATTGTCGTAAGCACGATCCAGAACTTCTAAATCTTTTACCAAAGCTTCGTTTATAAGACCGTCATTTTTTACATAAACAATTTTTAGCTTTTTGGTCGTTTCGTTGCCTTCTACATATTGAAGAACTTTGTTTAAAATGGCAATATTATCACCTTTGGTAAAAAAAACAAATTCCTGAGAATTAATTTCGGCACTTAAATTTTGAAGGTAACGATTGCTGAGAATTACCATTTTGCGAAGCGGCTGATAGAAATATTCTAAAATTTCGATAAGCACTTTTATAAGCATAACACGATTGAGCATTATTCCGATGAAAATCAGAGCCGGAACCATGTATTGCAAAAAGGTGTAAAAAGCATTAATGTTTAATTTCATGTTTCCGATAAAAGCGGCAATGATAAAAGAAACGGCAGCAAATACAGCCAATCCGTGCGCGCGCTCAGGTCTTGGTAATTTTCGTCTTTTAAATTTAAGAAGCAGATTTCCGATTCCGAATAAAGCCATTACAGCTAAAAATGAAAAAGTATAAACTCCGGCCAAAGATTCTAAATGACCGTTTGTTGCAAAAAGCACTGATATACAAAGAATCAAAAAACTGATTACGATTCTATAATGTGAACCTCTTTTGTTTTGTTTTAAAAAATAATTAGGAAGGATTCTGTCCAGAGTCATTCGGTTTAATAATCCTGAAACCCCAACAAATGAAGTCAAAACGGCGCCGCATAAAACCAAAACGGCATCTATAGAAATAAGCCAGGCCAGCCATGATCCGCCTGTGGTTTCTCCTAAATGTGCTAAAAGTGATTCTTTGTTTTCTCCAACTTGTGCCAGGGGAATTACGCTTATTAACAAAATTGCAATTACGGGATTAAAAAAACTGACAAGCGCCCACATATTGCGCAGTGTTTTTGGAAAAACGCCCTGCTGCTGTTCTTCTACAAAATTGGCAGAACTTTCAAAACCAGAAATTCCGAGCATTGCAGCTGAAAAACCTAAAAAAAGAGCCGTTTTCAGACTGCCAAAAGCAATAGGTGTTTCCCAATTAATATGAAAAATGTTTAATCCGTGATTTAAAATAAACCAAATCGAAGCGAGAACAAGAAAACTCAAAGTGGCAATATGGGTTACAAAAATGATAACAGCCACAAAAGCAGATTCACCGATTCCAAGGATTGCGAGAAAAGTAAATAAAACTAAAACAATTACTGTGGCAATGGTAACATTTAATCCTTCAAAAATTCCGTGCAGGTAATGCATTCCTTCTGAAGCCGAAATTACTGCTGTTGCCATATAAGACAAAACGGTTAATGTGGCTGCAAGAGATGCTAAACGTTTTGTAGATGTATTTAATAGAACATTGTAAGCTCCTCCGTTTAACGGAATTGCTCCAACAACTTCACCATAAATTTTTCTGAATAAAAATAAAACAACTGCTACAATTAAAAGTGAAATCCAGGCATATTGTCCTGCATACAAAATCGTTAACGCCGATACGTAAAGACAGGATGAACTAATATCGTTTCCGCAGATTGCCGTTGCCTGCAATTGATTTAACTTTTTGTGTATTATTTCTTTCATGTTTTTTATTATTACAACACGATTAATTCAGCACCAAGTAAATTATAATCTACACGAAGGCAGATATTGAAAGCAGACTAAAAATCTTTTAGTATTTGTATATTGGAATACAGAAATTATTTTGATTCCTGAAATTTCTTTAAAGACAGCAATGCCTGCTGCTGGATTTTTTTATGAAAAAAACCTGTCCAGCCTAGTAAATATCCAGTAGTTCCAAAAGCTTGTTTTGACCATTTCCAAACATCAAAACTGTCTGTATGTTTGATAATTAATCCATCTTGAAAAGTAAATTCGGCAGAAATTCTGTTTACTACAGTTCGGTTGGTTTTACTAAAATTATAAGTAGCCACCCATTTTGCAGATCCTGTAAACTCATCAGCTTTAACATCAAAAAATTCAATTTTAATGTTTCCTTTACTTCTGGATAAAAGCATTTCCCACATTTTAGAAACTTGTTCTCCTTTTAATAAACCAAATGCCGGATCAATAAAATGAACTTTTGGATGATAACATTCAGCCATTGTTTTAAAATCAGAATTGGAAAAAGCAGTATAGAACTTTGTAATTAAAGCTTCGTTGGGAGTCATAAATTTGAAATTAGAATATAAATATAAGCTTTATTTTATAAAATGTTTTGTTTATAAAACACTAATTTCTTTAGCCGTGTCGTAACTCTTTTTAGATGTATCGTAAGCCGTTGAAAAATAATTCTTTTTATTATGTGCGGTAAAATATCCCGTTTCGTTTCCAAAAGTATTTGCGCCGCCGTTTATAATGAATCGAACAGCATAAATGTCATTTTTTTTCAGTTTAGCAAATTCGGCAGGCGTAAAGTAATAATAAGATGTTGTTTTTCCATCAGATGATTCTTTTACGTTTTTGTCTACACAAGCAATAACATCGGCGTTAGCCAAATCTACATAAAGTCCGCCGGAAATCCTGGCCTTATCATTTGATGTTGCAATGGTTATTTTTAAAATGCCGCCTTTATCTGTTTTTGCAATCTGAATATTGGTTTCGCCTGTAAAAGCATATTTTTCGCAGATAAATGTATAATCCTGTGTTGCCGGAAATGGCTGTGAACCTTTTACGCTCATGGTCTGCTGCGCATTAACATTTACAAAAGCTGCAATAAACAGTAATAAAAGCAGTGGCATTTTTAATTTCATATAGTTGTACTTTATTGTTCGGCTATTTTGGCATCAAATTTTTCATCCCAGTCCATTGATTTTATGGCAGATATTAAATTTTCTTCGTTTACAAAAACGCGAAGTTCCTTGTTAGCTACTTTTTTACTGTATAAAGCGTGATAACGGTAAATAACTTCATTTTTAGTTTTATAAACTCCGTCTAATTTCAAATCAATAAAACTTCCATAATATTGTCTAAATCTTGTACAGGTTTTAGTCAATCTTTCCTCTGTCGTATTTTCTCTAACAGACTGAGTAACTTCGGTTTCATTAAAAGGTTTGAACTTTGATGTGTTACAGGTTTCTAAAACTCTTTTTCCTAGTTCATAAGCTTTTCTCTGCTGTTCAGAACTAATTTCGGCATTAGAAACTTTTTTAATTTTTAAATCTTCAGTATCTCTGCTTACAGTTTTAGATTTACATCCAATTAATAATAATAGCAAACATATAATCAATCCCGCTTTCTTCATAATCATTTAAGTTATTTTTAATAATAAGTTAGGGTCGGGGCAATTTTCTATATAAAAATTCAAATCGTTTGTATTGCAGACTCCGGGATAATCGCCCCATTTGTCTTCCATGTTTTTTATAATCTGAAAGTGAACATGGGGTGCATAATCTCCGTTAACAGTTGAATTTCCTAATGTGGCAATTTGGCTGCCTTTTTTAAAAATTGTCCCAACGGTAAGGTTTTCTATACTTTCTAACGATAAATGTCCGTATAAAGTATAAAATTTTTCATTTTCAGCTTCATGTTCTAATATTATAGTAGGTCCATAATCCCCAAGACCTTCGTTGTTTTGAAAACTGTGTACTTTTCCATCCAGCGGTGCTAAAACAGCAGTTCCGGCTTTTGCCCATAAATCAAGACCGATATGAATATTTCTTTCGGCAATAGAATCGTTTTTAAAAATGGTGCTCCTTTTATATAAGTTGCGTCCTTCAATGTAGCCGCCATAAGCAACCTCTGCATTATTATCTGCTAAATATCCAAAAATAAAACGCTCAAAATCTTCAGATGTTTCAGGTTTACTTTCGACTAATTCTGTATTAGTTATAGATAAATCTAAAGGAAGATATTTTGAAAAATCAATAGAGGCATCAATAATTTTAGTAGGTGGTAAGGCTTTTAATATAGATTCAAGAGGTTTCATAAAGATAATATTTAAGGCTGCTTTTCGATTATTATTAGTTCATTATGCACTTCTATGCGGGGCAGCATTTTTGAAGTAAACAATTTTGGA
>PJTO01000183.1_pt1 | contig 62635 bp, 66 predicted proteins | sample 1512101 | NCBI WGS metagenome assembly PJTO01 (sample SAMN08177690, study PRJNA422409) | Soil metagenome, whole genome shotgun sequencing project.
CCAGTCACAGGCGAAATGTTGTTAGCACACCCCATTTTGCCGCCAAATCCACTACCAGCAAAATCAGCTACTTAACGCCTGACGTTCCCCACATGTTCTGCCAGCACTGTTCAACTTGGGCCATGATGCGATCCGCTCACCAACTTTCTTCGAATGCGGGTTGCCGAGTGATCCACCCCTCGCACGCTCACTGTCGTAAAATATCGGCCCCTGCCCTAAATCCCGGATCGCTTGGACGAACCCCTGCTCGATCAGATGGGAATGCAGAGGAACGAGGCGAGCCGAACCCGATTTCGTTGACCCTGCGGCGGGGGTGATCCGCATTACCCAATAGCCGTCTTGCTGAAAGAAATCGCATCCTCGAATTTGCGCGACTTCGCCAACTCGGCAACCGCTGTAAGCGCAAAGCCAGGGAATCCATCGGCGGGCACGCGCGTGCTCCCGCGAAATTCGATCATCGATAGGCTGCAAAGTGGCGCGAAGAATGCGCGCCGCCTCCTCTTTCGTAAATCCGCGCTCGCGCAACCGCCCAGCCTTCGGCACCCTCACCGTAACACCGGCGACAGGATTGCTCAAAAGCTTACGGTTCTCGACAGCCCAAGAGCAAACCACTTTTGCAGCGGCAAGATAAACCTCCCTGATAGTTCGAGGCGACTTTCCTGCTGCAAACAGCGCATCTTTCCACGCCACGAAGTCTTCTGCCTCGATTCGCGACGCATCGCTGTGTCCTAAATGCTTGACCAGGCTGTCAAACACCGGGCGCCACCGCTTTACCGTTGAAGCCGCAGGCCTTCGCTCCGCCACGTAACCGTCGAACAGGTCTTGAATTGAGGGGTTTGAGGCGAAAGCACGCTTAGGCCCGGGCGCCACTGGCTCGATCGCCAATTCCGGCGACGGAAGATCGCAAACTTTCCCGCGCCCAGCAGCATCAAGCTGCATTCTGAATTGCTGGATCACCGGCATCGCAAGACGGTTCGCGTTTGATCGCGACACCCGTCCCAACCGCTTGGTCAGATTCGACTTGCCGACGAAAGACTGAAGCCTTTTCGGCACAGTAATCCGGACTTCAAAACCGCCATCGGTTGTTTGCCGGACGTATGACATGAGACGCATTCTGTAGCACCGTTTTGTAGCGTTTGGACGCTCGGGAGCCGCAGAATTTAGGGAAAGTCTTGCACCTCAGAGGGTTGCAAGGCTCTTGGCGGAGAGGGTGGGATTCGAACCCACGGTACGGTTGCCCGTACACTGCATTTCGAGTGCAGCGCATTCGACCACTCTGCCACCTCTCCGCTAGAGATGCGATAGCGATGGAAGGTCTCCATCGGGTCGGGAAGCGCGCCACTAGCGTGACCTTTCAGGCTTGCCAAGCCCCTCTTTTCAAAAATGGGGATTATCCACAAGCATTCCTTGTGAGCGAACCGCGGGAAACCTATATTTCCTGCATGAACAAGGCCTCATTTTTTTCTCCGACGGCCGGCCGCATCATCGATGCACCGCGTGAAACACGAGCGCGATTCGGGATCGGCGATGTCGTTCGCCACAGGAATCACGACTTTCGCGGCGTCATCTTCGATATCGATCCGGTCTTCGCGAACAGCGAGGAATGGTACGAATCCATCCCTCTCAACCTGCGCCCGCGGCGCGACCAGCCTTATTACCACCTCCTCGCCGAGAACGACGAATCCAGCTATGTCGCCTATGTCAGCCAGCAGAACCTGATGTCCGACGCAGACGGCGGGCCGGTCGACCACCCCTCGCTCTCGCAGATCTTCGAGGATTTCGACAACGGGCGCTATCACTTGCGGCGCGGATTGACGCACTGATCCTTCCGCGCACGAAAAACCCCGACCGGATGTCCGGCCGGGGTTTTCGAAAGCACTTGAACTTCGGGCAGGCGGTCAGCCCTTGATCTTCCAGCCCGAACGCAGGACCATATAGACGATCCCGGCGAGCACGGCGTCGAGCAGGCCCATGCCGAGCGCGCTGTGCAGCACCGCCATATTGGTGTCGCCGATGTCGCTGACGCCGAGGAAGCCGAAGCGGAAGCCCGAAATCACATAGAAGAACGGGTTCAGGCGGCTGATCACCTGGAACGTCGGCGCCAGGTTGTCGATCACGTAGAACGTGCCGGACAGCAGCGAGAGCGGCGCGATCACGAAATTGGTGACGGCGGCGTTGTGATCGAACTTCTCGGCCCAGATCGACGAAAGCAGACCGAGGAGCGAGAGGAAGACCGCGCCGGTCAGGCCGAACCACACGACGGCCCAGGGATGCGCCATCGAAAGATCGACTCCCGGCCAGAGCAGCATGGCGCCGGTCAACGCCAGACCGACGAGCACGGCACGGGTCACCGAGGCGCCGATCATCGCCAGCATGAGTTCGCCCTCGCTCAGCGGCGGCATCAGGTAGTCGATGATCGTGCCTTGGATCTTGCCTGCCAGGAACGCGAAGGCGGCATTCGCAAAAGCGTTCTGCATCATGCCCATGACGATCAGGCCGGGCGCCACGAAGGTCGCGAAGTTGACGCCGAGCACTTCGCGCCCGCCCCGGCCCATCGCCACGGTGAAGATCACCAGGAATAGCAGGGTCGTGATCGCCGGTGCCCAGATCGTCTGGGTCTGGACCTTGAAGAAGCGCCTGACCTCCTTCATATAAAGGGTCTTGAGCCCCTCCCAGTTCACCTGGTGGATCTGGGGTTCTCCCTTCGCCGGGAACTGGCGGGCCGACACCGTGCGGGGTGCGATGCTTTCGGGCACGATCCCTCCGGGCGTCGGCAGGTCGGTCGAATTCGTTTGATCGGGCATGGACCGGCGAGTATCGGCTGCGGCTTTCCAAGGCAAGCCGCGCCACGGAATTTTGGGGCGATTCTCACTTCGCCCGATGAAGAGATGGAACACGAATGAGCTGGACGGACGAGCGGATCGAGAAGCTGACCAAGATGTGGGAGGGCGGAGCCACCGCCAGCCAGATCGCGGACGAACTCGGCGGCGTAAGCCGCAATGCAGTGATCGGCAAGGCCCACCGCCTCGGCCTCAAGGCACGCCCCTCCCCGGTCAAGGCCAATGAAAAGCCCGCGCGCCCGGCGCCCGCGCCCAAGAAGCCGAAGCCGGTCGAGGCCGCGCCCGCTGCGCCGGAACCCAAGGTCGAGGCCCCGGTCGTGCGCGCCGCACCGCCGCCTGCGGCATCTGCGCCGCGTGCGCCGCAACCCGCTGCTGCGCCGGTCGCAGCCGACGACGCCGCGCCGGTCGCGCCCAAGGGACCGCGCGTGGTCTCGGTCGGCCCCGGCGGCTTCCTGCGCCAGGGTCCCGGCGACCAGCAGCAGCCGATCCCGCCTGCACCGCCGCGCCGCCTCATCCCGGCCAAGCCGAGCCCCGAGATCGCGGACAAGACCAGCCTGCTGGATCTCAACGACCGCGTCTGCCGCTGGCCGATGGGCCACCCCGGCGAGCCGGACTTCCACTTCTGCGGCGACAAGGTGAACCCCGGCTTCCCGTATTGCGTCGAGCATTGCGGCCGAGCCTACCAGGCCCAGCTTCCGCGCGGCGCCCGCCGTCCTCCTCCGCCGCTGCCTTTCGGCGGTCCGCGGGTTCGCTGATCCCATGAGAAAGACGCGGCAAGCGGTGTCGGCAATCCGGCTGCCTGCCGCGTCCTTTCTGTTCATGGCCGGTGCCGTTCTGGCCATGGCAGCTCCTGCGCAAGCCCAAGATGTTCCGGCGACGGCGGCTTCCGCCGCACCTGCTCCGGCAACGCCCGTCGAGCATGTATACGTAGCGCTGACCACCCATGCCGGGGTGATCGTGCTGGATCTCGACAAGACCCACGCGCCGCTCACCGTCGCCAATTTCCTCAAGTACGTCGACAGCAAGCGCTTCGACGGCGCGAACTTCTACCGCGCCATGCATCTCGACTGGGGCGATGCGCCCAACGGTCTTCTCCAGGGCGGCCTTCAGGGTGTGAACGTCTTCCCGCCCGTGGCGCACGAGCCGACCAGCGCGACCGGCATCAGCCACAAGGCCGGAACGATCTCGATGGCGCGTTTCGCGCCCGGCAGCGCCACTGCCGACTTCACCATCATGCTCGGCGACATTCCTTCGCTCGATGCCCAGCCAGATTCGGAAAATCCGGAAAGCCGCGCCGGCTTTGCGGCTTTCGGCCATGTCGTCTCCGGCATGGACGTGGTGCGCAGGATCTGGGACGAGCCGCGCTCGGCCACCAAGGGCGAAGGCGTGATGAAGGGGCAGATGCTGGAGCCGCCGGTGAAGATCATCAGCGCCCGCCGGGTTTCCGCGCCGCCGCCGTCGATACCATCGCCGGAAACACCCCGCTCTTCCGCTACGCCCTGACCGGGCGCCACGCTGCAAGGCGCCGTTGGTCGCTTGGGCGGCTCCGCACACCCCCTGTTAACAAGATTTCATCCCCGCCCCGGCCTACCCTTGCTATAGGCAGCGCGCCTCCCCGTGACGTTTCTTTCAGGAATAATCCCCTTTTTTCTCAACGCGTCACGATCCCGCAATTGATCCAGATCAATGTCCGAATTGGACCGGTAAGAAATGGTTTACCCCGTTTCTGATCGATTACGGGAAATCCCTTAGTTGGTCCTGTTGAGGCCCGCAGCCATTGCTCTGCTCAGGGGTTGTGGAATTACCTCTCAGGTCCGGGGGCACGGACTGCATCTATTCGGTCTGATGTACTGTTGAGAGTGCGATGATAGAAAATTTACCATTCAATTGTGCCGGCGATGCCGGTCCGACTGTTGTTTCGCACGAAGAGTTCTGGTTCTCGCTGAAATTGAGAGTTGATTCAACTTCTCAGCTTTGGCAGGCGGCTGCGCTTCGCTGCATGAGCCAATCGGAGATGTCGTATGAAGAAGTCGACGAACTGATCGGCCCGATCGACGACCCGTCGGTTGCGGACTGCCTGATGGTCCTGGCCCTGCCGGATCGCATACCAGGCTGCACGCGTCTCGACGTGGCGTTGCAGGCCTCTGAAAGTCCCGGCATGGTCACCGTCATCGACAGGGATCCCTGCCACAGCACGGTAGGCCAGTCCTGAACGAAAAGCGCCCCCGAACCATGGTTCGGGGGCGCTTCGTATTCCAGCGATAGTTGCCGGAAGATCCCCTTTCGGCGGACCTTCCGGTCTCCTCTCAACTGTCGATATTCGTGCCCGCCGCGGCGATGGCAACGAGGCCCGAAGCGGACATGCGGATACCGTTCACGCCCAGCATGATGTTGGTCCCGTCGGTCACGACATCGTTGACCACCGCCACCGAGTTGATCGTGGTGTCCAGCTTGTTTCCGGCGCTATCCTTCGCCTCCACCGAGAGCGTATAGGCGCCCTTATCAGCCTTTGTGCCGTCGGCCTTGGTGCCGTCCCACTGGTAGGAGCCCTGCGTTTTGGCGTCGAGCGTCACCGTGTTGATGACCTTGCCTGCGGAATCCTTGATCGTCGCGGTGATCGCGGCAGGTGTTCCGTCGACGTAATAGGTCCAGTGCGCCGGAGCATCGCCAAGACCGGCCACCGGAGAATCGAAGCGCGCCTCGCGGCCGATGTAGTTCGAGGCCGCCGACATCTGCTGCGAGGCCAGCTGGCCGAGGATATCGCCGAGCTTGCCGGTCTGCTGGATCGACTGTTCGACCTGCGAATACTGCACCAGCTGCTGGGTATATTCGGAGGTGTCCATCGGGTCGAGCGGGTCCTGGTGCGTCATCTGCGTCGTCAGCAGCTTGAGGAACAGGTTGTAGTCGGCCAGCAGGCCGGACGACGGGGCCGCCGCGGCATTTTTCGCCGTGGTGGAAGACGTGTCTGAAATGGTGGTCATTGCTCTAGTGCCTTATGCCATGAGATCGACATGGCCGCTGCTGCGCAGCGACCGATAGATCGGGTCGTCGCTCCCGCCGAAGCCGTCCGGCAGGCCGCCACGGGACGAGAGGCCGGCCTGCTGCTGCCCTTGCTGATCGCCCTGCCAGCGCTGCCCGCTGCCCTGCCCGCCGGAGCGGCTGTCGAAGCGCAGGGACTGGCCGTCGCTGCGCACACCGGCATCGGCCAGGGCACGGTTCAGATCGGTGCTTTCCCGGCGCAGCATGTCCAGCGAGGAGGCGCTGTCGGCCGAGAGGACTGCGCGCAGGACACCGTCGTGGTCGAAAGAAAGCCGCACGTCGATCCGGCCCATGTGGCGCGGATCGAGACGGATCAGCAGGTCGTCGCCGCCCTTGTCGAGCGCGCGGGCGATTTCCACGCCGATATCGTTGCCGAACTGGCCCTGCTGGACGGACACCGTGGCGCTCTGCGGCGCGGAATGCGCGGTCGGCGTGTATGGCAGCGCGCCGGGGCGGCTGGCCGTGCCCGCCAGCGTCTGGCTGAACAGCGGTGCGGAAAGGTTTGCGTCCGAAGAGCCGGAACCCTGATCGGGGGCAGCGTCGACCGTCGCGGCGGTCGAAGTCGTGCCTCCTTGACCGGCGCTTTGGCTGCGCGAACCGGCAGATTCCTGCGCTGCCCCCTCGAAGGGAGTGGATGCGGGCGGGCCGCCCGCTTTACCGAGCTTGGAGGAGACTTTGCCGAAGCCTTCTGCCGATCCCTTGGCAGCATCGGCGGCGGCAACATCGTGCACGTCCTGCGGCGTGGCCGCGAGTTGCGGCTGGATCGAGGCCGCACCGGCCATGGCGGCGTTCGGAGAAGTCTGGGATGTCTGCGTCGGAACGGCGAGGACGAGGGCCGAAGCATCACCCTCCCCGTGCTTCGCCACCGGCGCCTCGGCATCGTCCTGCGCCGGGCTGGCATCCGCGTCCGACGTCTCCGTATCCGCAGTCGGCGCTGCGGGTTCGGACGAAGCGGCCTGCTTTACCAGTTGCGGAAGGATCGGTTCTCCGGCCGCCACCTGCGGCTTGATATGATCGGCCGCGACGGCATGGACCGCTTCGGTCGGCTTGGCCGACGGGCCCTTGGTCTGGGCGGCAACAGCGTCCCGCACCGGCGTTTCGGCGGCGATCTGCGGCAAGGCGGTCGCCTCGCCGACAAGCGTATCGGCCGGGGGAGGCGCAGCGGCGAGGAGATCGGCAGACTGCGCCGCACCGGGCGCCGCCGCTGCGCTCGAAGGCGAAGCCGTCGTGGTGGAAGCGGCCTGAGCAGCCCCCAGCAGAGACTGGAACGACCCCTTGGCCTGGCCTGCACTCGTGAAGCCGCCGGCAAGGCTGTCGGCCGCCGGGGCCGAAGAGACTGCGCCCCCGGCTCCAGCCGCCATCGGAAACAGGGAATTCACGGAAACCGGCATTACTGTGCGTCTCCTGGCCGACGAACTGCGGCCATCATGTCATCATAGAAGGATTGCGGCCCAGCCGGTCGCGCATCCCGTATTCAGCCAACCGCGCCGAGGCTGCGCAGCCGCGCGCGCGGATGGATCTCGTTCTGCGACAACACCACGGTTGCCGGGCGAACGCGCTCGATGATCGAGCGGACGAATGGCCGCAGCGGCGGGCTGGTCAGCAGGCAGGGAATCTCGCCCTGCCCGGCCAAACGGTCGTAAGTGTCGCGCACCGCGGCGATGAAGGCCTGGAGCTGCGAGGGCGCCATGGCCAGGTGACGATCGTCGCCCTGGCCGACGATGGCCTCGCCGAAGGCCTCGTCCCATTCGCCGCCGAGGGTGACGATCGGGATGGTTCCATCGAAGGTCTGCTGCGCCGAGATCTGGCGGGCCAGGCGGGCGCGGACATGCTCGGTCACTTGCGTGAGATTGCCGGTCATCGCCGTCGCTTCGGCCACGCCTTCGAGGATCGTCGGGATGTCGCGGATCGACACGCTTTCGGCCAGCAGGTTCTGGAGCACGCGCTGCACGCCGGAGATCGAAATCTTGCTCGGGATCAGGTCCGCGATCAGCTTCTCGGTGTCCTTGTGGACCTCGTTCAACAGCTTCTGCGTCTCGGTATAGGAGAGCAGGTCGGCGATGTTGTCCTTGACGATCTCGGTCAGATGGGTGGTGACGACCGTGCCGCAATCGACGACGGTAAGGCCGCGGAAGCCCGCTTCCTGGCGCATGTCGCGGTCGATCCAGAGGGCCGGAAGCTGGAACACCGGTTCCTTGGTCGGCTCGCCGCGAATGCCGATGTCCTGCTCGCCCGCGTTGATCAGCAAGAGCTTGCCGATGCGCAGTTCACCGCGCGCGATCTCGGTCTCCTTGACGTAGACGATGTACTCGTTCGGCTGGAGCGCCATATTGTCGAGGATGCGGACCGAAGGCAGCACGAAGCCGTAGTCGATCGCCATCTGGCGGCGCAGCGCGCGGACCTGGTCGTCGAGGCGCGGCTCGGCCTGGGAATCGTTGATCAGCGGCAGCAGGCCGTAGCCCAGTTCGATGCGCAGCGCGTCGATCGCCAGCGTGCGCGCAATCGGTTCCTCGGCCTGGGCTTCCATCTGCTGCTGCTGGGCCATGGCCTCCTGCATGCGCTCCTGCGCCGCACTCGCCTGCGCCTTGCGCGACATCGACCAGGCCACCCATCCGCAGATGCCGCCCATCGCGGCGAAAGGAATGAAGGGCAGGCCGGGCATCAGCGCCAGCGTGCCCATCAGCACGCCGACGATGCCGAAGGCCTTGGGATAGCGGCCGAGCTGGTCGCCCAGCGCGGCGCCGGTCTTGCCGACCACGCCGCCTTTCGAGACCAGCAGGCCCGCCGCGGTCGAGACGATCAGCGCCGGGATCTGGCTGACCAGGCCGTCGCCCACGGTAAGGATGGTGTAAGTGGTGAAGGCCTCTCCGAACGGCACGCCGTGGATGGCCACGCCGATGATGAGGCCGACGACGATATTGATCGCGGTGATGAGAAGCCCCGCGACGGCATCGCCCTTCACGAACTTCGAGGCACCGTCCATGGCACCGTAGAAGCCGCTTTCGGCCTCGATCTCGGCGCGGCGTTCACGGGCCTGCGCTTCGGTGATGGTGCCGGCATTGAGATCGGCGTCGATCGCCATCTGCTTGCCGGGCATGGCATCGAGGCTGAAGCGCGCCGCCACTTCGGCGATGCGGCCGGCGCCCTTGGTGATGACCACGAAGTTGATGACGATGAGGATCGCGAAGATGGTGAGGCCGATGACAGTCTCGCCGCCCATCAGGAACTCGCCGAAGGCCGCGATCACGCCGCCTGCCGCATGATGGCCCTCATGCCCGTGGCCGAGGATCAGGCGCGTCGAGGCGAGGTTGAGGCCCAGCCGCAGCATCGTCACGATCAGCAGGATCGTCGGGAAGCTGGAAAGCTGGAGCGGCTTCTCGATGAACAGCGCCGTCATCAGGATCAGCACCGAGGCGGTGATCGACAGCGCCAGCCCCATGTCGAGCATCCAGCCCGGCATCGGCAGGATCAGCATGCCGATGATCGCACTGACGCCCAGCGCCAGCGCGAGATCGCGGCTGGGGCCGAGGCGGGTCAGGAACTGGTCCAGCCTTTGAGAGACGATTGCGTTCATCGGATCACCGGGTGCCTAAAGTCTGAGGTCTGGATTCAGTGTCGGATCAGGCCGGGCGGCACGGCGACGCCGTCGGACAGGAACGTGCGCAGCTTGTTGCGCATGGTCCGGACCGAAATGCCCAGCATCGAGGCCGCATTGGTACGGTTGCCCCGGCAGTGCTCCAGCGTCTTGAGGATCAGCTCCCGCTCGACGTCGGCGATGTTCTGGCCCACCAGCTCGGAAACGGCGGTGCCGACGGAGGGATTCGCCCCTTCCGCCTCTCCCGCCACATTGCCGCGCAGCCGGGCCATCACGTCTTCCAGGTTCACCGCGATATCAACGACCACGAGGTCGTTGCGAGCACGCTGCCAGTCCTCGAACACGGTGGAATTCGCCGTGCCCACGGCAATGCTGGCGGGGGACCCGCGCACCATCTCCACCGCAAGGCCCATCGCGTTTCCGAGATCGCCCACCAGCATCAGCCGGGTCGGATCGTGTTCGGGCGTGGTCATCATGCTTCCTGCCGGACGATTTCGGTGAGCGTGATGCCCAGCGTACTGTCGATCAGCACGACTTCGCCGCGCGCGATCAGGCGGTTGTTGACGAAGATGTCCACCGGCTCGCCGACGCGGCGGTCGAGTTCCACGACCATGCCCGGCTTCAGGCGCAGCAGGTCGCCGATGTCCATCCGCGAGCGGCCGAGCACGGCCTGGACTTTCACCGGCACGTCGAACACGGCCTGGAGGTCGTCGGGAGTCGGCGGCGTGGTCGGGCGCGGCGGGATCGCCGTTTCCTCGACGTTCGCGTCGGCGGGAATTTCGTCGGTCAGGTGAGCAGGCGCGAGTTGGCGCGGCTCGAGCTCGTCGCTCATGGTCATACCTTTCAGCTGTTCATCCACTGACGGATTACGGATGCGGATTCTGCGGGACTGGCCGAGATGGCGTCACCGATGCGGCGCAGGGCGGAGAGCTTGATGCGCCCGTCCACTTGCGCCAGCGCGATTTCCTGGTCGAGCATCTCGCCCTCGGCCGCACGCTGTTCCTCAAGCTGGCGCAGGGCGTCCTCGTCGCCTTCGGCGGCGCGTTCCTTGAGCGCCATGAGTTCGGCATCCTCGGCGGTCAGGCGCTGTTCGACAACGCCTTCCACCAGCGGCGGCGGGAGCAGCTTGGGCTTGAGCATCTTGATGGCGAAGAGGATGATGCCGCCCACGACGAGGATCTTCAGGACGTCGAAGATGCGATCCCAGGTGAGACCGAAGGGCAGGCCGTCCGCCGAACCATCGAGGTCGGTCGGTGCGTTGAAGGCCATGTTCTCGACCACGACGCTGTCGCCGCGCTCGGCATCGAAGCCCACCGCGTTCTCGACCAGCCGCTGGAGACGCTGCACTTGCGCGGCCGGCAGGCCCTGCGGACCGCCGTCGACCATGACCGCCACGGTCAGGCGCTTGACCTGTCCGGGGGTGCGCACGGCCGTCTTCTGGGTGCGGCTGTTCTGGTAAGTGGTGTCTTCCGAGGTTTCGTTCTGCGCCGAGCGGCGCGCGTCGCCGCCGCTGCCGTTGACGTTGCCCTGGTTGTCGGGAAGCTGCGAGCCGACGGTCACGCCCTGCGCACCCGCCGCGTTCTCGTCGCTCTGGTTGCTGGATTCGACCGTCGTCTGATGCGCGATGACCTGGGTATCGGGATCGAAAGTTTCCGATTCCTCGCGCACCTGGTCGCGTTCGAGCACAGCGGCCACTTCGGCCCGCACCTTGCCCTGACCGACGATCGGTTCGATCATCGATTCGATTTCGCTGCGCAGACGGGCCTCGACGGCGTTCTGCCGGTCTTCGAGATTGCCCGCGCCGGCATCGCCGCCTTCGCCCGCCCGCGCCAGCAGCGCGCCGGTCTGGTCGACGATCGAAACCGCCTCGGGATTGAGATCGGGAACGGCGGAAGAAACGAGGTAGCGGATCGCCTGGATCTGCTCGCCGGAAAGGCGGCCGTTGGTCTTCACCGTCACCGAGGCACTGGACTTGCGCGGTTCGGTCTCGAACATCGCGCGTTCCGGCATCACGACATGGACGCGGGCCTTGGTGACCTTTTCAAGGCTTTCAATCGAGCGGACCAGCTCGCCTTCGATGGCGCGGGTCTCGTTCATCTTGGCGCGCGACGAGGAAATGCCGAAAGGCTCTTCCGCGTCGAGCACTTCATAGCCGATCTTGCCGCCCAGCTGGTCGGAGGCCATCGACATGCGCAGCTCGGCCAAGCGGTCGACCGGGGCCATGACCCCGGTGCCGTCGGCGGAAAGCTGGAAGGGTACGTTCTGCCCCTTGAGCTTGTCGGTGATCGATTTCGCCGCCGAAGGATCGAGATCGGTATAGAGATAGCCCATCTCGGTCGCAGGACTGCGAAGAGCCATCCATCCGAGCCCGGCCAGCAGGGCAAGGGCCACGCCGCCCATCAGCAGGGCCCGGCGAGGACCGATCTGCTCGATAAAGTTCCGCAACGGGTTCAAAAGTCGCCTCTTACATCAGCGGCGTCACTCCCTTGGTGTCGCCTCTGACATTATAGGATAAACCGCTAGGCAACTCTTGCCGGGAACAGGAAAAGTTTACGCGACCTCCGCCTGGTTGCCTTCACGGCCCAGAACACCGGCCAGTTCGGCCATGACCGCGGCGCGGCGCGCGCTCGCATCGACATTGAGACCGCCTTCGGCCCAACCGATATGGGCATCGCCCATGGGCAGGGTCTCGTCATCGACGACGACGATCGAGAGCGAACGGCGCTCGCGCGCACGGCGCTCCTCGACGAGACGCTCGATATCCTCGCGCATCGCCGGATTGGCGCGGATCGACAGCGCGGTATCGCGCGCGACCTGATCGAGCGCGCGGGTCAGCGCCTCGTCGATGGCACGCGCGGGCTGCGCGGCGATGGCATGACCGGCAAGCAGTTCGGCAGCCTGAAGCGCGACCGATCCGGCTTCGGCGATCACCTGGTCCATCACCGCATCGAAGCGGCGCTCGACATCGTCGATCGAGGCATGAAGCGCATCGGTGGCGGCGAGCATGGCTTCGGCCCGCTCGCCCCGCGCCTGTTCCAGCCCGGCCTCGAAGCCGTCGGCCCGCGCCCGCGCGAGTTCGGCGACGTGATCCTCGTGCAGGCGCTCGATCCGCGCCTGGAGTTCCTCGACGTGCTCGCGCAGTTCGTCGTGCCGTCGCTCATCGACGACCGGCTCGTTGCCTGGAAACCGGAATATCCTGTCGAAACCGAATGGCTGAATGGTCATGGGATCCTCCATCATCGCCGCACCCTCGGAATTCGTGCGACCTTGCGGTCGCGCATCGCAGGCACCGGCCCGCGACGCATGGCAATCTCTGAAACCCTGCGGAGCGGCCATTGGCCTCTCCAAATGGCAAGCTCGTGACGAATGCCACGAGCGCACCGGATACCGGACTCTTCGCTGCCCGCTCCAGACCCAAAGCTGGAGGAACAGCAATTTAAACAGGTCGTCACCGCGATCAATAGATCATCGCATCGTCGCTCTTGGGATCGACGAGCATGATCTCGCCGCGATCGCCTAGCGACTTGGCGAGGCGCACCAGCGACGTCTGCGCTTCCTCGCATTCGCGGGCGCGGACCGGACCCATCGCCGCCATGTCGTCGCGCATCAGCTTGGCCGCGCGTTCGGTCATGGCATTGAAGAAGAGCTTCTTCATTTCTTCCGGCGAACCCTTGAGCGCCAGGGCCAGCTCGCGCTTGTTGCAGTTGCGGACGATCGTCTGGATCGCCGCCGGCAGCAGGTTGGCAAGGTCCTCGAAAGTGAACATGAGCGCGCGGATGCGTTCCGCCGATTCCGGCGCCTTCTCGTCGAGCGCGCCGAGCATGGCTTCCTCGGTCGAGCGGTCGAGCGCGTTGAACAGCTCGGCCATCGTCTCGTGCGGATCGCGGCGCTGGGCGCGCGACAGATTGGTCATGAACTCGCTCTTGAGCGTCTGTTCGACCTGGACGATCACGTCCTTCTGCACCGTGTCCATCCGCAACATGCGCATGACGACATCGGTGGCGAAATCACGCGGCAGTTCCGCCAGCACGCGCGCGGCGTGGTCCGGGCGCAGCTTGTGCAGGATCACCGCGACGGTCTGGGGATATTCGTTCTTGAGATAGCCCGCGAGCACCGCCTCGCTGACGTTGGACAGCTTGTCCCACATCGTCCGGCCGGAAGGACCGCGAATGTCCTCCATGATCTCTTTCACGCGGTCCGCCGAGAGGATGCCTTCCAGCAGCCTTTCGGTGGTCTCGTAGGAGCCGTGGAGCGTCGCCATGCTCGAGACTTCGCCCGAGAACTGTACGAGCAGATGCTCGACGACGACCGAAGGCACCCGGCCGAGCTGGGCGATCGTGGAGGACAGCTCCTTGATCTCGTCGGTATTCAGCTGCTCCCAGATCGGACCGCCATGGTCGCGACCGAGCGCGAGCATCAACGCGGCAGCGCGCTGCATTCCCGAGTATTTCTTGAGCTCCGGCGGCTCAACCACCGCGGCCATCATCGTCACTTCGATACCCCCGAAAAATTGCTCGATCCCGCACGAATTGGGTGCTGTTCCTTCTATTTATAGGAGGAAGACCAGCACAACTGCCCGATGGAGACAGAATTGGCGATAAATTTAAACAATGGGTTGATCGGTCTGTCCATTTTGGGCGGAGCGAGCTCCTATTCCAGCCTGACCTCCTCGCTCGCGACCCTGGAAAGCGCAGCCGTGCTCAAGGCGAAAAAGGCCTTTACCACCGCCCTTCCCGACACGACACCGCCTTGGCAGCAGGAGGCCGACACCCGTCCGGTCACCGCGCAGATCACCGCGATCAAGCGGATGCTGTCGATCGTCGATACCAAGAAGGACAGCTCGCTGGAGGACCTTCCCGACGTCCATACCGCTTTCACCACCTACAAGGCACTGGACCGTCTTCGCATCCTGGCCGAAAGCGCCGCCAAGGCCACGACGTCCTCCTCGGAACGCGCTTCGCTTCAGAAAGCCTTTGCGCAGGGACTGCTCGATCTCCAGTCCTTCCTCGGATCGGCGGACAGCGATCTCGTCTCGCTGAACTTCGGTACGCAGACCAGCAATGCCACTTCGGTGGCCGTAAAGGGGGCGAACTCCAGCGGCACCGTCATCGGGAAAGGCGTATCCAAGACCCGCGATGCCGCCATTGCCGGCATGACCGGCAATGAAGTGCTGCAAATCAAGCTGACCAAGGGGAGCACCACCGAAACGGTGACCGTCGACCTGTCTCAGACGACGCAGCCGCCCACGCTGGATTCGGTCGCCGCAGCGCTGAACGCGGCAATTGCCGGCACCCAGGCGACAGATACAAGTGGCAACCCGGTGGTGGATGCCAACGGCAAGCCCGTCAGCAAGTGGAAATCAAACTTCACCGTCGAAAAGAACGACGGCAAGTGGGGTCTCGTCTTCAACCCGTCGGGCAGCGAAAAGGTCGCGATCGATCAGGTCGGCGGCAGCGATGCCCTGATGATCGCCAGCGGCGAGACCGCCAAAGACGCCGCGACCGCTGCACGCATCTATCGCGTGGAGGATCTCGAAGATTCGCTGTCCTGGCAGCGCCTGAGCAAGATCAACGGGGTCGATGGCGCCGCCACGGCGGAAGCCAAGGCAGCGGCGACCTCCACCGATGCCAAGGACAAGGACTATACGGTCGCGGCCCCCACCAAGGCCAAGGCGATCGCCACGGATGCGGAAGGCTTCAGCTATATCGTCGGTACGACCGACGGCGATGTCGGCACGCGCATTTCGGACGGTTCGGACGATCTGTTCCTCACGAAAGTGGACAGCGAAGGTAAAGTCGTCTGGCAGCGAAGCCTCGGCGCCGCCGGCAGCGCAGAAGGTGCGGCGGTCACGATCTCGGCGAACGGCGACATCGTGGTGGCAGGCAGTGTCAGCGGTGCCTACAACGGCGGCGACGACAGCCAGACCGACATGCTGGTCGCGCGGTACAACATCAAGGGCGAACAGCTTTCCTCGACGGTCATCCGCCAGGTCGGCAACGAGACCGCCAGCGCGGTCACCGTGGGTGACGACGGCAGCATCTATGTCGCCGGCAAGGCCTCGACCGGGGGCGGCGACGCTTTCATCGCCAAGCTCGATGCCGCCGGAAAGCTCCAGGAACGCCGCACGATCGACAGCGGCGGCCTCGATTCGGTCACCTCGCTCGCCATCGACAACGACGGCAACCTGCTGGCACTCACCAGCGAGAAAGGCATCGCCACGATCCGCCGGATCGATTCCGGATCCCTTGCCAACGACCTCGGCTCGATCGCCCTCGGCAACGTGACGGCGCGGGCCATCGCTGTGTCCGACACCGGCGAGATCGCCGTCGTCGGGACGACCAGCAGTGCCGTCAGCGGCGCACAGGTCAACGCCATCAACGGCGGACAGGATGCATTCGTCACCCGCATCGATGCCGCCATGTCCTCGGCCAGCACGACTTACATCGGCACTTCGGCGACCGACCAGGCCGACAGCGTGACCTACCTGAACGGCACCCTCTACGTCGGCGGTCGCACCGCAGGCGACCTGTCGGGAGCCAAGAGCGGCAGCGTCGACGGGTTCGTCGCGCGCATCGACGCTAACACGGGCGCTATCGAGAAGATTTCGCAGTGGGGCATGTACTCCTCGACCACCGAGCCGGTAAAGGTCTCGGCGGTGGCCGGCGGATCCACGGTGCTGGGCGCCCTGGGCCTCAACCGCGGTACGCTCAACGACCAGGAATCGACCACCCTCTTCTCCCAGACCAGCTTGCAGCCGGGAGACCAGTTCACGCTGCGCGTCGACGGCGGCGCCACCCGCACCATCACGATCGCCAAGGACGAGACGATGGCCACGCTGGCGCAGAAGATCCAGAAGATTACCGGCACCAAGGCCACGATCACCACGCCCCGCGTGAATGGCCAGCAGACTCTCAAGATCCAGGTCAAGTCCGGCTCCAAGATCGAGCTCGGCTCCGGTGCGAGCGAGGACAAGGACGCGCTTTCCAAGCTGGGCATCGATCCGGTGCGCCTAGTCTCCTCCAAGGCGCCCGATCCGGATGCGCCGAAAGTCACGCCCGGCGGCAACTACAGCCTCGGCCTTGCCAATACGCTTACGCTGGCCGACGCCAAGACAGCCGCCGTGGCGCTGTCGCAAATCAAATCCGCCCTGTCCATGACGCAGTCCGCCTATCGCTCGCTTTACTGGGATTCGACCAAGGCGACGCTGGTAGACGGCGCAATCACGGGCGGCGGCACCGCCTACCAACAGAAACAGCTCGCCAACTATCAGGCCGCCCTGTCGCGGCTCACCGGCTCCTGAGGTAATCGTTCATGTCTGCTCTCCCTCCTATCTTCGACGGCATGGCCCAGTCGATGAAGTTCATGTCCGAACACCAGCGCGTGATCGCCGAGAACATCGCCAACAACGAAACTCCCGGCTTCAAGGCCCGCACCGTCGAGACGCCGGACTTCTCCTCGCTCGTCTCGCAATACGGCGGAGCCGCGGGGACACCGCGGGTCTCGCGGCCGAAAGTGGAACTGTCGGGCGGGATGACCGCCCTCGGCGCGCGCGCGCCCCAGGCGGGTAGCCATATCGTTCTCGACAGCGACACCACCGAAACCAAGCCGGACGGCAACAACGTCACGCTGGAAGACCAATTGCTCAACCTCGGCCAGGTCCATGCCGACTTCGCGGCGATGACCAATCTTTATCGCAAGCAGATCGGCCTGATGAAGACCGCCCTCGGCCGCGGCTGACCGGTGCGCCGGGCTTCGCCGCGCGGCGAAGCCCGGATCTTCGGAAGGCGTCCAGGTAGCGCGGCCCAAGGAAGACCGGGCCTTCTGCGTCATTCCCCTCTCGCAGGAACCCTGAGACGATCGCGAGATCGACCCATCGCAAATATCCGCAGACTTGCCGGAAATTCCGCCACAAAAGATACTTTCGTTCAGATAGCCTTAAAAACCCTTGGGCTTATCCGGGAAATCTCCGGATTTATCCCGATAGGATGGAACAGGAGTAATGGCGGAGCGTTTAGAGGGAATATATCTATTTCAGTTCTTTAACCGCCGTCTCCGCTCGAGTTATCCGTAATCCGGAGGCAGTGCGCCACCGCGCGACTAGGCAACTTTTTCCTGCAAAGAAGCTGAAATCCAACGGAAACACGACAAGAATAACCATTATGGAGCAAAGCCGATGGATTATAGGTGGAACTTCTTGCCGAGGACATCAATCCGACCCAATTTGGCACGACATATATAATGGATTATTGACCCTTCCGGGTTTCCGTGGAACAAATTCACCATTCATAGCTAGACAAGAGCTTCAATGACCCAAAAACCGCTTGGATCCCAGAAGCGGAATGGGAAGGCGCTTGCAACTGCGCCGACCGCAATCGAGATCGATGCTTATCGCACGCTCGTCTTTCCGAACCGGATCAGGAAATTTCGCAAGCAGCTGAATATTGGATCGCTGCTGGAGTTGTCGGACAAGCTTCCGACGATAACCTATATCCGCCTCTCGAAGATCGAGAGGGGTGAGATCTTCGCGCGTGCCGGCGAGCTGCGGGACATCGCGACGGCCCTGGGGATAGATGCGGCGGAACTCCTGATCGACATCGACGATCCCGAATTCGACATCGCCGCCTGGGCCGATCCGCTCCACGGCAACGACCGCGCCGATCCCGAGGCGGAGCGCTTTGCGGTCATGCTGGCGGCAGCGCTGAGAAACCGCCGCGCTGCGGACGATGCCCTGACGATCGCCGTGCTCGAGCAGGAATATGGGATTGCGCCCGTCATCCTCTCCCGGATCGAGAACGCGCTGAAGCCCTACGAACGCTGGAACGAGGAGGTGCGCGCCGCATTGCGCCGCCTGCTCGATGCGCGCGACGATGCCGAACTGACGGCCATCGTGAACGAAGCCCATCTCCGCGGCGATCTCGATGCGGTACTGCCGCTCGTGGCCAATCCGCAGTTGCGGATCGCCAAGTCCCGTGCCCGCATCGCCGCGCTGCATGACGAGTTGCAGGGCGTATCGCCGCAGGCAAGGGCCAGCGCACGGGCCGCTCCCCATCCACTGCTCGAACGCGTGGCAAACAAGGACACCGGTCGACTGCCCACCAGGGCAGTCGACATCGCCGAAGTGCATCCCCCGGAGACCCAGATCGTGCGCCTCGTGCCGGTTTTCGGCAGCCCCCTGCCCGACGGCCTGATCGCGCGCACACCCGGCGGCACCCACGTCGAAGCGCCGCGCAGCGCCGGTCCCCGCGCCTATGGACTGCGACTGGGACGCCCCACGCTGGGCGCGGGCCTGCCCGGTCGCTCGACGCTGATCGTCGATCCCGATCGCTTCCCTTCAGCAGGCGGGCTTGCCGTGGTCTCGTCCGCGGAAGGACTGCGCGTGCTCTCGGTGGCGCTCGACAGGCATGGTCACATGCTCGGTTACAGCGAGAATCCGGATATCGAAGTGGCCCTCGACCGGATCGATCCGGCCGACCTTGCAACGGTCGTGGCGGCCGTCTTCGAGTAAGTAACGGTATTTGACATGTCGCGCCTGCCGCCACGCGTGGCGACCGCGATATAAGTATGTGTAGGATACCGGAAGGCGGAATGCGCATACTTGGCCTGTTGAAGTCGATCGGGAAGCGGTCCCAATCCCTGCCCCTGCATTTGCCGCCGCATCACCTCGCCGTGCGTGCATCGCCGCTGCGGATCATCGAGCGGGCCCTGACGCGCCATCGCGCACGCGCCGCACCAAATGCGGCTGCTGCAGGCCTGCTGCTGCTCGATCTCGACCGGTTCAGGCTGGTCAACGATCTCTGCGGCCATGCTGCGGGAGACAGCCTCATCGATACCGTCCGCGATCGCTGCGCCCGTTCCCTGCGCGCCCACGCCATGCAGGGCGGCGAGATCTTACACATCGGTGCCGATGAATTCGCCTGCCTGCTTCCGCTCCACGGCAACAGCGAGGATCAGGCCCGCCTCGACCGCCTGGCCGAAACTCTGCTGGATGCGATCGGCAAGCCGGTCAGCCTCGGTCGCCATATCGTCCACCTGACCGCCTCGATCGGCATGGCGGTGGACCGGCAGGGCGGGCTTTTCGCAGAAGAGCTCCTGCGCGGCGCCTCGATAGCCCTTTCTCATGCCAAGGACGCGGGCGGGGGAATCCGCCGTTTCTCTCCCGAGATGTTCGCCTCCCTGAGCGACCGGGCCGCACTCGAAGAGGACTTGCGCGGTGGACTGGTGCGCGGGGAACTCGTTCCCTACTACCAGCCCATCGTCGCCCTCCCCTCGCGCGGGATCGCCCGTTTCGAGGCGCTGGTGCGCTGGCATCATCCCCAGCGCGGTGTGCTGGGTCCGGACCGCTTCCTGCCGATGGCCGAGGATGTGGGCCTCAACGACGACCTGCTCTACGCGATGCTGCGGCAATCCTGCCGTGACGCGCAGGACTGGGGCGCTCGCCTTGGCCTATCGCTCAACATGTCGCCCAGACAGGTCTGCGATCCGGACATCGCCTTCCGGCTGCTCCGCATAGTCTTCGCCAGCGGCATCCGGCCCGACCGGCTGACGGTGGAGATCACCGAGAACGCCGTGATGCACAACGTAGTGGCCGCGCAGGCGACCGTGGCCAGCTTGCGCGAGGCCGGAATCAGGGTGGCGCTGGACGATTTCGGCACCGGCTACGCCAGCCTCAGCCGCATCTGCAAGCTGCCGCTCGACATGATCAAAATCGACCGCACCCTTGTCGACGCCCTGGGTAGCGATGCCGGGCGCAAGCTGGTGAAAGTCGTCGTCGATCTGGGCCAGAGCCTCTCGATGCCGGTGACCGCCGAAGGGATCGAAACCGAGCAGCAGGCCCAGGCGCTTTCCGAACTGGGTTGTGCTTTCGGGCAGGGCTATCTGTTCGGCCGCGCCGCTCCGGCTTGCGAAACCGCCGTGCGGGCGCGCCAGGGCATGGATGCGCTGGCTTCCTGACGCACGAGGCGTATCGACGGCACAACGCCTAGCACACCCCCTCGTCCCGGCGGAGGCGGAGAACCCGCTTCTCTCGTGCAAGGCGAGAGGTCGCAGAAAGCGGTGCCCCGCCGCCTTCACAGAGGCGACGATGGACAGGGCCGCATAGGGCCGCCCGCCGTCCCCCCGGCATGAAGAAGGGGAGGAGCGACGCCCTGCCGCTCCTCCCCTTCTTCATGCCGGACTACCCTGCGATCAGTATTCGGTATTGAACGAGATCGGCGTGGTCAGGTCCAGACGCGCGATGTCGCCCTTAGGGCTGTAGGTGTAAGTCCGGTTGCCGGAAAGCCGCTTGGCCTCGTTGGCAATGGCGCCCATCATCTCCATCGAAAGCTCGATCTGCCGTTCCAGCAGCGCGGAGTTGACCATCGAAGCCGCCCGCAACTCGCCGAGAGCGGCAGCCAGAGCCTCGCGCGTCTCGTCGTCCATCTGCTCCGTCCATTCGGGATCGAGGCGGTTGCGCCGCGCCAGCACTTCCTCCAGCGAGCCGACCAGCCGGGTCTTCGCCGCCGCCAGTTCGGCGAGATCGAGCGCACGCTCGCGGCCTTCCAGGCGTTCGGTTTCCTCGCGCATGACCAGCGACAGCGAGGTCATGATCTCGATCAGTTCATTCGGCACGGCTGCGGCCTCCCTGCAGGCGGATGATCTGCGCCTCGACGGCGGATGCGATGCCGAGGCCCTTGCCTCTGGCGATCTGGTTGCCGATCTGCTCGGCCAGTACGCCGCGGAACATTTCCTCGCCGTGGCCGCCGTTGAAATCCTCGCCCTGCTCGACGGTCTCCAGCATGATCTTGGTGATCTGCCCGGCGAAGACGCCCTCGAACTCGCGCGCCACCTTGGCGGGGCTGCGGTCCGGCGTCTGGATCGCGGGACGGGAAGGAAGCGAGGGAAGAACCGGATCTGCCATCTTTACTGTACCGCTATTTCGGCCTGAAGCGCGCCCGCCGTGCGCAGCGCCTGCAGGATGGTGATGAGATCGCGCGGGCTGACGCCCAGCGAATTGAGTCCCGCAACCAGCGTCTGGAGCGAAGTGCCGCTGTTCAGCACCGCCAGATGGGCGCCGCTGCCGTCGTCCGCTTCCACGCGGGTGCGCGGCACCACGGTCGTCTCGCCATTGGAGAACGGCGCGGGCTGCGAGACCACCGGCGTCTCGGTGACGCTGATGGTGAGGCCGCCCTGGGCGATGGCCACCGGGCTGACCCGCACGTCCGCGCCCATGACCACGGTGCCCGCCGCCTCGTTGATGACGATGCGCGCGACCTGATCGACCTGCACCGGCAGGTTCTCGACGCGGGTGATGAGGTCGATCACCGAGCCGCCCGCCGGATCGAGTTCGACGGTGCCGGGGTCAAGCACTTGCGCGGATCCGGGTGCCTCGCGGTTGATCGTCGCGGCGATCTGGCGCGCGGTGGTAAAATCGGGGTTCTTGAGCGCCAGCTTCAGCGTCTGGGCGGAGCGCAGGTCGTAAGGAACCTCGCGCTCGACGATGGCACCGCCTGCGATGCGCGCGGTGGTCATGACGCCGCGGCTGAGCTTGGCCGCCGCGCCCTGTGCCTTGAAGCCGGAAACCGCAACCGGGCCTTGCGCCACGGCATAGATCTCGCCGTCCAGCGCGCGCAGCGAGGAGACCAGCAGGATGCCGCCTTGCAGGCTGGTGGAATCGCCGAGCGCCGAGACCTGCACGTCGATCGCCGAACCGGCGCGGGCATAGGGCGGCATCGTCGCCGTCACCGTCACCGCCGCGACGTTCTGCGTCAGCATCTGCGTGCCGCGGATGTTTACGCCCATGCGTTCGAGCATGGCCTGCAGGGTCTCTTCGGTGAAGGGAATGTTGCGGATACGGTCGCCGGTGCCCTGGAGGCCGACCACGAGGCCGTAGCCGACCAACTGGTTCGAGCGCACGTTCTCGACATCGACGATGTCCTTGATGCGCGGCTGGGAGCCGGCAAAGGCCACACCCGGCGCCAGCAGGACCGCAAGCAGGGCGCTGCTGGCCGCCATGGCCAGCAGGGAACCGTGCATCCTCGATTTCAAAGGCTTGAACATCACTGACCTTATAGGATGGTTGAAGCGGCGAAGGGCGGGCAGGTTCGGCATTTTCACCTCACTTCTTCCCTGTTCTGGCAAGCCGCATGACGTAGCCGATGATCTCGGCGACGGCGGCGTAGTGTTCGATCGGAATCGGGCGGTCGATATCGACAGCGGCATAGAGCGCACGGGCAAGCGGCGGGCTCTCGACAATCGGCACCTTGGATTCGGTGGCGATCTCGCGGATGCGCAGGGCGATGGCGTCCACGCCCTTGGCCACCACCACCGGCGCCGCCATGGCGCCGTGGTCGTATTTCAGCGCGATGGCGTAGTGCGTCGGGTTGGTGATGATGACGCTGGCCTCGGGCACCGCCGCCATCATCCGCTTGCGCGAGCGCTGCATCCGGATCTGGCGGATCTTGGCCTTGATCTTGGGGTCGCCGTCGCTCTGCTTGTGCTCGTCCTTCACTTCCTGGAGCGTCATCATCATGCGCTTCATGAAGGCCCGGCGCTGGTAGATGAAGTCGAACAGCGCAAGCGCCATGACCAGCAGCAGCACCGCGCGGATCGCCTCGTAGCCCAGTTCGCCGGCCGCCGCGCCGACCGCGCCCGGCGCGAAGCCGACGAGCTGGTCGAAACCGGTCATGCGCGGCTTCAGCACCATGAAGACGACGAGGCCGATGGCGCTGAACTTTGCCAGGGTCTTGGCGAATTCCACCAGCGCGCGCATGCCGAAGATGCGCTTGAAACCGCTGGCCGGATTGAGCTTGGACCACTTGGGCGCTAGGCGCGACCAGCTCAGAACGAACCGGCCCTGAAGAAAGATCGTCGCCACCGCACAGGCGAACAGCACGCCGAACACCGGCATCAGCGAGAACGCGAAATGGCGCGCCACGCCGGTCATCAGGTTCTGCGCACCGCCTGAATCAAGCGGATAGTCCTCGGCGCTGCCCCAGAGGCGGGTCATCATCATGCCGAGGTGTCGGATCGCGGAAATGCCGACCCAACCGGTGACGATCAGCGCGCCGGTCATCATCGTGGCGTGGCGCACTTCCGGCGACATCGCCACTTCGCCGCGCTTGCGGGCATCGTCGAGCTTCTTCTGGGTCGGCTCGTGCGTGCGCTGGTCCTTGTCGCTCTCTGCCATGGCTCTAGAGGCTCCATCCGTTCTGCATGAAGCTGCCCATGGCGGTCGCGAAAGCGGTCAGCATCGTGCCGAGCGTCATCGCCAGCACCGAGATACCGAGCAGCAGGTTGAGCGGCTGGGTGATGAAGAAGACCTGGATCGACGGCGCGACGCGGGCGGCCAGGCCGAGACCGACGTTGAACAGCGCGCCGTAGAGGATCAGCGGCGCGGAGAGACTGACGCCCAGCGCCATCGCCTGTCCCGTCACCTTGACCGCCAGATCGGCGAACTGCGCCGAGGGCGGCAAGCCGCCGACCGGAAACACGGAGTAAGACTGGAAGATCGAGGCGATCCACAAGTGATGGACGCCGAGGCTCATGCAGACGATGATCGCGGCGATCCCGAACAGGCGCGACAGCAGCGGCGCCTGCCCGCCCATCGACGGGTCGTTGACCAGCGCCGAGGCGAGGCCGACCTGCTGGCTGGCGATCGAACCGGCGATCGCGGCGGCGCTGAACAGGATCTTCACGATCATGCCCATGGCGATGCCGACCAGCATCTCGCCGATCACCAGCATCGGCAGCGAGGCGTCGGACTTCACCGCCGGGGCGACGTGGCCCTGGAGCATGCCGTAGAGGCCGAGCGTGAAGCCCAGCGCCATGACCAGCCGGATCTGCGGCGGAATGGTGTCCTCGGAAAAGGCCGGGAGCAGCATGACGACCGCGCCGACCCGGCAGAACAGGATCAGGAACGTCGCTGCGTCGACCGGCAGGGCGGCCAGGGTCGCGATGTCGAGAGAAGCCCCGCCCATCGTGTCAGCCGGTGACGATGGCGTCGGCGATGCGGTCCATGAAGGCGCCGAGGGCATGGCCGATCATGGGCAGCGACAGCAGCATGACCACGCCCAGCACCAGAATCTTGGGCACGAACGTCAGCGTCATTTCCTGCACCTGGGTAAGCGCCTGAAGCAAGCCGATGACAACGCCGACGATCAGCGCGGCGATCAGCATCGGCCCGGCGATGGTCAGCACCAGCACCAGCGCCGCGCGCGCGATCTCGATGGCTTCGGGTGAGGTCATGACGCCGAGCTTTCCTAAAAGTCAGGCTTTTGGGGCCTAGATCTGCATCCGCATGATGTCGGAGTACGCGCTGACCACGCGGTCGCGCACGGCGACGACGGTATCGAGCGCGGTTTCCGCCGCACCGATCGCCGTGACGACATCGATCAGGTCGCCCTTGCCCGCCACCTGCTTGGCGCTTTCCGCTTCGGCGGTGCGCAGCGAGGTCGAGGCATCGGTCACCATAGATTCCACCATGCTGCCGAAATTGCCGCCGGTATTGCCGGCTGCGCCGGCGATGCCGCCGGCCATGTCGCCGAGGCCGGTGAGACCGCCAGCGGAAGGCGCAGCCGCCTTCATCGCGCGGCCATAGGCGGCCGCGGCGTCGAGTGCTCCGATTGCCATGGAGTGTTTCCTTACTTTAGCAGGTCGATCGTGCGCATGGTCATGCCGCGCGCGGATTCGATCGCATTGAGATTGGCTTCGTAGGACCGCTGGGCCGCCTTCATGTCGGCAGCCTCGATCAGCGGATTGACGTTGGGCTGGTCGACATAGCCCTGCGCGTCGGCGGCCGGGCTGCCCGGCTGGTAGACGCGCGGAAACTGGCTCTTGTCGCCCTCGATCGACTTGACGGCGACCTGGGTGGCACCGCTGGCACGGTCGACTTCGGCGGTGAAAGTGGCGACCCGGCGGCGATAGGGATCGGCATCCGGGGTCTTCGCCACGGAGTCCGAGTTCGCCAGGTTTTCCGCGATCACGCGCATCCGCAGCGACTGGGCGCGAAGGCCCGATGCCGAGACGCCGATCGAGTTGTTCAGTTCCATCAACACAGCTCCTGCCCTGCCCTCGCGGCAGACAGCCTCCTTATAGGCATTTTTTGCCTAGCACCGCTCACTCCTATAAAATAATTCCTATAAGCAGGCTTGAAAGGAGACGCGTCATGTCCGTCCTCGAAGGCATTCCCATCGACATGTCGATCGTACTCGGATCGACCAGCATCCCCATCCGGCAGGTTCTCAAGATGAGCCGCGGCGCGATGATTCCGCTCGACTGCGGCCATAACGATCCCACCCGCGTCTATGTGAACGACCAGCTGGTGGCAGAAGGCAAGATCCTGGTGAACGGCGAAGTCATGTCGCTGGAGATCACCAAGGTCGTCGAACGCGAGCGCTGAGAGCATGGATTTTCTCTCTCTGCTGCGCACCATCGGCGCGCTGGGCGTGGTGCTCGGCATGCTGGTCGGGGCGCTCTGGGTGGTGCGCCGTTACGACCTGAAGCTGCCGCAGAAGTGGCTGAACGGCCAGCTTTTCGCAGGTCTCGGGTCGGATCGCAGCGAACGGCGCCTCGAACTGATTGAGCGTCTTGCCATTGATCCGCGCCGTTCGGTCGTCCTCATCCGCCGCGACTACCGCGAGATCAGCCTGCTGATCTCGCCCGAAGGCGTCGTCATGCTCGATTCCGCGCCGTGCATCGGTCCGGTCACTCCGAAAGCTCCTGCTGATGCATAAGCGTTATGCCGTCGCCGCCGCACTTTGCGGGGCGGCAATTCTTGCCGTATTGCCCGAAGCCGCCCTCGCCCAGAAAGCCGCCGCAGCTGCCGGTCCGCTCGGCGAAGGCGCGATGTCGGGCCGGGTGATCCAGCTCGTCCTGCTGATGACGGTGCTGAGCCTTGCGCCCGGCATCCTGATGACGATCACCTCGTTCACCCGCATCATCGTCGCGCTGTCGCTGCTGCGCTCGGGCCTCGGCGTGCAGGGCGTGCCGCCGAACCCGGTGGTCATCAGCCTCGCGCTGTTCCTCTCGTTCTTCGTCATGGCGCCGACGTTCGACGCGGCCTGGAAGGACGGCATGGTTCCCTACAACCAGGGCCGCATCAACGAGACCCAGGCGCTGGAACGCGCAAGCAAGCCGTTCCACACGTTCATGCTCAAGCAGGTCCGCGACGACGACGTGAAGCTGTTCGTCCAGCTCTCGGGCAAAGTCCCCGCCTCGCGTGCGGAACTGCCGATGACGACGCTGATGCCCGCCTTCATGATCTCCGAACTGCGCCGCGCCTTCGAGATCGGCTTCCTGTTGCTGCTGCCGTTCCTGGTGATCGACCTGGCCGTGGCCGCCGTGCTGATGGCAATGGGCATGATGATGCTCCCGCCCGCGACGATCTCGCTGCCGATGAAGATCATCTTCTTCGTGCTGGTGGACGGCTGGGCGCTGATCGCCGGATCGCTGGTGAAGAGTTTCGGCGGGCCGGGGTAAAACCCGCCACCCCCTCGATCGATCCGAAAGGGGCGCGGCGGTCTTCCGACCCTCCGCGCCCTTTTTTCCATTCACGCGCCGTAGCGCAGCGATCGCTCGATGAGCCAGGGGCCGAAGTCCGCGAAAGCCAGCGGCTCCAAGAACGAGAGGCCATAGGCGCCCTCGCCCAACCAGCGCACCGCCGCTTCGCGCTCGCCCAGTCCGGGGATCGTGATCCGGACGATGCTGTCGCGCATCAGGCGCACCTCCCCAACGAGCCGCGCGCCGCCTTGCGAGAGATCGATCAGGCGAACCTCGTGGCGCTGATGGGCGGCGAGCAGGTCGGCACGACAATCGACATCGAAGCGCGGACCGCGGGCGATCCCCTCGGGACCGATGCGGTTGGCGACATGGCCGAGCAGGTCGGCGACATGGACCTGCGCATCGAACGCCACGCCGATCCGGCCGTTCAGCGACCAGCGGACATGGCCGCGCAGCACGTCGCCGGCTTTCAGCGTTACGGCGATGGGATCGTCCACTGCGAAGGCGCCGTGGACTTCGGCCATGAGACCGTCGTCGGAAATGTTGCGGATGCGGCAGATCGTCTCGCCGAACCGGCTGGCGAGCTTGCCGATCAGCAGGATCGTGGTGACGCGCGGCCCGCGCGGAACAAGCGGCAGCGGCATTTCGCCGTGCGTCAGGGCTGACGATGATACAGGCATCGCGGCCTCCTCCTTGCGGTTTGGGCTCAAACCGGCCCCAAACATGGTTAGACCGGCCCCAAAAATACTTAAACCGGCGAAGCCTGGGTGACCACCACCCGGCGCACGAGGTCCTTGCCGTAGACTTCCACGGCAGCGTCCATCACCACCCGGCGGAAGGCGTCGATGCCGGGGATCATGCCGTCCGGCCCGCTGGCCAGCGGCGTGCGATAGGTCCGCATGTTCACCGCGTTGAGCAGCAACGGAAGCTGGCCCGTCACGTCCGCAGCCTTGCCCTTGGCGACTTCGACCTGGCACTCGAACGAGACATAGCCCGCGAGCCGCCCGTCCGGGAAGGTCAGCGGCGCGAGCATGGTACCCGTCGGTACGAATTCGGTCTCGACCTTCACGGGGCCGAGGTCAGGCATGACCTGCGGCAGGAACTGCCGGGCCGCATAGGCACCGCCGATGCCGACACCCGTGCCGGCGATCAGCGCGGCCAGGCCGATCACGATGCGCTTTATCACGATAGTCTCCAGTCTTTGTCCATCGCGTCAGAACTTGAAGCTGGCGTCGCGCGGCAGCGCGGAAGCTTCGGCCTTGACGACGATGGTGATACGGCGGTTCTCCGGGCGGTCCGGGCGGTCGGGATAGACCGGCTCGGTCCCGGCCTTGGCCACCACTTCGGAAAAGCGGTCGGCGGGCAGGCCCGAGGCGATCATCGCCGCGCGGGCGGAAAGCGCCCGCTGCGCCGAGAGGTTCCAGTTGGCCTCGCTCTGGCCGCCGCTCGAATCGGTATGGCCCTCGATCGCGACTTGCGCGCCGGTGCCGGAGAGCTTGCGCGCGATACGGCCGAGCATGCCGCGGGCATAGTCGTTGAGTTCAGCCGTCGGTCCCTTGAACATCGAACGATGGTCGCTGTCCATCAGATGGATGCGGAAGCCGTCGCGATCCGGCTGCACGTCGATATTGCGCTTGCCCTGGCTCGGGTCGACCGGCTGGTCGAGCGAGAGCTGCATTTCCTGCGCCATGACCCGCAGCGAGGCTTCCGGCACGTCGGCCGTGCCGCCGCGCGCCGCGCCCTTGGTGCCGGCTTCGGCCGAAGGCTCGCCCACGGCCTCGCTGTCTGCGGACTGGTTGCGGCGGCTGTGCCCGCCGAGGCCCGGCTGCGAACCGGGCTTGGTGGTCAGCGTGGTGGCCGGCGAAGACCTGTCGGCATTGGGCGAGAAGTATTCCGCCAGCCCCTTGAGCTGGTCCTTGTCCGGATTGGCCAGGAGCCAGAGCAACATGAAGAAGGCCATCATCGCGGTCACGAAGTCGGCATAGGCGACCTTCCAGGCGCCGCCGTGATGACCGGCGTGCGCATGCTTCTTGACCTTGCGGATGACGATCGTGGGATGTTCGTCGTTACCCCGTGCCACGGTTCAATCCTCAGTCCAGCGCGGCGCGAAGCCGGTCCTGCATAACGGTCAGGCGCACCTGGCCAACCGCCTCGCCGGGGCTTTGCCCACCGGCCACGCGGTCGAGCAGTGCGGCGCTCTCATCCACATGCTGGGCGATCAGGTCGAAGGCCTGAAGCTGGTCGATATAGTCGAGGACGAAGCGCTCGTCGGTCACCAGCACCCCGGCCAGTTGTTCCAGCAACCCGCGAGCCACGCGCATCTCGTGCGCCAGGGCCTGCCAGAGCGGGGCCGCTGCACCTTCCGGGGTTCCTTCTGTTACGATAGCCATGGATTCCCCCTGAATTTCCGTATGTGTTTCCGCCTGCCGTGCCATCGTCAGAACAGCTCCAGCTCGCCGGTCGGCTGCGCCACCGGCACGGGCCTCGGACGAACGACGGGCGGCAGCGGCTGGTCCTTCACCAGCGTCGCGCGCACCCTGCTTTCGTAGGGCATAAATTCCACCTTGCGCGCCTGCGTCCCGCCAAGGTCGCTGTGATCGAGCGCAATGCCCTCGGTCTGCATGAACTTGCGCGCGAACTCTCCGTTCTTGGTGCCGATCCCGCCCAGCCCGGCGACGATGTTGGCACCTCCGTAGAGATGGCCGCGCAGGCGCGAACGCTGGGCGCCGCGCTGCATCAGGGCGTTGATCAGCAGTTCCATCGCATGGACGCCGTAGCGCTGCATGTCCGCCGGGTTCACCGGCGCGTCGGCGCCCGGCTCTCCCAGCAGGAAATGGTTCATGCCGCCCACCCGCGCGACGGGGTCCTGCAGGCAGGCCGCGACGCACGAGCCCAGCAGCGTCGAGATGACGACGCCGGGCTGGTGGACCACATGGTATTCACCCTGAACGATGGCGACGCGGCGCATGTCCTCAGACCAGCTCCCCGAAGACGCGCTCGATCTTTTCCTTGAGCGCAGCGGGAGCGAAAGGCTTCACGACATAGTTGTTCACGCCGAGCGCGGCGGCCTTCTGGACGATTTCCTTGTCAGCCGAACCGGTGAGCATGATGAACACGGTCTTGCCGATCACCGGGTCCTGACGCACCGCCTCCAGGAACTGGAGGCCGTCCATGTCGGGCATGTTGTAGTCGGAGATGATGAGGTGAACGCGGTCGGACTTGATCGCGGCAAGCGCCTCGACCGGACCGGCCTTGTCCCGAATGTCCTTGAAACCCAGATCCTGTAGGGCGCGACGGATCATCGCGCGCATGGACGTCTGATCGTCGACCACCATTACTTTTATTGCAGACGCTGCCGGCATGAACCGCTCCATTTACCGCCGACACGCGCCGAGGATGGCCTCGGGCATGGCGGACAAACTGAATTCTTTTTCGACCGCGCCCGCCTCGAAGGCGGCGCGCGGCATTCCGTAGACCACGCAGGTCTCGCGCGACTGGCCGAGCGTGCGGGCTCCGGCATCGCGCATGGCCTTGAGGCCGATCGCCCCGTCCGAACCCATCCCGGTAAGGATGACGCCGACGGCGCGCGAGCCGAGCCGCGCAACCGAGCGGAACAGCACGTCCACCGAGGGACGGTGCCCGCTGACGGTATCGCCCTCCAACAGCCTGACCTGGCCGCTGGTGCCGCCGAGCAGCTCCATGTGCTGGCCGCCGCCGGGCGCGAGATAGACCGTGCCCCGGCGCAGGGTCATGCCGTTCTGGGCTTCCACCACCTGCACCCGAGCGGCCTTGTCGAGCCGCGTGGCGAAGCTGCCGGTGAAGGCGGCGGGCATGTGCTGCACCACCATGACCGGCGGACAGTCCGGCGGCAGGGCGCCGATGATCGAGAACAGGGCCTCCACCCCGCCGGTCGAGGCGCCGACCGCGATCACCACGTCGCGCAAGGACCCCTGCGCGGCATTGACGGGCGTCGACGGGCTGGCGGTGCGGCGCACCGAAGAGCGCGCCGCCGCCTTGACGATCTTGCGCAGCAACGCACCATCCTGGGCGATCTCCAGCGGATTGCCGGAGGGCTTGGCGATGCAGTCCACGGCGCCGAGGCGCATGGCCTCGATGGTCGCCTCGGTCCCGCGCGCGGTCAGCGTCGAGCACATGACCACCGGCATGGGACGCAGGCGCATGATGCGTTCGAGGAAGGACAACCCGTCCATCCCCGGCATTTCGATATCGAGCGTGACCACGTCGGGATTGAGCGACTTGATCATCTCGCGCGCGGCATGCGGCTCGGGCGCCATGCCGACGACCTCGATGGCGGGGTCGTGGCTCAGCAGCTTGTTCAGCAGCGCTCGCATCGCCGCGCTGTCGTCGACGATCAGGACGCGGGTCTTCTCGGGTGCGACCGTCATGCGGCGCCTCCGTCGTTACGGGCGTAGATGGTCTGGCCGACCGGCTTCATCAGCCGAGCGGCGGGGCCGATCAGGCGTTCGGAATGGCCGATGTAGAGCGTGCCGCCGGGCGCCAGCATCTCGACGAAGCGCGCCTCCAGCTCGGCCTTGGCGGTGTCGTCGAAATAAATCATCACGTTGCGGCAGAAGATCACGTCGTACTTGCGGCGCATCGGCCAGGGCTCAAACAGGTTGAGCACCCGCGCCGCGACGAGTTCGCGCAGCGGATCGGCAATGACATGATCGCCGTTGATCTCGGCGCGCATCCAGCGCCTGCGGTAGCTTTCCGGGATCGGCTCGACCGTGGCGGCGGAATAGCGCGCGTCGCGCACGGCCTGGACGACCGGCGGCGAGATGTCGGTGGCGAGCAGGCGCACATCGCCCTGCTGGAGCCAGGCCGCGCTCGTCGGCCCGTCGCCTGCCAGGCACATGGCGATCGAGTAGACTTCCTCGCCGCTCGAACAGCCCGCCGACCAGATGCGCACCTTCTCGCCCCTGCGCGCGCGGTCCTGCAACTTGGGCAGGACCTCGCGGCGCAAGTGGTCGAAGTGGTGGTTCTCGCGGAAGAAATGCGTGTGGTTGGTGGTCAGGGCGACCACCATGGCATGACGTTCCTCGGCATCGCGCTGGACCAGCGCGACGTAGTCGACGAAGCTGGACAGCCCATGCTCGCGCAGGCGGCGGCTCAGACGCGAGTGGACGAGCGTCATCTTGGCCTCGACCAGATGGATGCGCGCCTCCCGCTGCATGATCGCGGCAATGTCGCGGAACTGGGCGGAGCGCAGTTCGGCCGTGCCGCCCAGCGCCCCGCTCGTTCCTTCAGAGGAAGCCAACACGCTCATTACGCGAAGTCCGGCACCTGGCGGGTCAGGCTCAGCGCGTCGAGGTCGAGCAGCAGGCACATGGCCTCGGCATTGGCCGCGTCATGGGTGCGGCGCTCGATCTTGACGAGACCGGCGATGGCGCCCTGCTCGTTGATCTCGACGTCCGGCGCAGGCTGGATCTCGCCCGCCTGGATCACGACGATGTCCTGCACTTCGTCCACCAGGAAACCGGCATGGCGACCATTGATGGTGACGACGAGGATGCACGAGCGCGAATGCAGCTCGCTCGGCGCCCAGCCGAGACGCTCGGACAGGCCGACGACGGGAACCACCGAACCGCGCAAGTTGGTCACGCCCTTCACATAAGGCGGCACGCTCGGCAGCGGGGTGGGCTCTTCCCATTCGCGGATCTCGATCAGCGAGCGCATGTCGATGCCGAACAGGCGGCTGCCCAGCGTGAAAGTGACGATCTTGCGTTCGTCGAGTTCGGTATCTTCGGTGCTCATGCTGCCATTCCTTTCAGCGCATACTTTGACGAGCCGCCGGTCGCGACCAGGGCGTCGATATCGAGGATCAGCGCGATCGAGCCGTCACCGAGGATGGTGGCGCCGCCGAGGCCGCGGATCGGGTGGAGGTTGTCCTCCAGGCTCTTGATCACGACTTCGCGGCGGTTATCGATGGTATCGACCATCAGGCCGACATGGCCCGCCGTCTCGCTCTCGACGATGATGACCAGCGAGTCCTCGGGCGCCCGCTGCGAGCGCATGCCGAACAGTTCGCCGACCCGGCGCACCGAGAGGTACTGCCCGCGCAGTTCGATCACTTCGGAGGTCGGCGAAGTCTCCTTCACCTGGCCCGGCTCGGGCTGGACGGTCTCGATCACGTTGGCGAGCGGCAGCACGAAGCGCTGGTCGCCGAGGCGCACGATCATGCCGTCGAGGATCGCCAGCGTCAGCGGCAGGGCCATCGTGAAAGTCGTGCCCTCGCCGGGGATCGAATTGATTTCCAGACGGCCGCCCAGCGCCTCGACGTTGGAACGCACCACGTCCATGCCGACACCGCGTCCGGAGATGTTCGAGATCGTCTCGGCGGTCGAGAAGCCGGGCGCACAGATCAGGCCGTCGATTTCCTCGTCGGAAATCGCGGCATCGGCGGAAATGATCCCGCGCTCGATGGCCTTGGCGCGCACGCGTTCGCGGTTGATGCCCCGGCCGTCGTCGCGCACGCGCACGATGATACGCGCGCCCTTCTGCTCGGCGGAAAGATGGATCGTACCCTCGGCGGGCTTACCGGCGGCGAGGCGCTCTTCCGCGCTCTCGATGCCGTGGTCCACCGCGTTGCGGATCATGTGGGTCAGCGGGTCGCCGATCTTCTCAATCACGCCCTTGTCCACTTCGGTCATCTCGCCGATGGTTTCGAGGATCACCTTCTTGCCGGTTTCGGCAGAGAGATCGCGCAGCATGCGGGGCACGCGCGAGAAGGCCTGCTTGATCGGCTGCGCGCGCAGCGACATCACGTTGTCCTGGATCTGGCGCGTCAGGCGCGACAGTTCGGGAAGCTCGACGCGCTCCTGGTCGGCGGGCGAAAGCCGGTCGGACAGGATCGAGCCACGGATCACCAGTTCGCCCACGAGATTGAGCAGCTGGTCGAGCTTCGACAGGTCGACGCGGATGGTCTGCGCCACTTCGACGCTGGCCGGGCGCGCTTCGGCTTTCGGCTTTTCCGGTGCAGCGGCAGGCGCCGCAGCGGGAGCGGCAACCACGGGCGCCGGTTCGACCGGCACGAGCGTCAACAGGTCTTCCGGCGCCGCCAGCGGCTCGAACACGCCGAAACCATCGTCGTCAACGGCAGCAGGCGCGGCAGGCGCGGCAGGCGCTGCGGGCACGATCGCGACGAGCACTTCATCGCGATCGATCTCGATCAGCGAATCCGGCGCCACGAAGTCGAAGCAGTCGCGGATGTCCTGCTCACCGACGGTGCCGGGCACGCGCAGGGTCCAGACGAAGTAACTGTCCTCGGGGTCGAGGTCGCGCAGGCCCGGAAGCGAGTCGATGTCGACGCCGGTGACGACCGCGCCCATGTCCTCCAGTTCGCGGATCACCAGCATAGGCTCGCCGCCGTTGCCGAGCGCCCCGCGCGAAGGACCGAAGCGGACGGTCCATCCGGCAGGCTCCGCCGGTTCGACCGGAGCGAAGTCCTCAAGCTGGACCGCGACCGGCTCGAAACCGAAGGGATCGAAGTCCTCGACCACGGCTGCGACCGGCGTGAAGCCGAATTCGTCCGCTTCCGCGACAGGTTCGGGAGTGGGCGCTGGAGCGGCTGCCGCCGCGCCCTTGCTCTCCAGCACCGCGTCGAGCTGCGCCAGCATCGCTGCGTCGGCAGGCGGCTCGGTGCCGCCCTGGGCCGCCGCGACATGGTCGGACAGGATATCGAAGGCGCCCAGCAGGGTCTTGGTCACCTCGGCGCTGGCCGGGATGCGGCCGCCGCGCACTTCGTCGAGCACGTTCTCGAAGCGGTGCGAGAAGGCCAGCAGCGCAGCGTGGCCGAAAGCACCGGAGCCGCCCTTGATCGAGTGGACCGCGCGGAACACCCCGGCGATCGTCTCGGAAGAGGCGTCGCCTTCGGCCATGGCCGAAAGGCCGGCCTCGGCGACGGCCAGACCTTCGGTGCACTCTTCGAAGAAGATGCCCTGGATTTCGTCGAGTTCGTCGCTCACGGGCAGACGCGGCGGACGGCCGCTCCCAGCTTGGCCGCTTCGAAGGGCTTGGTGATCCAGCCGGTGGCACCCGCCTCACGGGCGCGGGTCTTCTTCTCGTCCGAGAATTCGGTCGAGAGCACCAGGATCGGCGTGCCGCGGAACTCGGGCACCGCGCGCACCGCCTCGATCAGTTCGAAGCCGTCCATCTTGGGCATGTTGATGTCGGTGATGAGCAGGTCCGGCTTCACTTCGTGCATGCGCTCGAGGCCGTGCTCGCCGTCATCGGCGGCTTCGACGCGGAAGCCCTGCGCGGCCAGCGAGGCCTTCAGCAGCATCCGCATCGAGGCGGAATCGTCGACGGTCAGGATGAGTTTGCTCACGACGGGAATTCCTCTTCAGAAAGGCCGACGGCTTCCGCCAGCCCGCAGGCCTGCACGCGCTCGACGAAGGCGGTGCTGGGATTGACGATTTCGTACTCGTGGTCGGCCTCGCGCGCTTCAGTGCGGGCGGCGACGAGCAGTTGCAGCACGGCCTGGCCGACCGTCTCGACCTGGCTGGCGTCGATCTGCATCGCTCCGTCGAAGTCGCAGGCCAGGACCATGCGGACGCGCAAGTCCTCGGCGGTCACGGTAGTCCCGTGGACCGGCAGGTGCAGCGAACGGTCTTCGGGAAGAGCGATTTCCGGCGCCATCTCTTCGGGCTGCACGGATTCAGGCAGGTTTGGCATTGAGCTGATCCTTCACTTCGTCGAGCGCGGTCTCGAGCTGCGTGAACGAGGGGGCATAGGGCGACGGCGTCATGCGGCGCGCCAGTTCGATGGCCACTTCGGTCGGCTGCCCCTGCGCGTGACCGACGATCGCGGTCTTGACGATGAGGTAGGGCTTGAAGTCGGAGTCGATGATCTGCTGGAGCTTCTGCGCGATCGGGCCGACCAGGCAGTAGGCCAGAAGCACGCCCAGGAACGTACCGACCAGAGCGCCGCCGATCATCGCACCGAGGATCTCGGTGGGCTGGTCGATCGAGCTCATCGTCTTGATGACGCCGAGAACGGCGGCGACGATGCCCAGCGCGGGCAGGCCGTCGGCCATCATCTGGAGCGCGTGCTGCGGCGCCATTTCCTCGGCATGGTGGCGCTCGATATCGCCCTCCATGGCCTCGGCCAGCTGGTGCGGGTCCTCGAAGTTGACCGTCATCATGCGCAAGTAGTCGCACGTGAACTCGACCAGGCCCTGGTCTTCCAGCAGACGCGGGTAGCGCGTGAAGATGGGGCTTTCTTCGGGGGCGTCGAGGTGCTTTTCAATCGAGTTCGCGCCTTCCTTGCGGAACGTGGCGAGCAGCGTGAAGAGCAGCGCCAGCAGGTCGCGAAAATCGACCTCGGTCCACCGACCGCCCTTGAAGACGCGCTGGATCCCGCCCCAGGTCTTCTTGACCGTGGTCATCGAGTTGCCGAGGATGAAGGCACCCACCGCCGCGCCGGCGATCGCCAGCATTTCGTGCGGCAGGGCATGGGCGATGACCATTATGTTACCGCCCGACATCAGGAAGCTGCCGAAGACGCACAGCAGGATGACGACGAGGCCGATGGCGTTGAGCATGAAGAAGATCCGCGATTGATGGCCGCAAAAGGTTAGCAGGCCGAAGCCCTGCGTTAGTTATAGGATGCTCGGGGCGGGCCTGGTGCCGGGCGACGGTTTTTCCGTGACAATGCCACTCCTCATCGCAAAACGCGCGCCCTTGCGACCGATCCGCGCGCTTCCATCCTATATGAGGGAGGCGGACGTCCTTGCTGGAGCCATCATGTCACTCAATGCCTATCAACGCGTGCAACAGATCGCCGCGACTCCCCGCCGGAACGAATACCGGCTGATGAGCCAGATCACCGGCGAAATGATCGCCGCGCGCGATGCCGGTCTGCGCGGCGCGCAACTGGCCCCGGCGCTCCATCGCAATCGCCTGGCCTGGTCCACGTTTTCCTCGATGTGCGCGGCGCAGGGCAATCAGTTGCCCGACGACTTGCGCGCCCGGATCATTTCGATCGGAATGTGGGTGGATAAGTATACGTCCGAGGTCATTACCGGACATGATACGATCGATGACTTGATAGTCGTAAATCGCGCTATTATCGAAGGGCTTGCAAACGAGAACGCAGCCAGCAACTAAGGAAAACCCCTTAGACTGCGATAATGACTTTTTTATAAGCCATTATCAGCCGCTTATCGCTTTTGCCACGGAATGCGCAGGCCGCCGCCCGGTGCGTCTATTTACAATCATTCACAAAGGTCTAATGGCCCCGACGCCTTGAAACTATAACAGCAAGGCGCAAGAAGCGGGTCGGAATGCAGGAACTGAATCCACCGCCGCAGCGCTTGGGCGGGCCGCTTCCCGACAGGATGGAACCGGCCGTTCCCGCCCTCGTCGCCGCAGCGTATCTTGTCTGCGCTATCGTCCTGTGCGGATGGATTCTGGACATGCCCCGGCTTGCCGGCGGCGGCAGTATCAGGTTGTTGATGCAACCGCTCACGGCCCTGTGCTGCGCCTTCATCGGCGCGGGCGTGCTTCTGGCCGGATCGCCGGGATGGCCGACCTACCGCGCCGCGCGCTGGATGCTTGCAATCCCCTTGCTGATCGGGCTCAGCGGCCTGACCGAAGAGGTCTTTGGCCGCTCGCTCGGGATCGACATGCTCCTCTGGCCGCGCAGCATCCTTGAGCTGCCACGCCCGGACCCCGCCCGCCCCAGCCTGTTACCGGCTGCCGGGCTCGTGCTCCTCTCCATTTCGGTATTCGCCGTTGGCTCGGGTCGTCGCCTGCTCCGGCGCCTCACGGTTCCCTGCGCCTGCGTGGCTTTCGCGACCGCGGCCATATCCGGAACGCTCGCTCCGCTCGGGATCAGCACGCCCGGTCCGCAGACGCACCATGCGCTGATGTCCATACCCTCGGCGCTCGTCATCTGCCTCCTGGCACTGGCCGTCATCGCCCTGCGGCGTCAATATGCCTGGCCGCGCAAGGCGGAATCGGGCTTCGGCTCCGGAACGATCCAGACCTGTCTTACCGTCTGCGTGAGCGTCCCGGTCGTGTCCGCGCTCGCGCATTTCAAGGCCGCCCGTTCGGGCATCGCCTCGCCGGAAATGATCGAGATCGTCCAGGCGGCGGCAGAAGTCGCGCTGTCCTGCGGACTGATCGCCTGGGCCTGGATGCGCATTGCGAAAGAAAGCAGCGCTCGCCGCGCCGTCGATGTCGCGCTGGATGCCGCGCCCGTCTCCATTACCGATGCGCAAGGCCGTATCCTGCGCTGGTCGGCCGGTTGCGAACGTCTCTACGGCTGGTCGGCGCAACAGGCGCTTGGCCGCTTCCAGCAGTCGCTGATCGGCACGCCGCCGCTCCCCGGAAACGGGATCGAAGCCCTTCTCGACGGCACCCGGCGCGAGAACGAAGTGACCTCCCGTCACCGGAACGGCGCCGAAATGCGCGTGCTCCACAGCTGCCAGGCGGTTCAACCCCGCCCCGACATTGCCCCGATGGTGGTTCATTCGATGACCGACATCACCGCGCGCAAGCGGGCCGAGCAGGCCCTGCTTGCCAGCGATGCCCGCCTCTCGCTGGCAATAGACCTGCACGAACTGGGCATCTTCGAATGGTCGTCCGCTTCCGACCGATTCGTTTTCCATGGCCATGCCGAACGCCTGTTCCGTGTCGAGCCGGGCAGCTTCCAGGGCGGCATCAAGGACTGGTTCCAACACTTGCGCGACACGTTCGGCACGACCTTCGAAGTGCCCGAGGCCCCGGAAACCTGGCATGCCGAACGCCAGACGTTCCGGCTCATACCGCTCCAGTCCGCGACGCGATCTGTCGTCGAGGGCACCGCCCATATCCACCGCGTCCCCGGCACCGACGACGTCTCGGTCATCGGCATCGTCATGGACGCGACCCAGCGCGAGCAGCATGCGGAGCTGCTCAAGTCCCGCGATTCCGAGCTGCGCTCGATTCTGGAGACCGTCCCCGAGGCGATGATTACCATCGACCAGCGCTGCCACATCCGTTCATTCTCGGCGACGGCGGAGACTCTCTTCGGCTACGCCGCGGAGGAAGTGCTGGGCAAGGATGTGCGGATGCTCCTGCCGCGCTACCTCCGCCCCCACCCGGACCAGAAGACGCCCGACAGCGGTCCCTCCACCGATACCCACATGACCGCCGGCCTCGACCGCAACGGCAACGAGCTGCCGGTGGAAATCGCCATAGGCGCCGCCAACATCGGAAACGAGCGTATCGCCATCGCCTTCGTGCGCAACATGCGCGAGCAGCTCGCCACCCAGGCGCGAATGGGCGAACTGCGCGAACAGTTTCTCCACGCTTCCCGAGTCAGCGCCATGGGCGAGATGGGTGCCGGTCTCGCGCACGAACTCAACCAGCCGCTGACCGCCACCGCCAACCTCCTCGGCGCCATCGACCTCGTCATGGCGCGAGAGAACGGATCGGAACAGCAGCGCCGGATGCTCGATCTCGCCCGACAGGAAGTCCTGCGCGCCGGGGCGATCATCCGCCGCATGCGCGCGTTCGTTTCCAAGGGTGAACTCGAGATCAGGGTAGAGCCGCTGGACGACGTCATCGCCGAAACGCTGCAACTGGCCCGTTCGCGCAGCCGGGCGCCGGGAGTATGCCTGCGGTATTGTCCGGGGGTCGCGTCACCTTCGGTCCTTGCCGATCGCATTCAAATACAGCAGGTGTTGGTTAACATCATCAACAACGCCTTCGACGCGCTCGCGGGCCTCAACGACAGGCAGCCGGAAATCGTTATCTCGACTCGCCAGACGAACGACGATCAGGTCCTGATCCGGGTGCTCGACAATGGTCCGGGCCTGCCCGAAGCCACTCTTTGCAAACATTTTGAGGCCTTTACCTCGACAAAGCCGAATGGCATGGGGCTCGGGCTGTCGATCAGCCGTCGTATCGTGGAAGCGCATGGCGGGCGCTTTTCGATGCACAATCCTTCCGAAGGAGGCGCGGCTGTCGAATTCACGCTTCCCGCTTACCCCGACCTGGAGCTGAAGGCCGGATGACTTCCCGACGCATCTATATTGTCGACGACGACCTGGCCGTTCGCACTTCGCTCGAATACCTGTTGGCGATGATCGGAGACAGCAGGATCACCTGCTTCGATTCCGGCGACACCTTCCTGGAAGCGGCCTCGCTGCTGGAGCCGGGTTGCCTGCTGCTGGACCTGCACATGCCGGGCACTTCGGGCCTCCAGGTGCTGAGCACGGTAGGGGGGCGGCCGACGCGCTTCGTGCCGATCGTGCTGACCGGCGAAGGCGACGTTTCCGTGGCGGTCCAGGCGATGAAGCTGGGCGCGGTCGATTTCATCGAGAAGCCTTGCGACCATCACAAGCTGATGAGCGCGGTGGAATCCGCCTTCCTGCAGCAGGCCGTCTCGACGGCGGAGGAGCGCCGCAAGGAGAAGGCCGTCTCGCTGCTCGAACAGCTCTCCCCGCGCGAACTGGACGTGCTCAAGGGACTGATCGACGGGCAATCGAACAAGATCATCGCCCATGCCCTCGACATCAGCCCGCGCACAGTGGAAATCTACCGCGCCAAACTGATGGAGAAGCTCCAGGTCCGCAGTCTGTCCGAAGTGCTGCGCATCGCCTTCGCGGCGGGCCTGGTGCCGATGGACTGACCCGCCCGGCCGCTGGGAAACGGACGGGCAGGATCTGCGCTAGAAATCGAAGTAGAGGTCGACGTAACCGTATTTCGTGTCGCCCGTCCGGGGCGCGTTGGGCGCATCCTTGAGGAAGTGTCCCTTGGCCAGGTAGGCCACGCCGGTATCCACCCGCAAGACTTCGGGAATCAGGGTGCGACGGTAGCGTGCCTCGAACTGGTTCCCGGCGAAGCTGCCGCTGCGCCCGGAAGCATCCCTCACGCCGGTGCTGGAAAAGCTGTCCGTCTTCGAATCCAGCCAGAGCGCCCGGTACATCACCATCACGTCCGACTTCCGGCTGGGCTTGACCTCCAGCCGCGCCCCCCCCGAAATCGTGTTGAAACGCCCGACCGCGCCGTAGAGACCGGTGGGGCCGAAGTCGAAGCGGCGAGCACCGAACAGGGTGTCGAAGCGGTTATAGGTCCCGGCCTTGGCGCGGTCGCCGCTGGCCATGTCGAAGTCCAGCGAGAGGCGCGGCTGCCAGCCGCCAGCGAACGTGCGACCGGCTTCGGCATGGATCAGGTAGGCCGACACGTCGAGGTCGGTCCTGTCCGACGGCGCCGTGGTCGCCCGCGTGCGCCCGAACTGGTAGGCCCCTTCCAGATCGTAATCCAGTTGCCCGGCCTTCGGCGCGCGGAACAGGCGCAGACCCGGTGTGAACAAGTGCCGGTTGCGGGTGGGCCGGTTCGCACTGTCGCGCTCGGCAAGACCATAGCCATAGAGTTCCAGCGAACCGCCGAACACGCGGGCCTTGGTCAGCGAGGCCCCGAAGAACTGGAGATCGGTGGTCTCGGTGTCCCATCGCACGGTGTTGTCGTGAATGCCTTCGACATCGTCGGGAAGGCGGATATGCGGCATCGCCCAGAGCACGGTCAGCTGGTCGCCCGCCCGGCTCTTCCACTGTGCATTGATGCCGGTAAAGGCATTGGTCGAATTGCGGAAAGCCTGGCGCGCGACCAGACGGCGCGACCCCAGATTCATCGTGAAGCGCCCGGCCGTCAGCCGCGCTTTCGTGCCGCCGGGCACGGGAATATCGACGCCGACATAGGCCTGGACCATTTCCAGGGCATCGACTTCGCCGGTCCCGGCCGAAGAGTTCGATTTCTCCCCATAGGCGCGGGCGTCCCAGAGTTCGCCTCCGACCCGCCAGGGACCGCCGTCGTATTCCACCTGCAAGGTCGTCTTCAGCGAGAACATCGCGTCGTCCTCGGCCACCCGCGGCCGGAACTGTCCGTCGATCCCCTCGACGCGGCTGCGAACTTCGCCCTTGATCGTAAGCCCTTCGGGCGCGCCGAGCGCCGTTTCGAGCATACCCGCCGCATGCGCCTCGCCGCCATGTCCCGCCGCCAACAGGCTACCGCCGAGCATACCCATGAGCGCCCGGAGCCGCGCGGATCGTATATAGAAAATCCGGCCCTGACGGACCGGATCGACGAGGCTGGAATGCATCGAAATCTCCCTTGGTTGCGGCTCATTATAGGATAACATTGGAGCCGCTAACCGTCCGGGAGCGAGTTATATCATCAGGTCCGTCGAATTTTCATCACCCTTCCGAAGGACTCCGAAGAAAGAGGCCGGGCAGCGTTCCGGCACATATCGGATCGCTGCCGCAAATCCCTCAATGCGCCGCGACCGGTGCCAGCATCGCCTGACGATACTCAGCCATCATCGTGAAGCGCGGATCGGCACCGGCAAGGTCGCTCATGGTCTTGGCGGCGCGCTTGGCGATCTGGCGGACACGCTCCTTGGCGACGCTGCTTTCATCTTCGGCCACGTCCAGCGCCGCGATCTCGAACAGACGCCCTTCCACGACCTTGCGATTGTGTTCGAGACGCTCTTCCAGCTCCGCCAGTTCGACCGGATCGAGCGCGGCCTTGCCGCTGCGCCAGACCGAACGATGGGCACCGGCCTCGGCGCGCGGCGCCTTCTTCGGCTGGGCCTTGCGGCGGATACGCTCGACGCCGATGTTGCGCAGATGCTCGACGTAGCTGTCGGTCAGCGAGGCCATGGCCTGCCGTGCGAGATAATCCGACGCTGCGGATTCCGTGCGTTCCAGTGCATCCTCGTCCTCGATCGAGGCGACGATCGACTGGCCTTCGCCATCCTCGCCGACTCCGATGGCATCGAGCGACACAGTGACTGCCTCGACCTTCTTGGCGGAAGGACGCTGGTCGGTCATGAGGCGGAAGCGCAAGCTCTGGAGCTCGCCGCGGATCTGCCAGTTCACGAAAGTGGTGAACTGCGCCTTTTCCGGATCATAGGCCTGGATCGCGCGGTGGACGGCGATCGCGCAGACCTGCTCGGCATCGTCCCAATGCGCGACGAGGCCGTACTGGCGAATGAAGTGACGGATACGCGGCGCGATCAGCTTGATGATCTGCGCGAAGGCGCGATCCACGATCGCGCGCTGGCGTGCAGACTGCGCCTGGCCCTCGGCCGGCATGTTCGCGCTGACGGTCGCTACCGCCGATTCCAGAGCGATGGTGATCTTCGACATTGTGAACCCCCGGTCAGAGTGGAGCCGCAGGGCGCCCATCGCCGCTGCTCCGCTTCAACGAGACCCGTTGTCTCGCGAATTTCTGAATGGAAGGTTAATCCTATAAGGCAGTTTCCTATATTTCCTATAATAATTTTCGTTTTGTCGGAAAATGCGGGCATTCCGCCTGAGTTTTACCCTGCGAAACGGTCCGGCCGGATGTTCCGGCCGACATAGTCGAGCAGCCAGGAACGGTGTGCGGCGACCGCGCTTCCCGCCATTTCGATGCGGCGATTCGCACTTGCCGAGCCGACTTGCGCGTTGAGCAACGTGCGCGCGCGCTCGGGCGAGAGACCGCCCTTCAGGAAACGCGTTGCATCTCCAAGCCCAAGGTGATGACCGAGGTAAGCCGCCTGCGCGAGTTCGACGACACCGCCGCCGATCCGCACGCCCGAACCGCGCAAGGAATCGAGATTGGTTCGCGCATAGTCGGCGATCGTTTCGATCGAGGCCTGCGGGTCGTAGCGCAGCGCCAGCAAGGCGCCGCGACTCTCGCCACGCACCTGACCGCGCGCGTTGAGCCAGCCGTTTTGCTGCGCGAAAGCGTGGAGCCAGGTGCCCTCGCGCTCCGCCTGCCCTTCCCAGGTCTTGTTGAGAAACTGACCGATACCGGCGGCACTGGAACGCGGATTGCGCGAATAGGGCAGCCAGCGCCCGTCGGAGCCCTTGGCCGCTTCGGCATTGACGATCGTGGCGAGCGCCGCCGCCGGAATGCCAGTGCGCGACGCCGCCGCGCCGAGAACGCCTGCGTAGCGTGCATTGGGGCCGTCCTGCATCGACAGTGCGCCTGCCGAGCCGCCGCCCGAGTTTCCGCCGCTGCCCTCGCCTTCCTGCTGCCGGGCAAAGCGCTCCCAGACACCTTCGCGGGATGTGCAGGACGGGTCGGCCTGCGGCTTCGGGACGGCCTGTTCGGCGACGGCAGGCTGCGCGGTGGCAGCTTTCGTCCGTTCGTCCAACAGCGCCAGCAGACCGTCGAGACCCAGGGGATCGGAACGCTTTTCGACCAGTCCCCCGGCCTGCTTCTCGTCCTCGCCGCCCAGCGCCGCGCGCCAGAGACGGCCCGAAAGTTCGCTGCGCGCCTGGGTATAGATCAGCTGCGCCTTCTGCGTCGGGGTCAGCCCCTGAAGCCTCGCCGCCTGAGCGCCAAGGCCCTGAGTACCTAGACTCTGCGCACTCGCACCCTCGATCATCACGAATCCTCACGGCGCATCGCGCGCCGGGCCTTGATGAAGGACATGGCCGCGAAATCGTCGATCCCCGCCTGCTCGGCATTGGCGATCACCCGCTCGGCGTCCTGCCGATAGCCGTCCGCCGCCGTCTCGATGGCGCGGAACGTACCGTAGGCATCGACCGCCATGTCGCGCAATTCGTCGAGCCGCGCCTTCAACAGGACCTGACGGTTGGTTAGCTGGTGCCGCTCGTGCCGCATGCGCTGAAGATAGGCGTGAGAGCAGACAGCAAGGTCACCCGCTGCAAGGTCCGCCTCGCGGGTGATCGACTTCGACACCCGGTCGCGCGCCTTCTCGACTTCGCCCAGGACGCCGGAATGCGTGCTGATGGCAGCGCTCATCTCGTCGATCTCGCGCTGCTGCACGCGCAGCGCGGCGTCATACGGCGTCTTCATCCGGAACCTCCATCAAGGCCGCCAGCGCCGCGAAGCTTTCCTCGGCGTAGCCGCGATCCTGCTTGCCCTGCTTGAGCAGCTCCTCGATGCGCGGCGCAAGCGCCACCGCGCGGTCGACTTCGGCGCTCGATCCGGCGCGATAGGCACCGAGCCGGACCATTTCCTCCATGTCCTTGTAGGTTGCCATCTCGCGCCGCGCCGCGAGGCGGACGTGGTTTTCCGCCTCGCCCAGACAGTGCGGCAGGGTGCGCGAGACGGACTTGAGTACGTCGATCGCCGGATAGCGACCGCGCTCAGCGATCTGGCGGGTGATGACGATATGGCCGTCGAGAATGCCGCGCACGGCGTCCGCCACCGGCTCGTTGTGATCGTCGCCGTCGACCAGCACGGTGAACAGGCCGGTGATCGCGCCCTGACCGGGAAGCCCCGGACCGGCGCGTTCCAGCAGGCGCGGCAGTTCCGCGAAGACGGTCGGCGTATAGCCCTTGGTCGCGGGCGGTTCGCCGCTGGCCAGGCCGATCTCGCGCTGCGCCATGGCGAAGCGGGTCACCGAATCCATCAGGCAGAGCACATTGAGACCCTGGTCGCGGAAATGCTCCGCAACAGTCAGTGTAGTCCAGGCGGCCTGGCGACGCATCAGCGCAGGCTCGTCAGACGTGGCGACGACGACGACGCTGCGGGCGAGGCCCTCCACGCCGAGATCGTCCTGCACGAATTCCTGCACCTCGCGGCCACGCTCGCCGATCAGGCCGATCACGGCGACATCGCACTCGGTCCAGCGCGCCAGCATCGACAGGAGCACCGACTTGCCGACGCCCGACCCCGCAAAGAGCCCCAGGCGCTGGCCGCGGCACAGCGGCGCGAACAGGTCCAGCGCGCAAACGCCGGTGGAAAGCCTGCTGCCGACCCGCGCCCGCGCCGAGGCCGGCGGCGGCGAGGCCTTGATCTTGCGCAGCATCGCGCCCTGTTCGAGCGGCCCCTTGCCGTCGACCGGACGGCCGAGTCCATCGACCATGCGGCCGAGCCAGCCGCTCGAAGGCCGCAGGGCGAACTGGCTGGCGGAAAGGTCCGCGCGCGATCCCGAGGCGATGCCCTGCGGCTCGCTGAACGGCATGCAATGGGCAATGCCCCGGTCCAGCCCGGTCACTTCGGCCTCTACCTGTCCGGTCGGCGAATTGAGCGTGACGCGTGAGCCTATCTGGGCGGCGCCCGAAAGTCCCTCGACCTCGATCAGCGCGCCGCGCACGGCTACGACCCGGCCATAGCGGCGGTCGGGCGTGAGCAGGCGAAGACCTGCGGCGGCGGCGGCGAGGCTGGCCATGAAACGCTCTTCCCGATCAGGCGACGGGCGCGATTTCGACTGCGATTTCGGCTGCCTGCGCCGGCGCCGAAACTTGCTGGGCAAACGGCTGCTCGAGGCGCGACAGCGCATCGGATTCGTAGCCGATCAGCCAGCGGCAGTCAGCCAGTGCATGATAGAACTGGCCGGTTGCCACTTTCTGCGCGAAGCGGATGCAGACGGCCTTGGCCTCCGCGGTTTCGAGCGCCGTCATCAGCAATTCCAGCCGCGCCAGCAGCACTTGCTGATGCCGCGAGAGATCGGCCGGATCGATATAGGCCATCATGCAGGCGAAATAGAGCTGGCGTGCCGGAGAAGTCGCTTCTTCCGGCTTCATTACGTCGCGTCCGCGCAGGATCGTGGCCTCGTTCTCGACCACCAGATCGGTGCGGCCGACGGCGCGCAGAACCGCACCGTTCACGATCACCGGTTCCCCATTGCGAAGCGAAATGCGAAGAGTCATGTCAATTGCCCCCGTGACATCTGCATCATTTATAGGATGACAGAGTCAAGTCCGTTGCGGTCCCCCAGAAATTTTATGCTGTCCGCGCCCGTGCCCGGCGCCATTCTTCCTACAATGCCTCTGTTCGGTGGCCGGTACGCCAACCTTGCCGGCCGACACGCACAGGAGAATGAAATGAGCCTTTATTCAGCTCTTTACGCCGGCGTTTCCGGTCTCGGCGCGCAGGCGAGCGCCATGGCGACGGTTGCGGACAACATCACCAACGTCAACACCATCGGCTACAAGGGCGTTTCCGCCCAGTTCAAGACGCTCGTCACCGACGGCAAGATGAAGAGCAGCTATTCGGCAGGCGGCGTCACCGCCGCGCCCAAGGCGCTCATTTCCAAGCAGGGATTGCTCCAGGCTTCCAGCAGCCTGACCGACATCGGCATCGACGGCGCCGGTTTCTTCGTCGTGCGCTCCAGCGCCGACACCAGCGGCCAGATCGCCTATACCCGCGCTGGTTCGTTCACGCCCGACGCCGACGGCTTCCTGCGCAACACCGCCGGCTACTACCTGACCGGCTGGCCGCTCGACGCCAGCGGCAACTACACCAACAACGGCAGCATGGATTCGCTTGTGCCGATCCGCCCGAACGCGCTGACCGGCGCCGCATTGCCGACCACCAAGATCGCGATGCGTGCCAACCTCGATTCCACCGCCACGCCGATCACCGGCCCCTATGTGCCAGGATCGATGGCGTCGGGCACCCTTTCGCCGCAGTTCTCGCGTTCGGTCGAGATCTACGACGCGCAAGGCACCGCCCACTCCCTGACCTTCAACTACGTCAAGACCGGCGCCAACGAATGGGTTGCGGAAATCTCCGGCAATCCCGCCCAGATCACCACCTCGAACGGTACCGCCATCACCAACGGCGTGCTCGCCAGCGGCACGGTGAAGTTCAATGCCGACGGCAGCCTGAATCTCGCGGGTTCGGACCCGGCCCTGTTCGCCAACCTCGACATCGGTTGGGCCAATGGCGCCGGTTCGACGCCGATCACGCTCGGCCTCGGCACCAATGGCGGGCTTGACGGCCTGACTCAGTTCGGCAGCGCTTCCGCCCTGCTTTCGTCGAGCGTGGACGGCGGCGTGCTCGGGACCGTGGCCTCGGTAGAGATTTCGGACACCGGCATCGTCAGCGCCGTCTTCGACGACGGCACAACCCGCGCGATCTATCAGCTGCCGATCGCCACCTTCCAGAACCCGGACGGCCTCACCCGTACCAGCGGCAACGCCTATACCGCTTCGGCCACTTCGGGGAACGTCGCGATCAACCAGCCCGGCGCCCTCGGTGGCGGCTCGATCTCAGCCGGCGTTCTCGAAGCCTCGAACGTCGACCTGGCGTCGGAGTTCTCGAACATGATCCTCTTCCAGCGCGCCTACAGCGCCTCATCGAAGATCATCACCACCGTCGACGACATGCTTCAGGAAGTCAGCAACCTGAAGCGCTGATAACGGCGCCGGTTCGGCGCCGTTTCCCAAGACCTTCCCTTTCCCGACGATATTTTCAGGAAGACCAGAACCGTGTCCCTCAACCAGATACTCAATTCCGCAATGTCCGGCCTTTCGGCCTCTCAGTCCGGAATGGCGACGGTTTCCAACAATATCGCGAACGTCAACACGGTGGGCTACGCCCGCCAGAAACCGACGATCACCACCGGGGTCGCGGGGGGGAAGGTCAACGGGGTCGTGGTTGGCGAGCCCTCGCGCGTGGCGGACAAGTTCCTGGAGAACGCCGTCTACCAGCGCGCGGGCAACGCCGGTCGCAGCGACGCGACCTCGAACTATCTCGACCGTCTGCAATCGTTGCTGGGCTCCACCGATTCCAAGTCGGGCATTGCCTCGCGGCTGACCGCCATTTCCACCTCCGTCTCGCAGATCGCCAGCCTTCAGGGATCTGCGCAATCGATCGCCCTGTTCACGGGCAACGTCGCCGATTCGATCGCGGGGATCAACCAGCTCCAGAAGGACGTTTCCAACCTGCAGGCCGATGTCGAGAGCGAAGTCTCCGACACCGTCGACCGCGCCAACGTCCTGCTCAAGAAGATTCACGACCTCAATAGCGAGGTCGCCCGCCTCCAGGGCCTGGGCAAGAGCGTCTCCGGCCCGGCCGACGAACGCATGTCCGCCCTTGAGGAACTGAGCGGGCTGATGGACGTGACCGTGCGCGAACAGAGCGACGGGCGCGTGACCATCGATTCCGCTTCGGGCCAGGTGCTGCTCGACAAGCGCCTGCGCCAGCTCAACTATCCCTCGGGCGCCGCCGCCTCGCAGGCGACCTACCCCGCGATCGACATCCGCTTCGCCTCGGACAACGGCGTCATGGGCGCCTCGACCGGTGAGAAAATCGATTCGACGGCGGTCGGCGGCAAACTCGGCGGCCTGCTCGACATCCGCGACCGTGCCCTGCCGAACTTCTCCGAGCAGCTCGGCCAGCTCTTCAGCGGCCTCGCCGAAACCCTGAACAAGGTCGCCAACGAGGGCACCACCATGCCCCCGCCCCAGGCCCTGACCGGCCAGGCGAACGGCCTCACCGGCTCCGATCGCCTTGGCTTCACCGGCAAGGCGACGTTCGCAATCGTCGCGAAGGACGGCACGCTGGTTTCCAAGACCACGATCGACTTCGATGCACTCGGCCCCACCGCGACCGTCGATGACGCGATCGCGGCGATCAACGCCGGACTTGCGCCTGACGGCAACGCGAGCTTCACCGACGGCGTTCTCTCGCTCAGTTCGACCTCCAGCGCCAACGGCGTTGCCATTGCCCAGGACCCGACTACGCCCAGCAAGCGCGCGGGCGTGGGCTTCTCGCAGTTCTTCGGCCTCAACAACCTGGTCCGTTCGGATACCAGCGCGCTGACGCCCCCAGGCTTCACCGCCAGCGACCCCCACGGCTTCGGCACCGGGGAAACCGCGCAGATCGTCTTGCGCGATCCCACCGGCAAGGTCCTGACCCAGTACACGCTCACGGGATCCACCGGATCGACCTGGGGCGATCTGGTCAGCGAACTCAACGCCAGCCCGCTGAGCGCCTACGGCAGCTTCAAACTGGACGACAAGGGGCGCATCCAGTTCAACAGCAATACCGCCAGCGCAGGTTCGACGATCTCGATTCCCTCGGATTCGACCAATCGCTCCGGCACCGGCCTGTCCTTCTCCGCGCTTTCCGGCCTGACCGGCGCGGCCAGCGGCCTCTCCTCGGCCGAAGTGCCCGCCAACATCCTGGCCGATCCGACCAAACTGCCGCTGGCGCTGCTCCAGCTCAATGCCGCCGTGGGTGAGAAGGCGATCGGTTCGGGAGATATCCGCAATGTCTCGGGCTTCGTCGACGCACTGTCGGGGGCGGTCGATTTCGGCAAGGACGGCAACGCTTCCATCGGCACTTTCGCCAATCGCCTGCTTGGCAGCATCGGTTCCCAGGCCTCGCTGGCCAAGACCAACCATACCGACGCCTCCTCGCGGCTGAGCGACGCGCTCGACCGGCGCGATTCCTTCTCCGGCGTGAATGTCGACGAGGAACTCGCACAGATGGTCGTGCTCCAGAACAGTTATTCGGCCGCGGCCCGCGTAATGACCACGGCTTCCGACATGTACGACACCCTGCTCGGCATGATCCGCTAATTTCGAGAACGAGGACCAGAAGATGACCCGCGTAGCGACGATCCCCCTCCAGCGCACGCTTGCCAGCGGCATCGCCCGCTCGCAGGAGAACCTCGCAACCAGCCAGCTCCAGCTGAATTCCGGCAAGAAGGCTACCGACTATGCCGGGCTCGGCCTCGATGCCGTACGGACGCTTTCAGCCCGCTCGATGTTGGCCCAGCAGGAATCCTACAAGAGCAATGCCGGCCGCGTCTCGACCACGCTGTCGCTCTACAACGCCAATCTCGACCAGGTCGATACCTCGCTTTCGGACTTGAGCAAGCAGCTTCTCGACGCCATTGGAACCGGCGATTCGCCGGGTCTCCAGGCGGCGATAGAAAGCGCCTTCGGCGACGTGCGTACCGCGCTGAACTCCGCCGAGGGCGGCATTCCGCTCTTCGCCGGATCACAGACCTCCAGCACGCCGTTCCTGCCCAAAACGCTTCAGGACACCGTCGGGCTGAATGCCGCCGATGCCTTTACCAACGACAGCGTGCGCCAGTCGACCCGCGTCGGCGAGAACATCGATCTTGAATACGGCATCGGTGCCAGCGAAGTCGCCAGCAATCTGGTCCCCGCCTTCCGCACGCTCGCCGAAGCGGGTCCGTTTGGCGAGAAGCTGACCGATGCGCAGAAGCAGGCTATCACCAATGCAATGGCCCAGCTCGACGTCGGCCTCAAGGACGTGCGCACGGTCAATGCCACCAACGGCCGCAACCAGAACAAGATCGAGACCCTCAGCGACCGCGCGGACGACCGCATCGACCTGTTCAAGGAACTGATCGGCTCGGTGGAGGACGCCGATCTCGGCCAGGTTGCCATCGACATCACCCAGCGCAAGAGCATTCTCGAAGCGAGCTACTCGGTCTTCGCACAGCTCAATTCGATGTCGCTGGCCCAGTTCCTCAAGTAAGCCGGGTCGTCATCATGGCCTACGAAAAAGGGCGCCGGGATCGAGATCCCGGCGCCCTTTTTCTTTTTCCGCTCCGACGCAGTTTCCGCTCCGACGCAGTTTCCGCTCCGACGCAGTTTCCGCTCCGACGCAGTTTCCGCTCCGATGCAGCGTGATCAGCCTTTCGGTGCGACACTGCCCGGCGCACGCTCCAGCAGGTCGGCGAAATCGCCCGCCGGGCTGACCGAAGGCATGGCCGCCATGGCACGTGCCAGTTGCGGCCCGCTGGCCTGCGCCGGGCTACCCGCCAGCATCTCGAACACCGGCTCCGAGGGAAGCCCCTGGAAAGCGCCGGAGTAGCGCGCATGGAGACTGCCAAGCGCGTCCTCGCGGCCCAGCATGGCCAGCGAGATGGCATGGCGCAGGACAACCGCCTGTCCCACCGCATCGAGCGCCCGTCCCTTGGGAAGGCCCGAGGCCGAAGCCTCGGCATAGCGCGCCCAGTCGCGCTGCTTCCACAGGATCTCGGCGCGCAGGGTGTCCGCCTCGGGCACGTCCTGAAGGACCGCCATGGCCTCGTCGATACGGCCGATCTGGCTGAGCGCCGCGGCCTCGACCCGCTTGCGCGCGGCGATCATCGCGTCCGGGAACGAGGGGTCGTCGGACTTGCGCAAGGTGTCCAGCGCCCGGTCCGGGCGTCCGGCCAGGATGAACAGCGTCGCCACCCGCGCCGAGAGCGGGCCGCGAGCGAGATCGCCCGCCCGCACGAATAGCTGGTAACTGAGAAGGTCCCCGGCCCGCTCGTAGAGGCCCGCCTGCTGGAGCCGCTCGGCCAGATGGCTGGCCATGAGGTCGCCCTCCGCCCCGCCCGGCGCGATGTCGCGGTAGTCCCAGTAAAGCCCTGCCGCCTTGTCCAGCGGCAACTTGCGCGCGGGGTCGAGGGCCTCGGTCAGCTTGGTGCGCAGCCCCGGCAGGAAGTCCGCTCCCTGCCGCGCGACATCGTGATAGCGGAACAGCGCCGCACCTGCCGCCAGCGCGCCGGAAAGGTCGCCGCGCGCATCGTAAAGCTTGTAGGTCAGCCGCAGCGCGCGTTCCTCGATGGCGTCGCCGCGCCAGGCGTAGCGGATCGCATCGAGTCGCTTGAGCGCGGCCTCCGGGCCGACAGTATGATGGGCCACTTCGGATTCGACCTCGCTGAGCCGGGCGTCCATGCGCTGCTCGATCGTGCCCGAGCGCTCGACCCGCGCGAATCGCAGGCGTGCCTGATCGACATGGCCCTGCGCGAGTTCGGCACGGCCGCGATAGAGATTGGCTGCCGGATCGCGGTCGGGCAGCGGCGCCAGCCACTGCATCGCCTTTTCAGGCGCTCCGCCTTCGATGGCCGCGCGGGCCGCCGCCAGCACGAAAGCCTTGGGACGCGGCGTCCCCAGCGCCTGACGCGCGCAGTCCAGCTGTTGCAGGGCCTGCTCGCCCATGGCGCTCTGTGCCAGAGCGCGAAGGCGCCAGGCGCAAGCCTCCGGATTGGCGTCGAGCCCCGCCGCGCCGAGCGACGCCAGGGCATCGGGATAGCGCCCGAGCAAGGTCAGTGCCGCACCCTGGGCCAGACGGTAGGTGTCCACCATCTCAAGATCGGGATCGTCCTGCCGCATGACTTCCAGTACGCCGAAAGCTTCCGCACCGCGCTCCTGGCCGATCAGGCTGCGGGCATAGTTCCAGCGCGCCTGCTGCCGTTCGGGACGCGGAACGCGGGCGAGGCGGGTCCAGGCATCGGCCTCGGAGAGCTTGGCCCAGGCCCCTGGTCCGACGATCGCCGGTTGCTGCGCGAGATCGGCGGCGAAACCGGGCAGGCGGGAGGCGGGCGGCAGGTTCAAGGCGGAAGCGGGTTTCAAAGCGGCAGGCGGTGCTTCAGGCGCCGAAACGGTCGGCGCGGCAAGCAGCGCCGCACCGGGCACGAGAGCGGCGGAGGCCAGCAGGCGAGTCAGAATCACAGCAAGGCTCCGGGATGCAGGACCGAAATCGTGAACAGGACCCCGCCGAGCGCGCAACCGATCAGGAACAGCAAGGCGCCCAGCACGATCCAGATCCGGCCGCCCGACTTGCCGCCTGCCGCCGCGTCGTTCGCGGCAAGCTGGGGGGCATCGGTGCGCCGTCTTCTGGGGTTCTGCTGGTCGGGGTTGGAAGTCTGGGAATTGGCATCCGGCGTTCCGGAGGAAAATACCCTGACTCTCGCCGGGCGCCGATCGTCACTCATCTTAACCTGACTCCTGGGGTTTCGTTCTATTATAGAAGGAGAAGCCGCCGGGCGGTCCTTGCCGGGCGGGTCGATCTGGAGTCTTCGATGCCGCGTTCCGCCTTTTCCCGCCGTGCCCAACGGTTCGCAGCACTGCTTGCCGCGAGCGTCGCGGCCATGGCGACGGCCGCGCCGACGCAGGCCGAAACCAAGAATGCCGAGGGCAAGAAGGCCGATCCGATCCCGCCGCCCGATCCCTCGTTCCTGGTTATGGAGCCGATCGACGCGCCGATCGTCGACAGCGGCCGCATCGACGGCGTGCTCCATCTCTCGCTCGCGGTGAAGATGAAGTCGGCGGAGAACGCCGCCGAACTCGCCAAGCGCATGCCCGAACTGCGTGCCGCCTCGCTGGCGGCGGCGATCGAGTTCGCGCGGCTCCATGCCTCGCCTTATGCGCCGGTCAACGTCGCCCGACTCTCGGCGATGATGGCGCCGCCGATCAAGCAGCTCGACACAGGGGTCGAGAAAGTCCTGATCGTGCAGGTGTCCGCCAACGAAGGGTGAAACCGAACCTTCGATAGGAAACACGAAAAAGCCCCCGTCCGGATCGGACGGGGGCTTTTTCGTGTTCACTCTTTAACCGGACTACTGGGCAGGTGCTGCAGCAGGTTGCCCCGGCTTTCCGGCCATGGGTTTCCCTGCGGCAGGATTCCCGGCAACGGCAAGGGCCTGCGGCTTGCCCCGCTTGGGCTGCGGCGCGGGAGCTGGCGGCGGCGCCTTGACGACCTTACGGCCCGCCAGCGCCATCGACAGTTCGACGGCGGAACTGGGCGTCATATAGGCCATGATCTGCGCCGTCGCCCGCTCGCGCATACGGCGCGCGACCTGGGTCTGCACCTCGATGTCGAGCTTCTCGAAGATCGGCGCAGCGCGCTGCGGCTTCATCGTCTGATAGATGCGCGCAAGATTGTCGTAGGGCACTTCCGGCTCGGCACCGGGTTTACCGGCAGGCGGAGCAGCGGGATCGGCCTGGTTCTGCTGGGCCTGACCCGCCAGACGCGCCTCGCTCGCCTTGACCGCCTGCTCGCGCATGTCGAGCTTGCGGCGCTCGGCGGCAAGGGTGCGGTCGCGCTGGGCACTGGCATCTTGAAGCGAAGCGCCGAGGCGACCGGAATCGCCCTTCACGGTGGTGACCGGCGGGGCCGCCAGGGCGATGGCATTGGCCACCGCCGCCACCCCGGCCACACCCAGGATCAGCCGCGTCGGCGTCACCAGGTTGCGGAGCGGCGCCAGCACGGCACCGATGCGCCCGCCAGCTTGTGAAGGGGCCTCGGGTATTATCATGCAACCGCGCTTTCACGCGAGGCGCGGGCGGCGGCAATGCTCACCACGCCGCTGTCGGCACGCACGATGTCGTTGGTGGCAGCCGGAACCGCAACCTTGCGGCGCGAGCGGGTGCGGGCCGGAGCAGCCTTCTTCTCGGCTTCAAGAATGCCCGCGACGACGGTTTCGGCATCGGTGGACTTGGGCGCCGCTTTCGGCTTGGTCGTGCGCGGCTTGCGCACGGCGCGCTTCTTCGGTGCCTTTTCCTCTGCCTTGGGCGTCTGGGCGGCGGCTTCCATGATGCGGTCGGCGACGGCATTGCCGATGCCCACCATCAGGGTCAGTTCGTCGCGGATTTCCTCGGCGGCGGCGATGGAGGTCTGCTGTGCGGCGCCGTCGGTCGCCAGCACGCGCTTGAGATCGCCGAGCACGACGCGGGCCTGGCCCGTCGCCCGTTCGATCTGGGCGACGCTGTCGGACAACTGGGTGTCGCGCAAGGTGCGCAGGCGGCGGCTCATCCGCGCGCTCTGCACGAGCACGGAGACGCAGAGCAGGATCAGCACGACATTGATCGTTGTGGCGAAGGTCATTTCGGATACCCCTTGGAAATGTCAGTGGCCATGCGGATGGCGATATTGCTCGAACGCTGGCCGATATGCGCGCGACCCAGCGGCACACCGCCGCACTGGACCTGAAGCGCATCGTTCGGGCTGTGGCTGAGGGCGATCGTCTGCCCGACCTTGAGAGTCATCACGTCGCGCAGGCTCATGAGCTTTTCGCCGAGCACGACATCCACGGTGACTTCGGTATTGGTGAGTTCACGGGCCATGTGCGCGGCCCAGATGCGGTCACGGCCGAGCTTTTCGCCCATGAAGCGTTGCAGCAGCTTGTCGCGCACCGGCTCGATCGTCGCATAGGGCAGGAGGACGGAGAACTTGCCCCCGCGCCCTTCCATGTCGACGCGGAAGGTGGCGACCGCCGCGATATTGCTGGGACCGGCGATGGCGGCGAAGCGCGGGCTCGATTCCATGCGCTCGACCACCATGGTCACCGGCTCGATCGCCTCGAAGGCGGCCGAAAGATCGTCGAGCGCAAGCTGCACCATCTTGGAGACGAGCATCGTCTCGATCGTGGTGAAGGCCCGGCCCTCGACCCGCATCGGGCGCGAACCCTTGCGGCCGCCGAGCAGGGCATCGACGACCGCATAGATCAGGCCGGAATCGACCGTGACGACGCCGTAGTTCTCCCACTCGGTAACCTGGAACACGCCGAACATCGCCGGCAGTGCCACACGGTTCATGAACTCGCCGAAGCGGGTCGAGTTGATCTCTTCCAGTGTGACGTCGATCGCGTCCGAGGTGAGGTTGCGCATGCTGGTGGCGAAGGAGCGCACCATGCGTTCGCAGACCACTTCCAGCATGGGCAGCCGCTCGTGGCTGATCACGTTCGACTCGATCATCGCCTTCAGCCCGCTCTTGGGCTGGATCGGCATGTCGCTGTCGAACCCGAACAGCGCATCGATGCTGTCCTGGTCGAACATGTCGTCGTTGATCGCGCCCATCTTGGGCGGATCGGGGAGGATGAAGTCGTCGAAATCGTCGCTCATTGCTGGACGAGGTCCTGGATCAGCACGTCCTTGACCATGCCCGCGCCCAGCGCCTGGGTCGCGCGCGTCATCATCTCTTCCTTGATGCGGAACACCGCCGCCGATCCGTTGAGATCGTCGGGCCGCAGTTCGCGCAGGAAGGGTTGGAGCGCGTCGAGGACGACCGGCAGCTTGTCCTTGACCTTGTCGGCCTTGCCGTTCGCCGCGACGATGATGAAGCGCAGCTTCAGGAAGCGCGCCTGGCTGTCACCGCCGCGCAAATTCACGATCATCGCCGGAACTTCGATATAGGATGATTTGTCACCACCCTCGGCTGCCCCTTCGGCCACGGCCTCATGCTCGCCGCCGCTTTCGCCGCCGCTCATGAACCACCAGGCCCCGCCGCCGCCCGCGAGCAGCGCCAGGACCGCGGCCCCGCCGATAACCAGCATTTTCTTGCCGGGCTTCTTGGGCTCCGGAACATCGACCGCCGTAATGTCGATCACGTCGTCGCTGGACACTTTCATCCCCTTGGCTCGTGGGATGCACCCCCTTCATGGAAAAGGTACCGGCGCATCCGCTTTCGCGATTTCGCCTCTATTATAGGAAAGCTGAGCGGCAAAATCTGCCTAGCGCCGAATATCTGGAACTTTTTCGCAAGGTGCCCGAATGGACGTCTCTTCCTTCGTACTGCTGAGCCACGAACAGGCCCTGCGCCGTCAGCTCGACATCACCGCCAACAACATGGCGAACACCAGTACCGTGGGGTACAAGCGCGAGCAGGCGCTGTTCCACGAATATGTCGAGACGGTGAAGGACGCGCCCGTGGAGGATGCCCGCAAGACATCCTTCGTGCTGGACTTCGGCGCCGTGCACGATGCCTCGCAGGGCGCCTTCCAGTCGACCGGCAATGCGCTCGACGTGATGATCGACGGCCCCGGCTATCTCAATGTCGAGACGCCCGAGGGCGGCGTCGCCTATACGCGCGCGGGCTTCGTGAAGATCCTGAGCACCGGCGAACTGGCCACGTCTGGCGGCCAGCGCCTGCTCGACCCGAACGGCCAGCCGATTACCATTCCTACCGACCTCAAGAATCGGGTTTCCATCACCGAGGACGGCACGATCATGGCCGGTGACGGACCGGTCGGCCGCCTCGCGGTAACCGACTTCGCCGACGAGAACATGCTGGAGCCGCGCGGCGATGGGATGCTGACCGGCACCAATGGCCGCATGCTCGGCCAGGCGCAGACCAAGCTCAAGACCGGCGGGGTCGAGGCCTCCAACGTCGAGCCGATCACCGAGACCACCCACATGGTCGAGATCCTGCGCTCCTACCAGACCAGCCAGCGCCTTTCCTCCGACCTCAACGACATGCGCAAACGCGCGATCGACCGGCTGAGCAAGCTGGGCTGATCGCTTTTCGTCTCTCCTCCATTCTCAAGAAGGAACCGCTATGCGTTCGCTCTCCATCGCCTCGACGGGCATGCTTGCCCAGCAGACCAATGTCGATGTCATCTCGAACAACATCGCCAACATGAACACCACCGCGTTCAAGCGCCAGCGCGCGGAATTCCAGGACCTGCTCTACCAGCAGGTCTCGCGTCCCGGCGCCAACACCAGCGACAACGGCACCAAGGTCCCGACCGGCATCCAGATCGGCGCGGGTGTCCGCACCGGCGGCGTCTATCGGATCACCGAACAGGGCGCGCTGACCAATACCGGCAATACCTATGACATGGCGATCGACGGCCCCGGCTACTTCCAGATCACCATGCCCACCGGCGACATCGCCTATACCCGCGCCGGTTCGTTCCAGCTTTCGGACCAGGGCGAACTCGTCACTACCGACGGTTACCTCGTCCAGCCCAACATCACGATCCCGCAGGGCGCGCTCGACGTCACAATCTCGAAGTCCGGCGAAGTCCAGGTGAAGACCGCCGGTCAGGCCGAGATGCAGACCGTCGGCCAGCTCGAACTCGCCACGTTCGTCAACGAAGCGGGTCTCGAAGCGATTGGCTCGAACCTGCTCCTCGAAACCGGCGCCTCGGGCCAGCCCACCGTCTCGACGCCGGGCCAGCCCGCGTTCGGCACGCTGAGCCAGGGCTTTGTCGAAGCCTCGAACGTCAATCCCGTCTCGGAAATCACCTCGCTCATCACCGCCCAGCGCGCCTATGAGATGAACAGCCGCGTGCTCAAGACGGCGGACGAGATGCTCCAGACCTCGACGCAGATCAGCTAAGGCCATGCTCACCGCACTCCTTCTCGCCCCTGCGCTCGCAGCCGCCCCGGCCATGCCGTCCGGCGAGCCTGCGCCGGTTCTCGCCCGCACCGTCGAACGCGGCGAAGTCCTCACCCAGTCGGACTTCGTCACCGCGCCGGTCTTCCCGGCGATCGCGCGCAATGCGCTGAGCCCGGCCGAGGCGGCGGGACAGGAGGCGGTGCGCCGCCTCAATGCGGGCGCGCCGGTGCGCTCGACCGACCTCGCCCCGCCCCGCCTCGTGCGGCGCGGCGAGGCGGTAACGATCTCGCTGATCTCCGGCGCGCTCAAGATCACCTCAGCCGGACGCGCGCTCAGCGACGGCGGCAAGGGACAGCAGGTGCGGGTACTCAATCTCGCCACCAACCGCACGCTCGATGCCGTGGCCATGGGCTCGGGAGACGTGCGGATCACCGCACAGTAGGGAGAACCGGCCGTGACCAACCGTTTCGCACCTTTCGTTTCCGTGCTCCTCGCCGCCAGCCTGCTCTCGGGCTGCGGCGCGGTCGGCCGGCTCAAGAACGTCGGCAAGCCGCCGAAGATGTCCGAGGCGGAAGACCCGGTCGCGCCGCGGCTCGAACCCTCGCTCGGCAACCACTCGGTGGATGATCGGGCGCTCGCCGGCGGCGGCAGGACTCCGGAGGAAGGGCGCGGCGCCTCGCTGTTCCGCACCGGCGGCGGCGCCTTCTTCCGCGATCAGCGCGCCTCGCGCGTCGGCGATATCGTGACGATCCGCATCAACATCGCTGACAATGCCCAGGTCGCCAACTCGACCACCCGCACCCGCAACGGCAGCGAGAGCGGCGGTATTGCCGCCCTGCTGGGCCTGGAAAGCCAGATCCCCAAGATCCTGCCGGGCAGCCCCGATCCGGGCAATCTCGTCAGCACCGATTCCAAGTCGAGCGCGACGGGCGTGGGCAACACCACCCGAAGCGAACAGATCAACATGACGGTCGCCGCCACGGTCATCGGCGTGCTGCCCAACGGCAATCTCCAGATCCGCGGCAAGCAGGAAGTGCGCGTCAACTACGAGCTGCGCGAACTCGTCGTCACCGGCGTGATCCGGCCCGAGGATATCGCCCGCGATAACTCGATCAAGCACTCCCAGATCGCCGAGGCACGGATCAGCTACGGCGGACGCGGCCAGCTTACCGACGCTCAGCAAGCACGGTGGGGACAACAGATCTACGACGCCCTCTTCCCGTTCTGACCGGGCGTCATCGCGAAACAAATGCACCTCTCCGGCAATTGTCGGAGGGGTGTTTCGCGTATCCTGAAGTCTACCTCTCCCTGCACTACCAAACTTTCGTCATTGCGAGCGTAGCGAAGCAATCCATCGTCCGGCCTGCGACGCTCCGGATTGCTTCGCTACGCTCGCAATGACGAAGTCTTGTCCCGGGCAGATGGAGGATGATAAATTTTTTCTCCAAGAAAATCCGGAGACTTCTTCCCTCTTTCTAGAATGAACATGCAGCCGGAAGAACCCGCTGTGCGCATGGCGGCGCTCCCGCCATCTGGCCGCAGAATCGGCCTGCTTTTCTAGAAGGAAGATAAAAATGGCGTTTTCGGTTAACACCAATGCTGGTGCAATGGCGGCTCTCCAGAGCCTCAACTCGACCAACAAGTCGATGAACACCGTTCAGAGCCGCATCAACACCGGCTTCAACGTTGCCTCGACCAAGGACGACTCGGCGAAGTACACCGTCGCCCAGACGCTTCGCGGCGACCTCGGCAAGCTGAGCGCGGTCACCACCTCGCTCAACAACGCCAAGAGCGTCACGGATGTCGCGGTTGCCGGTGCCGAGCAGATCTCCGACCTCGTCAACCAGATGAAGTCGAAGACTCTCGAAACCTCCGACGCCGGTCTGGATGCGGAAAGCCGCAAGGCGATCGCAAAGGACCTGGTCGCGCTGAAGAAGCAGATCGGCACGATCATCGACGGTTCGGACTTCAACGGTACGAACCTGCTGAAGGGCACCGCAGCCACGACCGACGGCAAGGTCAGTGCGCTTCAGTCGATCTCGGGCGCCGAGACTCTGACCGTCGCCAACCAGGGCTTCACCACCAAGGCTGAAACCGCTTTCGGTGCCTGGGGCGCTACCCCGAGCAACACCGACATCGATGCCATCAGCTCGGCTGCTGACGGCGATGCGGCGAAGACGGCGGCAGACGCCTTCACCGCCAAGCTCGACACCTTCTTCGGTGAAGTTAAGGACAGCCTGAGCGAGATGGGCGCGGCTTCGCGTCAGATCGACGGTCAGCTGTCGTTCAACAGCAAGCTGACCGACGTGGTCACTGCCGGCGTGGGCAACCTCGTCGACGCCGACCTCGCCAAGGAATCGGCGAAGCTTCAGGCCCTTCAGGTTCAGCAGCAGCTGGGCACGCAGGCCCTGTCGATCGCCAACCAGGCGCCGCAGACGATCCTGTCGCTCTTCCGTTAATCGGAAGATCGATGGTCTCCCGGTTCACCGGGAGACAGGTCGTCTGGAAGGCCGGGATGGTTCGCCATCCCGGCCTTCTGTCGTTTGGCAGACCATAAAAACGGGGTGGGGCCGAAAGCGCGAAGGACCAGCCTTCCTGAAATCGGCAGAAGCGACGCGGGCGCAGCCGCACGGTGCGCGGCGGGGCGTCGAAACGCCCGTATTTACGGGCATTCGAGACCGGCGATTCACCGTACGAACTATAATGAAAATGGCGCGCCCATGGCGGGGCCGACCCCCCAAGCAGGAACTGGAATACAAATGCTTGATTTTCTGAATAATTGGCGGTTGCCCAAGAAATTATGGGCGGCCTTTTCGATCATCAACGTGATGATTTTCGTCGTCGGGCTCAACGGCTTCCTGTCCACGCAGGAACTGAAGTCGGTTGCCGAGGCGCATGTGTCGCGCGGAATGGCGGGAATGTCCGGGCTCACCGACGTCATCAGCAACGTCAAGGAGCTGCGGATCATCGTCTACAGCTACTACAACGCCGCCAGCCCCAGCGACGCCCAGAGCCTGCGCGAGCGCCTCAAAACCGGCGACGATGACCTGCTCAAGTCGGTGGACGCCTACAAGGTGATTGGTGACGAGGCCTTCGGCCCGGAAGTCGCCGAACTGCGGACCCGCGCCGTCGCCCTGACCCAGGTGAACGACCGCATCTTCGCACTGCGCACCGCAGGCGATTTCGACGGCGCCATGGCGATGATCAAGAGCGAGGGCAAGAAAGCCTCGCACGACATGATCGAGCAGACCGACAAGCTGATCGAACTGACCCGCCAGCGCGTTGCCGCCAAGGCCGATGACGGCGCTGCAGCAGCCCGCATCGCCACGATTCTCTGCGTGACGCTGGCGCTCGGCGCCATGGCGCTGATCGTGTTCATCTGGCTGCTCATCAACCGCTCGGTCGCTGCGCCGATGAGCCGCATCGCCCATGTCACCACGGATCTGGCCGAAGGCGGCAAGGTGGACGTGCCCTACCGCGAGCGCGGCGACGAGATCGGCGAGATCGCCCAGGCCGTCGAGCAGTTCCGCCTCGCCGCCGCCGCCCGCGCCGAGATCGATGCCCGCCATGCGCGTGAACAGGAAGTCGTCACCGCCACCCTGCGCACCAGCCTGCAGGCGATCAGCGAGGGTGACCTCACCCAGAACATCACCGCTGAGTTCCCGCCTGCCTACGGCGAACTCAAGAGCAACTTCAACATGGCGGTCGGCGCCCTGCGCGACCTTATCGGCGCGGTGGCCGAAAGCGCCGTCGCCATCCGCACCGGCTCCAGCGAGATCGCCCAGGCCTCGGAAGACCTCGCCCGCCGCACCGAAAGCAATGCCGCCAGCCTCGAGGAGACCTCGGCCGCGATCACCCAGATGGACGAGCGCCTGCGCGTCACCGCCGCCGCCGCCGGTCGCACCGTGCAGCGCGCCGACGGCGCGATGACCGTCGTCGGATCGGGCCGCGAGATCGCCGACGAGGCGGTCCAGGCCATGGGCCGCGTCAGCGAAAGCGCCAAGGGCATCGACTCGGTGATCGAAGGCCTCGACAAGATCGCCTTCCAGACCCGCGTCCTCGCCATGAACGCCGCCGTCGAGGCGGGCCGCGCGGGCGATGCCGGACGCGGTTTCGCG
>PJTO01000184.1_pt1 | contig 62475 bp, 49 predicted proteins | sample 1512101 | NCBI WGS metagenome assembly PJTO01 (sample SAMN08177690, study PRJNA422409) | Soil metagenome, whole genome shotgun sequencing project.
CGGCGGTCATGGCCTCTGCGCTGGACGCCACATCTCCGGTCAGCGGGTTGATGCGCTCGAACTTCATGGCATGGAATCTCCCAACTATTTAGCTATTTATTATAGCATTATAGAAATCCATGCGAGCGCCCGGAACTGATCGTCAGCGACACGCGAAACTGGTCGCCAACAAGGGACTGCCGTTGCCGCGATAGTGTGCCGCCTGCGGATAGGGGCAGAGCGGGCGCTGCATGGTGACTGCACCGCTTTCGCGTTTCACCGCCAGGATCGAGCCGGGCGCGATACCGGTGTCCAGCCAACGCTCCAGCGCCGCCAACATGTCGTGGGGGGGCGAGCGGTCCAGCCCCTCGCCGCCGGTCGCGCCGAACAGGTCCGGCCCTGCTCCGCCGACGCAGTGATCCATGCCGGGAACCATGTAGAGCCGCAGGAAATCCGAGAGATCGCCGCCCATGCGCCGGCCGACCGCGCCGAAATAGTCGGTGGTCGATTGCGCCAGGACCAGCGGATCGGCCCAGCCCTGATACATCAGCAGCTTGCCGCCGCGCGCACGGAATGCGGAGAGGTCGGGATCGTCGGCATGGAGGTTCATCACCCGGTCGATCGCCGGAAGATCGTCCGCGATGCGAAACGTGGAGGCGGCCCAGTCCGGATCCCTGTGCACTCCGTCGCCGAACAGGGCGACCGCGAGATAGGGTGGGCCGGGCGTGAAGGGCTCCGGCAGCGGCGTGGCGCTGACCGGTACGCCCGGCAGGATGCCCCCGTCGATCCACTTGCCGTTCTCGTCGCGGAGCGACGCGTAGATGCGCTTGGCGAACGCGACTTGCGCGGGGCTGAGGCACTGTCCGGTGCCGCCGGGCCGACATTGCAGGGCGGCTATGTCGAAGCGGCAGGCAGCGGGGTTGGCCACCAGGCCATCGCGCAAACCGTCGTCCACGTCGCAGGCCGCCACGCCGCTGCGGGAGACCAGCGACCAGTCGGCAGCGGACATCAGTCCGGCATGGCCGCGGTGCTGGATCATCTCCCACATGCGCCGGGCGCTCATGGCGGGCGTGTTCACGCCGGGTGCTCCGGCGAGAATACCGTCATAGTCCTGCGGGTAACGCTGCGCCTCGGTCATTGCCTGACGCCCGCCGCCCGAACAGCCGGAGAAAATCGCGCGGCGCACCGGCTTGCCATAGAACCCGGCGATCAAAGCCTTCGACTTGACCGCGAGCAGGTGATTGGCGCGCTCGGCATAGTTAGCGGCCCGCATGGCTCCGCCCAACAGCCAGTGACGATCGTTTGCCTTGTGGCCGGTGTCGGTGCTGGCACCGGCATAACCGCGCGAGACGGCCCGTGCGAGTTCGCGGTAATTGAAGCTTCCCGCCTGTCCGCCCACGCCGCCCGTCAGCAGATGACCGTTCCATTCGCGCTGCAGCGGAAGCCACAGCTCGAAGCCGATCTCCTGCTCGATCACACCCTCGATCCGGCAGAACCCGGCATCGACCTTGGGCGCGCGGCCATCCGGGGAGACGAAGCCGCTGCCGGCGGCTATCGCCGTGGTCCGGACGATGCGCACATCCGGCGCTGTCAGTCCCGCAGCCCGGGCACAGGCCTCGCTCCCCCCGGTTCCGCCTCCCAGCGCCGCCGCGGCGGCGAAGAGCGCCAGAAGCGGCATCAGTGAGACGCGGCCGGAATGATCGGCAGGCTGACCGTGGAGGGATGCGCGCGATCGAAGTAGACGGTGATGCGCGGCGGCGCGGCGATGTCCCGCGCCCGCTCGCGATGATCCGATCCGGTCACGGTGATCTGCATCCGGTGTCCTTTGCGGAACAGCCACGAAGTAGGCATCATTTCGAAACGCAGGCGCACCGGCTCCCCGGCCTTGAGCGGCTGCGCATCTTCCTGGTAGGATCGGTGCCACGGCACGCCCGGCGGCATGGCCCAGGGCGCCTTCGACTCCTTGCGCAGCGATGCCTTGAGCCGTCCCTCGGTGACGATCTGCACGGTTCCGTCTGGTGCGACATCTTCGAGATAGGCGAAGACGTTGGCGTCGCTCCGGTCGGCGGAGATCCACAGGTCGGCCAGGGCATTGCCGGTCACTTCGGTATCGGCCGCCAGCGGGGTGCCGCGCATGCTGGCGCCGGATCCCTCGACATGACAGGGCTGCACTTGCGATCCCTCGCCCGCGTTCGGGCACTTCACGGTATAGTCGGCGGTGAAGGTCAGCGGCTCGCTGCGCCCTGCCTTCTCGCCCAGCCGGGTCCCGTCGAGGAACAGGCTCTGCATACGGGTCTGCTTCAGCGGCCAGTCCACCGACGCGCGCCACTCGGTGCCCGGCGCGGCATTGACAGTGAAGTAGTGGATCGGCGCATCCCGGTCGATGCCGGTATCGATGCCCTTGAGGTGCCGGTCGTAGAAGCGGTGCATCTCCTCCAGCAGGGCGAAGTCGTCGCTGTTGCAGTGCTTCCACGGGCCGATCACCAGCCGCGATCCGGGGATGTTGGCATGGGCGATAAAGCCCTGGTCGCGCAGTTCATCGCGCCAGCCGCCCTGAATGTAGAGCGGTACCGCGCCGAGCCGGATCTGGTCCGCATAGCTGGACGCGCTGCCTTCCGCCCAGAAGCGGCTCGCAACCAGGCTGGACCAGCTGTCGCGGTAGGGAAGCTGCTTCCACATGTCGAACAGGGGCGTGGAAAGCTGGTGCTCCTCCGCCGCCTGACGCAGCGCGATCTTCCGTTCGTCGCCATCGACGGGGGAGACCTTCATGTCATCCTCCACCGTGCGGGTCGGACCGGTGCCCCACTGCGCGAAGATGCCGCCGCGCCGGAAGGCGTCGTACTTGTTCCAGGAGAAGCAGCCCGCGAAGACCGCTTTCAGCGCGGGAGGGCGCATGGTCATGACATGCATGGCCGCATCGCCGGTGTTGGAGCAGCCGTAGACCCCGACCTTGCCGTCCGACCAGGGCTGCGCGGCGAGCCACTGCGTCATGTCGAAGGCATCCTGCGCTTCGTTGCGGTCATGGTAGCCGCGCCTCACGCCGGTCGACTGGCCGTTCCCGCGCCGCGCAACCTGCACCACGACATAGCCGTTGCGCGTGAGATCCTGGACCTGGCGGAAGCCGCTCACGCGCTCGCCCGCGCCGTCGGCGGTCTGCTGCGAGATCGACAGGGTGTGGTGCCAGATCACCGGGAAGCGGCCGTCGACCGGCTTTCCGTCCTTGGTCGGCCGGTCCACCCGGATCGCCAGCTTCACCCCGTCGCGCATTTCGACATAGCGCGACGCGGAGACCATGCCGTCGTAAGCCGCAGCCGGTTGGTAGTGGCCGAAGCTGGCCGGCGCGGTTTGCGCCTGTGCCGTACCACAAAGGAGCGTCGCAGCGAGGAGAGAGGCAGAAAGCGACTTCGTCATGTCGGAAAACCTTCAATTTTCTGGCCTTCGGACCTCAGGAGCCGGCGGCGAACTGCGCTCCGCCGTCACGGCGGGCCTTTTCCTTCAGCGCGGCGGCATCTTCGGGGAGCAGCCAGCGCTGCCTGACCATGCCGTCCACTTGCGCATCGTACTGCCGGACGAACGCCTCGGCTGAGCCGTAGCGCGCCTTGAGCGCCGCGCCGCCAAGATCGGTGCGCACGAAGATCGGGCGGCCCTTGGCGGGCGTGCAGGCGGGAAGGTCCGCCCCCTTGTACGGCCCATAGGACGCCAGTGGCACCTTGAACTCGGCCACCGGCAGGCCGCCGACCGGGTTGCCCACCGCATCGCGGCGGATCTTGTCGCCGTCCCAGGCGAGCGGCGGCGCATGGGGCGGAGCCACGCCCTTGTCGGTCCAGAGCCGCAGGTTCTCCACGGCGGCGCGGGCGAGCGCGCCATGCGGCACATCGCTGATCGGCAGAGGGCAGACGTTCAGCGCTTCCTCGCCTTTCGCGCCCGCCACCGGATAGCCCTTGGCGGCAAGCTGGACGAAGTTGGGACGCTTCTCGCGCGGAGGATTGCCGTCGATCATGCTGGCACCGTGAACCACGGCGCCAAGCTGGTAGAGCCGGTGTGCGCCCACTTTTGCATCGCTGTCGGGCGTCTGCGGGCCGGGTCCGGTGCCGACTTCGAACTCCGACATGAATTCGATCACCGGCACGTCGATAGGCTTGAGCGTACGGCGAGGATCGTCGTTGCGAGTCACCGGTTCCTGGCTGTTGAGCGGAATGTACCCTCCACCGTTCCAGCGCGAGGAAATGCCGATGAGGTAGCCGTCGAACACCGGCTTGCCGCCGGGCAGGCGGGCGCGATCATGAAAGCCCTCGTTGATGAAAGTGCGCTGGACGCTACCGGTGAACGACCAGCCGCCGACCAGGATGCGGCGCACTTTCAGCCCGCGCAGGGGATTTTGCGGGGTGTCGCTGCGCAGCAGCGCGCCCATGTCCGCCATGACCTGATAGCGGATGCCGTCCTCCGCGGGCCACTGGATCGCGCCGTAGCGCTGCGGATCGAACCACTGGAGCACCTGGCTTTGCGCGGTCGGCACCGGCCCCTTGGCGGAGATCGCGCGGGACGGAGCATCGTCGCCCAGCCCCGCCGCCACGTAGATGTCGCCATGCGCCATCATATAGCCCGACATTGCCACCCAGTGCGAGGTTCCGCCCTGCGAGGGGTGGATTGGCTCGAAATGGACCACACCGCTGAACTTTGCGGCGTCCCTGGGTCGCCGCACGACGATGCGGGTTCCGTAAGGCACATCCTTGGTCAGCACTGCCAGCTTGCCCGAGGGTTCGCGGCGATAGGCTTCGGCAGTGCCGTGCAGGAAGTATTCCTCCTCCACATAGCCCTGCGCGGCAAGGTCCACCGCCGGGACGGCACCGGGGACCGAAGCCGCGTTGTAGACCTGGCTCTGGGCGGTGACGGGGATCGGCCCGTCGACCTTGTCGATCCCCGCCAGCGCGGGAGCGGCGGCGACCAGCGCACCGATCGCCGCGCCGATCGTCGCAAGGGTGCAAGCCGTGCGGCGCATCAGAACGTCTTGCTCAGCGAGACGGAGATCATGCGGCCGATGGCGTTGGTGGTTTGCGGATCGAAACCGCCACCGCCGCCATTGGATGTCGGCGCCAGGTCGACGAACGGCGGATCGCGGTCGAACAGGTTCTGCACGTCAAGCCCGATCTTGACGCCCTCGGTTCCGGGAATGCCGGTTCCTTCGAGATCGTAGGCCAGCCGCAGGTCCACCGTGGTGTAGGACTTGATGCGCTCCACCGGCGCGACGTAGGTATTGTTGTAGCCGTTCTGCCAGGCGACGACGACGCTGCCGTCGAACCCGCCCTTGGACCAGCCCGCCACGCCGCGTGCACGCCACTTCAGCGGATAGTCGATGTTGTTCGCCTGGTCGATCACCGGACTGTCCGGCGTGATCCCCACCTTGTAGGTGAAGAAGTGCGTGCCGCGCAGCGAGAAGCGGAAATCGCCGGCATTGTCCGTGCGGATCGGCACCGCCAGCCCAAAGTCCAGGCCGCGCGTGATCGTGGTGCCCAGGTTGCTGGGGCGCCCGTCGACGAAGACGCCGGCCGCCAGCGCGTTCGCTGCCGTGCCGCCGTTGACGGTGAGGCCGGAATTGACCAGTTCGGCAATACGCGCCTGTGCCGCCGCGCCGCGCGTGATGATCGAGCTATAGAGGTTCTCCTGACGCAGCACGTTCAGGTTCGACAGGTAGCCGTTGATCTGGCCTTCGTAGACGATGTCGAAGTAGTTCACGCTGAACTGCGCGCCGGGCAGGAAGGCGGGCGAATACTCGCCGCCGAACGACCAGGTCCGCGCTGTCTCGGGCTGGAGATCGAGGTTGCCGCCCGAAAGCGCCACGCCCTGCACGGTCGCACCCACGGTGGGATCGAAGTAGTTCTGAATATAGAGCTGCGATCCGCCCGCGCTGACGAGCTGGGTCAACAGCGGCGCGCGGAAGGATTCCCCGTAGCTGCCATGCAGCTTGAGGTCGGCCACCGGCTCCCAGTTGATGCCGATCTTGGGATTCTTGGTGGTGCCGACGTCGCTGTACTTGTCGATGCGGCCGGCCACGTCGAGTTGCAGGCTGTGGAAGCCGGGGATCGCGTTGCCGGGGCCGAAGATCGGCACCAGCACTTCCGCATAGGCCGACTTCACATTGCGCGAGAGGCGGATATCCGTGCCGGTCTGCGATTCCAGGCGGCCGCGCAGCTGGCCGGTCCGCAGGTTCAGCTTGTAGTACTCCGCGCCCACCGCCAGCTTCACTTCGCCGCCCGGCAGGGTGAACAGTGTACCGTCCAGCTTCGCCTCTGCCGCCTTCATGCGGCTGATGCCCTGCGTGGTGCTGACGTTGTTCATGATCGCCGCGACCACACCGGGATCGTTGACCGAAGTGCCGAAGGGATTGAACGCGGTCGCCGGATTGCTGCTGGCCAGAGCGGCGGCCAGCGCGGCAGAATCGGTCTGGCCGCCCTGGGTGAACACGCGGTCCTTGTTCCAGCCGTAGCTGCCGTACAGATCGAGCTGCCAGTCGCCGAACAGATCGGCGATGATGCCTGCGGTGCCCTGGATCGTCTTGGAGGTGATGTCCGAGGTCGAGTAGGGGCCGTAGTCGTTGACGAACGAATACTGCACGGTCTCACTGGCCGGATTGGTTCCGGCGGGGGACACGAAGAAGGCATTGCTGCGCGGAACGGACAGGTTCTGCGCGGCCACCTGGCCGCGGCGCAAAGCGTCGCGGCGAGAAGCATAGACGTCAGCGTAGAAGCGGATGCCGTCCGTGATGTCCTGGTCGAAGTTGATCGTGCCGGCGTTAATCTCCTGCTGCGGAACCAGGTCGATCGCCTTGAGATTGTCGCACCGGTTGACGGTGCCGGCAGCGAGGTTACCCGGCGTCGCGCCGCCTGCCGGGATCGCGTAGCTGCGCCCGCCGGTCACGATATTACCCGGCGCGCACTGGCTTACGCGGTAGTCCGCACCGCCGCGCGTCGTGAGGTCGGCGCTGTAGAAATCCCGATCGCGGCCGCTCAGATTGCTGCGATAGGTATGCTGGAACGAGGCCGTAACCTGGCCCGTCGACCACTTGTGACCGGCGACGATACCCACCTGGCTTTCGAAGTAGTGATCGGCCACGCCGTGCTGCACCTCGATCTGGGCGCCTTCGTAATTCCGGCGCAGGATCAGGTTGGCGACACCGGCCACCGCGTCCGAGCCGTAGACCGCCGAAGCGCCGTCCGCGATCACCTCGACACGTTCCAGCGCCAGCGTGGGAATGGTGGAGGGATCGATCGTGGCGCCGGTCGTGCCCTGCGGCACGGCGCGGCGACCGTTGATCAGCGTCAGCGTGGCGTAGGGTCCGACGCCGCGCAAATTGATCGAGTTGCCGTAGACGACGTTGCCCGCGCCGCCCGCGCCGCTGCGGCTCGTGTCCGAAACCCCGTAGTTGGTGATCTGGGGCGTTTCCTGGAGCACTCGGATCGTGGTGGTGGCGGCGGACTGGTCGATTTCCGCCCGGCCCACGGCGACCAGCGGAGAGCCGACCGGCGCCGCACCGCGGATGCTGGTGCCGGTGACGATGATTTCCTGGATCGAGGGCGAGCCGCTGTCTTCACCGCTGCCTTGCGGGGCCTGGCCTGCATCGGCGGCGGTTTCCTGCGATAAGGCGCCGGGTCCTGCCTGATCCTGGGCCTGGGCGGCAGATGCCGCCAGGGCGAAAGCGATCATGGCTCCATAGGAAACCAGGCGGGAAACGGGGCGACGCAAGGTAAGGCGCGACATCTATTGACCTCCCAACCCGGCCGTGCCGGGCATTTATCGTTTCGGCGATGGCACCGGCGCGAAAGGAGCAACAGCAGGGAGTGCCCCAAGGGACACGACACGACCTCTCCACTCGTCGCAGCGGCGTTGTCGCCGTCCGCAGGCGCTCATGGCGCCATCGACAATCCGATGATGCGACTCAATCGTGGAGATTGTCAACTATCTTTTAAATGCACTGTATTGTTTTTTCTTATAGCGATATTCGGGGCTCGTCGTAGGCCAAGTACATGCGGTCCAGCAATTCCCGCAAAAGCGCCAGCTCCGCCTTGGTGAGCTGGTGCAGGACGGCATCTTCGGTCTCGGTCAGGATCGCGAACAGTTCATCGAGATAGGCCTTGCCTGAATCGGTGACGAACAGGGCATGGCGCCGCCGATCGGTGGGCGACCGCTCGCGCACGGCAAGTTCGCGCTTCTCCAGTTCATCGACGATCTGGACCGTGATCGACTTGTCCAGACCCACTGCCTTGGACAGTTCGTTTTGGGAAATTCCCGGATTGGCCGCGACGATCGAGAGCGAGGAGAACAGCCCCGAGCGCAGGTTGCGATCGGCTGTGGCCGCCGCGAAATCGCGCGAAAGCTGGTTCTGGATGCGACGCAGGCGAAATCCGATGAATTCGTCCAGCCGGCCCAGCTTGATGCCCTGCTCTTCCGCTTCCGCCTGTTCCCGCTTGCTGCTCCCGCGCGCCACGTTTTCGTCCCTGTCTCAATTTCATTTGGTGTAGTTGACAGATAGTTGAATATATCTACCATGTTGCCTGTCACGGTATTAGACGGTTGAACCGCAAGGCTGTCAATAAGGCCGCCTGGGAGAGGAAGATGCAGAACGACCTGGACGCGGGCAGCGAGGCGCCCTCGGCAAGCGAGTTGCCACAGGCGACCGAGGCACCCGGAGGCGCTACCCGCCTCGCCTATCTGATCGGCGGAGCCGGCCTTTTCGTGGCCATGGCCACCGACGCCGTCGCCGTGCTGGGCCGCCATACCGGATTCACTCTGCTGGGCTCGATCGAAGTCGTGCAGTGCTGCATTGTCCTGATCGCCTCCTCGGCCATGATATTCGCTACGCTCAAGGGATCGCACGCCGCTGTCCATATCCTGACCGAGCGGCTGAGCGCACCTGCCGTCCAGCGCCTTGCCAGGATATCGGCGGTGCTGGCCGCGGTGCTGTTCCTGGTGCTCGCCGGGGCCGGTCTCTGGTTGGTCCACGACCTGTGGGGCGGCCACGAGCGGACCGAGCTTCTCCACATCCCCATCACGCCCTTGCGCCTGCTTCAGGTCGGCGCACTGCTGTTCATCGCCGCGCTGTTCCTGCGCAGCCTTTTCCGCCGGAGCGCTCCATGAGTCCCGAGATTATCGGCCTTATCGGCATATTCGCGCTGCTTGGCCTGCTGGCCGTGGGCGTTCCCATCGGCGTCGGACTTGCCGGCGTCGGCCTTGTCGGCCTTGCCGTGCTGATCTCGCCCGAGGCGGCCGTCATCAAAGGCGGCGTCGTCGCCTTCGAAACCGTCATGAAGTACGAACTGGGCGTCCTGCCGCTGTTCCTGCTCATGGCGCACTTGTGCTTCGCCGCCGGAGCCAGCCGCGACTTCTTCGACGTGGCCGCGCGCTTCGTCGGCCATCGCAAGGGCGGCCTCGCGCTGGCCTCGATCGCGGGCTGCGGCGGCTTCGGCGCCATCAGCGGATCGAGCCTCGCCACGGTCGCCACCGTGGGCGCCGCCGCCCTGCCCGAGATGCGCCGCGCCGGCTACCAGCCCGGCTTCGCCGCCGGGGCACTGGCGGCGGGCGGGACGCTGGGCTCGCTGATCCCGCCTTCGGGCGCGCTGATCGTCTTCGGTATCATCGCCGAACAGTCGATCGGCAAGCTCTTCGCCGCCTCGATCATCCCGGGCGCCACTCAGGCGCTGTTCTACATGATCGCCATCAGCATCCTGTGCCACTTGCGCCCGGAACTCGGCCCCAAGTCGGAACGCGTGGGCTGGCGGATGCGCATCCTGGGCCTCGGCCGCATCCTCGACGTGATCGCCCTGGTGGTCTTCGTCATCGGCGGCCTGATGATCGGGTGGTTCACCCCGACCGAGGCGGCCTCCGTCGGCGTCGTCGCGGCGCTCGGACTCTGCGCACTGCGGGGCGCCTTCAGCCGCGCGGCCATCGGCGAGGCGGTAGCCTCCACCCTGCGCACGGCAGGCATGATCTACGTCGTCATCATCGGCGCCATCCTTTTCGCGACGTTCATCAGCGTGACCGGAATCGCCGACGTCATGTCCGACTGGGTGCGCTGCATGCACGCAAGCCCGGTGATAGCCATCATCGCCATGGCGGCGCTGCTCCTGCTGCTGGGTTCCTTCCTCGACGGGCTGGCGCTGATGCTGCTGACCACGCCGATCTTCCTGCCGATCGCGCAGGAGCTGGGTTACAGCGCGATCTGGTTCGGCATCTTCCTGACGCGCACCATGGAGATCGGGTTCATCCATCCGCCGCTGGGCCTCAACGTCTACGTCATCCAGGGCATCGCCAAGGACATCCCGCTCGGCGCGATTTTCCGGGGTATCGTGCCCTTCCTCGTCGCCGACTTCTTCCACCTCGCCCTGATCATCGCCGTTCCCGCGCTGACCCTGTGGCTGCCCAGCGTGACGGGAGGCTGATCCGATGCGCCTGAAGCTCCTGCTTGCTCCCGCCGCGCTCGCTCTGGCGCTACCGCTCGCCTCCTGCGGCGAGGCCCCGACGACGCAAGCCGAACATACGCTGACATATGCCAGCCCCTATCCGCCCAGCCACCCGTTCAGCCGCGCCGACCAGGAGTGGATGGACAAGGTTGCCCGCGACAGCGGCGGGCGCATCTCCTTCCGTCCCTACTGGTCTGGCGCGCTCCTCTCCAACGACATGAGCATGGAGGAGATTCGCCATGGTGTGGCCGACGTCGGGCTGATAACGCCGATCTACGCCAAGGGCGGCGCGCATTTGCTGCGGGTGCAGTCCGGCTTCTACGGCGGCGTGCGCGATATCGGCGAGCAGATCGCCGTCTACGATTGCCTGGCCGGCCGCTTCCCCGGCTTCGGCAAGGAACTGGAAGGGCTGCGCGTGCTGGCCGTCCAGGGTGGGAATTTCCCGGGCGTGCTCACCCGCACCCGCCCGATCCGGCACCTGAAGGACTTCCGCGGCCTGCGCCTGCGTGCCCAGAGCGATGCCGTGGACGTGCTCAAGGAACTGGGTGCGGACCCCGTCAACATGCCGATGAGCGAAGTCTATTCCGCCCTGGCCAAGGGCGTGATCGACGGGGTGGTCGCTCCGGCCGACACCATCAAGAGCCTGCACTTCTCCGAAGTCGCCAAGCACTTCACCACGATCCGTTTCAGCCGCGGCGCCTACCCGGCGCGGGCGATTTCGGACCGCGCCTTCGCCCGGCTGCCACAGGACCTCCAGTCCCTGCTGGTCCATTCCCGCAAGGACTGGGAAGCGGCGCTTAACCGCGAGCTGCTAAAGGCCGAGGCGGACGGCATCGCCTTCGGCAAGAGCGACGGCGTGGACTTTTCGCCGCTCCCGGCTGCCGAGCAGGCCCGCTTCGACCGCCTCTACAACGCCGACGCCCTGGGACAGGCACAGCGCCTGTCCGAACTGGCCATCGACGGACTGCCCGTGTTCCGGGCCGCACAGCACCTCATCACCACCGGTAGCGCCAAGGCCTGCGCGCCGACGGAGAACCGCCCATGACCATAGATCCCGCCACTTCCGCTCCCGACCTTTCGGCTTTGGGCCGTCCTCTCGAAGGCCTGCGCGTCGTCGACCTCACCCGCGCGCTCGCGGGGCCTTACGCCACGCTCCTGCTGGCCGGTCTCGGGGCCGAAGTCATCAAGATCGAAGACCCGCGCGGCGGCGACCTCGCCCGCGAGAACAGCCCCTATGTCGGGCGCGACGGCATCGGCGTGGAGCGTCGGCACGAGGACGACGTATCGGTTTCCCACCTCACCCGCGCCCGCGGCAAGTACGGGGTCGCGCTGGACTTCAAGAAGCCGGGATCGCAGGAGGTCTTCCGCGACCTGGTGCGGGGCGCGGACATCGTCGTCGAGAACTTCACCGCCGGCACCGCCGATCGTCTCGGCATCGGCTACGAAGTGGCGCGGGCGGAGAATCCGGGCGTGATCTACTGCTCGCTCAGCGGCTTCGGGGCGACGGCGGCGGACGGCAAAGCCATGGACATCATCATCCAGGCGCTGTCCGGCGCGATGTTCGCAAGCGGCGGACACGATGAGCCGCCCGTGCGCATCGGCATTCCCATCGCGGACATGCTCGCACCGGTCTTTGCAGTGATCGGCATTCTCTCCGCGCTGGAGCAACGGCACCGCACCGGCCTTGGCCAGCATATCGACGTATCGATGCTCGGCGCGCTCACCAGCTTCGTGGCGATCGAGAACTGGTCGGCCATGGCGGCGGCAGGGATGCAGGCGCGAACCGGGCTTACCGTACAGCGGCTTTCGCCTTTCGGCGTCTTCGAATGTGCCGACGGTTATGTCGCGGTGGTCGCCGTACATGAGAAACTGGCGCAGGGCCTGTTCCGGGCCATGGGGCGCCCCGAACTTTCGCAGGACAACCGTTATGCCAACCGCGACGCCCGTGTCGCCAATGCGGCGGTGCTCGAAGCCATGATCAACGACTGGTCGCGCACTTTGCCCACGGCCGATGTCGTCGCCCTGCTCGAAGCCGAAGGCGTGCCCGTCGCGCCCGTGCGCCATCCGGAAGACGCCCTGGTGGATCCGCGCGTGGTCGCCCGCGCGGAGACGATGGAAGTCCATCATCCGAACTACGATACGCACATCGACTTGCGCACCGCCGGCATTCCCATCGTTTTCTCCGGCGCGCGCACCGGATTCGACGACGTCCTGCCGGTGCGTGTGGGCGAGCATGCGGAGACGATCCTCGCGGACCGCCTGGGCTATTCGCAAGAGAAGATCGCCCAGCTCCGCGCCAATGGAGTAATCTGACGTGGCGGCCGGCAGCGCCACCTCGGCGATCCGGGCCGCGATCGGCGCCGCCTATGGCGACGCCGATGCCGTGGCAGCCCGCCTGCGCCGCGAAGGCCGCCGCGTCCTGCGCACGATCGGCAGCGATGCGCCGCTGCCGCTGCTGCGCGCCGCGGGCTTCGCGCCAGTGCGGCTTGCTCCGCGCCCGATGGTCGAGACGCCGCGCGCCGATGCGCTGCTCGGCCCTGCCGGTGGCCGTCGCCGCGCCCATCTGCTCGCCGAACGGTTGCTCGATCCGGTGCTGAGCGATCCGGTCCTGTTTACCCGCGCCGACGCCGAGCAGGCGCAGATCTTTTCCGCCCTGCGCGAGAACGCCCGCCTGGGCGCGGCGACCCGCATGGCCGCGACTTTGCTCGACCTGCTCCACATCGACCGCCCTTCCAGCCGAGCATACAATGCTGCGCGGCTCGCCCAGCTTGGCGACTGGCTGCAGGCCCAGGGCGGCAGGTCGTTCACCGAGGTGGACCTCGCGCGGGAGGCCGATGCCGCCGATGCGGTCAACGCCTTGCTGCGCGAGCTAGACAGGCTGCGCCCGCGCCTTTCCGGCACGGATATGCTGCGCAGCATCGGCTGTGCGGCGATCCTGCCGCCGGAGGAACTGATCCCCCTGCTGCGCGGCTTGCGCGATGAGGCAGCCGCCCTTCCCGAGACTTCCGGCACGGCGACGCTCTGCGCCGGTTCGCCGCACGAGACCGACCTGCACTATGCCGCGATCGAGCGCGAAGGCCTGCGCATCGTCGGCGAAGTGCACGACTGGGGTATCGCGCGCGCCTTGCTCCCCACTCCGCGCTCCTTGGCGGAATGGACCGATCCCGCTTACACGATCCCCGCCGCCGCTGCCCGCAGCGAAGCCCTGGCGCAGGGAGCGCGGGCCGCCGCCCGGGAACGCAAGGTCGAACGCATCCTGCACCTGACCCTCGACGGAGACGAGGCCGCGCCCTGGACCGTGGCCGCGCTCCACCGCGCTGTGAACCGGGACGGGCATGGGGCCGCGCCCGCCGAAATCGTGGCCCTCAAGAGCCCGCTCGACGATACCGCCCCGCTGGTGAAAGCCCTGCGCAAGGACGGTACAACGCCGGAAATCGCCGCTCCGAAGCTCGCAAAAGCCGCTTCGGCCCCCGCCCCGCGCGCGCGCAGCCGCAAGGTGCTCAAGGCCTCCGCCTCTTCCGGCGATTACCAGCGGGACTGGTTCGCCTCGATACGCGAGCAAGTGGCTTCGGGGACGCCGTTCGCCATGGTCAACGCCAATGCCCCACAGGAAATTCTGCGGGCGCTCGGCGTGCCCTTCGTGGTCAACCAGTGGTGGGCCTCGATTGTCGCTGCCAAGCAGCAGAGCGGCCGCTATCGCGCGCTCCTGCGCTCCCGGCACTACCCCACCGACGCCGAAGCCTACAGCGCGCAAGGGGTCGCCGCGGCCCTGGACCGGGACGCCGAGCAGGCCCCCTGGGGCGGCCTGCCGCGCCCCGACTTCGTCCATGCCATCGCCTCCAGCGACGCCACGCCCGCGATCTTCGAGGCCTGGGCGCACGAAAGCGGAGCCTCGCCCTACGTCTACGAACGCACCGTCGATCCCCGCTGGGACATCGAGACGCGCTGGTGGGAGGCTCTGCCGGACCGCTGGCACGAAGTGCTGGAGCCGGAACGTCTGGACCTGCTCGTCGCCGAATTGCGCGAAGTGATCGCCGCCGTCGAGAGCGCCACCGGCCGGCGCTTCGACGAGGAGCAGTTCGTGGAGGTCATGAACCTCGTCAACGAACAGGAAGAATACTACCGCATGACCCGCGACCTTATCGCGCGGACCGTGCCCGCCCCGATCGGAATGGTCGATTCCATGCCCGCGACGATGGTTCCCCAGTGGCATCGCGGCACCGAATGGGGCCGCGATGCCGCCCGCGCGCTCTATGAGGAAGTGTCGGAAAGGGCCGCCGCAGGTCTCGGCGCCGTCGCGGACGAGAAAGTGCGGCTCATGTGGGTGGGCCGCGGTCTCTGGAGCAACACCGCGTTCTACCAGAAGTGGGAAGACAGCCACGGCGCCGTCTTCGTCTGGTCGATGTACCTTGCGCTAGCTGCCGACGGGTACATCCGCCGCTTCGACGCGGAAGGTGCGGGCGATGCCCCCCGCTCCCCCTTGCGCGCGCTCGCCGCCCGCTTCCTGACGATGGGCGACGAATTGCGCATGCCGAGTTGGGCCGCGCCCTGGCATGTCCACGAGGCGCAGACCCACGGCATCGACGGCGCCGTCGCGCTCGACGATGCCGATCCCTTCGTCCTGCGGGCGCTGGTCGCCGCCGGGATCCCGGTGCTGGAACTGGGCGTAGACAACTATGCGCTGGACCGCGCCGACTCCGACGCGCTCGAAGCCCGCATCGCCGCCTTCATCGAAGGGCCTGCCGCGCAAATGGCGCATAACCGCAGAAAGGCTGCCGCATGACCGCACTGACCGGGCTGACCGTCCTCGATTTCTCCCGCTTCCTGCCCGGAGCCTACTTCGGTTGGCTGGCGGGCGACATGGGCGGGGAAGTGATCCGCATCGAACACCCGCGCGAACTCGCCAAGGCGCAGGCGATGTTCGGCTCCGGTGCCGACGAGCAGGCCGAGCGCCTGCGCCGCGCCCGCCCCACCTACACGCGCAACAAGCGCTCGCTGCTGCTGAATCCCGGCCACCCCGAAGCCGCACCGGTGCTGCGGGCGCTGGTGGAGCGGGCCGATGTGCTGGTAGAGGACTACCGGCCCGGCGTGATGGCGGCGATGGGGCTGGGCTATGAAGATCTTGCCGCGATCAACCCGCGCCTGATCTACGCCTCGGTATCCTTCGCCGGCCAGACCGGCCCCCTGGCCGGACGCGCCGGGCACGATCCGGCCGCACTCGCTTTGGCGGGCGCGCTCTCGCGGCTGAACGGAACCCCGGAGCCGACCCTGCCCGGTGCCCAGGTGGCGGACGTACTGGCGGGCGCCCATGCCTCCATCGCGATTCTCACCGCGCTCCAGGCCCGCAACGCGAGCGGCGCCGGTCAGCATGTCGATGTCGCCATGACCGACGCCGCCATGCCGCTGCTGATGGTGGCGCTGGGCCGTGCGCAGGATCCGGCCGAAATCGGCTTCCCCACCGGCGACTGGCATCCCAAGGGCGGCGTCTGGCGCTGTGCGGACGGCGAATGGCTCTGCACCACGGACATGGAGCCGCGCTACTGGGCCCGCTTCTGCGAAGCGGTGGAGCGGCCAGACTATGCGCCGCGTCAGTTCGACCTGGCCGCCCACCCGGCCATGCATGAAGACCTCGCCGAACTTTTCGCAAGCCGGGACCGGGAGCACTGGCTGGCACTGCTGGAAGCGGCCGATACCCAGGTCATGCCGGTGCTGACGCCCGGCGAAGCGCTGCGCCACCCGCATGCCGACGCCCGGGGCATGCATGTGACGCTGCGCGTCGAAGAAGAGGGGGCGCTCGGAGAGCAGGAAACGGTCGAGCAGGTCGGAACGCCCTTCCGCCTTTCCGCCTGCCCGCCGGTCCAGCACCGCCCCGCCCCGCTGCCGGGCGCGGACAATGCCGCCATCCTCGCCGAACTGGGCTTCGACGCCGAAGCGCTCGAAGCGGCAGGTGTCTTTTCCAGCCGTCAGGGAGCCTCGCGATGAATGCCTTGGACGGAATCCGCGTCGTGGACCTGACGCATGCCATTTCCGGCCCCACCTGCACGAATGCCCTGGTGCAGATGGGCGCGGAGGTCGTGAAAGTGGAACCGCCGCATGTGGGCGACGGCTTCCGCCACTATACCGAACACGCGGGCGAGCCTCTGCTCAGCGTTCCCTTCGCCTCGATCAACGCCGGCAAGCGCTCCATCGCGCTCGATCTCAAGATCGACGCCGCCCGGGACGTGCTGTGGAAGCTGGTCGAACGCGCCGACATGCTGGTGGAGAACTACCGCCCTGGCGTTCTGGAGCGCCTGGGATTCTCGCTCGAGGATCTGCGCCGCCGCAATCCGCGCCTGATCGTGGTTTCAATCACCGGCTTCGGGCAGGACGGCCCGCTCGCGCAGTGGGGCGCCTACGATCACATCGCCCAGGCCATCTCCGGCATCGCCGCGCTCGGCGCCATCGACGGCGAGCCGCGCAAGATCGGCCTGCCGATCATCGACAGTTTCGCCGGCTATATCGCCGTTATCGGCGCACTTGCCGCCCTGCGCCGCCGCGACGCGACCGGTGCAGGCGAGCATGTCGACGTCGCCATGCTGGACGCCGCGCTGAAGCTGGCCAACCAGGCCGTCTCCGTCCACAGCTATACGGGACGGACGCCGGGCGGCAGCGGCAACCGCGGCTTCCGCATGGTTCCCACGTCGGAGTTCTACCCGACCGGCGAAGGCTGGATCGCGCTCGGCGCCAATAACCAGACGCAAGTGGAAGCACTGCTGCGCGTGCTCGGCGCGGAAGCGATGCTCACCGACCTCCGCATGGCCGACCACGCGGCGCGCGTGGCGAACCACGATTTCGTGCGCACCTGGCTGACGGACCGGTTGGCCGGATGGCGGGCCGAGGATCTCGAAAAGGCCCTGACGGACGCCAAAGTGCCCGCCGCAATGATCCGCGACGTAGGCGGCATCGTTACCCATCCGCACATGGTGCAGCGCGGCTCGCTGGACATGGTTGATCTTCCCGGGCACGACCGTCCCCTGGCGACGATGGGGCCAGGCTTCATCACCGGGCGCGAGTCCGACAGCGCTTTGGACCCTGCCCCGCTCCGCCGGGTGCCCGTGCTGGGCGCGGACGGCGAGGCAATCCTGACGGAACTGGGCTATGATCCGGCCACCGTTGCGGCGCTGCGCAGCGAAGGCGCAGCGGCATGAGCGATCCGATCGACATCCTTTTCCTCGGCGACATCATCCTCGACGTGCCCGAGCCCGACCACTGGCTCTCGGGCATCGCCGAAGTCACGCGCGCCGCCGATCTCGCAATCGGGCACCTGGAAGTGCCGCATACCCTGCGCGGCGAGGAACTGGAGGGCGACGTTCCCGCGCCCGGCGCCGAGCCCGCACACCTGGCCGCGATCGCCCGCGCCGGGATCACCATGCTCTCGATGGCCGGAAACCATATCGCCGATTGCGGCGCCATCGGCATTGCCGACACCAACGAGGAACTGGACCGCCTCGGCATCGCCCACACCGGTGCCGACGCCAACCTTTCATTGGCGCGCAGGCCCGCAGTGGTCGAGCGCGGCGGCAAGCGCATCGCCCTGCTCAGCTACAACTGCGTCGGCCCCGAGATCAGCTGGGCTACCGAGACGCGGGCGGGCAGCGCCTATGTCAACGTCCTCGCCGCCGATGGCGGCCCTTCGCGTCCCCAGGCCGAGCTGGCCGCCGCCGACCCCGCATCGGTGGAACAGATGAAGCGCGACATTGCCGCGGCGCTCGAGCAGGCGGACTTCCTGGTGGTGGCCCTCCACAAGGGCATCACCCATCGCCCCGCGGCACTGGCACCTTACGAACGACCGCTCGCGCAGGCGGCGGTGGACGCCGGTGCCGACGTGGTCATCGGTCACCATGCCCATATCGCCCGCGGCATCGAGTTTCATCGCGGCCATCCGATCTTCCACGGACTGGGCAATGGCTGCGTCGTCACGCATGCGCTGACGCCCGCCCAGGACCATCCCGCCCGCGCCGAATGGGCGCTGCGGCGCAAGGCGATGTTCGGCTTCGAACCCGACCCCGCCTATCCGCTCGCCCCCTTTCATCCGGAGGCCGTCAACGGGCTGGTCGGTCGATGCCGGATCCATCCCGATGGCCGCGCGGAGACCGGCTTCCTGCCGATCTGGTTCGCACCGCCCGGGCGACCGATAGTGCCCGACGCGGCCAGGCGCACCGAAATCGCCGGCTATATCGACGCGATCGGCCGGAACGCGGGCCTGGCGCCCCTGAACGGGCAGTTTGACGGCCCCTGGATGTCACTGAAAACGGGGTGACGGCATGGCCAATCGTTTCAGATCGGTCCGTTCCCTGCCATGCCGGTCGCAACTGCGATTGAAACTGGGCGGTATGGATGCCGAACGTCCCAACGATGGCTCCAGCAGTGCTGACTTAGCTCCGCCGGCCGCGCAGATGACGGGCCGTTGCAGTGGAAACCCGTGCGAGGTGGCGCCCATAACGTAGCGCGGTCGTGGGGGATGACCAACGCAGCGCCTGGGCAATCGGCCCAGCGTCCTTTCCCGCGGCGAACAAGTCTTGGGTAAGGCCAACGCGCAGTGAATGGGCACTGAGCGTTGCAATCTCCGCATCCAGCGCTTGCCCAGAGAGGCAAACAAGGCCGAGGTCGGCGGCCCGCTGCGCGGTACGCTTGACGATCAGCCGGACGGCCGCTGGCGTCAATGGGTGTTCCCCGATGGCATATTCGACGCGGGCAGGACGCCCGCTTGTCATGCCCAGGCGTTCCTCCCCACCCCGATAATTCCACGCAATTTCACGGATTCGCGTGGCCGTGCTACCTTTACGCGCCTTGAAACGGCGAACAGCCACCCTTCGAAACAGTGGTCCTTTGGAAATGCCGGCTTCCTCGATCCAGGCTGCGAGTCGCCGCACCGTCTCGGGCGAAACCCAGGCATAGGCGCCCTCCCCCAATCGATCGGTTTTGGAGCGGGGAACCCTCAGGTGGGCAGAGCCGTCTTCCTGCACGGCGATATCATCGTAGCGGACACCAACAAGTTCCGAGACACGCAAGCCGGTGTCGTAGCCCAAGGATAGCAGCGCGGCATCTCGGAGTCCGGGCGGCGTGGATTCGCAGGCCTCAATCAGCGCGTCGAGGGTGAAGGTCATGGAAGCATTCCTTGCGCGCGCGCCATCGCCGAGGCGAATGGGGCCTGCCTGATGCTGGGCAGTACCGCTTCTGCGAAGCATCCCCCGCATAGCCTCGCGCACGACGCCGCTTCTGGTGGGGCTGATACCACCGAGGAAGCCGTGAATAAGCGCAAGGGAAGCCAGGCGGCGGGATACGGTTGACGGCTTGAACCCGCGCGCTTCACAATCTTCGATGTAATGTACGATCCGTGCCTCGCTGGCGGGCAGACCAGTCAAGCGTTTGCTGCGGCAATAGGCTCCATAATCATCCAGATCATTGGCCAGTGCCTTCACGCTGGCCGCGGCTCGCCCTTCCATCGCTCTGCGGAACGCCAGCTTGTCGATGCAACTATCTGAATTCAGCAGCGTGCCGAGCCGCGCTGTGAGTTGGTCGATCCGGTCGACGGCTTCGCCCGAGCGCCGTTGCGGCAGTGTCCCCTCGCCGGGGCAACGGACGGTGATGACCGTTTCATCCCCCGTGTCGCTCGAAACGAGCGAAAATGGCGAGTTTCCCATTAGGCTGCGTCCTTTGTAGAGGCGAGCAGCGAGGCATGATAAATCTCGCCCATAAGGCAGGTTTTCTAGCCTCGATTAAGCTCTCCCGCAATCGACTAACGATAAGGTTCCATTATCGATAGTGCGATGCAGTTTGGTCTCCAGGCGTCCAGTTATCGGGACTTTAGCTTGACAATGGCCCCATAACGATATGAAAATCGTCGCTATGACAAGCTTTAGCGAAAACGTACTGATAGCCTTCGGTGCGGCTCAAGCTGCGGTCGCGCGTGCCCGCGAACGAGTGCTTCTATGCCCAAAGCCGGCGATCCTGAAAGCCCAATATCGATTTTTGCAGCAGGAAGCGTTAGGCTATGTCGAAGGAGAGCTTGTCTCGCCCGGCGACCTTGCGATGGACTACGGCTACTCGCCTCACTCCTACCGACAATGGCCTTACGCGTTCGTGCAAGCCTTCGATACCCCACCCTCGTCTCGGCAATTTCCTACATCGGCAAGTGTTCTTCAGTGGCTTCAGAACCTCGGGAATACTGACCGCGCCAGCGAAATCATACGCCGTTCGATAAACTTCAATGAGAGCAAAATTCAAGTGTGGGCTAAAGTTGCCGCCCAGGCTCACGCAATGCCGGCAGCAATTGCCGGTGCCGACTTGGCCGCAACCTGGCTGACCGTGGGGCCTTTGCTTCACGGCAATCTGCCGATCGGGATCATGTTTGGCGATTATTACAGCATGGGCGAGGCTGGTTTTTCCGCTGGCGGAACCGTTGCAATCGGGCTGATGGAGCGAAAACAGAGTTGGGCGAAAATCGCTGCCGGCAGCATTGATGACGACTATGATGACCTCTCAAGCCGGGCGAAACTGGAAAGGTGCAGAGTTACCTGGCTTGAGGCAATGGCTGGCGGCGCATTGGCGCTGGTACGCCTCGACACCCGGCTTCGGCTCTGGGAGCGTCGGCTGATTGACACGATGCAAACAAAAAGGAGCACATCCCACCTCGGCAAGCTTGTCGAGTACGCTGCGCTTCGCCCCTCTTGTGGTGGTACTTTAGCCGCCCGCGATCTTTCCCTGTCCCGCCAGGGCGCTGCAGATCTGCTCGACGAAGCCGTCGCTTCCGGCCTCCTTCGGGAAGTCACCAAGGGCGGATCATTTCGGCGCTACCAAGCCGCAATCTAGAGCCCGCAAGATCCATGGACTTGATGTCTTAAGACTCTCATCTCTGGAAGATCGGGTAGCCGGTAACCAAAGTGTTTCGGCTTTGCGCTTTCTTTCGCGGGTTGCCCGTACCGGCTAGCGGCGACGAAAGTCCCGCGAGCTGTCTCTAAGCTTGCCGCTGAGGCTATTCCGGCGTGCAAGGAGGCTTTCATTATAGCAATGCTCGCGCGCTGACCAACAAGGTTCTATCGCCAATCCGGCGCAGAAAACATCCGATGTGCATCGACTGGCATCTGGCTTTTGGCTCAGTATCTCGGCCGCGGCCCGAACCGGCGTCGGCGTAATTTCAAAAGCTCTGGAATGGAGCGGACCGAGCGTCGGCCATCTCCACCGCAATGCCAACCGGATACGGCTTGCCCCTCTCTCGCTTACCGCCAGCAACGGATGGGGCGAAAGGCACCGCATTTGCGACTTGTGCTGATATGATGAACGAATACGAGAAGCGATTGAGGGGATCGACGAACCCCTCAATTGCTTTTCGGCGAGACGGGAGTGATTTGGCCGGCGTCGATTTTCGGGCCTGAGCTGCCTTTGCCCTATTGCATAGCAGGTAGCAGTCTGCCTCTCTCCGAAAGACGCAGGCAGGTAATCGGGCAATTGGTTTCCGCACTTCTCCGAAAAGGCGATTGGCGAGAGATGAACGGTCAAGGCGGTGATGGTCGCGGGGCGTTATGCTTTTGGGACCAACAATGGTTCGATTTTGCCGCCGGATCACTGAAAATGGCGGAAAACCTGGGTTTCTCAGCGGTCAGACATCGAAGCGCGTAGAACGCGAAAATGGGCGTAAGCGAGGGGTAGGGTGCGGAGGCGCTCTCAACGCGCTGTGCGGGCTTCTGAGGGCAAATTTTGGCATCTCGGTTCGTGCCCCGAGCGTGCGCGGGCGTTCCGTTGAATCAAATACTCTCACGGGGCGTAAAAAATGATTCAAAACGGCGAGACCGTTGGATGCGGCGAGGCTGGTTTCATTTTCGACGCATGACAGTGGTGCTGCGTCGTAAATGGGTAGCGTGCGAGGCGCGGACGTCGAATTTCGCGCACCCTTTCCCAGGCTTTCCCCAACTCAAAAGGCTTCGGTTCGGGTTAGAAGGGTCTTTAGAAGGAATCCTTTTAGAAAAGTTACGCGGACGCTTCTGCGCGCCCTTCTTGCGGAATCTCACGATTCGCAAATTCGGGGCATTCCCGAAGTGTCGTCGATACGTTCCCGAAGTGTCGGCGGTGACGTTCCCGAAGGGTCGAAGGGCTGTTCCCAAAGGATCGAAAGTCTGTTCCTGAAGGGTCGAAACATGCAATCTGTGCGTTCCCGGTGTGTCGAAGGCCTGAAAATCCGCTGATTTTTTGAATCACTTTTTCTGGGGGCGTGGATGGAAAGGTTCAATTGGCCCTTCCCGATCACCTGCGCGGTCGCGCTCGCATTTCCATTTGCCGACAGACGCGACACTTCGGGAACGGCCTTCGCACGGCGTCCTCTCAGCAAGGTGCGAAGGTTCCTCATCCGGCAATTTCCGGACGCGATCTTGGGCTTTGGACCTTCCAAGGCGGTTTCGCCGCAGCGGTAAAGTTGGGGGCCGCGCGTTTTGCAGGCGACAGGAAATGGACGCGGACGCAGTTGTGGAAGCGATCGCAGCTGACGAGAGAGTAAGATTCTCCAAAAGCGGGCGGAGGCACGAAACGGGAGGCCAGCAGGCGAGCAAGCCATGGAAAGATCGGCGCGCTTTGCGAAGCCAGAGGCAGCGGAGGCAACCGGGGATCATCATGGTCGGATTTTATAGAGCCCTTTCTCCCGTTGGGGCTCAGACCGGCAAGGAGATGGTCGGACAATCGGTCCTGTCACGTACAAGACGTGCAAAGGTAAAGGCCCCGCAGCATGATGGGAGCTGCGGGGCCTTTACCTTTAGCCGGTGGTCCTGTCGGGGCGCAGATCAGCCGCGCAAGTTGCGGCCGTGCTTTTCGTGGTGGCGCTTGACCCATCCAATGAAGGCCCGCTGCCAGTCGGCCGGAGTGCGTTCCGGGGCGGCATGGATCCATCGTTCGAATTCGGCGTGAAGGGCATGGAGATCCCAGCCCGGACAGGTCCGGCGCAGATAGTCCATGGTCTCATCGGTCATAAAGCCGCGCGTGGCCGCTTCCGAAAGGCCGATGACAGTCCGGCGAATGAGCTGGCTGGCATCGACGAACGGGCGCGCGGACGTTTCTTCCGCGGGGGGGGGCGTCCCCGGTTTCCCTGGGGAAACGCGGGCGGTGTCCGGATCGGACGATGGGGCCTTTCGGGACACCGCACGGGTGCGGCCCGGCTTGCGGGCCGGTTCCCGGGAAGCGGTCCGCGGCGAGGAGAAGGCGCGTTCGACGGTCTCTTCGACCTCGTCCTCGCTCGGCGGCAGCGCTGCTGGCAGGCCCTTCTCCGCTCCGCCCTTGCCGTCGATGCGGCGCATGCGGATCATCGGCTCGCCATCCCGCGCGGTTTCGAGCGAGAGCGTATAGCCGGGCAACTCGTCCTTCTCGACGAGCTTGAGCATCTCGAACTTGAAGCGGCGATATTGCCCTTCAGCACCGGATTTCTCGAAAAGCACGGGCATGGAGATGGCGAAACCGCCCTCCCCTGCCCCACCCGCATGCTTGCGCGCGACTTTGTAGAGCCAGCGCTCGCGCCCGCCGGTAATGTTGAAATAGGCGCGGTCGATGGAGAGCACGCCGCCCTTCATCATCACGCCTTCCCAGAACCAATTGGACAGTTCGATCGTCATTCCGCGTGAGCGTTCGGTGCGCTCGTCGACCAGCTGGGTCCAGCCATCGAGCCAGGAAAAGGTGGCTTCGCGGCGGTTTTCGGCGCGGATATTGGTCTTGATCGTCGTCGCGACGAGACGGTCAAGCGCCTGGCCCAGCAGCTCGTAGGCGCGTCCCGTGGTGGGGCGGCCGATCGCGCGGAGCAGGTCGTAAGGCATCAGGTGCAGCTTGCGCGGCACGTCATTGACGCCGCGCCGCGCCATGTCGGCGAGCATGCTGGCGCAGTAGATCAGGATGTCGGCATCCCATATGGTGGCCATGCCGTAGTCGGGGTTGGCTGAGACATGGACCCAGAGCTTGTTATCGGGGCTGGTATAGTCGATCGGCTTCACGCGCTTGGACTTGGCAAGGCTGAAGAAGGGGCGCTCCATCATCTCGCGCTGGTCGCGCAACGGCAGGTCCGCGATATACGGAAGGAACAGGTCGAACTGTTCGGATCCTGTCTCTTTGCGTGGGCGACTCATTCTTGCGTTCCGAATTCAGGACAGTGGACAGGACAACCCGGACACGGCGCTTCGTTGTTTCCCCGGGGAAACAAGAATCGACGGATTCGGGTGATTCTTGTCATCATGGCGGGCTGGCGGGGGCAGGGCAAACCGCCGCGAACCTTGCTTGTGCAGAACTTGTGCGTGGTTTTCGGCCGTTTGATGGCGGAATTAAGCGCGTGGTCTCAGAGGAACAGGGCGCGGAGAGGAAACGGTGTGTTTCCCCGGGGAAACAGCCGAGGGGAAACAAGGGAGCGGACGGGGCGCGGATACGAAAAATGCAGGGGCCGGGACCCCTGCATTCGCGATTTCCAACATATCCCGGAGAAGGGAACTGGCTTTCTCCGTAAGGTCAGGTCTGAAGACCGCGGCCTTCCTCGTCTAGCTGGATGAGGAGGCTGCGCACGGCATTCAGCACTTCCTCCCGGTTTGCACCCGAACCGGAATGCAGGCGCAGTGTCACGCCCTGGCGGTTGCTCGACTGAACCGAAGCCATTGGCCGCCCATGGCGTGAAGGAATAAACATCGGCTCCGGCGAGGCCCGTTCCGTGTCGGGCGCCGCAAGGAGAGCCTTGAGGACGTCCGGCGCCGGGATAGGAGGGCGGCCGTCCGTGCGGCGGTTGACCTGTTCGCGGGCGAGGCGGCTTGCCTCCTTGCGGATGGCGGCGGCCTTGTCGCGGTCGTCGAGAAGCTGGGCGAGCGGATAGGCCGGCTTCAGCTGCACATCGGCGGGAGAGGCAAAGGCCGAGAGCACGGCGTCGGGGATCGCCGCCACCTTGAGCATCTTCGAGAGCCAGCCCTTGGAGAGCTTCAGCCGCTCGGCCATGCGGGTCATGTGGTTGCCGTAGTGGTCGCGAAGAGCCTGGGCATAGTTGCGCGCGCGTTCAAGGTCGGACACGTCCTTGCGCGCGCGGTTCTCCAGATCAGCGAGGCGGAACGCGGCCTCGTCATCGAGCTGCGCGACTTGCGCCACGAACTGCAGGTCGGGATAGGAGTGACGTCGCAGCCAGGAGATCGACCAGTGACGGCGCGTACCGGCGATGACCTCATAGTCGTAGTCGGGATCGCCTTCGAGGCGGCGCACCACGGCCGGGACCTTCTGTCCGCCTTCGGCGACGATCGAATCGATCAGTTCCCGACAGGATTCTTCAGAGAGGTGGGCATAGGAACGAGCATTGCCGGGCCAAACCTTCACGCGGGTCGGATCGAGTAGGAGCTGCGTTACCTGCCGCACTTCGCCGCTGGCGACACGGGCGAGGGCGCTCTCTCGTCCCAGCAGGGTGGTGCCGCGCGTTCGCTCGGTACGGAGCCTGGGTTCGCTCGCCGGAGGCGGCGATACGCTTTCCTCGCTCGCGGCATCGGCGGCAGGCGCGATGTCGTCGTCGAGGTTCAGGTCGTCATCGGAAAGCAGCGCGGCGAGATAGTCTGATTGCTTGCGGGCCATGGCTTACCTCGAAGAAAGCTGGCGATTTTCGGGGCGAGAATCGGGCGAGAACATATGACGAACAATCTTCGTGCAGGAAAACGAAAATCCGCGTCTGTGGAGAGGCTTAGCCATTGACCAGCAAGTCCTCGTCCACGCGCTGCGAACGGCCCCATCCGGTGCGGACGAGCTGTTCGATCTGGCCCATCGCCTCGTCGAGGTTGGCCTTGCAGCGCTTGTGCGTGCGCGGGGTGCCGATCGGCTTTTCCAGTTCGTAGACCGTCATCATGCGCAGCGCGGCATGGCTGATCTCGGCACTTTCGAGGATCGGTACGGGCAGCAGCGCCGGGCCGAACGTCTGCTCCATGATGGTGCGGACCATCTCGTGGCTGGGGTCGTTGCCGTCGAATTTCGAGCAGATCAGGCGGACGAAGGAATAGTCCACGGAGATTCCCGCGCCGACCAGCTGTTCGAGCACCTGATCCATCATCGAGAGGAACTGCACGGTCGAGCAGAAGTCCGGCGTCGTCGCTGCCAGCGGCACCAGCAGGGCGTTGGCCGCCTGCATGACCGCGAGGCTGATCGTGCCCAGCGCCGGCGGCGGATCGAGGATCACCACGTCATAGTCGCGCGCGAGGTCCATCAGGCCCTGCTTCAGCTTGCGGAAGCGCGCCGCCAGCACTGACTGGCCATCGGCACCGGCCGCGGCGAGTTCGTATTCGACGTCGAAGAGTTCGAGGTTCGACGGAATCAGATCGACATTCGGCCAAGGCGTGCGCTTGACGGCATAGAGCAGGTCGGCCTGGGTCGGGTCGATCGAGAGATAGGGGTAGAGCGTCTCTTCGCGAGTGATGTTGAAATGCGGGTTGAAGCCGAACAGTGTCGTCGTCGTAGCCTGGCTGTCGCAGTCCACCACCAGCACGCGGTAGCCCTGCACCGCGAAATAGTGGGCGAGGTGGGTGGTAACGGTCGACTTGCCGACGCCGCCCTTGAAGTTCTGCACGGCGATCATCGCCGGAACGTCCAGCGGCGCGCGCACGGGGGAGGCGCCCAGCACTTCGCGCATATTCAGCATTTCCTCGACTGTGTAGCCGAGCCTGCGGCCGTTGCCGGCGGCGGGGGGAGGGGGCAAGCGTCCGTCGTCCTCGGCCATGCGGATGCGATTCGTCGAGCATCCGAGAAGGGTTGCGGCTTCGGCGATTCCGAAGCGGACGTTCAGGCCCTTGCGGGTTTCCGGCAAAAACGCCTTGCGGCGCAGCCGTTCGATCATTTTCTCGCCGGCCTGGGCCATTTCCGAGATACGGTCGACTTGTGAATGCATGTCTCGCCTGCGCTAAAATTTTGAACGATTTTGCAGGTATATGCATTTGGCGATGTTCAGTCGAGTGCCCGCACGAATAAAGAGACTTCAATCTGTGGGTTGTCGACCGGTTGCGCCAGATCGAGCGCGGTCACAACCGATCTTCTTGGGCGAACCGGCGATCGCAACAAGTTGATTCAAATCCTGCTCATCACGGGCAGTAACGATTCGGTCTTTATCCGGAGAGCCGTTGACCGTCCGCAAGATGCGGTCGAAGCGATAAGCAGGGTCGGGGCTAGCGGTCTGAAGCCGGCGAGCCGATATCGGGCATGATATCCGGGCCCCTGCAGGAACGGCGCAAGCCCGACCGCCGCCTGCGTCAACGTTCGAAGAATGTTCCGGCTGCGGCGAGCCTGCGTCGCGCGGCTAATTTGTAGCCGAAACGACCTATATGCACTTTTAGGAGCATTTCCGTCCCATCGGCCGCTCCCTTGCGCTTCAAGAACCGTTTTGCGTGTCGGCTATCCGGTCAAACACTCCGGATTTTCTCCGGCTTTGAAACGGATGATATGGTAATAAAATCAACATTGTAACGCGAATTTCCGCATCAAGCCGCTGCGCCGAACCGAATTTCGGCACGAATTCGGCAAGGTTACCGATTTCTTGCTCCGCCCTCCGTTTCCCGATCCGAAAACAGCCCCTTGCGTATATTCGCGGGGGCCGCGCGGCGTCGCTATGTCTGCAACCTGGCCGTTATTTTCACGAAGCAGCCGCTCCGGCTCCAGTTCGGGATGCTCGCTGAGTCCATGTCCTTCATCTTGCGGGGAAAGATCTTCCGATACCGCATCTTGAAAACATTCATCAGGCGACCCTCGAACCATGACGGCTTCGGCTATTTCTCCCTCCTTTTCGCGCATTCCGCGCAAGGGCTTGTTCCGGAGCTGCGGCTTCCTGCTGGCCGGGCTGCTCCTGCAATCGGCGCCGTTCCAGTCGGCCCATGCGCAAGTGGGCATTTCTTCGCCGCTCGCCCCGATCATCGACCGGGATCGCATCGACCGGCAGGACCCCAGCGTCCCCCGCGAACCGGCGCCTGCACAAGTGCCGCAGCCGCAGGCTCCGGTCGTGGCGACTACGCCCGCCGCGCCGTCTGGCGGGCCGGGCGTCGCGCTGACCAAAGTGCGCTATCAGGGTTCGACGCTTTCGCCCGCCTTGCTAGACAAGGCCGTTGCTCCGTTCATCGGCGCGCCGCTCAATCGGGACAATCTGCAAAAGATCGCCAATGCCGTCAGCACCACTTATGCCCAGAGCGACGTGGCCTTTTTTGCCGTATCGATCCCGCAGCAGGTGCCGACCGGTGGCGTGCTCACCGTCCAGGTCCTCGAAGGCCGGATCACTCAATATGTGCTCGACGGAAAGACTCGCAGCACGCCGACGCGCCTGATCGACCGGCAATTGAAGCGCCTGATGCGCGAAACGCCGGCGCACAAGTCAACCATAGAACGCACGATCTCGCTCCTGCGCGACATCCCCGGACAGACCGTGCAGGCCAGCCTGAAGCAGACCCGCACCCCCGGTGAATTTGTGCTGGCCCTTAAAATCGATCGCAAGCAGGTCGACGTGTCGCTGAACGTCAACAATAACGGTATCGTCAACGTCACGACGGGCGTGCAGACCCAGCTCTCGGTCGCGGTAAACGGCGTGCTGCGTGAAGGCGACACCACCCGCTTCTCGGGCAACCTGCCGTTCAATCCGGACCGCTATCAGTTCTATTCGCTCAGCCACGCAACGCCGATCGGTTCGAACGGCACGACGCTGGGAGTCAGCGGCGCCTATGTTCGCACTAAGACGCGTGACCTCGATATCATCGGCGAGGCCAAGCAGGGCGGCATCGCGATCTCGCATCCGCTGATCCGCTCCTATCGCCGCAATCTGTCGCTCAGCCTCTCGCTCGACGGGACGAATAGCAACAACTACTTCCTCGATACGGCGTTCGGCGGTTTCAAGACCCGCGCGGTTCGTCTCGGCACAGTCTGGTCGTCGATCGACAAGACCGGCGGCTACGCCATTTCGACCAGTTTCAGCCAGGGCTTCAATGCTTTGGGTGCCCGCCCGATCGAGGGCTATTCGGAAGCCTCATTCCGCAAGGTTAATGCGCAACTTACCGCCGTGAAGGAAGTAACCAAAGCGATATCGCTGAAAGCGACGGTGCGTGGACAGTATACAGGCGACAAGTTGCCGACCACCGAACGCTTCGCGCTTGGCGGTGAAGGCGCGGGCATGGCCTATCGCGTGGGTATCATCACGGCGGACAAGGCGGCGGCGGCCAGTCTCGAATTGTCATGGCGTGTCGCCGGAAAACCGTCCGGCGGAACGCGCGGCCTGACCATCTTTGCCTATACCGACGCCGCACTCGCCCATAGCTCTGAACGACCGGCCTATCGACTTGCCGCTCAGGATTTTTCGCTGGCCACCGCAGGGGCGGGTGTAAGGGTGACACCGATCAAAGGTTGGGCGGCAAGTGCACAAATCGCTGCTCCTGTCAAGTCTCCGTCAGAATATTACAGCAAGAAAGCGCGCTTCTTCTTCAGTCTGAACAGAACGGTCTGATTGCACTTTTGCGTGTACGCAAAATCCGGCGGTATGCGGTCTCAGTCGAAGTCAGCGACTTTTCTCTCAACTTTATGAAAATCTCACGTCGAAGGGGGCCGGGCGATGAAGAACGTTTGGGAAGTATGGACTAGCGCGTTCACCGACGCCGAGTGTGATGCGATCGTGAAGCGCGCCGAAGGGTATGACGAGCAGGATGCAACGATCGGCTTCTCTGGCAATTTGCGCAGCGATCTTGGCTATCGGACTTCGACCGTGCGCTGGCTTGATGCCGCGCGCGAGAAGGACATCGTGTCTCGCATTATGGATTTCGTGCGGCCGTCCAACCGGAATAACTTCGGTGTCGAAATCGAAGCGCCGTTCGAGCTTCAGTTCACGGAATATCGCGCAACGAACAAGGGACATTACGATTGGCATCAGGATGTCTGGCTGGAATCGATGCGGCCCTACGCGCGCAAGCTGTCTGTCGTCGTCCAGCTCTCGCATGCGCAGGACTACAAGGGCGGAGAGTTCGAATTCTTCGGGATCGCCCACCCGGCCGAAAAGTTCGCGCCGCGCGGCAGCGTGCTGATCTTTCCGTCCTTCCTTCAGCACCGCGTTCTCCCGGTTCTTGATGGCACGCGGCGAAGTCTGGTAACTTGGGTCGAAGGCCCAAACTGGCGCTGACCGAAGACGGAAAATCGCAATCGGAGCTGCCTGGAATCGCCTCTGCCGGTGATCGGCGCTACTTTCGGCTTCCGTGCCATCAGCAAAAATGGAAACGGCTCGGCAAATCCAAAAACAGATCGTCGGCACAGCGGAAGATGTCCGAATCCATTGGAAAGTCTCCGCAAGATCGCTCGGTTGTCCGAGATAGTCCGGGAAGCAATGATGGTCTCGCACCTAACCCAGTTGGACTGGTCGCTTTCCCGTCGCCATGGTCCATAGCGAGCACGACGAAAACGTCTCGACAGATCAGGAATTCATGATCCCAGCCTTTTGCAGGGCTGCAATATCGCTATGCCGACATCAGCGGTTTCGCCGAACGGGGCGGGGCCGCTGCGCTCGGCGCTGCGCGATTCAAGACGGCAGCGGGCTTGGCCTGCGTGTCAGGGGAATGGTGAAGCAGCGGGATGGGCCGTTCGACCGATGGTTGAGGGGCAATGGCAGCGGGAGCTTCGTTCGCATCCGGATAGCCGGATCGAAACTGTATTTCCTGAATGGCGGCGCGCCGATCTATGTCCGCAAGCGGCTATGATCGCGAGGCGGCTATCGTCGCGGCGAGGCTGACTGCGGTGCAGGGCGCTTCGACTGTTCTACAACAGCGAACTGGCCGAGGGTCGCTGGATTGGGTTTGCGACTACCGCAAGTCGCCGATTTTGAAAGAATACTGCCGGAATGGCGGCATTAGGCATTCAAAACGAACATAGTTTAACGCGGCCCCGACGTGAAGGGTCGGTATGAAGGTCGCTCGGTTGCATGAAGCGGAGGGTTAGATGGCCGGGTTTGTACGAGACATTCTGACGACGCTCTCCTACGAACCCAATGCTGCCGAACCTTTGGGTGTGGACGGGGATGCACTGTCGCGGCTCGATCAGCGGCTCGCCGGTTTCACGCAAGGGAGCGCTCGGGCGCGCACGGCCGTCTCGATCCGTCCTTCGGATTGCAGCGTGTGGGACGGAAACCCGCGTGACGTACCGGGGCTTTCGGCGGAAAGCTGCCGGTCGCTTATCGAATCCATTGCGCAGGAGGATGGGAATCGCATTCCCGTGCTCGTCCGTCGCAATCCTCCCGGAGCCGACTGTCCCTATCAGCTTCTGGTCGGCAGTCGGCGCCGCTTCTCGGTCGATTGGCTGAACCACAACGGCCGCCCCGAAATTCGGCTGACGGCGCTGATCGTCGATCTCACGGATGAGGAAGCCTTCCGCCTCGCGGATATTGAGAACCGCGAGCGAGAGGATATTACCGAGCTCGATCGCGCACGCAGTTACCAGAACGCTGTCGATCGTTTCTACGGCGGTGTCCAGTCGCGCATGGCCGAGGCCCTGAACTTGTCCAACAGCCAGTTGAGCCGTCTGCTCGCCTTGGCGCAGATGCCCGATGAGGTCGTCAATGCCTTTGCCACGCGCGACGAACTGCGCGTGCGCCACTCCGAAGTCCTGACGCCCTTGTTGCGCCGTCCCGAGCAGCGCGAACGCTTGCTCGTGACCGCTCGGGAAGTCGGAGAAGAGCAGCAGCGGCTCGCCGCCATGGGCGAGCGCATGATTCCTGCGGCAACAGTTCTTGCCAGGCTCAAGGATGCGACCCGGGATAACGACATCAGGCGCGGCAACGAGACGCCTCTGCTTCTGGGCGAGACGCGTGTCGGCCGTATCCGAACCGGGCGCGAGGGGCTGGCGGTCGATCTTCTCGTGACCGAGGATACGGATATCGATGCCCTCCTGGGCACCCTGCGCACAGCCTTGATAGACAATCGCCGCCAGATCGCGATCGAGAGCGAGGCGTTGATCTGATCACGGCATTGCCGTGTCGATCGTGTTTCCCTGAACTTCGCCAATCCAAAGCAGCCTGGCGTCCGTCACGCGATTCTTGGCGGCGATGGGATCGGCGATCATGCGCTTCCTGAGCTGCCCAATCATACTCGCTCCGGTTCTAAAGTGCTTGTTGTGCTTTGCTGTCGGCTTGCGCGGAAACCCTCGCTTATCTGCGTAACGAATGCGGCGTGAACCTGGGTTTGCGCGAGAAATCGGCGTGAAAGTGGACCTCGTGCCTTAACGGTTCCGGCTTTCCCGCAATCCCGAGAAGCCAAAGACATGGTGAGCGAACGGGCGGTGCCCGGTCGGTTCCTTCTTGCCGCGAAGTGTCTCCCAGGAGTGCCTAGGCTTCCAGCCAGTGGGCATTTTCATGGAGGTTACCACGATGCTGCGTCAACAAACCGGTCGATCGACCAGGCACTTGCTGCTCTGTGCGACAGCCATTCCGTTGCTCCTGCTGGGAGCTTGCGCCGACGGTGTAGGTTTCAGGGTCGGTGCGGGCGGAGGCGGTTCGCCCTCCGGCCCTAGTGGCCCGACAGGTCCTTCCAGTCCGAGTGGGCCGTCGGGTCCCAGCGGTCCCAGCGGTCCCAGCGGTCCCAGCGGTCCCAGCGGTCCCAGTGGTCCCAGTAGTCCCAGTGGTCCCTCTGGGCCTTCCGATCCCAGTGGGCCGACAGGTCCCACCGGCCCGACTGGACCTACCGGACCGGCAGGCCCGACGGGACCCACAGGTCCGACTGGACCTACCGGACCGAGCAATCCAACCGGCCCGACTGGCCCGACTGGCCCGACTGGCCCTACGGGGCCGACAGGTCCCACCGGCCCGACAGGTCCCACGGGACCCACCGGCCCGACGAATCCCACCGATCCGAGCGGTTCCGGCGATTTCACGGGTCCCCTTGCCGGGGTGAATGTCGGCAACGGCAGCCTTCTCGGACAAAGCGGATCGGGTACCCTGATCGATGTCAACGTTGCCCCTGACACGGCTTCGACCGGCAGCACCGGCATCGCTGTCGATTTGCTGACCGGGGACGGGAAGGCCGTTCAGGTCACTCTCCCGACAACGGCCCAGCAGACGCAGCAGGCGCTAGCGCCGGTCGGGGCGCTTACCGGCGCGCTGCTTGGTGACCAGGTCGGGGGCACCGTGACGCAGCTGACGAACGGTCTCGCACCGACCGTCGCGACGCTCACCTCGACGGTGGACGGCGTGACTTCGCCGTTGCTCGACACGGTGAACGGCGTGCTTTCGCCGGTGCTTGGCGAGACCGGATTGCTGGCGCCCATCACGGGCCAGCTTGGCGGGCTTGTCGAAGGGCTGACCGGCAGTCTCGGCGGGGGTAGTGGCGATCCGGCGCGAACCTACGACGGACCGCTACTGGGTCTCGACCTCGGCAACAACGTCCTGACCGGGGCCGGCACGGGTGACACGGCAATCGGCCTCAACGTCCTATCGGATGGCGCAGGTACCACCGGCAAGCTCGTGACGGCAAGCGTCCTGTCCGGTGGCAATATCGTCGATGTCGCCTTGCCGACGACGGCCGAAAGTGTCGCCGCCGGTCTCGCGCCGGTGGGCAATCTCGCTGGAGCGCTGCTGGGCGAGCAGGCCGGCACGGTCGTTGACCAGTTGACGGGTGGTCTCGCACCGGTCGTCGCGCCGGTCACGGCGGTCGTGGACAGCGTGGCTTCGCCGCTGCTCGATACGGTCAACGGAACGCTGGGCGGCATCGTCGGCAATGTCACTGGCGGCCTCGGTGCGGGGACGGGAGGGGCCGGATCAGTCCTTGCCCCCGTCACCGGTGCGGTTGAATCGCTGGTCGGCGGTCTGACCGGGGGACTCACGGGGGGAACGCCGGAGGGCAGCGTTCTCGCGCCCGTCACCGGTCTCGTGCAGAGCGTCGTCGGCGGCCTGACCGGTGATACGAGTGCAGGCGGTGCACTGGCCCCGGTGACGGGGCTGGTCGAAGGTCTCGTGGGCGGGGTTACCGGCGGCACCGGAGCAGGCTCCGTCCTCGCCCCGGTGACCGGTGCGGTCGATACGCTGCTGAGCGGCGCCAACCAGGGCGGCGCTCTCTCGCCGGTCACGGAAGTCGTTCAAGGCGTTGTGGGCGGCCTGACCGGGGGAACCGGCGAGGGTGGCGCTCTCGCGCCGGTGACCAATGCGGTAAACTCGCTGCTGGGCGGCGTGACCGGAGCGGCTACGGGCACGGGCACGGCGCCCGGTGGGGGAACGAGCAACGGCACGACAAGCGCTGTCGGTTCCGTGCTTGCGCCGGTGACCGGCCTCGTCGGGGGACTGCTGGGGGGACTGAGCGGACGCACCAACTGATCGTCATGCGTGCCCGGCGCCCCACAACCCCATGGCTGGGCATGCGGCAGACCCCCGTCTCCTGAACGAAGACCTCCTAAGCCAGGGAGGTGGGGGGAGAAGAGGCAGTCCCGGACACGGGGCTGCCTCTTCATTTTTTGGGGCAGTGGACGGAGATATGGGCCAAAGAAGGCGACCGGTGGCCCTGTTGCTGCCTAAGAATGAGCCGGAACGAGTATTTAACCAAGGCCTTACTTTTCTGCGCCGTTCCCAGGGCTTCACCGGGATGGAGGGGGTGAAAATCGGCGGTCTTGCACGGCATTCTGGCCTTTTGCGTGTTCCTTGCCGCCTTGTTCGTGTTTCTTGCGGGTTATGGCTGCGCATCCATCCGCGCTTGTACCCGCAACGCGATCCGACATGGCCGGGACGGCTCCTTCTGAACGCGGCGCGGGGCGAGTCCCGCCCTATCATTTCTCCAACGGGCCGTTCGCGGCGACACCACGTTGGAGAAGACCCAATGCCGATCCTTCGCTATTCCCGGTTCAAGCGGCACGCCCTCCTGGCGACGACCACGATCCCGCTGCTGCTGGTTGCGGCATGCTCGGGCGGAGCCGGTTTTCAGGCAAGCAACCCCTCGGGGCCGAACAGCCCGAGTCCGAGCGGACCCAGCCCCGGCAGCCCCAGTGGCCCCACTCCGTCCGAGCCGAGCGGTCCTGGCCCCAGCGGCCCTAGCGGCCCGGGGCCAAGCGGTCCTTCCGATCCGAGCGGCACGACCACCAGCTTCACCGGACCGGCCGCAGGCATCTCGGTCGGCGGCACCGACCTTCTCGGCCAGAGCGGTTCCGGTACGCTGGTGAATATCAATGTGACGCCGGACAAGGCCACTACCGATGCCGGTGGCATCACGGTCGATGTCCTGACCGGTGACGGCAAGGTCGTGCAGGTCACATTGCCGAACACAGTAGAGCAGACCAAGCAGGCGCTGGCGCCGGTCGGGGCGCTCACCGGCGCGCTGCTCGGCGAGCAGGTTGGCGGCACGGTGACGCAACTGACCGACGGCCTCGCGCCCACGGTCGCCACGGTTACCTCGACGGTCGGCAGTGTGACTTCGCCGCTGCTCGATACGGTCAATGGCGTGCTTTCGCCGATCGCGGGTGAAAGCGGCGCGCTCGCGCCTGTCACCGGTCAGCTTGGCGGGTTGGTGGACGGGCTGACCGGTGCTTTGGGCAGCGTTGGTTCCGGACCGGCCCGCACCTATGAAGGCCCGCTGCTGGGCGTCGATCTCGGCAACAACGCTGTGACGGGCGCGAGCAACGGCGACACGGTGATCGGCCTCAATGTACTGGCCGAAAATCCGGGTCTGGCCACCGGGCAACTGGTGACGGCTAACGTTCTGTCCGATGGCAAGGTGATCGACGTCGCCTTGCCGACGACGACGGACGGCATCGCGACCGGATTGGCACCGGTGGGCAACCTTGCCGGAGCGCTACTGGGCGAGCAGGTCGGCGGGGTGGTCGATCAGGTGACGGGCGGCGTGGCTCCGGTCGTCGCACCGCTCACGGCGACGGTTGCGGCCGTGACCACGCCTTTGCTCGATACCGTGAACGGCACGCTAGGGCAGGTGACCGGCAGTCTGACGTCCGGCGGCCTCGGGGCTGGCGGTCTGGGTGATGCCGGTTCGGTTCTGGCGCCAGTGACCGGCCTCGTCGAGGGGGTTGTTGGAAGTCTGGGCGGCGTAGCGTCCGGCGGCGGTGGAGCCGGTTCGGCGCTGGCACCCGTCACCGGCCTTGTCGAAGGACTGGTTGGAGGCCTGACTTCGGGTGTTCCGGGCGGAACCACGGGCGGCGGAACCGCCGGTTCGGTTCTGGCGCCGGTGACCGGAGCCGTCACCTCGCTAGTGGGCGGCCTCACCGGCGATGGTTCAGGAACAGCAGGGGGACTGCTTGGAGGCCTGCTCGGCGGCAAAGCCGGCAACTGATCCTTCCAGGCCGGTGCGGGGATCTTGCACGCACCGGTCCTTCTCCCTTCTTCCCGGATGTCACCGATGATCGACCTCGCCCGGATCAGTCCTCCGAACCGTTGCCGCAATTATCTGCTCGTCGTGCGGCTCGACAATGCCCGCGCCATTGCCGCGGCCTATGGCGAAGCGGCGGTGAATGCGGCCATGGCGCATTTGCGCGCCGCCGCTGCGAGCTTCGATCCGGTCGAAGTTCGTGCGGTCCACGGCGTTGAAATGATCTTGCTCGGCCATGCGGCCATGCTGGAACCCGATTTCGTCTGCGCGCGGATCGAGGCGTTCTGCACACAGGTCTGCCTGAACCCGGTGCCGAGCGAGGCCGGTGCGATCCTGCTGTCGGTCTCGGTCGGGCACAGCGATCCCGTTTCCGGCGATCTGAACGATGCATCGGCATTGGCCGAGGCTCGTGCGCGGCTGGCGCGCGTGGCGACTCCTGCGGCTGCGGCCGATCCCGCAACGGCGCAGGGGCAGGCATGCTACCGCGCCGATATGGCGCGCGCCGTGCGACTGCTGGGGCAAGTCGCGAATGGTGAGACCTTCTTCGCCTGGCGCCCGATCTTCGACCCGCGCAGCCCGGAGCGCGTACTCCAGCACGAAGCCCTGTTGCGCTATGCGGGAGAACAGGGTGAGCAGTTCGACTGCCGCGCTGCCTACGAGGCGCTGGAGCGGCTGGGCCTTGCCCATCTGCTCGATCGCTATCTGGTGCTGCATTTGCTCGACGAACTGGAGGCCGATCCGCACGCGCGTCTGTCAATCGCGATTTCTTCGCAGAGCCTGTCGTTCGATCTTGGCGGTCACGATGCTGCCTGGACGGATTTTCTCGCCAGGCTTGAACGCAATCCGGCGCTGGCCGAACGGTTGACCCTCGAATTTCATGAGGTGGCCGCCTGCCGATTCTGGCCGGGAACGCTGACGTTTCTCCATACCTTGCGCGAGTTGGGGGTCGGACTGGGTCTTTACGGCTTCGGTTCGGGCCATGCTTCGGTGCGGCAGCTAGCGGTATTACGGCCGAACTTCGTCAAGTTGGACAGTGCCTTCCTGCGCACGGCCTTCCTGTCCGAGCGTAACCGCGCCCGGATCGGGCAGCTTTTTGCGCAAGCGCAAAGCCTTTGCGACCGGATCGTCCTGACCGGCGTCGAAACTCCGGCGCAAATCCGCCTCGCGGTCGAGGAGGGGGCCGAATGGGTTACCGGCGCGCCGCTGGTCCGGGTCAGCACACGGCGAGCCTGGACGCATTTACAGGCGTCTGAAGGCGACTGTGCCCCGGCTGTTGGAATGCCTGTGGAGCCGTCCGCAGCCACCGTCCCGGCTGCTTTCACGCCGATCCGGACGTGGCAGAGCCCCGTCTTCTGATCGCCTCGATTGACACGGCACCGGCGAAGCGCCGGGCCGATCGAAATGGAAAACCAAAAGAAGGAAAGGAAACCGAGATGACGAACGACAAGGTCCAGCACGCCCGTGAACTCCTGCGCATCGCGCTGGACATGCTCGACGAAAGCGAAGCGCTGGTGAGCGGAGCGCTCGTGGCGGGCGCACTGGAGTCTCTGGGAGAAGCGCCGCGCGTAGAGGTCATGGCCCTGGCGATCGAACGCGGAAGTCCGGCCATTTCCGCCGTGCGGAGCTGTGCGTGAACGGTGAAATAAACGGGGGTAGCCAGGGCCTCCCTGCCCGCTTCGAGCGCGATGCGCGATCGAGCCTGCCACGTTTCAGCCTGGTGCTGGGCACGCAGGTCAATGCCGAGGGCAGGGAAGCGGACGCGGTGGTCCACAACCTCTCGCAGGAGGGGTTGCTCGTCGAATGCGACATCGATCTCGGCGTGGGAGATCCGATTGAGATTGACCTCTCGGCGGAGCACCGGGTGTGCGCACGGGTCATTTGGCATAACCAGAGCTTCTACGGGTGCCGCTTCGAGACGCCGATCTCCGCTGCCTTGCTCGGCGCAGCCCGGTTACGGGCAGCGCCGCTAAGCCGGGATGCGGCGGAGGAAGACGATGCTCCCTCCGGATCGGCGGATACCGGAAGTGCCATCGATGCGGAAGCGCAGGAATCGCTCGCCCGCCGCCTGCGGCGTCTGCGCAAGGAGAACGGCCTCAGCCAGGGCGACCTGGCCGATCGCATCGGTGTCAGCAAGCCCACCGTCTGGGCCTGGGAGCACGGCCGCGCCCGCCCGCAGGATGCGCGAATGAAAGTTATTGCCGATGCTCTGGGAACCACAATTGAGGAACTGGACGGGCTGCCGCGGACAGACAATCTGGCGTTCCTCATGGCGCAATATCGCGACCAGATTGCTGCGCATTTTCACGTCACACCAGCGAAGGTGAAAATCGTCATCGAGTTCTGATTTCATCCGCTATCCGATTTTTTCTTGCATCCGGAACGGCTTGCCCCAATTCTAAATTCACCGGACATTCATTTATTGATAATGTCGTCTCGTTATAGGAGTAACGAGATCCAGTGGCGGCTGGGGGCGGGCGTCGCACGGAGGAACGGCAAAGGATGCGAGACGATCAGGCCAGGGTACTTGTTCTCGATGATTTTTCGGCCATCGTCGATGAGCTGCTGACTCTCATGTCGCTTCACGGCATTCCGGGGGTCGGCGCCGCCAACCTGACCGAGGCCGTCGACATGCTGGAGAAGCATGCTGCCGTCAGCGTGGTGGCCTGCGATCTGCGGCTCGACCGGGAATCGGGCCTCGATATCATTTCGCGCATCCGTCACCATCCGGGACTAGCGAAGCGCCAGTTCGAATATGTGTTCATCACCGGCGACCAGATGCGCGAAGATCTCGTCGCCGATACCGCGCGCTATACGTTCCTAACCAAGCCCGTTCAGCCGCAGATGCTGATCGGTACGATCAGGCAGATGCTTGCGAACGGTGTCGGTGCGTGAGCGGGGATCTTGCCGAAGCGACCGGAACGGCCGGTCTGGTCGAAGTGCTTCGCCGGCATGTCGGCTTGCGGGTCGTCAGCGATTTGAGATTTGACGCGGCCGCGAGGACGATCCTGTTCCGTAGCGAGAATGCACAGGACGACGAGCAGCCCCAGGCAGTCGCCATCCATTCCGACGATCTGCGGCGCCTTGCCGCGCTGACGGGCCGCTCGGACGTGGCCACGGACCTGCGCACCGATGACGGCGCCATGCTCAGCCTGATCTTGCAAGGCAATCTCGGCGGTACGCATTGGGGCAGCGCAGTGCTGATGAATGCGCCGCCGCCGCGCGGCGAGCATCATGAACTGGCCGAGCGCGCCCGCATGGCGGACCTTGGCGAGCGGGCGCTGACCCTTGCCCATGAATTGCGGCAGCCGTTGTTTACGATCTCGATGGCGAACGAGAGCCTGCGGTTGATGCTCGACCGGCCCGACACCACGCGCTCCCGGCTTCAGACCACGGCCTCGCGGATCGCCGAGCAGGTCTTGCGGGCACAGGCGATCATCAAGCGCACGCTCGGCCAGGCGGCGGATGAGAAGATCGTCAGCCGGTGCACCGACGTCATGGAAGTGGCTGCGAGCGCGGTTGAGTTTCTGGAGGTCCTGTTCGAGCGGGCGGAGATCGCCGTGCAGCTCGATGCCGCGGGTCTGTCTGCCTGCGTGAAGCTGGCGCGGCTGGAAATGGAGCAGGTCTTCGTCAATGTCCTGCGCAATGCGGCCGACAGTATCCAGTCTCGCCGGATGGGGGGATGGGAGGGCAGGGGGCTGATCACGATTGCGCTCGAACGTGCGCCGGGGGGCGTACGCTGCGTAGTGACGGATAATGGCGCGGGACTTGGCGCGGATCTCGAACGGCTCGCGTTCGAGCCGTTCTTCACCACCAAGGGGCTGGACGGTACCGGTCTTGGCCTCCATATCTGCCGCCAGATCATGGAGAAGGCGCAAGGGGCGATCCGGCTCGTTTCCAACCATGGCGAAGGGGCCAGGGTAGAGATCTGCCTGCCTGCAGCCGCAGGCGGCTGTGCGGCGTCAGATGTCGTCGCGGCCTAGACGGATGACGAAGCGGGTCGGCTGCCGGGTGCGCTGAAGCGAGCGGAAATCGCCACCCGCCTCGATGGCGACCTGCTCGACCAGCCAGAGTGTGGCATGGTCGAGCTTGCGACCGGGGGCGGGGGCTCCGTTCTCGTCGATGCATTGCACGGTCACGACGACATGGGCCGGGGTCATGGCGGCGCGAAGCAGGACCGTGCCTTTCAGCTTCTGCTCACCTCGATGCCTATTGGCGTATCCGTTGACGGGGCCGGAAACCGGACCGATGAAACTGCCGAAAGCGTTGAGGAGAGCGGCCACCGCCATCATCTCCAGCGCGCCGTGGTGCTCTGGCAGCAGGTGTTCGAGGGCGTTGCCATCGATTTCCACCGAGACGCCATGGTGTCGGACATGGGACTTGGTGGCTGCCACCGCGCGCTCCAGCGCGCTGCGCACGCTCAGCGCGGCATGCTCCTTGTCGCCATCGCGGCCGAACCAGCGGAACAGGCTGAGAATGAAGGCTGCCGCTTCGGTATGTGAGGATATCCGCGCGACCCGGTCCAGCAACTGCTTGCGGCTTTCCTCGCCGATGTCGAGCTGCTCGACGATGTAGCGCATGTTGCCGTTGGCCATCGATATCACGTTCAGCGGCTGCGCGAGATCGTGAAGCATGCCGGCTGTGACACGCCCCAGCAGCAGATCGCGGGTGACCGGGACAAGGCCGTTTTCTCCCCAGGCCAGCAGACGGGCATCGACCATCGCCAGATGGCGGGCCAGCCCGGCACCGAGAAATGCAGCGCTCAGAGAGCTGGTGAAGATCGCCAGAGTCTGCGGCGTGCCTTTCAGCAGGAACACGCCGATCAGGTTGCCGGTCGCCGCGAGCAGGGCGACGACCCAGGTCCATCGCGGAGCGCGGAGCAGTATCGAGACAAGGCTGCGCGGGAGGAATCCGGCACAGCCGACCAGCAACAGGAGGGTCCAGTAGGCGGGAGACGCGGCGGCTTGCGGCAGAAAATACAGGCCGAGCGCCAGCGCGGCGGTGACCAGTGCGGCCTTGAGTGTCTTGTGGAGAACGAACAGCGCACCGGCTGCGGCGGCGCCGATGACTCCGGCGGCAGGTGCCTGCGCCGATGTCAGTCCCAGCGCCAGCGCGCTCAGGGCAATGGCACCGGGATAAAAACGGGTGCCGTCTTCCCAGGCACGCAGCCGCATGGCGAGTCCGGCGGGCAGGGCGGAATTGCGGGATGCGACTGCCTCGCTCGTCGGTACATCCTGATGGAGCGTCGGCGCGGTCTCTGCCGTGATGACCGGCGATTGAACGAAGTCGACGACGTTATTGTTGGACACCTGCATATTCATTTTGCCCCAGCCCGCCTGGACGAGAAATACCCGCCTCCCGATTCCGGGCCGACGTCGATGATTGCGAAGGGGCCTCCGCTTCGCAACCGCGAAATAAACCTGATAGAACCTATCCTGCGTCGTAAGTAAATCGACTAACAGAGCGGCTCCTTCATGATTGTTCAAGCCGCTTTCAAAACGTTAATCCATCGATAACTGCGGGAACGGAGCGACCTAGGCGTTTTCAGAGGCAACGTCGATGTGCGCAATCCTAGGTCGGCCAGTTCATTTTGAAGTGTGTTTACATTCGGAAACTATCGATTTTGCGGAATTTCGATCGTCCTGAAAGAACCGATTTGAACATGTCTGCTTAACTTTTTCATCGATTGTCAGGTTGATCAAGACAAGGAATGCCGCTGCTTTGGAGCGATAGAGAAGCGGTATACTTTCCGCGGCTTTAACTCATCCAAAAGACTCAGATCGATTGCCGTCGCATCGGCTATTTCTCCATCTCGGATCAATTTCGAGAAAGGCTATCATACTTACGCAACATGGCTGTTCAGCCGTTTGGACGAGGCAAATCGGACCTTGGGGGCACATGGTCCGGTTTGCGTAAGCGCAAGGAGCCAGGGGGAATGAGCATGCGGCTCGGTTCGAAGGCGAAGCTGACGATCGGTGTCGGGTTGGTCGCTGCGTGCAGCTTCGCCTTTCTGGGCGTGCGCGAACTGGCGCGCGCCGCCAGGCCAGTGGCCGATGCCGCCGCGCACATCCCGCTTGCCCGGGCGGAACCCTCTTTCACGGTTCTCGCCGCGACGACGCGGGACATCAGGGTTGGCGAGACCATCACCGCCGACATGATCCGCAACGCCCGGTCCGATCCGGCGCGTTTTCCCACGGCAGTCACGCCTGCCGAGATCATCGGCAAAGTGGCGACGAGCGACATAAAGGCCAATTCCCTGATCCCGCGTACCGCCATCGGGCAGGAAACCAAGCTGGCGATCCGCGTGCCGATGGGCATGCGGGCGATCAGCATCGACACCACCGCCGAAATCGCCGTGGCCGGTCTCGTGCGGCCGGGAGACCGGGTGGACGTACAGGTCGTCTATCCGGGCGAGGATGCCCTGAGCGGCGCGCGGGCCGGCGGAGCAAGCCGCGCGCGCACTTTGCTTCAGATGGTGCCGGTGCTGGCGGTGGGCGAGGCCGTCGTCGGGACCCAGCCTGTTACGGGCGTGGAAGGGGCGGTGACTGCCCCGCCGCCGCCCGCGCGCACGGTCACGCTGGCGCTGTCGCCCGAGCAGGTCTCGCAACTTTCGCTGGCAAAGAGCACCGGCGCGCTAACGCTCTCGCTGCGCAATCCGGGAGACAGTGTCGAAGTGGCGGTGGCACCGGTCGCGTCCACGCCGCTGCCGCGTCCGGCGCCTGCCTATGCCGCCGCGCCCGTCTTTGCGGCGCCGTCGCCGATTGCCGCGCCGCCGCCGCGCCGGGCCGAGCGACCGGCCGCCAAGCCCGCAGAATCCAGCGGCTCGCAGGCGATCGAACTCGTAGTGGGCGGCAATCGCCAGGTCATCTATTCCGGGAGTGCATCGCAGTGAAAGCCCTGATCGCCTCCTGTCTCCTGACCGGCTCGTCTCTGCTGGCCGTACCGGTGCAGGCGCAAGGCCGTTCGGATGAACAACAGGAACTGCTCCAGATCGACGACCAGCGCACGCTGTCCTTCGACAAGAGGGTCGGCCGGGTGGAAGTCAGCCGTGAGAACGTGATCGCCATTTCCGCGCCGACACCTCAGTCGATCCGCATCAAGGCGCTGGCGGTGGGTGATGCCGTGCTCACTGTCTTTGCGCGCGATGGCACCGTCATCGCCGAGCGGACGGTGCGGATCGGCGGCTCAGGGCTGACCGGGCAAGGTGCGACCTATCGTCCCGGCGAGAAAGTGGTTGCGGTGGACGTGCAGTTCGCCGCCGTGTCGAGCTCGACGCTCAAGGCGCTGGGCTTCAGCTTCTCCAAGCTGGCGGGCGACCTGCAAGGCGCGGTGATCGCCCCGAGCACGCTCAACAGCTACAGCATGGGCAGCGGTGGTCTCGGCATCGATGCTGCCGCTCCGCTCCAGAGCGCGTTCAACTTGTTCCTGTCCTCGCGCAACCATGGCATCGGCGCGGTGCTGAGCGCGCTCTCTTCGAACGGCCTGTCGCAGCTTCTGGCGCAGCCGACCCTGCTCGTCCGCTCGGGCGAGCAGGCCAGCTTCCTGGCGGGCGGCGAGTTTCCGGTGCCGGTGCCGCAGAATTCCGGAACGGGTAATTCAATCTCGATCGAATACAAGGAATTCGGTGTCCGCCTTTCTGTCACCCCCTATGTCCTCTCGTCCGACCACATCGTGCTTAAACTGGCGCCGGAGGTCAGCGAACTGGACTACAACAACGGTGTCCAGCTCCAGGGCTATACCGTGCCCGGCATCCGCCGCCGCTCGGCGGAAACGACGGTGGAACTCGGCAGCGGGCAGAGCTTCGTGATTGCCGGGCTGAACTACACGAACAGCGCGATCACCAAGGAAAAGGTGCCGCTGCTGGGCGATCTGCCGGTGCTCGGCGCCTTCTTCAAGCGGCAGCAGAACCAGAAGGAACGGCAGGAACTCATCATCGTCGCGACGCCTCGACTGGTCGAGCCTGGCACCACGCCGATCGCGCTGCCGAGCGTGCCCGGCAATCCCGATCCCACCATCGGCCAGATGATCGTCGGCAACGACGGTGTCGAGCAATCCGTGAAAACCTTCGGCGTCGTGAGGCCCTGACATGCCCAAGATCCATCTTCTTTCGGTAGACCGCACCCTGGCCCAGCGCCTGGCCGATGCCATGGGCGAGCACGTTGCGGTCGAGATGGTCCAGTCGCTGGAGCACAGCGATCTCGATGGCCCGGGCATCGTCGTGATCGACCATGCCTCGGTTCCGGCCGAGCGTTCGCTGTCCTCCGCGATCGGCGAAGTCGCGCAGATGGCGCCGGGCCGGGCGGTCGTCGTCGCCACCGAGGACATGTATGCCGGGCAAGTGCTCCAGGCGATCCGCGCCGGGGCTGCCGACGTCCTGCCACGCGGGGCCGGGGGCGCGGAAGTCTCCGAGATCCTGACGCGGGTGATGAACAGCGCACTCGCCACCCAGGGCAGGCTGGGCCGCCTGACCATCGTGCTCGGCAACGACCGCGAGGCCCTGCCGATGCTGGCGACGGACATGGCGCTGGCCTATAGCCTCGATCAGACGCCGACCCTGCTCGTCGATTTCACCCTGCCCACCAGCACTGCCGAGGCCTATCTCGACCTCAAGGTGGACTACGGCATCGCCTCGGCGGTGGCCGATCTCGACCGCATGGACACCAGTCTGCTCTCCGATGCGCTGGCGCGGCATGAGGCGAGCGGGCTTTCGCTGCTGACTTTCGACGGCGGCACCGGCAGCGAACCGGCAGGCGTCGGACCCAATGACGTGGTCGGCCTGATCCAGCTGCTGCGCGCCAATTTCGCGCAAGTCGTGGTCTCGGCAGGCAGCCTGCGCCATGGCGGACTGCTGCGCGAGCTGGCATCGCAAGCGCAGGCGATCGAGATCGTGTGCAGCCAGTCGATCCGCGAACTGGAGGCCTGCCGCCGCCTGCTCGACAAGATCGCGCTCGATACCGCCAGCACCAATCGCATGCGCCTCCTGGTCTGGGAGTTCGAGCCGCGCATCCTGCTCGATGGACGCCGCATGGCCGATGTGCTTGGTGTCGAGGCGGTCATGGGTGTGCCGGTCGACCGGGTGCGGGCGGCCAATGCGCTCAACGCCGGGCGGCCGCTGAGCTTCGACCGCGAGAGCGGATCTTATCTCCAGGCCGTGCGCCGCGCCTGCAATATCGCCGCTACGGCGAAGTCTGGCAGCAGCATCGAGCGCATGCGCCGCGCGATCCTGCGCTCGGTGGAGCGCAGCGCATGAGCGTCCTGACCACCGAGGAACTGCAGGAAGGCTTCGCTGCCGACCGCCGCAAGCCCGCGGTGGCCCAGCCTTCGGCCCAGCGCATGAGCGACAGCTATCAGGCGGTCAAGGCGGTCACCTGCCAGCAGGTCATCGAGCAGCTCGAAGCCCAGGGAATCACCGCGGAATCGCTCGACCAGCGGACGCTGCGGCAGGAAATCGAACAGGTCATCAACAGTCGCAGCCGCCGGGGCCAGCTGGCGCTCAACAGTGCCGAGCGACTGCTGCTGATCGAGGACGTGGAGGACGAAGTAGTCGGCCTCGGCCCGCTCGCGCCGCTGCTGCGCGACGGGACCATCGACGACATCATCGTTAACGGCGCCCACACGATCTACGCCGAGCGCGGCGGGTTGCTGGAGCGCGTCGAGACGCGCTTTCGCGACGATGCGCACCTGATGAACATCATCCAGCGCATCGTCGGCCCGATCGGCCGCCGCGTGGACGAGGCAACGCCCTTCTGCGACGCCCGCCTCGCGGACGGATCGCGCGTCAACATCGTCATCCCGCCGATCGCGCTCGACGGTCCACTGGTCTCGATCCGCAAGTTTCGCCTCCAGGCCCTGACACTCGACGACTGCGTGGCGGGCGGCGTCATGAGCGCGGCCATGGCGACGTATCTGGCTGCCGCCGTCCACTCGCGGCTCAACGTGCTGATCTGCGGCGGCACCGGCGCGGGCAAGTCGACGCTGCTCAACGTGCTTTCGGGCTGCATCAGCAACCGCGAGCGCCTCGTCACCATCGAGGACGCCGCCGAACTGCAACTCTGCCAGGACCATGTCGTGCGGCTGGAAACCCGCCCGCCCAGCGTCGACGGCAGCCGCGAGGTCAGCGCGCGCGATCTCGTCCGCAATGCCCTGCGCATGCGGCCCGACCGCATTATCCTGGGCGAAGTTCGCGGCGTGGAGGCGGTGGAGATGCTCCAGGCCATGTCCACCGGCCACGACGGCTCAATGGCGACGCTCCACGGCAATTCCCCGCGCGATGCGCTGGCCCGTCTCGAAATGCTGCTCGGTTTTGCTGGCCAGCAGAACGACGTGCGCGCGGTGCGGCGCTTCGTGGCGAACAGCGTCCATGTGATCGTCAATATCCAGCGGCTTTCCAGCGGCGTGCGCCGCGTCACCTCGATCAGCGAAGTGACCGGCACCGAAGGCGATGCCTTCACGCTGAACGAACTGTTCCGCTTCGACGAGCAGCCGCCGATGTCGGGCGAAGGCACGTTCCAGACGCTCTCGCCGCGACCCTACCATACCGCGCGGCTGAAGGACTATCCGATGCCCGGCGTGGTACAGGCCATCGGGCAGGGCGCGGGCCTCACCGGAAATCTGGCCGGAAACGGGGCCAGAAACGGGGGAGGCGCGGCCGGATGGTGAGGGGCGCCGCCTATCTGATCCTAGCCCTGCTGATCCTGGGCGCGGTGCTCTTCGCGTTCGTGAGCGAGCGGGCGCGCGGCCTTGCGGCGATCGACCGCCGACTGGCCGGTCTCGTCGTGCCCGGCGCCGCGCCGGTACGCATCTCGGCGGTCGTCTCGATGCCGGAACGCATCGTCCCGCTGCTGGCGCAGGCCCAGCTCGAAGTGACCGTGCAGACCGTCCGCATCCTCGCCGCTGGCGCACTGGGGCTGGTGGTCGTCGTCCTGCTCGCGGCGGGACCGGCCTTCGCGCTGGCGGTGCTGCTCGGCCTGCCGATGGCCGCGCTTTCGTGGCTGCGCAGCCGCGCCCGCAAGCGCATCGATGCCCTGACCGAGGCGCTGCCGCTCTATCTCGATGGCGTGCGCCAGCTTCAGGCGGTGGGCAATTCGCTCTCGCAGGCGCTGGCCCGCGCTCTCGCCGATGCCTCGCCGGTGGTGCGCTCCTACTTCGACACCGCCGCGCGGCGGCTGGAGATGGGCGCCCCCGTGGCCGAGACGATGCAGCAGCTGGCTGACCGCATCCAGGTTCCTGAAGTGTCGATGATCGCCGCCGCCATCCGCACCAACTTGCGCTACGGCGGTTCGATCGGCGCGGTGTTCAACAACCTCGCCCATATCCTGCGCGAGCGCCTGCGTATCCGCCGCGAATTGGTGGCCGCGACCTCCGAGGCCAAAGTCAGCTCGCGCGTGCTGATCGCGATGCCGCTCCTGGCGATGATCGGCCTCGTGATGATGAACCCGGCTTATCTCGACTTCTTCATCAAGGATTCGCGCGGACAGTGGCTCTCGATGCTGGCGCTGGGGCTGGAGGCGATCGGCATCCTCATCATCCGCCGCATGCTGAGGCTGGATTTCTGATGCCCGCGCTCGCGCCTCTCCTGCTTTTCGCGCTGGCCGCCGGAAGTCTGGTGCTGGTCGTCCAGGGCGTGCGGATGCTCGATGCCGACGCCCGCCTGCGCCAGCGGATCGACGGGCGCGCGGGGGTGTCGGGCGGCGCCTCCGCAGCGCTGCGCTTCCCGCTGCCGCGCCTCTTCGTGGTGCGGGGCCGCGACCGCGAGGAAGTGGAGCAGAAGCTGCGCAAGGCCGGTTACTTCGAGCCGGGCGCGCTGGACGCTTTCGCCTGGCTCCGCCTTGCCGCGACCGTTCTCGTGGCACTGGCCTCGATGCTGACCTGTTTCGCGATGAACGGCAATCCGCTCCGCCCGATGTTCCCAACGCTGGCCCTTTCCGGCCTGACTTACATCGGCGCCAAGTACGTGCTGCGCATGCGCGCCGCCTCACGCGAGCGCATCCTCACTGCCGAATTCCCGTTCCTGCTCGACCTCATGCTGATGATGCTGGAAAGCGGCGTCTCGCTCGACCAGTGCTTCCGCGGCATCGCCCGCGAGGAGCGTGTGGCGGTTCCGAACCATGCCAAACTGGTGGCCATGCTGGTCGAGGATCTCGACCGCGGACAGGACTACCAGCTCGCTTTCGACCGCTGGGCCTCGCGCGTGGCCGTCACCGGCTCGCGGGAATTGGCCACGGTGTTCCGCCAGTCGCTGTTCCACGGGATGGAGCTGGTTCCGGCCCTGCGCGAATTCGTGAGCGAATTCTCCCAGCGCCGCGTCGCCCGTGCTCGCGAGGCGATCGGCTCGATCACCGTGCGCATGGTGATCCTGATGCTCGTGTTCTTCATGCCGGCGCTGTTCATCGTGCTCGCAGGCCCGCCGGTCGCCGCCATTCTCGACACTTTGGGGAGCGTCAAGGGATGACCGATCGCCGCCTGTTTCCCGCTTTTCTCGCTGCTATCGCGCTCGGCGGCGGTGCCTTCGTTTCTCCCCCCCTGGCGGGCCGGGCTCAGGCTGCCGAGGCATCCGGCGCCGAAGCATCCGGATCGACCCGCCAGCTTTATCTCGTGCTGATCCAGCAGGCGCGCAAGGACGGCCGCCAGCGCGCCGCGCTCGCCTTCCTCGACGATTTCGATCGGCAATATCCCGGCGACCGGGAATCGCGTTTCCTGCGGATCAACTGCCTGCTCGATCTCGGCCAGACCGATCAGGCCGAGGCTGCGCTCGCGCAGATTTCCGCTTCCGACCGCAGCGCCGAGGCTTTCGCGGTGCGCGGCCATGTCCTTGCGGCACAGGGGAACTGGCTGGCGGCGGCGGAGCAATACCGTGCGGCCCAGCGCGTCCGCCCGGCCGACGCGCTGGCCAGCAACGCGCTCGGCTATGCGCTGCTGCGCGGCGCCGAGCCGGCGCAGGCGGTGGAAGCGCTCAAGGCCGCGCGCGATCTGGCGCCGGGCAACGAAGTCGTGCGCAACAACCTCGTGCTGGCGCTGACCATGGCCGGACGGCGCGGCGAGGCCGATGCCCTGCTGGCGAGTGTCCGCGACGCTTCCGCCAGGGCGGCGCTGCGCGCGCAAGTCGCCGATCAGGCTGCGCTGCTGCTCGCGCCGCCTGCAACGGCTTCTCGGGAGAACTGACGTGCCCCGCTTTCGCAACCGCCTGAAACTGCGCCCGCTGCGGCAACTGGGTGGCGACGAGAGCGGCGTCATTGCGCCGATGGTGGCCATGCTCGGCGTCTCGCTGCTCGGTGCCGCCGGTCTCGCGTTGGACGTGGGCCTTTACTACCAGGGAATCCGCGACTTGCGCGCGGCGACCGAAGCGGCGGCACTGGCCGCGGCGATGGACCCCTACAACGCGAAGACCCGCGCCGAGGACTATCTGAAGCGCAACGGCTACGATGCCGCCGTGCTGAAGACGGTCGAGACCGGCCGCTACTGCGCGGACATCAACACGGCAGCGGGCCAGCGCTTCGACCCGACGATGGCCCGCTGCCCCGGCAATGGTTTGCGCAATGCCGTGCGCCTGACCACCGATAAGCCGAGCCGCCGCTTCCTGACCGGCGTTCTTGGTGATGCCAGCCCGATCCCCGACCTCGGCGCCACGGCTTCCGCCGCGCGGATCGACGAGGCGGGCGTCAGCGTCACGTCCGATGTTCTCACCAAGGTGGTCTCGCCGGTGCTCGATCCGGTGACCGAGCCGCTGGTCAGCGTCGTCAACAACCTGCTGGGTTCGCTGCTGGGCATTCCGATTGCCCTCGGCCGAAACGATGTGCGCAACCTGATGAAGGGCAATGTCGATGCGGGTGATTTCTTCGACAACCTTGCTGCAAAGGAAGGTTTCGAGGGTACTTACGGCGAACTGGTGAACCAGTCGCACAAATTGAAGGACGTGGCCGAGGCCGCCGCGGACGCTGCCAAGACACCCGAAACCGCCGCCGCCCTGCGCGAGTTTGCGCGGCAACTGGGGGGCAGCGGCTACAGCGTGCCGTTCAAGGGACTTTACAGCCTTGGCGTCTGGCAGAACATGCCGGTGGGCGAGGCAAACGAGAAGCCGGGGCTGCGGGCGGGCATAAATGCCTATTCGCTTGTGACTTACGCGGTTCAGTCGGGGCCGACCGCCATCGACTTGTCCAAGGCAGCGGGGCTGCTGGTGACCGACAGCATGGTCAAGATCGGCCTGATATCGAGCGGTATGGGCGATCGCCCCCGTTTCGCCTTTGGGCCGGTTGGGGAAGCCAAAGTCGGCACGTCTGCCTTGCGGATCGGGATCATGATCGATCTTCCGGTCAATCTGATCGGGTTGGCTTCGGTGAATGTCCACCTTCCCGTAATTGTCGACGTGGGCGCTGCTCAGGCCGAAGTGAGCGATATAAACTGCACCGGCTCGACCGAGCAGGCGCGCGATACGACCGTTGCCGTTCGTGTGAGGTCAGGCGCCGTGAACGCCTATATCGGCGACACCGCTTTCGATCCCATGGAAAAATCGCTGCCCGTGATGGGGGCAACCGATATTCGGCAGGCCAAAATTGCGAGCGTGAACCTTCTGGGCGGCGTGATTTCTGCAGATGTGAAGGGCAAGGCGGTGGTTCAGCCTGTCACGGGAACCGGCGCCAGCGACGAGGCGCTGACGTTCGGCACGGGAGCGGAGGGAGCCACGACTCCGGCGACCCCGCAGACCATCGGCAACTCCGTACAGATCGGCAAGACCTTGAGCAGCGTTACCACGAGCCTGCTCGGATCGGACGGACTGGATGTGGAAGTGAAACTTCTGGGGACATGTCTAATCGCCTGCGACCTTCTCAAGGCCAGCGGTCTGGCGACGGTAACCGGCACGGTCCTGCCTGCGTTGGTGAAGCCGGTGACCGATTTGCTTGGAAACACGGTCGATCCGCTGCTGACGAATCTGCTCGCCGCGCTGGGCGTCCAGGTGGGCAGCGCCACTGTGTTGACCACCGGCGCGCGGTGCGGAGTGCCTGTTTTGATTTGATGTTTTTGAAGACCGCTTCCGGGGACCTCCAACCGGTTACGGAAATTTAATCGGAGGAAATGGGGAGTATTGAGTCATGATTACCATTCGTAAGCTTTTTACGCGTCTTCTTGGCGATAAGCGTGGTCTTACGGCCGTAGAATACGCCGTGTTGGGAGCGATTGTTGTGGCAGCGATTGGCGGTGTTGGGAGCACTTTTAGTACTGACCTTCAGGGCGCTTTTAATAGCCTGATCCCCGATTCTTAATCTCCAGCCGGAAGGGATTATGCGTAGCATAAGCAACAGCCTAAGTTTGTTGAAATGCCAACGCGGCTTGGCGGCGCTGGAGTTTGTCATTCTGGCTCCGGCGCTGCTGGCCCTGGCCTTCGGGATCATCATCTACTCTATCTATTTCAGCGCCTTGATCGGGGTGCGGCAGGCGGCGGCCGAAGGGGCGCGGGCTGCCGTCGCCGGGCTTTCCACGCCCGAGCGCATCGAACTGGCGGAAACGCGGGCTAAAGAGGTCGTCGCGGGTTACGGCGGCATCCTCGGCGGCAATACAACCCCGATAGTAACCGCTTCGTCCGATGGCGTGGGTGTATTCAAGGTCAAAGTCAGTTATGACATGGGCGGCAGTCCAATAATGAAATATGGGAAATTCGTTCCCCTGCCGTCGCCGGACTTGGAAGCGAGCGCCGTTGTAACCAATGGGGGATACTGAATGACTGGTCTGAGTTATTTCAACTTGGCCATGATGATCGTTCTTCTCCTTCCGGCGGTCATATTGCCGTGGGAAGGCCGCCGCCCGCCCGATCTTCTCTACGTCACGATCGCTGTCGGCGGTCTGGCTTTTGCAGCTTTGGGCGGCGGGATCGCCTCGCTCGGCTGGTCGGTTACGGCCGGGCTGGGGTGCCTGGCCCTGGTCGCCGGCGGGGTTACGAGCCTGCGCAAAGTTACCGGCCTGCAGGTCCTGGCGGGAAGCCAGATCAAGCTTCTGGCCTCCGGGGCGACATGGCTCGGACCGTTCGGTGCGCTGACCATGATCTCGATCACGGTTCTGGCCCTGCTTATCGTGGCAACATTCCGTCAGTTCCGCCCGATCGCACGCCGCCCTGATTCGGGCGCGATCGTGGCTGCCGCCATCTTTTGCGTGGGGCTGCAACAGGTCCTGCCCGGAAACTAGCGAACAAGTCGAGAATCTACGGAAACCTCCGGAAGAGACGAGGTCGATTGCTGATGAATGTGATGAACCCCAGTTGGCGTTCGCGTCTCGGCGCGATTCTGAACCCCGGCCAGCCTCATGGCGATGCGGGCTGCGATGCGGCCATGGACGACACCATGCCGCCCGAGCCGGTCCTCATCGTCGATGACGATGAGGACTTCGCCAGCGAATGCGCCTTCAGCCTGAAACTCATGGGCTACGAGCCGCTCGTGGCGACGAGCGTCGAGGAAGCCATGGCGCTGTTCGAGATCAACGAGATCTCGATCGCCATCGTCGATTACAACATGCCCGGCCAAGACGGGATCGCGTTGATCCACACGCTCGGACAGAGCGCCGAGGCGCGCGGGTTGCGGCTCCAGTTCATCATGGCCACCGGCTATGCCAGCAAGGACGTGGCCATCGACGCGATGCGGGCATCGGCGGTCGATTTCCTCGAAAAACCGATCGGCCAGTCCGATCTGCGGCAGGCCTTGCAGCGCATCAAAGGACTGCGCCAGACGCCCGATGCGCGCGAATCCCTACTTGGCAAGATGTCCAGCCTCAGTAGCGAATTGCAGCGCCTTGCCATGTTGATGGACGATCCTGCCGTTCAGCCGAAATTCCGCGTAGGCGATCTCGATGCCGAACCCGAAGCGATCGTTCGGGCACCGTTGTCCGAAGTTCCGGTAATTCCCGAGGCAGGTCAACTGACCGACTATATCCGCGAACTCCTGCGCAAGGAGATGAAGCGGCGCGAGATCGGCGGCGGCGAACTCTTCGGCGATCCGGCCTGGGAGATGCTGCTCGATCTCCTGCTCGCGAAGATCGAAGGGCGGCGGGTTTCGGTATCCAGCGCCTGCATCGCCTCCGGCGCGCCGATGAGCACGGCGCTGCGGCTGGTGCGGCGACTCGTTGGGGAGAATGTCCTGTGCCGTCTTCCGGACGAACATGACCGGCGGCGTCACTTCCTGGTCATCAATCCGAAGTTCGAAGGTCCGCTGCTCGATTATCTGACCGAGCAATTGCGCCAGCGTGGGAATCTGGGCGGAAAACCGGGCGGGAAGTGACCGCGATCCGCTTCGGTTGAACGCTTTGTTTACATACGGCGGTTAACCAAGCGTCATTCTTCCCGACGCGAACCGACGATGACCATAGACCCCCGCACAATGCTGTTCATGACGAATGCCGTCGCTTTCGTGGCTTCGGCATTCCTGCTGTTCGAGTGGCACCTGCTGCGCGAACGGTCGCTGGCCTATTGGAGCGCGGGATTTTCCGCGATCGTCCTGGGTTGCGCGATCACGCCGCTGCGCGAGGAGGGGTACTTCATCGTCGGTGTGTGGATGGCCAACGGACTGCTGGTCACCGCGCATATCGGTTTCCTCTATGGCACTGCATCTTTCGTGGGGCGCAAGATTTCTCCGGCATGGAGCACGGCCCTGGCGGCTTGGGCATTGATGCTGGCCGTACCGGACGCAGCATCGCGTACACAGATTCTCTCGATGATGAATGCACTGCTGGTGGCGGTGCTGTCGCTAAAATCCGCGCATTTGTTGGGCGGATTCCGGCAACGCAACAATCCCGATTCGGCGCTGCTGGCTTTCGCCTTCGCCGCACATGGCGGCTTCTATCTGATCAAGACGCTGACCGCTTTCCTGCCCGGCGCCTTCGTCAATCTCGCGCACTATACCGGCATAATGATCTCGGTTTCGCTTTTCGAGGGGATCATGATGGAAGTGGCTCTCGCGCTGTCCATCGTCGGTGCGCTGCGGCGGCGGCGGGAGCGCAGCATCGTCCGTCTGGCCGAACAGGACCCGCTGACGGGCCTGCTCAATCGCCGGGGCTTCGACACGCGCGCGGAAGCGGTGCTAGCCGACGAACGCGGATCGGTGGCGCTGCTTCTGCTCGACATCGACCACTTCAAATCGATCAACGACGGTTATGGCCATCCCGAAGGCGATCGGCTTTTGGTGGCTCTGGGCGTGTTCCTGAACTCGACCCTTCCGGCGCGCGCCATTTCGGCGCGGCTGGGTGGGGACGAATTCGCCATCGTCCTGCCGGGAGTAGACGCCTTTGCCGCCCTGACGCTGGCCAAGGCGCTGTGCCGGGGCTTTGGTCGCGTGGGCGGCGGCCGTGGCAATGGCGGAACCTTGAGCATCGGCTGTGCGACTCATGCGGAGGGGCCGATCGATCTCGAAGTCCTGGCTGCCGTCGCCGATCGCGCACTCTACGATGCCAAGAGGCAGGGGCGCAATCGGTCGAGTCATCGTGAGGTCGGACGCGAAGCTTCGAATCCGTTTTCTCAGCAAGAGGCCTATTCACCGTCATGCGCGGTGCTCCCTTTGATGCCCGCAGCGGCAGATGGAGCCAAGACACGCGAGGCGATGCCGGGGCGTTGAGCCTTCGGCCGACATTTCATTCGATTGCAGTCGCGCCTATCGTCGAAACAGACCGTCGCCTTGTCGCGAATACGCAAAGTCGCTTGAGAAACATTTACAAAAACAATACCTCAATAGCTTAGGCTTTCGCTTTGGACCGGGGGGGACAAACTTGCGATCGAGCTACCGTGAATTGCGAAGTCGGGAATTCCAGGACACGGCACTGCCGTTCAGCACCAAAAGCGAGAGGTTTCGGCTGCGCGATCTCCTGCCGGCGGCCGTCCTGCTCGCTTGCGGACTCGTAGCGCTTTCGGCTGCCTCGATCTGGAGCGAGGCAACGGACGACAAGTTCGTCGTGGTGGCGCCGCCGGGCTGGTCGCTGGGCCGCACCATCGCGCTTGTCCGTGCCGGGGATGGTCGTCTGGTTCGTACCGGAAACTTCGCCAACGTTGTCTTCGCATCCTCCAGCGATCCGCGTTTCGCGGCCCGCCTGCGGGCCGCCGGTGCGTGGCTGGTCGAATCCGCACCGCTCGCGCCGGGTTGCTCCGCTTTGAAAGATTCTGAATCGTGAACGTCGTGCTCGAAAGATTGCGCAAGCAGTTCGGCCATCTTCTGGTCGCGCTGCTCTGGGGGCATGTCCTGATCCAGGCGGTTGTGGCACAGGCCATGGGGCTTTCGGCGCTGAAGGCGGGGCTGGCCGCCGCCGTCGTGGCGGGGGCCTATCACCTGACCTGGCGGCGTTTCGGCACTGCGCCTGCTACGCGCTATCTTTCGGCCGTGGCGCTGATGGCGGAGCCGGCCATGCTGCTGTTTCTGTTGCGCGGGCATCCGTGGCAGATGGACATGCACATGTACTTCTTCGCGATGCTGGCGCTGACGATCGCCTGGCTGGACCGGACGGCGATCCTCGTCGCCGCCACCGCCATCGCCGTCCATCACCTGCTGCTGCTCTATCTGCTGCCCTATGCGGTGTTTCCCGGCGCGGGCAATCTGGAGCGGGTGCTGCTCCACGCCACCATCGTCGCCTTCCAGACCGGTGTGCTGGTGTGGCTGAGCAATATGCTGCTCGCCAGTTTCGAGCGCAGCGCGCGGATGAGCGAGGAGATCGTCGCCAAGAACGCCGCGCTGGAGGAACGCACGCGCGAGGCCGAGGAAGCGACGCGAGCGAAGAGCATGTTCCTGGCTAACATGAGCCACGAGATACGCACACCGATGAACGCGATCCTGGGGTTCTGTCATCTCGTCTCGCGCACCGAACTCGACGAGCGCCAGCGCGGATATGTCGAGCGGATCGGCAGTGCAGGCACTTCGCTGCTGCGCCTCATCAACGACATTCTCGACTATTCGAAGAACGAGGCGGGCAAGCTCACGCTGGAAGCGAGGCCCTTCGATCTGCGCGCGGCGGTGGCCGGGCAGGTCCAGTTGCTCTCGGTCGAAGCGGCGGCCAAGGGCGTCCGGATCGTCTCGCATATCGACCATGCGCTTCCCGGCGCCGTGATGGGGGACGAACTGCGGTTTTCGCAAGTCGTGCTCAACCTGCTCAGCAATGCAGTGAAGTTCTCCGATCGCGGGGCGGTGACGGTGGCGGTGGATCTTGTCGCCGCAGGGGACGGCATGGTGGAGATCGCGCTTTCGGTGCGCGACCATGGTATCGGCATGACCGCCGAGCAACAGGCCGGGCTGTTCCGCTCCTTCACGCAAGGAGACAATTCCACCACCCGGCGCTTCGGCGGCACCGGTCTGGGGCTGGCGATCTGCCGTCAGATCGTCGAGCAGATGGGCGGGGAAATCCGCGTGGAAAGCGCCAGGGGCAAGGGCAGCACCTTCACATGCGACATGCATTTCGCCGCGATTCGGGAGGGCGGGCAGGAAGCGATGCCTGCTCCGCATATACAGGCGCTGCGGGTGCTCGCTGCCGACGACAACGCCGCGGCGCGCCAGCTTGTCGAGGAGATCTTCGACGGCTGGAACATGCCGGTGGACCTCGTCTCCTCGGGTGACGAGGCCGTGGCGGCTTTCGGCAGCGCGGCCGGACGCGACGAATCCTATGATCTTGTCCTGCTCGACTGGAAGATGCCGGGGATGGACGGCATGGAGGCTGTGCGCGAACTGCGCCGCATGCAGCACGGCGCACCGTCGCCGGTGACGCTGATCGTCACCGCCTATGCAGTCGATGAAATGGCGGCGGAGGCCGGGGCGGCGGGCGTCTCCGCCTTCCTCACCAAGCCGATCGAACCGCATGTCCTGCTGGAGACGATCACGTCCCTGTTCGCCGAGGCCCGGGCGGTTGCCACCCTGACCCCGCCCCCGCCAGCGGTCGAAACCGCTGCGGCGGAAGGCCGCGTCGATCCGGCACTGCGCGGCCTGCGGGTCCTGCTGGTCGAGGACAACGAGATCAACCGCGAGATCGCCACGGAACTGCTGACCCATGCCGGTCTCGTCGTCGACTGCGCCGAGAACGGGCGGATCGCCTGCGACAAGGTGGCCCTGAACGGGCGGGGCTATGCCGCCGTCCTCATGGACGTCCAGATGCCGGAAATGGACGGTATCGAGGCGACCACGATCATTCGTCGGACCTGGCCTGCCGAGCAGCTGCCGGTAATCGCGATCACCGCGCATGCTTTCGCGACGGAGCAGCAGCGGTGCCTCGAAGTCGGAATGAACGACCACGTTTCCAAGCCGGTCGATCCAGAGCAGTTGATCCGGACGCTGAATCGCTGGCTCAAACCGGGGAGGGAGGGCGTCGTGCTGGATCGTGAAGCGACTTCGCCATTCGCTGTCGAGCCGGTGATAGCAGGTGGCCCGCTGCCGGATCGCCTTGGCCCCTTCAATGTTGCCGCCGCGCTGAAACGGGTGAACGGCAAGGCGCCGCTGCTGCGCAAGCTTATCATCAGCTTCGCCCGCACTTATGCCTCTGCCGCGCAGGATATCCGCGTGCGTCTCGCCGCCGGGGAAATCACCGATGCCCGGCGGCTTGCGCACAGCCTCAAGGGCGTGGCGGGTTCTCTGGAACTGCACGAACTGCAGGCCCGCGCCGGTGAGGTCGAAGCGTGGTTGGCACAGGAGGATGTGGGTCAGGTGGAATCAGGACTTTCCGCGCTCGAACTCGCTCTGGATGCTGCCGTCGCGGTTGCGCGGCGCCTCGCCGAAGTGCCGGAGATCGAGCCGGAGGCCGATGGCGAGACGAGCGTCGAGGAGGCGCGTGAAGCACTGCGGGGCTTGATCTTGCGGCGGAGCCTCGGCGCGCGCGCCGCTTTCGGCCGGGTGGCGCGGGGCATGGGCCTTACCGAGGCCGAACATGCCGTGCATCCGCTTTATCAGGCGCTGCAACGGCTCGATTACGCGCGTGCGCTCGTGCTGCTCGACGAGCTGCCGGGCAGCGCCCCAGGACTACCCCTCCCGCAAGGAATCCCTTCATGACCAAAGCGACCGTCCTCGTCGTCGATGACGATGTGGCCAATATTGAGATCATGAATGCCGTCCTGGAAGACGACTACGATGTCTGCTTCGCGACATCGGGCGAAGAGGCGATGGAGACGGCACGCAAGGTCGATCCCGACCTGATCCTGCTCGACGTGATGTTGCCGGGGGTCGACGGTTTCGAGGTCTGCCGCCAGCTCAAGGTCGATCCGGTCCTGGCGGACGTGCCGGTGATCTTCATGACCGGACTGGGCGATACCGAGGACGAGATGCGCGGGTTGTCGCTCGGCGCGATTGATTATGTCGCCAAGCCGATCCAGCCTGCGATCCTGCGCGCGCGGGTGGGCAACCATATCGAACTCAAGCGCCTGCGCGACAAGCTGGCCGAACTGGCGGTAACCGATGCCCTAACCGGACTCAGCAACCGCCGTCAGCTGGAACGCACGCTGGAAGGGGAGTGGGTGCGCCTGTGCCGGACCGGAGACTGGCTCTCGGTGGTCATGCTCGACATCGATTTCTTCAAGCAGTTCAACGACACTTACGGCCATGTCGCGGGGGATCGCTGCATCGTGATGATCGCCGCCTCACTCAACCGGGCGCTGCGGCGGATGACGGCAGTGACGGCGCGCTATGGCGGGGAGGAGTTCGTCTGCATCCTGCCGGGTGCTGATCCGGCTACCGCGCGGATCGTGGCGGAGGAAATCCGCCGTCAGGTCAACGCGCTCCAGATTCCGCACGAAACTTCGGGTGCGGGGCCTTGCGTCACAGTCAGCATCGGCGTGGCCAGCGCGCGTTGCACCGGCGATACCGCGCCGGAACGCTGGATCGCCGAGGCGGACAAGCAGCTCTACCTGAGCAAGGTCGGCGGCCGCGACCGGATCATCGCGACCGAATTCGAGGCCAACTGCGTCGTCTAAAGAGAAAGGCCGTCCCGGATCGAAATCGGGGACGGCCTCAATCATGCTTGGGGAGCGGGTCAGGCCGGTTCGGCAACGCGTTCCTGCATCAGGCGCTCGGCGGTGCGGTCGGCAACCGTGGAAGGGGCGAGGCCGTCGCGCGCAGCTTCTTCCAGAACGGCGGCAACGCGCGGGCCGATGCGGACGACGCGCTGGCGCACGTCGTCGGCGCTTTCGCGCAGATATTCGGCGGCCACGTTGACGATGCCGCCGGCGTTGGCGACATAGTCAGGCACATACGTCACGCCGCGCGCGAGCAGGAGGTCGGCCATGTCCTCGCTGGCGAGTTGGTTGTTGGCGGCGCCACAGACCAGGCGGGCCTGGAGCGCGGCGACGGTAGCGGCATCGAGCGCCCCGCCCAGCGCACAGGGGGCGAAGACGTCGGCGGCGACACCGGCGATCTTGTCGATCGAGACCACGCGGGCGGCATGGCGCTCGGCCATCTGCGCGCAGCGGGCCGGGTCGATGTCGGCCACGACGAGTTCGGCGCCCGCTTCGGCCAGAAGATCGCACAAGTGCGCTCCGACATTGCCGACGCCGAGCACGGAGACGACCTTGCCCGACAGGGTGCTGCCGGACTCGAAGGCGACGGCGGCGCGCATCGCCTCGAACACGCCGAGCGCGGTCCAGGGCGAGGGGTCGCCACCGGCGCGGCCGGGCAGGGCGGTGCGGCCAGCGACATGGCTGGTCCGACGGGCGATCGCTTCCATGTCGGAAACAGTGGTGCCCACGTCCTCGGCGGTGACGTAACGGCCTTCGAGGCGTTCGACGGCCTCACCGAAGGCTTCGAACAGAGCGGCGCGGTCGAACGCACCGGCCGGGCGGCGCAGCACAGCCTTGCCGCCGCCGAAGGGCAGTTCGGCCATGGCGTTCTTGTAGCTCATGCCTTCAGCGAGGCGAACGGCATCGGCCATGGCGGCGCCTTCGTCCGCATAAGTCCAGAAGCGGCAGCCACCGGCGGCGGGGCCGCGTGCGGTCGAGTGAATGGCGATCACCCCGTCGAGACCGGCTGCTTCGTCGTAGAGACGGACATATTCCATCGGCGGCGTCATGCGGCTGGCGCGGGCGACCATTTTCGAACTCCAGTCAGGATGGCGTGATTGCCATGGCGCCTTATTGCAGGTCTGCCGGGGACATTCTCTCCTCATTTCGCGGGTATTGGCTTTATTTTGAGCAAGACTGACCTAATAAACGATGATATGAGAAATAAATGACCGATCTCGATCCTTATGAGCGGAAGATTCTCCGCGAACTTCAGCGCGACGCGAGTCAGACTACGGCACAGATCGCGGAGCGGGTCGGGCTTTCCTCGTCGCCCTGCTGGCGGCGCATCGACCGGCTGGAGCGAGAGGGCTACATCAAGCGGCGGGTGGCGCTGGTCGACCGCAAGAAAGTGGGGCTGGACGCGCATGTCTTCGCGCAAGTGAAGCTCAATGCTCACGGGCGCGCCAATCTCGACGAATTTTCCGCCAAGATCCGGGAGTTCCCGGAAGTGCTCGACTGCTATGTGTTGATGGGTTCGATCGACTTCCTAATCCGCGTGGTCGCCGCCGACATCGAGGCTTACGAGAAGTTCTTCTTCGAAAAGCTCTCGCAGCTTCCGGGGGTGCAGGAATTGAACTCGATCGTTGCCCTCTCCGAGATAAAGGCGACGACGGAACTGCCGATCTGAGAGGCGCGTCTCCTAGCGTTCGAACTTGTCAATACGCCTATAGACCATGCTGCATTCCTCGCTCGGTTGAATCGCCCAGCTTCGCTTCGCGCATTGGCGCGCGCGATCGAGGTATTCGGGATTGTGTTCCAGTTCGTAACGATCGAGCCAGAGCGCACCGCGCTGCGACACCAGGATGCGCGTTTCCTCGCGATCGAGACCATTTGCCTTCCGCGTGACGAGATCGGTCCGGGCAAGTGCCTCGACCGGGCGGCCTGATTCCCGCAGTGCGGAAACGAGCGCAATCACGAGATCGCCGGGCGGCGGATCGCCAGCTCCCTCCAGCCAGGCACTCAGCAGTTTCGCTTCCTCGCGCGGCGTCCCATATTTGCGGGTGAGGCGCAGGCCTTCGAACCGCTCCTCCCGCCATGGCAACCGATAGGCCTGCGCCGCTTCGATGGCAGAGAGCAGACCCGGCAGATCGTCATCCTCGACCTTCGAGCGGAAGCCGAAAGCCGCGATCTTTTGCCGCATCCTGTCGAGGGCTTCGTCTTCAGGCGTGAGCAAGGACGATATGCCAGCAACCAGAGAAGGCGTGAGCAGCACATATCCCGAGGTAAAGGGCACGCTCCGGGATCGACCATCTGCAAATTGGAGCCGTACGGCGCGGCTGCGAAGATCGACGTTGACGATCTTCGCGAGAACATCGGGATCGTCTCTGTAGAAGCTTGCGCCGATCAGCCCGTCGTGAAGATGCTGTCCGCCGGCCTTGTGGAGCAGGGGCAAGATATCCTCACCACTGATGTCCTCACCTTCCATATCCATGGCGCTACCTCCTGCTTCGGGAGAGCCTTATCGTCTTTCGGCATGGAAGGAACATACCTTCTAGAATCGAGAGAGAGAGAGAGGGCGGCGGATCGGATCGAAGCGTTTCTCCCGGCAACAGGGCGCAGGAGCGCACAGTTACACCCGGAATGGCGCTAAAAACGGCAGGATTGCGTAGGTTGTGCAGATTATGAAGATTTTTTGAAATTAGGTTGTTGACCGAATCGTGGGTGGGTCTTAGAGGGCCTCTCACCGCAGCGGACCACACGGTTTCGGAGCGGTCGCCACGAGAGACGGACAGCTTGTTTCCCC
>PJTO01000186.1_pt1 | contig 61446 bp, 40 predicted proteins | sample 1512101 | NCBI WGS metagenome assembly PJTO01 (sample SAMN08177690, study PRJNA422409) | Soil metagenome, whole genome shotgun sequencing project.
CTGCTTGGATGGATAAGACCTTCTGAGGTAAGCAGCCCAAAGCCAAAACTCGCGGCAAAACCATTCCCTTTCTCCATTCCATTAGGGCATCTCTTCGAGGTATCTTTGGTTCAACCTATATAGTACCGCATGTTAAAATTTAAAATAAAAAATTGCGGGCAAAAACCCGCAATCCGTGATTGTGTAATGGTCGGGACGACACGATTTGAACATGCGACCTCTTGGACCCGAACCAAGCGCTCTACCAAGCTGAGCTACGTCCCGACAAATATGAAATTAGTGCCTCGACCAACAAGCGACATGAGTCAAAAAAAAGCCCGTAGGCTTGTCGTCTTGTTTGTTATAAATGGAGCGGGTGATGGGAATCGAACCCACGCTATTAGCTTGGAAGGCTAAAGTTCTACCATTGAACTACACCCGCAAAACGATGGTCGGGACGACACGATTCGAACATGCGACCCCCTGGTCCCAAACCAGGTGCTCTACCAAGCTGAGCTACGTCCCGACAATTATGAGTAAAAATGGCGCGCCCTGAGAGATTCGAACTCCCGGCCTTTTGATTCGTAGTCAAATGCTCTATCCAGCTGAGCTAAGGGCGCATATGGAGCGGAAAACGGGATTCGAACCCGCGACCTTCTCGTTGGCAACGAGATGCTCTACCACTGAGCTATTTCCGCATGATTTTGGGCATTTCCGCCGCCGCCCGTTTAGTTCGTATCACTTGAGGCGACAAGAAATAATATAACAAATACCTAAAACAATTGCAAGCCCCTTTTACAAAGTTTTTTATTTTTTTCATTCACCTGTTTTAGACTATTCGAAAACGCGCTTTTCCGCCACCCTCCCGTTGACGTTAACGGAGTCGGCGTCCTTTTGCGCAGGCAGACTCAAGAGCCTGCCTGTGCAAAAGCCGTTCGCCGCTTCCACGATAATCAGATAAGATCGGACTTCTCCAACAACCGCTTCAGAAGAGCGGCTACCTCCGCCCGGGTAATCTGGGCTTTAGGCGCCAGACGTCCGTCCTTGGCGCCGGACGCGATTCCGGCCTGCGTCGCCGCGACAACGCCGCTTCTCGCATAAGCGGACACCTCGGAGGCGTCGGCAAAAGGCAAGCTCGCCTTCGTTCCCGTCGCTACGTCGGTCTTTAATCCGGTTAAGGACATCGCTCTGGCGATCATGACCAGCGCCTGCTCGCGAGTCATGCGAGCTGTTGGACGGAACGTACCGTCCTCGAATCCGCCGATCATTCCGTAAACGTATGCCGTATGCACTGTATCCGCGTACCAGAAGCCCGGATTCACATCTGCGAATGGGCTCGTCGTCCCCTCCGCCTGCGGAAGCCCTAACGCGCGTACGAGCATCGCGGCGAATTCGGCCCGGGTAACCGGCCGATCCGGTCCGAACGTCCCCTTTTCCCCGTTGATTACGAGTCTGGCGCTCATCTCCGCGATATCTTCCTCCGCCCAATGGCCCGCCATATCCGAGAAATGAACCGGGCGCGAAACGAGCGCATACACACTATTGGTCAGACTGCTTATTTTCGCATACTGCTTGCCGTCTATTTTAATCAGCTTAGTGGGCGCATGCCGCAAGCTTCCGCTATCGTCCATGACAACTCCCGTCGATATTCCAGCCCCGGCAGCGCCGTCCGGAAGCGCGATCAGCCGTTCTACATAGCCATTGAAGCGGGAGATTGGCACGGACTTCGCCCCCTGCACGGCGCGAATCGCAAATTCAACCGACGAGCCGCGCAGTTCAATCCGTTCTGCGGCCGCAGTCTTCGCGAGCCGCTCCTGAGCGGCCTCCGACGGAAGGAAAGCTTCGACCCGCAGGCTGAAGCCGGTCTGCCCCGCTGCACCGCCGAGACGCCGCATTACGTCCGCCAAATCGATCGCCTCGACGGGAACAGGGTATATGCCTGTCCCGATATCCAGCTCGACGGTGGCGTGTCGCTGCTGCAGCATTCGCAGCGCTTGCGCGTCCAACGCCACGACTAACCCGCCCGCCGAGCGATCCGCGACCTTGAGCGTGGCGTTGGCGCCTTCGCTTGCAGAAAGCACGCGCTCCAATAGGACGGAATCGACGACCAACAACGTCGCCTCCCGATCTCCCAGCCGTTCCTTCGCCGTTGCTCCCAGACTTGCGACTTGACCGTTCACCCAAACCTGTATACTCCCAGCCGGGTTCTCCTTCGATTCAGCCGGCGTCTGCGGCGCGGACGATCCGCCTCCGTCTCCTCCGCCGACGTTGCCTCCATTACCGCTATTTCCCCCGCCTTCTCCGCCTCCCGGATCGCCTCCGTTGGAAGCCGCTCTCGGCGTCACTTCATTAGAGAGCGCCGAAGGCAAGCCCGAACCGGCAACATTAACCGCGGTGACGGTAAAGGCATACGCCGTTCCGTTCTCCAATCCTGTCACGGCGATCGGACTTCCCGCTCCAGCGGCGACCATTCGTCCGGCTGCATCAGCCACTTCGTACCGAACAATCGGACTGCCTCCGTTGCTAGCGGGGGCCTCGAATCTAACCTCGGCTCTGCCGTCGCCGGCCGTCGCGACGACGACGCGCGGAACTCCCGGAACCGTTCTCGGAACGGCGACAAGCTCGTTGGACAGCTCGCTGTCCACGCCCGCATACGAAGCCTGAACGACGAAGGAATAGGCTGTTCCGTTCGTCAATCCCGTTGCCGTATAACCATACACAGCGCCGGTTACGGTGTACGCCGGCGCAGCATACGAATCTTCGCCCGTGCGCCAATAGATTCTGTAGTCGGTCGCCCCCGCAGCAGGCGACCATGTCAAGCTCACCTGACCGTCGCCCGCTTCCGCCGCCATGAGAACAGGCGCATCCGCCGAATCCACCGGCCGGATCGTCACGTTCGCCGTATAGCTTTGCTCCGATCCGTCCGCCGCCGTCACTGTATAGATCACCGGCCCGGTGAAATCGCGGGCTTCCCCGAGTGCCGGCGTCACTGACGCTCCGGTATAAGCAATTGCCGGCATCAGCGCCTTCACATTCGTCCCGTAAGGAACCGACACCGAGATCGTCTTCTCCGTCTCGTCGACGATCCCGATCGCAGGCGGCGTCAGGCCGTCAAAACGGAAAGCTTCAATCGTCTTAACGGCGGACTTCGCCGCATTGACCCCGTCGATCACCTGCTGAAGCGCCGCCAAATCCTGAATGACTCCGACTTGAGCGATCGCTTCCATGTAGCCCTGCAAATAAGCGTCCACAGCGCCCTCGATCCCCGCCGAGATCAAATCCGCATAAGCAAGCTCGCCGACATCCTCTCCCGCGGCGTAGGAACGAATCTTCGCCAGCGCCGGCCCCGGCTCGCCGACAAACAACGTATAGTACTCCGCTCCGCCCGCATCGTAATAAGGACCGTAGACTTCCCTGTTCGAGCCAATGTTGACGCTAGGCCTCACGCTTTGAGCCGTAGAGTCAAAATACTTGTACGAGAACGTCCCGTTCTTTTTCACATAAAAAATGCTCGGACTGTTGTCATAGCTTGGAGAACGCGTCCAGTAATCCGCATTGATTGTCCGATAGTTTTCCGAACCGGGCACAAGCGTACCGTGATCCTTATACATATCGTAAGTATCGGCGTATCCCCACTCGGCGACCGACAGCAGGAACACGGTCTCGTCCGTCAGCGTCTGGCCGTACGTCTTCGTCGTCGTCGCTTCTATCGCGCTGCGGAAGCGCTCGGACAAGCTATTATAGAAGTCGTTCCTTAGCCACGCCCGAAGATTGGAATTTTCCCAGTTGGATAAATCGTAATCAAAGCTGCTATGGAACGTTCGACCGCCGCTCGGATGAACTCCTTTCAGCGTAAGCAGCGTCAAGCCTGCTCTGAAGTGGCCTTGCGCATGCACGATCCACGGCTCTCCGAACCCTTTGGTCTCCTTGACAACCGTTCCGGCGGGAAGAGCCGCTATCGGCTGAGGAACAAGCCTGTGCGCGCGGGTTTGCTCCACGTTGGCCCGATCGACGAGCTGTTGAAGCGCCCCCGGAGAGCTCACCGCTGCGGCATGAACGATTGCCCAACGGTAGGCCGCCAGATTGGCCGCGACCGCCTCGGTCATTCCGGCGTTCTCCAGCTCGGCGATCGTCAGCGGCCCGGCGTTCCGGTTGGCCGCATAATCGCGGATAGTCGTCAAAGCGTTCGACCGATCGATCGTTTGCTGCAACTCGGCCAAATCCGCAATCGTTCCCGCTTCGGCAATCGCCGCTTTATAGATCGCCAGATGAAGCGCACTCGTTCTAACTGCTCCGACCGTCAGCAGCTCTGCCATCGTCAGCTCGTCGGCATTCCCCGACGCCGCGTACTGCCGAATTCGGTCGAACAACTCCTGCAGCGCCTGTCCGTTGGCCTGGTCGACCAGCTCCTGCAGCTCCGTCGCGTCGCCAATCGCGCCCGCTCCGGCAACAACCGCCCGATACCGGGGCAGCTCCTCTGTTTTCACGCTATCCATACCGGCGGCGAGCAGTTCCTCAATCGTCAGCGACCCGGCATCCCCCGCCGCCGCATAATTGGCTATTGCGGCAACCCATGTCGCACGCTGCGCAGCATTGACGTCCGCCACGAGCTGCCGAACCCGAGACGCCGAGCCTATCGTCCCCGCCCCCTCAATCGCGGCCTTATAAGCCTCCAAGTTCACGGCATAAGCCGGAGCGGCGTCCATAGCATCCAGCTCTTCCATCGTCAGCCCTCCGGCGCCGTTAGCGGAATAATGCTGCATTCTGGCCAGCACGACGGCCGGATCAGCTGTGAACAGCGTGTAAAACTGCCCGCCCGGCCCCGTATAAGGGCCGTAAACCCGAGCGTTCTTGTCCAGATTTGCGCTAGGTCTTACCCCGTAGCTCACTCCCGCGTAGTACCGATATTCGATATCCCCGTTCGGCTTGACCATCAATAGGCTCGGACTGTTATCATAGCTCGGCGAACGGGTCCAATAGTTCTGGCCCAGCGTTTTGTAGCTCCCCGCCCCGGCAACCGCGGTTCCGTGGTTAAGCTTCATGTAGTAGGTATCGGTATACCCCCACTCCGCCGCCGACAGTAAAAAGATTGTCTCGTCCGTCAGCGCGTCGCCGTACGTGACCGTCGTCGTCTCTCGCACCGCGGCGCGAAAACGATCGGACAGGCTGCCGTAGAAATCTCCTCTCAGCCACAGTCGAATGTCCGAGTTGCCCCACTTGGACGTACCGTATACGTAGTTTGAGCTCGTATAGTAAGGACGGTTCCCTCCCGAATGAAGTCCTTTTAATACCAGCAGCGTGCGATCCGTTCCGAAATGATCCTGCGACAGCACGATCCACGGCTCCGTAAACCCTCTCGTATCCTGTACGACCGTCCCGACCGGCAGGTCGGCCAGCCGCTTCTGCGGCTCCGCCCGAACCGCGGCCGTATCCAGCATCGCTCCCAATAGAAACAGCAACCCGCTTGCCCCGACAATCAACGCCCATTTTCTCATTGCCAACCGCATAGATAAATCCCCCGTCTCCCGTTCTATGAATACCCGGAACTTCTGTCCGCAATTCGCTAAATTCCGCTTGAATTCCACCTCTCATTTATGGATAATACGACTAGCTCGTCCCCAAGATTAGCCGATTAAGTTTAAGTTTCGTTTAAGTCCGAGCCAAAATCGCCTAATTCGACCTCACTCCCCACCCGATCGGAGAGTCACCCTATATGGTTCATAGGAATACGGGCATGAACGCCATCGTCGTTTGGCTGCTTGCGGCTCTATCCATACTGTGGAGCGCCGCTCCCTCCTCTTTCGCATCGTCTTCCGAAGCTGCTGCCGAATCCGGCGCACTCGATCTGCGCGGCTGGAATCCGCAAGCGGAGAGCCCCGTCGCCTTAACCGGGCCATGGGAATTTTATTGGAATCGTCTTCTTGATCCGAACCGGATGGATCGAAGCTTGACGGACGTTCCGCTCTCCGTCGAAATACCGTCGCAATGGCAATCCTATACGCTCGATAACGGACCGCTGCCTAACGAAGGCTATGCAACCTACCGTTTGACCTTCACGCTGTCCGAAGATTCCTCCGTTTACCCGCTAGGTTTGTACGTGCGTAATGTGGCTACTGCCTATCAACTTTGGGTTAACGGCGTACCTGCGATGAGCAACGGGAAAGTAGGCGCGGACGCCAAATCGATGGTTCCGAGAAACTACCCAAAGGTGTCCTATTTTCAGCCGCGCCCCGGCGTTAACGAAATGGTGATTCAGGTGTCGAACTTCGTGCAGCGCACGGGAGGAATTTGGGAGGGCATCGAGCTGGGGGGTGCGGAGAAAATCGCTTCGCTCCACCGAAACGATGTGATGACGTGGGCCTTGATTGCGGGAGGCCTGCTGCTAATGGTCGTATATTCCGTCTTCCTCTATCTGTTTCGCAGCCGCGAGCCGGCCGTCATCTGGTTCGGCCTGATCTGTCTGGCCGTCTGCGTCCGGTCGTCGCTGCTCGGCCCTTCGTTCGCCTATGTTTTGTTTCCGGGGTTGAGCTGGGAATGGGGAGTTAAGCTGGAATATTTGTCCGAGACCCTCACCCTCGTCTGCATGGCCGTATTCGTCCGCAAACAGTATCCGCGGGAAGCCGTTCGTTTCGCGGTTCCCGTCTTCGGCGCGGCTCTCGGCGGCTTCGGCGCGTTCGTGCTGGCGACACCGGCGAAGGTTTACACGCAATACCTGGTCCCTTACATCCTGGCGCTCCTCCTCCCCGTTTACCTTTGCGTGCTGTACAGCTACATTCGCGCCGCGCTTCGCCGCAGGACGGGAGCCCGCGTCAATGCGACCGGCTTTGCCGTTTTCTTCGCCTCCGTCATTCATGAGATTTTATACTACACAGGGTTCGTTTCATTCGGAGGGCTTGTCTCTTACGGCATGCTGTTCTTCCTGCTGACTCAACTGCTTAATCTCTCGTCCATGTTCGGCAAAGCGCTGAACCGTTCCGAGGCGCTCTCCCGCGAGCTGGCCAAAGTCATCGAAGCCCAGGAGGAGACGATCGTCAGCCGGACAGCCTCTTTGCAGGAACTCAATCGCAAGCTGGAACAGGGGAACCGGGACCTTACGCGGCTCGAACAGGTGCGCAGCACGCTGCTGGCGGATGCACATCATGATCTGACGACACCGCTGACCTCAATCAAAGGCTTCTCGAAAGCGATCATGACGTCCGTCATTTCGGAGGAAGCGCCTCAATACGCCCGACGGATTTACGAACGCAGCCTGTTTCTGGAGAAGCTGATCGACAACGTTTTCGAATTAAGCCAATTGAAAACCGAAGAGCTCCAATTCCAGTTCCAAGAGTTGCCTCTGCTGCCCTTCCTTCGACAATTGACGCAGAAGTACGAATCCGAAGCGTTATCCGCGAACGTCTCGTTGCGGTGGGAGACTACGGAGCCTGCCCTTCTCCCCTCTGGGGAAATTTGCGCAATCGTCGATCCCTACCGTTTTGAACGCGTATTCGCCAATCTGGTCGGCAATGCGATCAAGTTTACCCCCTGTGAGGGGCTCGTTCGGGTCTGGATCGAATTCCGGCCAAGCGAGGATCAGGAGGAGGATCGAGTCGTCATTCATATCTCCGATACAGGCGTCGGCATCCCCGAGTCCGAGCTGCCCCTCGTATTCGAGCGTCATTACCGAAGTCCGTCCGGGCCCAACGTCAAAGCGGGAAGCGGTCTGGGACTGGCCATCTGCCGAGAGATTGTCGCACGCCATCGGGGCGAGCTCGGAGCAAGCAGCATCCCCGGGCAAGGCAGCGATTTCTGGATCGCGCTGCCTGCGCTCATCCGTCTGCCTGAAGCGAATCAAGAGCTTAACCCTCAAGGAGAGAGCCTATGAATCGGAAAATTCTGCTGATCGAGGACGACGTCGATATCTGCGACCTGGTCGCTATCTACTTGCGCAAGGAAGGGCTGCTGGTCGATATCGCATCCGATGCGGAACAGGGACTGGACCTGTTCCGCCGCTTCGATTACGACCTGCTGATCACCGATATTTTACTGCCTCGCATGGACGGTCTCCAACTGGTCGAACGGATTCGGCGCGACTCCGACCTTCCGATCATTTTCATGACCAATAAAAAAACTTCGCAGGACATCGTGAACGGCTTACAGCTTGGTGGAGACGATTACGTCACCAAGCCTTTTGAGCCGGAGGTTCTCGTTGCGCGCGTGTTGGCCGGACTTCGCCGTTACCATGCAGGACGGGGAAAGGACAAAAAAGAGGCGGGAAAGCTGTGGGAGGACGGGTGGCTTAAAGTCCATACCGGACGGCTCGAGGTTTTCGTCGACAACAAGCCGATCACCCTTCCGGCCAAGGAGCTGCAGCTTCTGCTGCTGCTTCTCGAGCATCCGAATCAGGTGTTCAGCGTCAGGCAATTGTACGAGAAAATATGGAGCCTGGACGGCGTAAGCGACGAGCGCACCGTCATGGTTCATATTCATCATCTGCGCAAAAAAATCGAGAGGGATTCGGCCAAACCCGCTTATATCGTGACGATTCGCGGGTTTGGCTACAAGTTCGGCGATTCGAGGAGAAGAAGCTGACTGCGGGACAACATTTTCAGCGGCAGGTCGGGATCGCCCTCAACCGCCGTCTTTGCCGCCAAATAAACGAGTTGGATGCGATTAAGACTTCGCCGCCTGCGTTTCCCGCCGCAGCCCTTGGTTAAGATCGTGCCCGGTCGGACTCTGGAAAATGCGCAACCCGAAGGTCGGAGCGGAGGCGAAAATGTGGTCGAAAATATCGGATTGAACCGACTCGTAGACGGTCCAGTTCGTATCCTGTACGAAGGCGTAGATTTCCAGAGGCAAACCGTGCTCCGTCGGCGCCAGCTGTCTGACCAGCAGCGTCAGGTCCCGATGAATCAGCGCATGCTGCCGCAAGTAATTTTCTACGTAAACGCGGAATACGCCGATATTCGTCAGTTGCCTCCCGTTCACCTCCAGCGACTTGTCGATGCCGTTGCGACCGTTGTGTTCGACAATTTCCCGCTCTTTATTTTCGATATAATCGGCCAACAACTGAATCTTACGAAACCTTCCAAGCATCTCGCGCGAACAAAAGCCGATGCTGCTCGCATCGATATAGACGGCTCGCTTAATACGTCGCCCGCCTGCCTGCCTCATCCCTCTCCAATTGCGGAACGAGTCGGAAATGAGCGCATAGCTCGGAATCATCGTAATCGTCTTATCGAAGTTCAGTACCTTTACCGTGTTAAGAGAAATATCGATCACATCGCCGTCCGCGTTGTACTTCGGCATCTCGATCCAGTCTCCCACGCGCACCATATCGTTGGCCGAGAGCTGCACGCCGGCGACAAGCCCCAGAATGGAATCCTTGAAAATCAGCATCAGAACGGCCGACAGCGCCCCCAGGCCGCTAAGCAGCAGAAGAGGACTCTGCCCGATCAAGCCGGAAACGATAATAATGGCGCCGATAATGAACACAAAAATTTTGATTACTTGCGTGTAGCCGCGAATCGGCTTTATTTTGGAAATTTCATAGGTATTGTAGATGTCGTTGCAAGCATTCAGGAAGGCGTCGATCGCCATCATACTTACGATGATAATGGTAATGACCGCCCCCTTCTCGATCAGCGTCTGATAGTGCGGGAAGACCTGCGCAAAATAATAAATGATGACAGCAGGTACAATGTGGGCCAGGCGGTGGAAAACTTTGCGCTCCAAAATGACGTTGTCCCAAGTGAAGCGATTTTTCATAATGAATGAGGCGATGACGCGCAATACGATTTTCTTGGTCACGAAGTTCGCCACTGCGCATAGCCCGACAATAAGAAAAATGACGATGATATTGGCGAGATACACCGTTACGGTCGACGAGATTCCCTGCTCAAGCAATTGACGCTTAATAAAATCCATTCGTTTCTCCTTATGCAGATAAATTTTGTGGCTTCATTATAACACTCTCTGCATAAGTGGCAAGCCGCCGAAAATGAATCAATTCAGCGGCAGATGAATCGATAATTCGCATCCCGCGGGGTTGCCTTCCGGATCGGCCGAAGACCCGATAAACACTTCTCCTCCCAGCAGCTCCACCCGCTCTACGATCGACGAAAGCCCGAATCCCGGAACGGCGGACCCGAACGGTTCCCCGTCGTTCATAAGTCGAAAATGCAGCGTATGCTCAGAACCGCGAATCGTAAAGCGCGCGGAAGTACATTTGCCGTGGCGCGCGGCATTCGTCAACCCCTCCTGGAGCGCATGATACAGCACGCGCTTCGTTAGCGCGCCCAGCGTCAGATCGGAAGGCAGAGCAATCTCCGTCTGAACCCGAATGTCCATCGTATCCTCGGTATATTGAATCAGCTCCCGAAGCGACGCTTCCAACGATAGCGGCGGATGCTCGTCGTCTACCTTCATCATCCGAACCGCTTTGCGGATGTCGTCCAGCCCTTTGCGTACAAGCTCGCTTAGCAGATCCAGCTTCTCGACGGCCAGCCGACTATCCCGATCAGCCAACGTCTTGGTTGCTTCGATCTGCACAATCACCGCGGTAAGCGTATGCCCCACCACATCGTGCATCTCGTAAGCGATGCGATTCCGCTCCTCCAGTACGGATTTTTCGGCCAGCGTCTCGGCTTTCTCGCGCAGCGTCAGCGCCAGACTGCGGTTGGCCTGCTCCAATTCGGACGTTCGCGTCTGGACCAGCCGCTCCAGATTGCGATGAAAGTGCTCCAGCTCTTTGTTCTTCGCCAGCAGCTCCTCGGCGCTGCTCTCCGCCTGCTGATGAACCTTGCGTACTCTGCTAACGATGACCATGGACATGCAGATAATGAAAAGAAACAAGGCGTTGGGCAGCAGTCCTTCAATGACCCTGAACGCGTAGGCGTGCGCACTCAGCCATTCAGTTAATAGCTCCGGCATCGAATAAAAAATCAGGCTAACGGTCGCGCAGACGGTAAAGGTGGAATTCCCGCGCATCAGCCACAGCCGCTCACGACGTTCGGCGACCGACGAGACGCCATCATTGTCGAGTGGGAGCTTCCATAGCTTGTAGTAGCCCAGCGCGCACGCCACAAGGATAAAACCGACAACCGCGGCGGCAGCGTTGCCGTACATTCTCGCTTCCAAGAAGAGCCGCGGCAGCAGGATCGCGGCTGCGACGGATAGAAGACAATACAGAGCCATGAGGCCATGCACGATTAGAATAATCGGTTTACTGCCGGCATTAAGCGCACTTGTGTAAAATCCGATGCAAGCCCATATCGCCAGAGGAATGAACAGCTCATTCCAGTAATAGACCTGCTCCATCTCCGCAAACCATTGCATAAACCGACAGGAAAGCAGAAAGGAAAAACCCATAGAGACGCAAAATAGAGCAAACCATCCGTACAGCGGCACCTTGCGCCTCATAAACATGCTCAGCCCGACAAAGCCGACCGCCAAGCTAAGAACGGCGTAAATCGCAAAAGCCAGCTCCGCCCGGATAAGCGAATATAGCATCTGATCCGGTTCGCCTGCCAGCACCATGTCCTCATCGAGAGAAGCGGCGCCGTTCCACTCCGTTCGTATTAACAGCGTCTTCCCTTCATCCTCTTGACCGATCGGGATAGGGTGAATTATTTTCATGACATGGATACGGCTTCGCGCCTGCTCCAAAATATACCGATATACGGAGTCCTGATTCACAAACACTTCAAATCGGTTCATTCGGGTCAAAAATAAATGCGGGCTTCGCCAGGCCAGCTTCGGCAAGCTCCGCTGCAGCCACACCGTCCCCTTGTACCCCTTCAGCAGGCCCTTGGCTTCCACTTCATCGAACGGCCGCCACTCGTTTCCCTTTGGCCGCTCCGGGCCAAACCCGATTTCCAGCCGTTCGACAAGCGACGCGAAGCGCTCGCGTTGATGATCCATACGGCTATTCGGTTCAAGCAGCAGGGAGGGGAGGAAAGTGCAGAAGACGATCGCGCAGACGAAGCACCACACGAGGAGTGAACGACGTTCTGTTCTCATTCCAGCAACAAACCTTTAAGAATAAAAATCGCCGCCTGCCGGTCGCTTGTGCCGAGCTTATTATAGATGACGCTAATATAATTCCGTACCGTGCCTTCGCTCATAAAAAGCGTCGACGAAATTTGGCGATTCGAATACCCTTCAACCAGCAGCACGATAATTTTCCGTTCACGCTCCGTGAAAGAATAGCCGCTCTTCTTCAGCTTGACCTCGTCCAGCGTATCCGCTCTTTCATTAGAGAGCACGGACAGCTTGGCGGCAATCCTCGAAGCAATCTGGGCGGGCAGAATGACGTCCCCGTTCATCGCTTCATGAATGGTTTGTACAATTAACTTGGAGGGCATATCCTTCAGCAGAAAGCCGTCCGCTCCGCCCGCCATCGCATCGACGATAAACCGATCCTCCGCAAAGGTGGTCAGCATCAGCACGATTGTGCCCGGAAGCTCGCGCTTGATTTGCTTCATAGCTTCAATGCCGTCCATTATCGGCATCTTGATATCCATCAACACAACATCCGGCCTGCATGCCTTGGCCGTCTGCAAAGCCTCCAGTCCATTCTCGCACAGGCCAACGATATTCAAGCCTTCCTCGGCCTGAAGGATCGTCTGCAATCCCTCGCGCAGCAGTCGCTGATCATCCGTTATAAGGATCGAAATCATGCCGTATCCACCTTCTGTCCTTTCAATTATCGGGCGCATTTCCTACCATGTTGGCAAGATTGTAGCAGATGCCGGCTGGATCGTACAGGGCTGCCTGAAGATCATGTCTGGCGCTCGACGCTGCTGATCTTGGTTGCGGTCACGGTTTGGCGAGCATGCCCATAATCATGGATTCGAGCTGCGACGGCTCTACGGCACGATTGTAAACGCCAAGGAACGTGCTGGTCGCTTCGGGACTAGCGGCGATAATTTGATTGACCATACGCTGCTCCTGCGTGAACGGAACATTTTTCGTAAATTGGCAGGCCATTTGAAAACGCGGCATCAGCTTGGCTTCCAACTGCCGATGATATTCTTCGGCCATTTGCTCCCAGTTGTCCGACCAATGGCTCTGTCGACTCAGGATGCCTGTCAGAATACGCGCTGCGTAGAGCGCGTCCGGCATGCCTTGACCGACGACGGGATCCTTGAAGGATAACGCGTCGCCGACAAGCGCCCATCCCTTGCCCATGCCCTGGAACCAATCATTATTGTAGCCGTGCAATCCTCTAACCTTCTCGGCCTGCCGGGCCCCTCTCAATCTGGCCTGAAGCGGCGAGCCGACAAAGCCGCTTTCCGCAATCTCCAGCATGGCGGCATCCGGCGAGCTCTGGAACCTCCCCATCCAATATTCGTCCGTTAACGGGAACATCGCGCCTACGACATACAAATTGTCGCTCGTAGGGAACACAATGCCCATCGTGTCGCCGATTTTGTACAGCTCCACATGAATATCGCCATCCTGCTTATAGTCTTCATAGTAGCCGACGTAGGAAGCAAAATCTGTGGGCACGGACTTCAGGCACGGACTGTTCACGAGGCCGCGCAGCGTAGATAAGCGACCGTCCGCTCCGACCACCAGTTTGGCCCGGAAGCTCGCCGCCTCTCCATTGCGATATACGCCCTTCACTCCTGTCACCGTTTCTCCTTCCTTAATCACGTCGGTGAGACGGAAGCCCGGTATCATCGTCACGCCGCCCTGCGCCAGAGCATGCTCCTGCAGCATCAGATCCAGGTATTTGCGCCGAATGCACAGGCACTGCGTCTCCCCGTCAACCTCCGGGAAACGGCCGTCGATAACGATATCGTCGAATTGGATAAGCGCTCGATTGTAAAGCGGCGTGCTCGTCTCCAACAGACGGTCAAGCACCCCCATCTCCCGCAGCATCGCCAACGAATTGTTAAGGAAATTATGCGTGGACAGCGTCTCGCTTGGAAAATGCGCCTTATCGAGCATCAATACCTCAAATCCGGCCTTCGCCAATTCATAGGCAAGCGAAGCGCCCGCTACCCTCGCCCCGACTACAATGACATCATAGCTGGTTTTCATATATTAACTTCCTCTCTCGCCGTTTTATTTCATTGTAATGGAGAGAATATGCCGCCAATAGTTACGGACTGTCATTGTTTTTGTCATGATCGGCTCGAAATCGCGGACAGGGAAGGCGTTCGGAATGTCGTGGAAAACACGGAAGGCATGACGGTCGTCGGAGAAGCGTCTAACGGGGAATATGCGGTTTCTCAAGAATGCCGATAAGGACGACATCGTCCGCGCGATTCGATCCGTCGCCTCCGGAGAAGCGATCTTCGGCGGGGATATCGCCAGCCTGGATATTTGAGAAGGAAGCGGCAGCTCAATCGGCTAGCGGCATTTCGATCTCCAGCTCGCAGCCGAGCGGCTTGCCGTCGGCGTCGACGGAGGAGCGGATAGACACTCCTCCGCCCAACAGCTTCACCCGTTTGATCATGGACGACAGCCCGAAGCCGGGAGCGGCGGAGCCGAACGGCTCCCCGTCACTGACTAGCAGAAACTTCAACATCCCGTTGGACGCGCGCAGCGAGAAGCTGGCCCGGGCGCACTTGCCGTGACGAATGCCGTTGGTCAATCCTTCCTGCAGCGCGTGATACAGCGCCTGTTCGGTTAGCCTCCCAAGCTCCGGCTTGGGAGAAAGCGAAATATCCGTCTCGATAGCGATTTCCATCGTTTCTTCCGCAGATTGAATCAGCTCTCGAAGCGCCTCCTCCAGCGTCTGAGACTTCGTCGCCTCGTCGGATCTCATCAGCCTCACCGCCCTGCGAATATCGTCCAGCCCCTTCCGCACGAGCCCGTTCAGCAGTTCCAGCTTCTCTGGCGGAACGCAGCCCTGCTGTTCCGCTATTTTTTTCGTCACCTCGAGCTGGACGATCGCAGCGGTTAGCGTATGTCCGACCACATCATGGATTTCATGCGCGATACGGCCTCGCTCTTCTTGCACCGACAGCTCCGCAAGCCTCTCCGCATTGCGTTGAAGCCTCTTCAGCTCCTCGTTTTTGACGTGCAGTTCGGCCGCAATGCGTCCCGCTTCTTGGCGAACTTGATGAAGACGGATCGCGAGAATCCCGACCAAGCTGCAGGACACGAACAATAAGCCGATAAAAGGCTGGCTTTCGCCGAGCGGATACGCCATGCAAGCGATCGCAAGCCATACGAGCCGGCGACGATCGGGCGGCTGAAGACCGCTCTGCGGAAGCGCGTTCTGCACAGTCCATGCCGTCCGTTCTCCCGCAGCCCGGCTAAGCGGCCAACGCTTTATGCTTTCCGTCCACTTGAATCCGCTCTCGTAAGAGACCATCTGTTCATCACCTCGTTACCTCCATCATACTTGCGGTCCGTTCCCGGCCACAAGAGTCCCGTTCCCGACGACGCCGGGAAATTCCCGGGAGTCGAGCGGGAACGGATGAAACGCCAAATGAGGCTGTTCCATAAGCAGAGTTGCATGAGAGGATCGATTAAACAAACAAGGTGCATGTACCTCCCGGAGACCTAATCATGACCTACAACGTTTACAATTTATTGGATATTAAACTTTTACGACGGATCTATTTGCACACACGAGCTTACGCAGGGAAGTTTAGTCGGAAATTCGTACAACGCAGCTCGAACCAGGGCTTAAACGGCGGACGTTTGTAGGAAAACCGCACAAAGCAACTCGGCTCAGACTCAAACAACGAACGTTTGTAGGGAAAATCGTATAAATCAACCAAGATCAGGGGTTCTATGTCACTAAAGCGTCTTCGATCATTATACGAGTAACATCTGGGAATTATCTGGATGTATGGTGGGTCTTGCTTACCCCGGAGACTGCTTCATACGCTCCTGAAATGACCTTATCGCGGGTTTACCCATTCGGATTTCAGGAGCGTATAGCATCGGAGGGAGGCACCTTTCACCTTGTTCATCGATTATCTATTACAGCAATTTGGTTGGTTGGCTTATGAAACAGCCTCGGTTCGTGTTGGCACCCGCTACGCTATCGCTCAGTGATGGATGAGTTTGAAGCCCCCGATCAGCGGAAGCGGCTTGCATTTCCCCCCGGCGGCGTTCACGATTCCAAGAATTGCGAGAATGAACAAGGCCAGATTGGCGAGCGGGCCGATTAGCAGCCAGCCGATCACCGGAATGATCGTACTGACAATATTGATAGCGACCAGCGCCAGAAACAAGATCAGCCCTTGGTTGGCATGATACATCGCGAACCTCGATTGTTTGGCCGCGAGCAGCGGGATAAAGAAGAGAATGTAGCCCAGAATCGCCATCCCTTTATTGTTGGCGATATCCGTCGGTTCAGCTTGAAGCTCCGTATTTTCGGCGTTCATTGTCATTTTCCTTTCCTTTGGTAAAATGGATTTTCGTTTATTCCTCGGCTTCTGCCTCCGGTTTATTCGAATAGACCAAAGCTCCGGTAATAGTTTTGTTGTTCTCCAGATCGAGCTGCAGCGTATAGACGAACCGTTCCGTACCTCTCTGGAACGAATGGTTAATCGTCTGATCGGCCTCCAGCTTGTGAACCTCCGAATAGCCGGCTTGCTGCGCGTAATCGGAATACAATTTGACTACGTCCTCGTACGGCATTTCCGTTTCGATCGTTACCGTGACGGAATCGCTGCCGCTGATGGACGCAGTAACTTGAATCTCGTCTGGAATCGGCACATCGGACGGGAACATATCCGGGATGTCCGTTTTGCTGGAAAGCTTAATCTCCTCGCCGTCTTCCTTCGTAATCGTCGTCGTTCCCTGTTCCGCCTCTTTTATCGCCTTTTCGGCCTTCGAGCAGCCTGTCGCGATCATCATGGCCAGCAGCAGGACGGCGAACAGAGCCGCGCTCAGCTTTTTTCCATTTTTCATTTTGCGTTCTCCCTTATCTTTTTTGAATTCGGACGATTACCAAGACCATTCTTCCTCGTACCGATCTATCCGATTGCCGTTAAGATCGTAGACCGCGTCCCAATCTATCTTCGACGGGTCCTCGGCCGGCGGCTTGACGATATCAAGCTTAAGCTCGAGCTCCATTTGTTGAATTTTTGCCGTGACGCTTCTGAAACCGGCGACAACCGAGGAATGAAAAGGATCGTCCTGCCCCGGATTAACAACCCTGATCAGCATTTGCCGAGGCTCGGATCCGGGCGGCGCATAGACCGCGCTTACCTTGTACTTGCCGACTGGCACGTTATGCACACCGTAGCCGTTGTTCGACCTGCTGCCCTTGCTGACGATTTTCTTGCCCGAGGTTCCGTCCATCATCTTGCCAACCGGCTCGAGCGTCAGAGTGACGTCGTCCCGGTCCGGCGGCTCGGCGACCGGGTCGAGCGGATGAATGAGATCCATCATGTAGAACAAAACTTCTCCGCTTCCCCCCGTTCCGGTCGAGCTGTCGAGCTTGACGGTAAAGTTCCGGATAGCGCCCTCATTGCCGGCGAAAGGACTATCGTCGTCTGGCGTCAGATCCACGCTATGCTTCGCGCCCTCGTACATGACCGAATATTCCGCATACGCCATATACGTCGCCGCCATTTTCGTCAGCTCGATCCGATAGCGTCCGTTCGCGTCCGTCTTTGCTTGCGCATTGCTGTTGTACAACAGTTGATTGTCAATCGTGATCAAAGCGCCCTTAATCGGCTCTCCTTGCGGGTTGACGACTCTGCCCTTCACGACGTACGGCTCAGGCTGCCCGTCATTGCCTCCTTGAGATTGTCCGCCGTTGCCCCCCTGCGGCTGTCCGGCGGAGGCGGCTTTTCCGATGTGGATTACCGTCGTTCCTGATACTTTCTCAGGCGTAACCGTATATCCGCTGTTCTCCGACACGAACCGCAGCGGAATCATCGTGCTGCCCCGAATCGTCTGCGCCGCGACGGACAGCTTGACGGCTTTGCCGTTCACTTTGGCGGTCAGGCTGCCCAGCGTCAGCTCGATCTCCACGCCTTCCTTCTTCCCGATCGCCTTCTGCTTGGCGCCATTCCATTCGACCTTGTATCCCAGCGCCTCGAAGGTCGCACGGAAAGGAACCAGAGTTGTCCCGTTGCGAATAATCGGCTGCTGTCCTTCGTATTTGAGCAGCTTGCCTCCCACATAGACCTTAACGTCGTCATCCTTGGCCATTGCGAACGAAGTCGTGCTCGTAAGGACCAGAAGCAGGCCTGACAGCCAGATTAACGCCTTCGCCGAAAGCTTCCCCATTCTCCCATCTCCTTTTCTTGCTCCCGCACCTGACTCGAACTCGAAATTCGTTACCATCTTATACCGGCTCCCTATGACGCGCTAGTTACACATTGTCATCATCCTTGTCATAGTCCCGGAATCCGCATCCGACCATGCTCCTGATCTTTCATTCCATCTTGTAAACGGACGAGATTGTGTGTCACAATAATAGAAATTGCTAGAAATCCCGCTAATTTCGGGAGGGAACGTCGGAGACCTATGAGTTTAATAACCAAAATGATTCTGTTGATCTCAATGCTGATGCTTCCCGTCATTTACCTCTTCATCCATACGAATCGTCAAAGCATCGATCTCGTAAAATCGCAAATCGACTTTGCGAACGCGAATCGGCTCGAGCATTTTCTTAAGGAAATCGAAGACACGCTGGAGCAATTTTCCGGCTATTCGGGCATCATTTTGTCCGATCCGGATTTCGCGGAGTTCGCCGGCGGCTCGGTGCCCGAGAATCGCTACGAATTCGCGGAGCTGCTGCAGCGGGCCGAACGCAAGCTCAGACTGTTCAGCTCGGCGACCCGGTGGGTGAACCGAATCAATCTGTATTTCCCGCAGTCCCGCATCGCAGTGTCTTCCGATCGCCCGCCCAAATACGACGAAATCTCGTTGGCATCCAGGCTTAACCCCGAATGGCGATTGCGCCCGGTTGTTGTGAACGGGATCGCCGCGCGGGCTTTTACCCGTTATTTCGTCAATCCCTACTCCGGCTATGCCGATCTAAATAACGCTTCCACTGTCATCGAAATCGAGCTCATGGAAGACAATGTCATCGAGAAGCTGGACAGCTTCAAATCCAAGGGCATCAACGATCCTTTCCTCGTCGCCAGCACAGGCGAAGTCGTGTTGAACGCCACCTCCGACGAAGAGACGGCCAACCGGCTGATCGGCGCGGCCAATCTGACAAACCGCTCCGGAGACGTGGCTTACAGCACAATTAAACTGGACGGCAAGCAGATTCGGGTATACATGCTGCGCTCGGAGATTCTCGACATGACTTTCGTCGATTATGTTCCGCTAGAGGATATTTTGGCCCCGGTTACGCAGGCGCAGAGGCAATTCATTCTTACGGCCGCGCTGCTCATTCTGCTCGGCATTGCCGTCGCCATCATTCTTTACTTCAATGTGCAAGTACCGATCCGGCTACTGACCCGAGGCGTTGAGAAGCTGAAGGACGGCCATTTCTCGGTACGCGTCCGCTCGCGCACCGGTCCCGACTTCGAAAGACTCGTGGGTCGTTTTAACGAAATGGCGGCGCAAATTCAGCATCTCGTCGAGAAGGTATACCGTGAAGAAATCCGTTCCAAAGAAGCGGTCATGAAGCAATTGCAGTCGCAGATCAACCCGCACTTCCTCTATAACAGCATGGCGTACATTATTAGCATGGTGAACATGAACCGCTTAAGCCAGGCTGTGAACATGGGGCACGAATTATCCAATTACTTCCGCTATACAACGCGGAATAGCGAAATGGAGACAACGCTTGGAGAAGAACTGGCATTCGTGCAAACGTACCTCTCCATCATGGAGGACCAACTGCAGAAGATCAGCCACTCGATCGACCTGCCGGAGGCGATGCTCGAATGCCGCATCCCCCGCCTGCTGATTCAACCGCTCGTCGAGAACGCGATCGTTCACGGGCTGGAAGAGAAGCTTGAGCGCGGGCACATTTCAATCATTGGGATTACGGACGGCGAGTGGCGCCAGCTTCGCGTCGAGGATGACGGCGTTGGGCTGTCCGCAAATGCCTTGCAGTTGCTGAGGCTTCGACTGTCGCTGCAGGATCCTGACGGAGGCAGCTTCGGCCTTTGGAACGTGAAATGGAGGCTTCACTATCAGTTCGGAGAAGGCTCGGACATGACTGTCTCTTCTGTCGAATCGCAAGGCTTTACCGTTCAATTGCGCTGGAAAGAAAGGCCGGAAGAAACGGCCTATGGAAACGGAGGCCCGACATGACAACGCTGATGATCGTTGACGATCACCGACATATCGTTCAGGATCTGGCGACGACAATCCCCTGGCCGAAGCACGGGGTCGATCGCGTGCTGCAAGCGCATTCAGGTCCGGAGGCGCTGAAGCAGCTGGACCTTGAGCCTGTCGATATCGTCGTAACCGACATCCGAATGCCTGCGATGTCCGGACTGGAGCTCATTCGGGAGATCGCGAGCCGGAGTCCGGCGACAAGCTGTCTGCTCTTGACAGGACATGCTGAATTCGAGTACGCCAGAACGGCTGTCGAAATCGGCGCGGTCGGTTATTTGCTTAAGCCCGTCAGACACGAGGAGCTCGTCGACGCGGTCAAGCGGATTCTGACCGAGCGCGCGAAGAAGGAACAACAGGCTGCGGAAACGATGCGCATGCGCGACATGCTGCAAATGGAACTGCCGCGTTTGAAAGCCGAACTGCTAGCAGCGCGGACGGATGCCGAGCAAGCCGCCGAAGCGGAACGTGAACGAATCGTCGGGGACATTCACGATGTCGTTGGGTATGCCCTTACGGCCATGATTGTGCAGTTGGAGGCAGCAGGCAGACAGCTTCTGACGGATCGCGAAGCGGGGATGGAACGCCTAGAGCAATCCAGCCGGCTAGCTCGCCAGAGTCTCGATGATATTCGCGAGACTCTGGGACGCTTGCGAAATCGTTATCCGGGATACGAAGACGAAGAAGACGAATCCCCAAGCGATCTGGAAGGATTGATCGAGCGTTTCGCGCGCGGCGCGGAGCAAGCGGTGCGCATCACTATCGAACGGCGCATGAGCTTACCTGGCAAAATCGAGGATCCGGCTCTGATCAAGGCGCTGATGAACGCATTGATGGAAGGCGTCACGAACGGAGTGCGTCATGGCGGCGCCGGGAAGTTCCGCCTAGCCCTCGATGCCGACGACAAGGAACTCCGCCTCGAACTGTGGAACGACGGCAGACCGTTCGACGGCGCTGGTCCCGGCAACGGATTGTCGATCATGAACGAGCGGATCGCCAGATTAGGCGGCAGGACGGCGCTCGCCGGGACGCGTAATCCGGACGGCGCGCAGCTTTCGATCTTCTTGCCGTTATCTTCCGAAACTAGAATCGCCGAAAACTAGATTTCCAGCGGAGGTGAACAGAAACAGAATGAGGCTTTCGGATCAGGAGATTCGCTCCGGACAGTCAGGCGTGCGATTGTCGCGCGTCGCATTGGCTCTTGTGCTTCTCTTGCCCGCATTGGCGGGCTGCAGCGGGCAGGAGACGAAGGAATCGGCGCCCACGGCCGTTGCCTCCGCGAGCGATCGATGCGAGGAACTGACGGTTATCACAACGGCGAGGGCGTTGCGGGATTTCGATATCTTAAAAGGAAACGATACGACGGACAACAATCCGATCACGAGATGGGCGCGCGATCGGCTATGCGTCGTGCAAACGAATCAATGGCTGGTCGCCGATCAGGATCATGCGCTGGAAGATCGCATTCGCACCGCTCTCTCGAACAACGAGCCGTTGCCGGACGTGCTTTTTTTGCGCAGCCAGGATTTGCCGTCGATCCTGCGGGATCTAATTGACGCCGATCGGATTCAAGAGATGGGAGCCGTATTCGAGAAGTACGCATCCGAACGGATCAAAGAGGCGTACGCTCTGAATCCGGACGTATGGAAGTCGGTCACGCTGGATGGCTCGCGATGGGGGCTGCCGCAGATATCGGCCGCCAATTTGGCCGATCCGATTTTATGGATCCGGCAGGATTGGCTGGACGCCCTCGATCTTGAAGCTCCCGCAACCTTGGACGAACTGGAAAAAGTGATGGATGCGTTTACGAATCGGGACCCGGACGGCAACGGAGTCAACGACACGGTCGGCATTGCCGTTGCGGGCCAAAATACGCTCAATGGCTGGATGGGCGACGTAAGCTTTATGTTCGGAGCTTACGGCGATCAAGCCCATCAATGGAACCGTGCGGCGGATGGAACGCTCGCCTACGGCTCCGTTCAACCGTCGGTCAAGTCGGCATTGCAACGATTGGCGCAATGGTACGAGGCCGGTTATTTGGCGAGCGATTTCGGCACGCATGACGAACAAGATGCGGCAGTGCTCATGACCTCGGGCATTGCGGGCATGATCTCCGGCCCGGGCTGGATGGGAGGATGGCCGCTCGGCGAAGCCGATCTGGAAGGAGCCGTTTTCAAGCCGTACCCCTATCCCGCAGGCGAAGACGGCCGAATCGGCCGGATCGGCACCCTTCCCTCCTACGGCAGCTACTTGTTCAGCAAGGATTTCGACCATTTCGATAAAATCTTTGCCTACTACGATAAAGTGTACGGAATGTTGATCGAGGACCCGGAATCGGATTTCTCGATCGGTCTGGCAGAAGGCTACGACTACATCATCGTAGACGGAGAACCGGAATATGATTTTCCCGGCACGACCAGTACGATCGGCAATTTCTTTCTCGTCGCTCCCGGAAGCGCTCCCTCGAAGGCCATCAAGGGAGGCAGCCTGGAACGCCGGGTCTATAACGGGAAAATCGACAGCTATTACGAGAAAAAAATGGCGACTACCGCTTCCCGCTTGTTCCTGGAAGGCAAGCTCGCCGTCGAACAACAGCCGAACATTTCCCATCCGGAGCAATTTGTCGGTCCGCAGACCCCGACAATGGCCTTGAAGTGGCGCCTGCTGAACAAAATGGAACAGACGACCTTCCTGCAAATCGTTTACGGGTATGCGCCGCTTGACGAGTTCGACCGATTCGTTCGGGAGTGGCACGACAGCGGCGGCACGCAAGTGACCGTCGAAGTGAATGAATGGGATCGCATGTCGGATGACAAAAAAGATGACAGCCTGTAACTAGGGAGGCTCTCGGCATTCTTTTACAATGAAAATAAGGAACTTTATTTTCTTGGGAGGAATGAACATGAGCTTCATGAACAAAGTGAAATCCGGCTTTTCGGAGGCGGGCAGCAAGGCGAAAATCGTCGTGGAGGTCAACAAGCTTAAGCTGCAAAACAGCAACAAGCAGAGGGAAATCGAGAAGCTGTATCAGAATATCGGCAGGCTGTTTTTCTTGAATGCGGTCGGTCGGCTGGAGGACGTCGCGGAAGCGAATTATCAATCCGACGTGGCGGAAATCGTACGGCTGGAAAGCGAAATCGAGGAAAACAAAAAACAAATCAAAACGCTCACGAATGAAAAAGACTGTGTTTGCGGCAAACCCGCTTCTCTGGATGCGCGGTTCTGTCCGTCCTGCGGGCATACTTTTTCGGCAACGGACGGGTAGGAACGGAGGATCGCCATTCCATGAAAAGCTGGCTTATGAACAAGAACGCCAAGATCGCCCTTCTCCTTCTGATCGGCGCGCTCTTGGCGTTTGGCGCTATTGTCGTATTTCTCAAGGATAGCCGGAGCCCGCGCGATGCAGCCGTCGGGTCCGTCGCTCCGGGACCGTCCGGAAGCGTAGAGACTGTCAAAGATTTGCCCCGCAGAAAGACGTATCCGATCGGCAAGTGGGACGTTGGGATCCCCTATTTGAATCCATTCGGCTCCCAGGACAATTATCAATCCGTCGACTACACCCCCAATCAGACTCAGGAATTCAAATACGTCGATGATGAAAATATGGAAACGTCCCGAATTACCGGCGGGGATCTCTGGGAATTGCAGGTTCAGTGGAAGGATGCTCAAGCCGACCCATGGGAGGATTTGCGGCTGTATGTTACCGAGCTCGGCGGCAAGTTCTATATGGGCGCCTCCGAGGACAACTGGGTGCTTCGCGCCGACGATCCGGAAGGCACCGTCTGGTGGGCAGCCGCCGCCAAGAACGGCGAGGGCTACCTGATGAAGGTATACAGGGAGCTTCGTCTCAAGCATGGACCGTCCGTCGCCTTCCAGACGTCCGCTTACCCGAATCAGGAAATCTACTTTATGACGTCCAATGAGCAGCATAAGTACCAGAGCCTTAAAGTCGACCTGGCGGAAGGCCAAGTCCGCTTGGCGGGCAAAGGCGTCTATTCGCAAGGGCAGTACCGCAGAGATATGGCTTACAATCAGGAGTTGTACGCCTACAAGACGAAGCATTACACGCTGGACGATATTCCGCAAAGCACGTCGGCCCCGTTGCTGTGGAAGCTGACTTGGAGCCCGGACTCCGATCCGCAAGAAATCGTGCTTACGCTTGAAGAAAGCGAGGACATCCGTCCGGTTAAGGACGGGGAACGGCTCGGAGCGCTTAAGGTGCGCGGGGACGCGCTGGGCCTGATCACGGTCGAAGCGCCTCCGGGAGTTACGTTGACCCATCCGGAGCTGCATCTGAAAGGCGACAAAACGCCGGAAGGAGACACGCTGTTCTGGCTTCCTTCCGGCTTCTGGAACGTCGTCGTTGAGCCGGACAATAGAACCCCTCTCAATACGAGGCTTGTTCCCGTTAGCTCGGGAGAGATGACGGAGCTGGAGATCAAACCGCTGCTGCAGAGCGCCTACCGCAACGACGGAATCGGAGATGCCAGCGGCGAAGAGAGCAAGGTGAAAATCGAGGAAGCTGTCGAGCTCGGCGATCAGGCTCGCTTGACCTTCATGCTGCTCGATTCTCAAAACCCCAAGTTTACGCCCGCTATGAAGGATATCGATATTGTAGAGGGCGGCAAATCGGGCACGCCGGTTAAGCTCAACCGGATCGCGACGCCGCCAAGCGTCGTGCTGGCGCTGGACTCCTCCGGCTCCATGTCGAAGTCGATGGAGCAGGTGCTGGAATCCGCCCGCGCCTTTATTCAGCGGCTCCCGGACAACGCCCATATTCAGGTGATCGATTTCGATTCCGAGATTCGGGTGCTGGAGGGCAGCAGCAAGAAGGAAGTGCTGGCGAATCTCGATCAAATCAAAGCCAAAGGAAATACGAAGCTGTACGATTCGGTCGTCGAAGGGTTGACCTTGCTGAAGGGGAAGCAGCGGCCGACGCTGGTCGTGTTTACCGACGGCGTGGACAGCAATACCGAGAAAGCGGGTACGGGCAGCAAGGCGAGCAAAAGCGAAGTCGAGCAAGCCGTGAAAAGCTCCGGCATTCCGATCTATTCGATCGGCTTCGGCCCGGATCACGATAACTCGACGCTGCTGGAGCTGGCCGGCATGTCGGAGGGCACGTATTATTCCGCACAGGATGCAGCCGCGCTGAACCATGTGTTCGCCGCCATTAACGACAGGCTGGGCAACCGGTTCGAGCTCACCTACGAACGGCCGAAGGAGCAGTCGCCGTCCGACGTTCCGGTCATCGCGATGACGCTGGACGTGAGCGGCTCGATGGATGTCGATCCCGCTTCGGGCAACGGCGATTACCGTATCGACAAAGTGAAGCATCTGTTCCATGACTTCATCGGGCAACTGCCGGACAATAGTCTGATGCAGCTGCTCAGCTTCTCGACAGAACTCAAGTTCGATCAGGTATTCACGTCCCGCAAGTCCGAGCTGCTGCAAGCGCTGGGCAATCTGAAGGCCGGCGGAGGAACCGAAATTTTGAGTTCCGTCTTCGAGACGTACCATTCGTTAAAGCAAATCCCTTCCGAAAAGCGCGTCATCGTCTATGTGACCGATGCGGCGCTTGACGTCGAGGAGAGCAAAAAAGCCTTTTTCGAAGAGATGCTTAACGGGATTAAAAAAGAAGGCATCCAAGTGCTGTGGGTGGGCCTTGGTACGAGCGGCAGCGAGGAAGCGTTCAAATGGGCGGCGGAGAAATCGGGGGGCAATTACGTCATCTCCGAAGACCCGGTCGTACTGGCCAAGGCGTTCCAAGAGGCGCTTGTCGAAGTCCAGAAGCGGCCTTCCAAGCAGATTCCGCTGATGCTCTCCGTCCGCAACGAATCGGATAACGGCCTCGCTCGCATGTATGCGGCGGACCGTTTGGTCGATTTCCCCGTGCTCGTCGATGCAGGCGATAAGGTCGAATTTCAGACGATCGGCTTCGAGACGGGCAAGAAGGTCGCCCAATACGAGCAAGCGACGGCTGCGCTCGTCTACGGACGCGATCTGCCGAGCGAGGAGGTCAAAATCTACAAGCGCCTTCCGCTGAACAGCCAAGGGAAAAACAAAGCGGTCGAATGGACGGCGCGGGAGCTCCTCTTGCTCAAAAAGCTGAAAGGCGTAGATGCGCCGGCGAACCGAAGCTTTGCCGCGATCGAGATGGAGCTGACCAACATTCATCCGGACGGGGCCGATTACTTAATTCCGAACTTCGCCTCGCATTTCTTCATGAACGTCAACGGCGCAGGCACCTATCCGGCTTCGACGGCGACCTGGCTGACTGAGCAGCCGCTGGCGGCTCCCGGACAAGGAGACGTCACGGTGAAGAAGGGAGAGACGGTTCGGGGAATGCTCGTATTCATCGTCCCCAACGAGAAGATGGAACGCGCTTCCGTCCACTACTACGACATCGAACATGGTCATATCTCCCTCGCCTTGGCAGGTCCCCTGCCGAAAGAGGACCCCGATGCGCTGGCCGGCATGCCGACAAGCGCCACAGGCAAGCTATCGGATACGTTCGAGCTGGTTTTAACGGCAGTCGGTGAAACGGACCATATCGAGAAGGTCGCCCTAACCCGCAAAACAAGCATGTTCAAAATCGTGGAAACCAGATTAATGTCTCTCGTTCAGGCCGACTTGAAGCTGAACCCGCATGAGCGGTTTTATCTGAACGTCAAGACCGCCAAGGGCCCTTTCCTTATCCCCGTTCATATGGCTACCGCGCTGTTGCCTCATGGCTTGCTGCGGCCCGTCCTATTCGGCCCAGGGTCCTCCAACAAAGCTCGACTGGCTTTCCAGACGCCGAATGCGCTGGCAGCTATGCCGACGGAGCTATACGTCGATCTTTTCGGCGGTGCGACGGTGCTTCCGGTAAGCGGAGGAGGCTCCACTGGTGAAAACGGCTCGATGGAGGGATTGAGCCAAGGCGGCGCTGCGAAGGCGATCCAAGGCAAAGGGGTTTCGCTGACCGTCAACTCGCTGTCCCGTATCCGCGACATGGAGTCCGGCAGCGGCAACTTCGTCATCGCCGACATCACGGTTGCCGACGAGTCCGACGGCTTCGGATCGTCCGGCTTCCGCGAGACGTTTAAGCTTGCGCCGGTTCAAGCGCCGGCAGGGCGCGAGTCTGCGGAACTGCAAGCGGACCCGATCACCGACGGGCTGCTGCTTGGCGTCAATAAAGATTGGGCCGTATTCGACGGCGCTTCACGGCGCGGGCTGCTTGTGTTCTCGATTCCTAACAATCAGACGGATCTGAACTGGACGCTGCAATCCGAACTGTTCGCCGGCTTGAATCTTCCCGTCGGCAGCGAAAACTATAAGGAAGATGATTTGCTCGTCAAACGGGTGGAGCCGCCGCTGGACGAGAAATTCGACATCCAGCTCTCAGCGGCGCTCACAGAAGCGATCAGCCGTCACCGCTCGCTGGAGGCGGCCAAAGCGTCGGCTAACGCTGTGCGGACAGCCGATTTCGATCCCGGGCAAGGCCGCAAGGAAGGTATTCCGGCTCCTCTTCCTATCGTTCGCGACATGCTGCAGCTGGAAGCGGTCAAGACGTGGTCCGACTTCCAGGCACTGGTCGAGGGACTTAGGTGGCTGCCCTCCGCGGACTTATATTCAATTTACCGCAGCGCTCCGGAAGCCGTGCTGACCCAAGGCTGGGGAACGGAAGGCGACCTGGCCAACCTGACAGGAGGCTTGCTCGCTCAGCTCGGTTACAGCCCGACGCTCAGAGTGGTACAGGTAACCGATCGGGGAAGGCAGGCGCTTGCGGAACTGGGCTCCGTAGATTCGGTCACTCTGAAACAGCTGCCGGCATGGTCCTACTCCGACGAACAGGGACAGACGAAAATCTTCGTCGTGCCGTTCATGAAGGACTTGTCGGAGCTGGACGGTCTGGCTTTCTTCCCCGGCGGTCAGGAAAGCAAACGCATGACGTCCGCGCAAAGCACGATCAGCGTCTATTTCAAGGCCGAAGCGAAAAAAGACCGGGGAGTGGGCGGCATCGTCGGTGACATCGGGGGCGCGCTCGGCGGGGGCGGCGGCGATGAGCGACCGCTCATCGAGGAAGTTCGCGTTCTGGAGGCCGTGCTGAACCTTGATCAGTTAAGCCGCGAGCCGGTGGACGTTCGCGCGGGCGGTTCCGGCGGCAAGTTTACGGCCGTGCTGGAAAGCCAGACGCTGCAGATCGTCGGCAATCGTCTCATTGACACGAACGAACAGAAGATCGTCGGCGTACGCATCGAGGTTCAACTGCCGAAGAAGAAGCTTATACACGAAACGCAGCTCAAGAACGGAGAAGAGATCGCCGATCTCTTCCATACGATCGGGATTAATCTCCCCGACTTGCCGGCCGAAGCAGCCGAAGAGCTGCAGCAGGCAGCGGGCCGAGTGCACAAGGCGACGGAAAAACCGGATGACCGCTCTGCGCTCGTCTGGTATACCCGAAGCATTCTGTATCGGATCATTGCCAGTCAGACCGCCTACGAAAGCGAGCTTGCGGAAGTTCTGGACGTTACAGCAGGCCGTGTAGACAAGGAACGGGTCGTATTCGTAACCGTCCGCAACGACCGGGCGCAGGCGAAGCTCCGAACCAGCGTCGACCTGCAGCAGATCGCCAATCGGATTCATCGGGGATCGGAGGAAGCCGTCCACGGCTTTCAGATCATGAGCGGTTTGTTCGCTTCCCGGCTCGAAGGCGCGGCTCTGCCTGGCGACAAAACCGATTTCATGGACGTCTGGCAGAACAGCCCGGCAAATACGTCGCTGTTCCTGAGTCTCGCGAACAACCGGAAAGAGGATTTGAAATATATGGAGGAGCATGGCTTCCCGGACACGCTCATCGAGCGGGCCAAATCCTCCACCGCAGCCATGCTGATCCCGAATCGACCGACGAGCATACAGGGAGAAAATCGCTGGGCCTGGCTGGAGATCGACCCGGACACCTACGAGACGATTTCCGTCACGGATACGGGCGAGCATGGCAGCTTCGCGGAGTACCTGATGGCCTTGGAACCCGTATCGCCGACTGGCGACGACTATATGGCTTTCATGGCCGGCGCTTTTATCGGCGTCAGCTCGTCGGTGTGGAGCGTCAGCTCCTTCTCGTTAATGCTGGACGATTACGAACAAATCCTCAAAGCCGCCAAAGCGTATACGTACGGCTTGGGCGAAGTGCTGAGCGGTTTTATGAGCAACAAGGATCTCCCCAAGCTCGAGTACAGCATCGGCTCGCTTAAGCTGAAAATAACGGATTTCGATGCGGATAAACTGGCCAAACAGTTCCACATTCTGAAATCGGGCAAAGCGGTGGAAGGAGCCGGCGACCTCGTAGGCTTCGGGCTCGGCTTCCAGATCGGCGCCGCCTACTATTTTGAACAAGCGGAGAAAGCGATTCAGAAGCCAACCGTCAAGAACGGGCCACCAAGCGGAGGAGCCAGCAAGTAAAGCGAAAGGGATCGGTCCCGCAGGCAGCGATTGCGCCGCCTGTCGGGACGATCCCTTTTAAGTTGATCAATCCGGCAGACCGATGCACGAAAGAAGCGACCGCCCCTCCGTCAGGAACGACGGACCGGGAAGCCGCTTTAATTTTATACCTTTGCTCCTTCAATACCGGTCTAAATCAGTTCGAAGGGTCCACCACAAGCAGCGTTGCCGAACGCTTCGGCAGTTTCAAAGACACAGAGCCGTTCTCGCTTGCAGCCAGATCTCCGGTTTTGGCCAGACGACGAATCGCGTCAAAGGCGTAAACCTCCGCAGCGTCAAAGCCTTCGCCCAGCTCCAACTGAACATCTCGGCTTAACGTGTCCTTGTTGAACAGCAGCACGTATGTCTTGCCGTCAGTTCCTTCGATCGTATAGGAGCCAACCGCGTCAAAGAGAGACGAATCGGTGCGGACGCTGCTTCCTTCGATTTTGGAGCCTTGGCCGTCATAATCCAAGTACAGCTTAAACGCATCCTCAATCGGCGTATCCGCCTGGAAGTTGCCGAAGCGAGTCGCCAGATCGACGCCCTCTCTGCCGAAGATCGCGAGCGCTTCCGCCTGCGCCAGACCCGCCGTAACGCCGAAGCCGTTGCCGAAGTTGTACTCCGTAATCGCCAGCTTCACGCCAGGTTGGTTGCGCTCGATGATTTCCTTCATGCGCGGAATGAGCCGGATCGGCTCTTGAATCCACGATTGATCGACGAACTGACTGTCGTACAGCGCCTTGAGCGCCTGGAAGCGGCGCTTCGAGACTTGCGGGCTTTCATTCTCGGATGGAACCCCGCCCTCTTGAGAGTAATAGTGAATGGTCAAATAATCGATCAGCTTCACGCCGGTTTCTTGCTCATGACGATTTGCCTGCTGCAAGTACCATTCCAGGAAAGGCGTTCCGCCGTGCGCTTGGCGATCCGGGCCGTCGGCGCACCAGTCTGCCGGGGAATAGAAGTAACCGCACCATCCCCACGATACAGGACCCAGCAATTGGGCGTCAGGGTCGGCTTGCTTAATCGCCGTGCCGTACTCCACCGTTTTATTCCACAGCTCATCATAGGTCGGAGCCTCAGGATGAACGTCGCGATGCGTTACATGCCACAGGTCTGGCTCATTGTCGAGCGCGTACAGACGGACATTGTCGTTCGATTTTGCTGCCATATCGCGAATCCAATCGGTGGCGAACTCCGTTCCGACGCGAATCGAGGTGTCGGAAGGATCGTTGTTCGTCACCAACGTTCCGTCCCTGAACACTCCGTTTCCGGCATCCGGCAGTTCCCATGCTCCCTCTTGCTGGCTTCCGTATTTTTGCTGCGAGAAGCCGTAGCTGACCGTACGGTCCTTCGGCGTCCAGCCGATCGTCGGGATCGTCATCAGCACCTGATTGCCGCGCGCAAGCACTCGTTCGACAAAACGATCGGACAGCGAGCCCTGCGAAGGGTCCCAATCCTGGTCGTCGTAAGGGTAGTTGATGAAGAACCAGTCGCTCGCACGATTCGCCGCATTCAACTGCCAATTGTAGCGAGTCGTCTGATTGCCGCCCCAACGCTCTACGGCAAATGGCAGAGTGGAAGTCGTCGGATGGCCTTCGTCATAGTTAATGCCGTAAATATCATTGCTGATCAGCTTCCGCTCGGAGGTCTGATCTACAGACACGGTAACGAGCGGCAGGTCGGGTTCAGGCAGTTGCCCCGCATTCGGGTTGGCCAGAAGCGCAATGTCGTCGATATAGATTGCTGCCTGGTTGTTCTCCGTTGCAGCCTGTACGATAAAACCGTCAAAGAATCCGAGATCGAGGCCCAGATCGGCCATACTGACCGTTACTTCAGTCCATTGACCGGCCGGCAGGGAGCCATTCGGGAACACCTCGTTCAGATCAAGCGAGCCGAGCGACTGATTGCCGTTGTAAAAATGGAACAGCAGCTCCTGGCCGCCGGTGCTGCCCCCATGGAGCCAGAACCGGATGCCGTAATAATCTTCCACGGACTTCTTGGACTCGCCGGAAATCCATACGCCGTCCCAGCCGTCCGGCTCGAACTTGATCGAGCGGCTGCCGCTTCTGGCCTGCTCCGTATTGGCGAAGTCCTTTTCGTGCCAACTGTAGTTGTGGAAGCCTGCAGCCAGCGATTCATCGTACACCGACTCTGCCTGAACTTCCGTAATTTGTACGAACCCGTCGGTTGTAAAATTTTTATGGATTGCCGTAACTTTCGCAATGCCCGGCTGCAGCGCAACGAGCTCTCCGCCTTCCACAGACAGAAGCTCCGGTTGATCAATCGTCCACTCCGTGTCGCCCGTCACGATAGCCGTGTCACCCGATTGCAGGAGTGTCTCCGCCTGAATCTGACGGTGTTCTCCCGGCAGCATGACCAGACGCGGCTGATCGATTCTGAGCTCAAGCACGGCAGCTTGCGCCGCTTGTCTCGAAGTAATCGCGATGTCGTCCAGATACAGCGGCGCTTGCTTACCCGGCTCCAGGCCAGTCAAGCGAATGCCGTCGAACAGGCGGTGCTCCAGCCCTAGCTCGGCCAGGTCCATCTCGATCAGCGCCCACTCTCCTGCGGGGACGCCTTCCGGCAGCCAATGCTCGAGCGGACGTTCGAAGGCCGTTGCGCCCCCCGCAGTCAGCGCCAATTGCACTTGCTGTCCGCCTGTGGAACCTCCGTGCACCCATAGCTTCAGCTTATCGTAGTCGTTCACGAGCAGCAGCTGAGTGCTGGCTAAATACATCGCCCCGTCTCCGTTCGGCGTGAAGCGGATTGCACGGGTGCCTGTCCGTTTGACAGAGCCTTCCGTCAGGCTGACCTGTCCCCAACTATTGTTCGTTACTGTCTCCGCCAGCTTGTCATCGAATAGATAGAATCCATCCACGGGCTCGATCGGATCTCCCGGCTCTTCATTGCCTGGCTCCTCCGGTTCTTCTCCCGGATTTTCACCGCCAGGCTCCCCGCCCGGATTCCCTCCAGGCTCTTGACCTCCGCCTTGGCCGGTAAACGAGATATTGTCCAAGAACAACGGCTCTTGCTGCCCTGCACCCCAAATCAAGATGCCGTCCATCCATCCTTGCACGCCGGCCTTATCCAGCGGAACCGTTACTTTTACCCATTCCCCGGCAGGTATGCCGTCAGGCAGCAAATCGGCGGAGTTAAGCTCCGCGAGCGCCTGTCCGCCAAGCGTGAACGCCAGCTTAAACGACTGTCCCCCTTGGCCGCTTCCGCACACCCAAAAGCTGAAATCGTCATACTCCCCCGCATTCATAATACGATCCTTGTACAAATAGACGGCTTGCCCTTCCTTTGCTTCGAACCGGATCGAACGGCTCCCTTCATACACCGTCCCCGTCTCTTCCAGGCTGACGCCCGCCCAACTGTTGTTGTGAAACGTTTCCTCCAACTGATCGTCGAATACGCTCAGCTGATTGATCTCCAAGCCGAAGGCTCTCGGACCCGGAACCGCAAGCTGAGTAAACAGCATCGCCGTCGTCAGCAGGACAGCCACCTTGGAGCGGCCCTTAACTTTCATGCTTGTCCCCATTAACAATGCTCCTTTTCTAGTTAGTAACACCCCCATTTTACTGGACAGGGTCGTCCACTCGATAGTTACAGACTGTCACAGGTATTGTCACTACTTGGCAGCGGAACTCCTCTGCGGGAACGGCAAAAAGCCGCTCGGCGGTCCGGTAAGACTTAAGCGGCGTAGCAGCGTATGAAAAATGAATTGCTTAATAGACGTCTTCCAGAAGCAAGCCGCTTAGGATGGCAACAGCAGCTATTCTGTCGTTCGTACCCACTTTATTGTAAATGACGCTAATATAGTTCCGGACGGTTCCTTCGCTCATGAACAGCGAGGATGAAATTTGCTTATTCGTGTACCCCTCCGTCATAAGCTCGATAATCTTCCGTTCTCGAACCGTAAAGCTGTACCCGCTCTCTCTTAGCTTGCGTTCATCGAACCGATCTGCTCTTCCTTCGGATAAAACGGACAGCTTGGCAGCAAGCTTCGACGCGATCGGCGCCGGCAAGATCACCTCCCCGTTCATCGCATCGCGTATCGTCTGAACAATGATTCGGGATGACATGTCCTTCAGCAGAAAACCGTCGGCTCCGCCTGCCATCGCATCGACAATATAACGGTTCTCCGCGAAGGTCGTAAGCATCAGCACGACGGTGCCGGGATACTCTCTCTTAATCCGCTTCATAGCATCAATACCGTCCATCCCCGACATTTTTATATCCATTAGCACGACATCAGGTTTATGTTCCTGGACCGCTTGCAAGGCTTCCTTTCCATTGGCGCACAAGGCCGAGATTTCCAGTCCCTCTTCGGTTTGAAGAAGCGTTTGCAGGCCTTCTCTGAGCAGTCTCTGATCATCCACGATGATGATGGAAATCATGTTACCTCACCCTTTACGTTCCCCTATTCACTCAATGGCTAAAGTTTAGCAAACGTCGCTTGAAGCGTATAGAGGTAGGAACGCGATCATGACAGGCATGACGAAGATGATGACAAAAGGTAACTATTCGTACAGGTGAACACGATCTACGATGAGTGAAGGACTTTCACCATTCCGAGTCAGAACGGCGAATTTCCACCACTCATCGAGGAGGAACGTTTTTCATGGAAGTAAAACAAATCACACGAATTTTGGGCGCCGTTGCCCTGCTGGGCGGCATAGCGCGAATCTGCATGGCGCCATCCGCCTACATCTGGGGAAGCAACAGTATGCAGGAGCTGATTTGCGGCTTCGTCGCCTGCGTGTTGATGGGCATCGGCATCATCGGAGTTTACCTGCACCAGGCGCCGAGAAGCGGTATGCTCGGATTGGTCTCGGTATTGCTCCTCTCCGTTAGCAGCTCGTTGACCGTAGCGCTCGTCTGGAACAACATGCTAGGCTTGCTGCCGGAGGACCACGGCTATATTTCAACGCTGATGCCCATCAACTCCGTGTTGGCGCTGATCGGTCAGATCGTATTCGGCATTACGGCGATCCGTGCCCGCGTTTATCCCATTTGGAGCCTGATTCTATTCATCGTATATCCCGGCATTTATTTTATCCCTGCCGTGTCCGACCTAGGGTCCGTCGCCTGGGGACTCTGTTATGTCGTATTTGCTTGCTACATTTTGCAAGGGCGGGTTCGTAGAGCCTGAGCCTTTCCCCGCGTATCCGTCAAGGTCGAATCGGCCGTCAGCATGCCCTTGCAGCAATCGCAGCTGCTACCCGGTTCGATTCGCTTGAGGCAATAGCAGTTCTAATTCTTCAGCAACGGCCCATTTGAGAAATTTAGCGCGATTTTCCGTTCTATATAACCTTTCCTCTTGAGAGATAGGATCAGGAAATCCAAAAACATCAAAAAACCTTTAGATCTCATTGGATCTAAAGGTCGTCTTATTAGTATGGTGCGCGTAGAGGGACTTGAACCCCCGCGGTTGCCCGCCCGATCCTAAGATTAGTGGGAAGGAGCGAAGAATTATTTCCAGCACAATTGCTCAATAAACGTTGATTTAACGGGAAAATCAAGTGATTCTGCGAAAGGAAAATGGAAACGGAAAACGCCGATTTTCGTACACGTTTAGTGAGCACGTACGACCCAAGGATTGATGCACCCGAGCCGCCGATTGCACTAATCTTTTCTCCGCGCTAACATGCCCGAGAAAGGATGATACGGGAAATGAACACCAATATTAAATTTTCAAACCCCACTCCAGATACTTCCATAAGCTTATCACTAGAACTGGAGTTCGGGCAAGCCACTCAATTGTTTTTACTGCAAGATTGGCGACTCATTTGCACACTAGCGATATGGACCTTATAATAATGGCCCATTGTTATAAAAAAGTCGAATGTTTCTGCAAACCTGACACTGATGAAACCTACCCGGTGTTTACGATCCAGCTGCCTCAGCCGTCAGAATTGCTGCGTTTCGGTATGCAGATTTCAACCCGGCATAGTAAAGGGATATGGAAACCAAGAATATCAATAAAACTTTTAATGCATTGAGCAGGATGGTCGTATTCGCGATTTCCATCTCGATTGCCAGACTTAGGTTGATGGAAACGCACAGAATCAACCCGATCAAGCTTCCGACAGCAACCGGCAATGCGATGACCATTTTCAGTTTAGTATCCAGATAGGTTTTAGCTTCCCTGGATGTCACGCCGATCGTGTGCAGCAGTTTGATTTTACGCCGGTCCTCCTCAAGGTCGGAAAACACCTTGAAATAGAGAACGACACAGGCGGTCGCGAAAAATAGGAGACTTATAAACAATAGAATAAACAACGCAAATCCGCCGACTTGCTTCGTATGAACGAACCGATCGTATTTGGAGAAGACGGAAAACGGTTCCGGATATCGTTCGGCAACAGACGAGACCGCCCGATTATCGGAAGCCGCGAGCAAGTCGTCAATTTGATCCTTCAATCGTTTCACGAGTTCTCCGCTTTCCTGCCAATTGGCGAAATCGATCATAAAGACCGCTCCCCGTTCCTCCTGCGCCGCAGCTTGCTTCACGGTTTGAAAATCCTTATCATGCAGGAGGAGGAGCACGGGTTGAGGAAACATATACCGATCAAATAATTTGACCGTATCGGTACCTGCCAGTCGATAGGTAAATGCCTGATTGCCGAGTGCCAGGCTCACCTGGTCCGGGAAGTAGGAAAAGCTTGCGCCCCGACTCCGAGCACCACTAAAATCCAGCAAGCGAACCGTTCCCTCCGACACCGCGACAGAGGATGGCAAGACGAGACTTGCAGTTTCCGCGGAAGCCACGATCACCTGCTTGTTTGTGCGCCATGGTGCATGTTGAAGGTTCTTTGCGTCGATATATACAATATCCAGCTTCCTGATTTCCTTTACGCCGTCACCCGATTGTGTCTTGAACCCTTTCAGATCCACCCCCTCCGACAACCGGAGCACATCGTAATCCTTGAATACCGCATCGAACATTTGCTCTTTCTCGGCCGCTTCATAACTTTGATTGTACAAGGAGTAGGACAGCGTCGAGAAAAAAACGATACCGATGCTGAGCAGACAAACCATCAGCATGACGGAGCGATTCTGCGCAAACCGGTAGGCGAATTCCGATAGATTCAGGATTTTTCGATAATAGTAGCTCTCTTTTCTTTTTCGGAACGCAATCAACAGACCCATGAATTGGCTCATCCACAAGCCTGTTCCGACAATGCAACAGACAAAACCGGCGAGAATCGCCTTTTGCATGGAAGCGGTGTGCATCGGATCGCGCGTATACAAGTACAAGAAGGCCAGGGAGGAGATCACGAGCGTCAATCCGCTCAATGAAACGGTCGTACTCCCGTTCCGCTTCATCTCGCCCAATCGATTGTTGGCGATCATCGCGGAAACCGTCGATTCCTTCATCTTGACCAGCGTCAGGATGACAATCGCGATGTAGATGGGGGCAAAGCAGACAGCGGTAAGAACGAAGCTGTATGCCGTCAAGGAGAACCGTATATCCTCAAGCCCGAGGATTGCTGTCGTCACCATGAAGAACAGTCTGGCGAATACGCTGCCGCCTGCCGCGGATATCAGCAGCGCACCGCCGAATATCAGGCTATTTTCGGTTATGATCAGCTTTCTCAAATCCCGGTAAAGCAGTCCGTAGGACAACAAAATACCGATCTCCCGCACCCTGTTCTTCAAAAAATGGTGATAGGCATACGTGATCAAAAAAATGGAAAAGACTCCGGAGATCACCCCGCCGATGCGTACGATTTGCCTCATACCGCCCGAAGTCTGCTCGGTAAAACCGGGTGAATGCCAAATGGAAACGAACAGAAAAACGACAGTCATCGAAAAGGCGATGCACAGAAAATAAGCGGCATACTTTCTGTAATTCGCCAGCACCGTCTTAATCATGAACCGGTTAAACGTCATGGTCATCATTCTCCAGCGCGGCCAGGTGATTCAGGATTTCTTTGGCGAACCGGTCTTGCGTATCCTTCTTGACCATTTGCGTTCGAAGCTTGCCGTCCTTCAGAAACAACACCCTGTCGCTGTAGCTGGCTGCAAACGGATCGTGTGTCACGAGCAATATTGTCGTTCGATAAAAGGCGTTCACCGTCCGGAAACACTCCAGCACCGTTTTAGAGGACTTGGAGTCCAGATTTCCGGTCGGCTCATCGGCGAATATAATCGACGTATCGTTAATAAGAGCCCGCGCAACGGCGGTTCTTTGCTGCTGCCCTCCCGACACCTGATAGGGATATTTGCTCCCCAAATGGCCGATCCCGAGCCGCTCCATAAGCTTGTCCGCTTTCTCGCCCATGACCGTCGTGCGTTCGCGGTTCAGAATCATCGGAAGCATGATGTTCTCCTTGATGGTCAAGCTGTCCAGCAAGTTAAATTCCTGAAAGATGTAGCCGATATTCGCTCTTCTGAATAATGCCAACTCATCGCCGGACAAGCGACTCATCGCCGTATCGCCGATTCTCACTTCTCCGGACGTCGGTCGGTCAAATCCGCTCAATACATTAAGCAAAGTCGATTTACCGCTGCCCGACGGTCCCATTATAGCGGTAAATTCCCCTTGCTCCAACGCAATGTCAATCCGGGACAAAGCTACCGTCTGCGCGGCATGCCCGCCGCTCCCGTATACTTTATTTAATCCTTTTCCCATAATGGCGTCCATACGTTCCCTCCTTCGCATCCATGCAATTATAGGAAAGGAATGGCCGCTTTACAATTACGACAGCTAGCCCTTATCTTACAATTTCGTTAGGGAGATGGCGCACTGCCAACAAGGAATTCAAGTCCTGAGTACGCGTACCGCCTGCAGAAGCGAGGGTCTGATAATCTACCGTTACGGTCGTGCCCCGACCCGCAGTCGAAGCTAACGCCACCGGATGATTCAAGTGCTCGGCGATGCTTCTGACGATATATAGTCCGAGCCCCGTTGCGCTTCTTACCTTGCGCCCGTTCTCACCGGTGAAGAACGGCTCCCATACCCGACTCAGATCGTATTCCGGAATGCCGATCCCCGTATCCGTAACGATCAGCCGAACGCGTTCCCGCTCTCTCTCCATGCGAAACGATACCTCTTTCGTATCCTGCCGCCCGGACGTGTATTTGATGGCATTTGACAGAAGCTGTTCCAGAAGCAAGCTGTTCCATTTGCGATCCGTCAGCACATAGACACACTGTTCCGCAATGTCCCACTTGGGAAAAATACCGTGCAGAATAAAGTTGTCCTTCTGACGATTAATGAGTTCCCGAAGCAAGGAAACAAGATCTTCGAACCGTAAGCCCAGCCATAGGCGAATATCTATGTTGCCGCCCTTCACAAGCAGGCGGAGAAAATTCTCGAATAGGAATTGAAGCAGCCGAACGGCTGCGCTTCATCGGATTGCCCCGGATCGAACTTCAATCTCGGCTGCTCCAGCTCTTCCAATGACAGGATCGAGCCTTGAACATAGCCGCGAACCCTGTCGGCCGCCGTTCGAATGCGCGCCATAAGACCTCCGTAACGGGCATCCAGAACCTCCCAGCCGAACGGCTTATAAGCCAAGTGCCATTGTTCGCTGTGCGCAAGCCTGAGCCGTTCGACCGCTTCCTGCAAGCGGGGCAACCGTTCGTCCGCCAAAGCCGCCAGCGCTTCGCGGTTGTCGCTGCCATACAGCGCGAGAAGCTCGCGCCCCAGCTCGGCTTTCAGTTCCAGCACTTCGCACAGGCGCTTGGCGACGGTATACAGCAGGAAAGGATCGACGGCCTCCGCGATCGCACCGTCCCATTGACCTTTGATGTCGCTGTAATGCCGGGCCAGCGCCCTTTCTGCCCCGGAATCGAACATTCCCAGCAAAAGATCTTGCCACAGCAAAATCTTGGAGGGATTAGCCGGCGCTTCAGGGGCTCTTTCCAGCTTCGGAATGCCGTCGATCTTCGACAGTTTCATATAATCGTCCCAATGCAAACCGGTGCAGGATTTGAATCTTCGCCTTAAATCCTCCTCGCTTACTTGCTCCGCATAGACATGCTCCGCATAGAATTGCAGCCCCGGAAGAGCGGCGAAATAATTCGTCTCCGCCCCGTCGTCGCCCCACAATGTCGCGAACACTTCCCGCACGCCTTCCTCCCTGCAAGCCGATAAGGCGGCGCGGGAGGTAGCGAAGGTTTTGTCGAAGTTGATATTGACGCCGACGAAGGTCCAGATTCCTCCGGCGAACACCGTGCCGCCGCCCAAATTCACGTGGTTGCGAAGCATTGTCCGGTAGTGCTGCTTGTCTTCGCTATAGTAATCCCAATAAACCAGCTTCATCTTTTCGGGAATACCGCCCCTCACGCTGTCCGGAAGATCAGCCGCGTGGTCGTAGTATTGACCGCTCCCGGACGCGAACTTAAAATACATGTCGCTCCACATCATCGGCTGCAATCCCAGCGAAGCCGCCAGGTTCGCCACGCGCGTTACGTGCCCGCTCATCAGATCGAACCGGTTGCGGAAGCCGTGCTTGCGCAAGTAAGCGCCCAAGCCGACTTGTTCCGCCTCGTCCATGCCGAGGTGAATCGTTCGCGATCTCAAGGGCGCGGTGACCGCCCGCATCATCTGCTCGATCAGCATATAGGTTTCCGGCTGGTCGACCCGCAGAATATCCCCGGTGTCGGCAAGCTCCGGATCGGTGCCCCATTTCAGAAACTGGCGCATATGTCCGAGCGTTTGAATGGCCGGCACGACTTCGATGCCGAACAGAAACGCGTAATCGTCGATCTCCTTTAATTCATCGAAGCTGTACCTGCCCCTCATGTAACCGAAATAAGGCTGTTCGGGAATTTCGAACGTGTCCTCCATATAGAGCAGCAAGCGGTCGAATCCCATCCACGCCATTGTTTTCAACAGCCGTTTGACGCTCGATACGCGCAGCACCGCATTCCGGGAGACGTCGAACATCGCGCCGACCGATTGAAACGGCGACAGCTCCGCGTAAGCAAACGGGCGGCTTCCCGGGAGGCTCCCCGCCAGACGTTCCAGCAGCAATCCCAATGCGCGGGGAAACAGACTCGTCCGTTCGCATTCCAGCGTTGCGTAATGCCGATGTCCCGCGACTCGTATCCCCGATGCGCACGGCGACACTTGCACCGGAAATCCGTCCTCCGCCTGTACGAAAAACCGATCGCGCGTCAATTCCGCGGCTGCCGCTTCCCATTCGCAAGGAAGACCCTGGAATTTTAATTTCATGATTCGTTTAAACCTCCCGCCGATGGGTATCCGAATCCGCCGCGGCGCGCGGAAGCGAACGAACGGGATGCCGAATGCGGACATCCCGTTCATCTCCACCCTTATTCAAATTTCGCTTGCGCTTCCGCAATATCCTTATTCAGCTTCTCGACCGCGGCCGGGAAATAATCGTAAGGAGACATTCTTTCATTAAATAATTTGTTGACCGCCCATTCGTTATGAACGCCCGCGACGGCGCCTCCTCCGGCCATGTAAGAAGTCGGATCGGGTACGGCCGTCGCGACAGCGTGCATAATCGCGTCGATGTCGTATTTGTCGTAGAAAGCGGAACCGGAAAGCACGGTTTTCATATCGGCGTCCGTCGTGTTCGGCAGCAGCGTCGCTTTTTCATAGAAAATCGCTTGCGCTTCCGGAGATGTCGTATAGAAGCTCATGAACTTCCACACCGCGTCCTTGTGCTTGCTTGCCTTCGTCATGATCAACGGCTGATTCCACATCAGGCCGACTTGCCTGGCCGTTCCCTTGGGGATCGGAAGGACATCCCAGTTGAATTTCAGCGCGGTATCCCACGTTTCCATCAGGGCACTGACATGGATCGTGAACAGCGCGTTGCCCGACGTCCAGCGGTCTTCCTTGATTCCCGCGGCTTCGGACGCCTGCTTGTCCAACAGCACTTTATCCTGAGCGATCAGATTGGCAAACCATTGCATGTCGTCCATGACTTCCGGCTGGTCCATCAAGCTCTTGGTCAACGTCTCGTTCAGACCGTAAATATTCGCGGCGTGCCCGTTCGCCATCGGAAGCGCCGGCGAGCCGAAAATGTAGACGATGCCGTCGCCGCCCAGGCCGTAACGCTGGGTTGCCGGGTCCGTCGCCTGGATGGCCATCTGCCTCAGATCTTCCCAGGTCCAGTCATACGAAGGCTTCTCGAGTCCGTACTCTTCCAGCAGATCCTTGTTGTAATAAACCAGGAACGCTTCGGTGCCCCGCGGAAGGGCCAACTGCCGGCCTTTGATGTTGAATTGCTCCATGATGCCGGGCAGGAAGTTGTATTTTTGGAACTCCGGATCGTTGGCGATGTAGGCGTCCAGCGGCTCCGCCAAATCGTCGTTGCGCGCGTTGTCCATGTTCCCGTCGAAAAAGACGTCGATCGGCGCGCCGGCGGCGACGCTTTCTTCCATCAGCGTCTTGATGCCTTTTTCGCCGGTATAGACGAACTCCACTTTAATCCAGGGATATTTCTTCGTGAAAGCTTCCATGACCTTCGTATACGTTTCGCTGTTCGCCCAGTTCGCGAATTTGATCGTGACCGGCGTCCGGTCTTCTTCGACCGCGGGCGTCGTTTCGGATGCCGCGAGTTCGGTCGAAGCCGCCGAAGGACTTTCGGACGGAGCCGGGGACGCGGACGGAGAAATCGACGCTTCGTTATTTCCGTTGCTGCATGCCGCCGCGATCAGAAGAACCGCGATCATCGTTACGGCCAGGATGGACTTTGCAAGCTGGCGGATTTTCATTGTTCCTTTACCTCCCTAAAAGATAAAAGTAAGTAAATCAAACTTTGACCCTTCCTTCTGAACCTGAATGACGATTCGGTTGCGGATTCGCGGCCTCACCCCCTTAACGGCAACCCGGCTGCCGATCTTCATTCCACGATGCCCGAACGATCGATTCCCCGGATAAAATACTTTTGCAAAAACATGTACAGCAGCAGCGGCGGCAGGATGATCAAAGTGCTGGCCGCCATCTTGATCGGTTCGTTCAGATCGACTTTGCTCACATACCCGGTACCGGTTATATCTCCGGACAAATAGTTCAGCCGGCTCTGCAGCAGCTCCATCTGAATGGCCAACGCCTGGAATTCGTCGCCCTGAAGATATAAAGCCGCGTAGAAAGAGTCGTTCCAATGCCAGACGAAAGAGAGAATGAAGACGACGAGCATGGCCGGTTTGGCAAGCGGAAACACGATGGTAAAATAGGTTCGATAAGCGCCCGCCCCGTCAACTCTCGCCGATTCTTCCAATTCGCGCGGGAGCTTCGCGAAAAACTGCCTGAAGATGAAGATGAACAGCGGCGCTTTGAGCCCGTGGGCGAAAAAGGCGGGAATCACGAACGGCCAGATCGAGTCGAACCACCCGAGACGGCCGAACCACATCAACAGCGGGATCGTCGTGATTTCCTTCGGAATCAGGAAGGTCAGAATAACCAGCGCGAACCAAATCCGTTTACCCGGGATATGCAGCCTCGCGAACGCGTAACCGGTCATGGCGCACATGAACAGTTGGATGCCGGCGACGGAGACGGAGAGCAGGAACGTGTCGCGGATCGCCGTCTCGTAGCTCAAACCCGACAAAGCGACGGTGTAGTTCTCCCACTCCAGCTCCGTCGGAATCCAGCGCACCTCCGGGTCCAGCAAGTCCGACAGCGTCTGAAACGACGAGCTGAACATGTACAGCAGCGGATTCAAGTACACAATGGCTACGCTGGCCAGGATCACATATACGATAATCCGTCCGATCCAACCCGATTCCATGTTGCCGCCCAGAAAAATTCTCTTGAGCCAGATTGCCGCTTTGTCCGGCCGGCTCGCTTGCCGTTCGTATTCGAGAGAATCGGCCATCTTCTACTCCCTCTTTCTATCGTAGAATTGAATCACGACGGTGAACAACAGGATAATGACGATCAAAATCAGGGCGTACAGCCAGCCGATGGCGCTGACATACCCGTAACCCGTCTTTGTATCGGCCAAATTCTCTTTCAAGAGCCTCAGGATCGGATTAAATGGACTAGACGACATCTCGATGGCCGTGTACACGATGTTTAACGTAATAAAGGGCACAATCGCCGGAAACGTGATTTTCCAGAAAGATGACCACGCCGTCGCCCCGTCGATTTTGGCGGCTTCGTAAGTGGAAACGGGAACCGTCTGGAACGCCGCGATGAACAGGACGGTTTGCACGCCCGAGAACCACAGGATCAGCACGACCTTCCCCAGCAGCGTAAGGAGCGTCTCGGCCAGAGAATACGGCAGGATCTCGAATAAAGCCGCGGAGAGATTGTACTGTTCAAGCAGCGGGACGGAGCCTTGATTCTGCTGGAACAGCTCGTCGATCACTTGTCCGCTGGCGAAGATGACCGGCAGAAAGAAGATCGTCCGGAACAGGAACCTTCCGGGAAAACGCTGGCTGAGCAGGATCGAGATGCAGAAAGCGAAAATGACGGTTACGGGAATGATCATCAGCGCGTCGAGCGTGAAATTGATCATTTCGATCGGGAATTCGTTGTCCGTAAAGAATGCGTATTTGTAGTTGGCCCATCCTACGAACCGATAGGCGAAGCGGGTCCCCTCCGCGTTGATTCCCACTTTATGAAAGCTGATCACGATGGAATAAACGAACGGAAACGCGACGAACAGCGCGAAACCGACAATCCACGGCAGCAAAAACAAGTAGCCGTCCTTGGCGTTGCGGATCGAACGGAGTCTCCTCAGCTTGGCGTGCCGTTCGGGAGACAATCCCTCCGGTCCGGATGAAAGCCCCCGGTTGTCGTTCATTCGCTTTCCCCCTCCGATACGACCTTGAAAGACAAAGGGGCGATGTCGTGGCCTTCCGCGCTGACGGAGGTTTCGCTATAGCTCACCCAAACCGTTCTGCCGTTGTCGTACACGGTCTCGAACACGTCGTCCGCGACTTGCCTGTGATCGACGATCTCCGATTCCCAGGAACCGCCGAATACCGTCTTCATCGTTTCATACTCCTCAACGATCTGTTGCTCCAGTACGGAATATTCGGATTGGTAGATGTAATCGAACTCCGTGCGCTTGAGCACCGAGGAATTTTCTTCCGTCACCCAATAGTTGGGCAAGGCGCCGTATTCGATCTGCCGGAGCAAGTCGCGCACGGCATCGTAGCGCTGGTTGCCGGCCGTCGATGAATACGTGAGAAGGCCGTGGATCGCGATCGGATAGAACGGAACCGTCTTGTCCACGATCAAATGTCCTTCCCCGGTCAGCGGCATATCGAACATATGGTCAACGGTGCCGATCGCATACGCGTTCGCTCCCGATCCGATGTACGCTAGCCGCTGCCGGGCCTCTTTCAGCAGCTCCAGGAAGAGGGTTCCGGTTTCCTCGCGGGACACCCGGTTGTTCTTGCGGAAGTCGCTATACACCCAATCCCCCAGCCCGCCGAACCAGACGCCCGGAACCCGGTGCTTCCCGTATCCGTTCAGAGCGCTGGGAAAATAGCGGGAAGAGAGAACCTTCGGGTTAATCAGGTGCATCATGGGCCCGTCCTCGAAGAAATTGAATTTCACGAGCGAACCGCCGATCCCGTATATCCCTTCCCTGGAAGCGGGAAACCCGCCCCATCGGCGGTCGACGCCGAGCATCGTCGGGTCGAACAGGAACACTTCAATCCCCTCGGCCTCCAATGCCGTTCGCATCCGGTCGAAGCCTTCGGCGCCGCCGAGCTTGCTTTCAAAGGGAAAACTGTCGGGCTGCTTGCCCGGCAACCCGCCTTGATTCCAGCCCGAAAGGCCGACCCTGAGGTTGGAGACCCCTTTGCCCTTGAGGCTCTGCGCAATCTCCGCCGCTTGTCCGAACGTCGTCGCCGCGACGAACCTTTCTCCGAAAGGCGTCGATTGGCCGGCCCCCATCGCGAATTGCACGATCAGCGGCGGTTCCGGCGCGTCGCCCTTGATCGGCGAGGCGTGTTGCGTATCCGTCAGATAGCTTCTGTATTGTCCGGCCATCGCGACGTAATCGGCCTTGCCGTGCTCCATAAGCACGTATTTGACGGACAAATCCCGGGCGAATAATTCGTCCTCGAACGACTTCACCGTCTCTGCCAGGCTGATCGGCCGATCATACAGCCTTCTCAGCGGAAAGTTGACGTGCACGCGATGGAAGTTGGCGGACAAGCCCGCCGGCGACGCCACGATGTTCGCGTTGAATTGGCCGTCCTCGATAATCGCCATGAACCCGTCGTCATCCGCTTTCATCCCGAACACGGGAAAGCTGGACGAACCTCTTGCCGCCTCGGCCGGATCGAACAAATCCACCGCGGGATCGTTGCCGTAAACCATCGTGCGGTACGGGAGCGGCCGCGGAATCCGGTTGGCGTTGAATGAAATCAGGCCGCCCGGTCCGTCCGGCACCAGAAGATACCCTTCTTGCCCTTGCGATGCCGCGAAGAAGAAGGGAAGCACGTCAAGGCTTGTTAACCGGTTCTCTTTCTCTTCCGCAATGCCATAGCGGGGGACGGACACCCGGAAGCCGTCGGCTTCCAACGCGTATTCCATATAAATCCGGAATCCGGCTTCTTTCATTTCATAGAGGATGCCGACGCCCTTATCGATCAGCCGCCAATGGACGACGGCTTTCTCCCCGGCCGGACTGGACAGCTTCTCGTTGATCCCCGTTTCCTGTATATAGCGAAAGGAGAACGGAGAGCGCAGAATATGACTCCACGTCCCTTTGGTCGGATCGGCGGACAGCAGCTCGTCAGACGGGATGCTGCTCCAACGGAAGCCTCCGTTTTTTTCGCGGATTCGAACCACTCCGGAAGCCGCTTCGAAATCCAGTGCGTACCGTTCGCCGACAGCCGCTTCCACCCACATCTTGCCCGTTTCGTCAACCCGCTTCCTGTCGTCGGGGACGGTCCGGGTGAACGTCAGGCGTTCCAGCGACGGCTCGGCCTCGTTCGGCACGGGCGCCCGATCCGTTCCGTCGCGGCCTGTCAGCCATGCAAAGACGATCACCGCAACCGCCAGCGCAAGAGCTGCCGCAACGGCAACTTTTCGGAAGGAATTGCGCTTAAACATGGTTGCTCCACTCCCGTCCGATCTGAATCAGAAAATCAAAGGCCTGGTACATGACGATGAAGAGCAGAATCCCGAACACCCAGATGCAGGCCATCGTAAACAAGGAAACCGCGGACATCCCCAACGACTCTTTCAAATTGTAATTTTGGGCGTACATCAGACCCAGGAACATGAGGAGCAGCGCCCATGCCCATATTCCGCCCTGCAGCAGGTCGTACACGATGCTTTCCTGCAGCGTCAGCACGTTGGACAGCAGCTGAACCGGCAACTTAAACAGTATGAAGGGCACCATCGCGTATCCGTTGACCACGACGGTCTGCCTGAAGGTCGCTTCTCCCTTCATGACCGATCCGATCAAATAACTGGCCGCGATCCATGTCGCTACGGGAACGAAGTATTCGGCCGCGTGCCAGGCGATCCGGATATCTTCGGGGCGCTCGATCCGGAACAGGAAGCTTGCGAAGAACGTGCCGGTCAAGCTCGCGATCCAGCCGAGGACAAGGATCATGACGGCCGCTTGCCATTTCGCCCTTTTGTCTGTAGCCAGCTCGTACATGCCGTTTACGGGATGCCGGAAAATCGTCCATACGTACCGTAGGGAAACCAGCCAATGATTGCGCTCGGAAGTCTCTTCGGACAGCTTGCGCGGTTCGTCTTTTTCTCCCCGCTTTCGCCAATAGGACCAGCCCTTCCAGACGAACGCGAGCAAGAGCATCGTCGATACGGCCGGACCGAACTTTTTCGCGAGCGATTCCATGCGCACTTGCCAGTACGATTCCGAATAGCCTTCGCGATCCCTCGCCAATTCGAAATGGTTCATCGCGGTCTCGTAATCTCCCTGGCGGTATTCCGCCTTGCCGAGCCCCTGATGGACTTTGTCGAATTTCCCGTTCAGTTGTCCGATTCTCTCCCATAAGGGCACGGCCTCTTCGTACTTGCCTTCGCCGTAGAGCGCCAGCGCGGCGTGAACGACCTTCCCGAACTCGGTCGGCCGGAACACCTGGATCATGTTCAACTCGCGGTCGGACACGTAGAGGGTTCCGGCGGTGTCCATGACCAGGCTGGTTGGGTTTTTGAACAGACCCAGTTTCTGCGAAACGGTATCGCTTCTCCCGAAACGAAAGATCAGGTTGCCCAAAGCGTCGTATTGGTAGATGTGCCCGCTGGCCGCGATGGCGGTCATCATGTCATTGGCGTCGATATGGATGTCCTGAAAGGAGAGATAGTCTTCGTAGCCCGGCGCGAAATTGATGCCGCCGAGCAAATCCGTGCCGCCCGAATTCAAGCGCTTGATCTGCCCTTTTTTCAAATCTCGGTTGACCGTGTAAATAAAGCCTTCTTCCTCGATCGCCATGTTCGTGACGGCGCCGGGCAGCTTCTTCTCTTCCTCGCGGAGCTGCTCTTCGGTGAAGAACCTTCGTTTCAGTGAATCGAGAAAGTTGGAAGGGACCTTGTTCGCTCCGTAGAAGGAAACGAATTCCCCGTCCTCCGTCAATAACAGCAGCCCTTGATAGCCCCCCTTGTTCGCGATATACATATAGCCGCGAAGATCGACCACGATTTTCGAAGGGAAAAAAAGATAGTTTTTCGGAAGCAATTGCGAGTCAGGCTGCTTATACGCTCTCAGGTAAATGCCGTCGGATCCGAACACCGCGATCCGCCTCTTCCCGGTATCGGCGACGAATATTTCGCCCGACTCCGCGACGAACACCCCTTCCGGCGCCGACAATTGCGCTTCCGCGTTCGAATCGCTCTCCAGGGGCAGCGTTCGAGAGACTTTCCCCTTTCCGTCAAGCTGAATAATTCGGTTGCTGCCGGCATCAGCCACGTAGATTTCGTCGTTTCCTCCGATAAACAAGTCCTCGGGTGCGTTCAATCCGTCGATGATGCCGGCGGGAACGTAAGCCGGCTGCGTCCGGAACCAACGGTTCTCCGAATCCGCCGAGTAGGTATAATAGGGTACGCTGACGTTCGCCTCGGCGATAAGATTCGGCAAGCCGAATGACAGAATGACGGCGAGCAAGATGATTCTGAGCCACATTATGAGCCGTCCCCCTCTACTTGATACCCGAATGAGCCATCGTCGCGATCACCTTGCGCTGGAAAAACAGGAAGATCGCGAGATTCGGCATGAACAAGATCAGCGTGGCCGCCGCGGCGACGCCTTGACCCACGACGTTGTTGGCCAGGCCGTTGGTCAGCGTCATAATGTAATAGGGCAGCGTCTTCATCGTTTCTGTGTACGTAAACAGCACGGAAGTTTCCGTCTGTTGCCAGGCTCCCTGGAAGGTCAGGATCGCGACGGTGGCGACGGCGGGCACGCAGACCGGCATCACGATCCGGAGGAAAATGTTCATTTCCTTCGCCCCGTCGATTTTCGCCGCTTCAATCAGCTCCCGGGGCAGTTGATCGATGAATTGCTTCATCAGGAACACGCTGACCGGCGCCGCGATAAACGGAAAGAGATGCGCGAAGAACGTGTCCATGATGCCCAGGTTCGCCACGATCAGGAATCGCGGAATGGCGACCGTTTCCGGAGCGAACATCAGCGCGAAGATCGTCAGGGAGAAAAACAGGTTGCGTCCGGGAAAGCTATGCTTGGAGAACGCGTAAGCGGCCAACGCGCTGACCAGCACGACGCTGACGACGGTCGAGACCGTGACCAGCAGACTGTTGAACAGAAACCGGGTGACCGGGACGGCCGTCGCTTGCGTCTTCATCAATAAATCCCGGAAGTTGTCCAGCGTCGGATCTTGCGCCAGGAAACGGGGCGGGTAGACGAAAAACTCGGGCAACGGTTTGAACGCATGGTTAAAGATAAATACGATTGGCAACGCCATGAAAGCGGCCAGCAGGATCAGGAACGCGTAGGTCGAGCCCAGAAAGTAATCCCGCTTCTTGTTCTTCGTTCGCCGCATGATCGCTCTCAACCCTCCCCGTCCGTGCCGAAGATCCGAAAAGAAAATTTCGTCGCCCCGTAGATGATAAGAAGCAACAGGACCGACAGAGCCGCCGCGTACCCCAGCTCGTACCGAACCAAAGCGTAGTCGTCGATGTGATTGATGATCAGATGCCCCGAGTACTGCGGAGTGATCGGGTGGGCGGTCGAGCCGACCGCCGTGGAGGCGGCCAGCATTGAGCCGATCAATCCCGCCTTCAGGGTGCCGACGGCGGCCATGACGGCCCCGAACAGCATCTGGGGCTTCATCGACGGGATTGTAATGTAGAATACTTCCTGCAGCCGATTGGCCACGCCGTCGATTTTCCCCGCCTCGTACAGCTCCTTGTTGACCGTCTGCAGCCCCGCCAGCATGGCCAGGAAACCGACGCCCATGCTCGCCCAGAGCGAAATTACGATCATGATGGTCATGAAATAGTCCGGACTTTGCAGCCACAGCACCGGCTCGTCGACGATGCCGGCCTGCAGGAGGAAATTGTTCATGTACCCGACCCGGTCTCCGCTGAAGACGACCAGCCATACGATCGTCAGCGCCGTGCCCGACACGAGCGACGGTGCGTAGATCGCAAGCGTGAAATAGTCCCGGATTCTGCCCGGCAGCTGGTGAATGACCCAGGCCAGGAAGAACGAAAGCGCGTATCCGCCCGGGCCGACCACGATCGCGAACTTCAGCGTATTCGGAATCGCGAACTGAAGGAAAATCCGGTCGCGCGCCAGAATATCCAGGAAGTTCTTCCAGCCGATAAATTGCGGGGGCGAGATGGCGTTGTATTGAAAGAACGACATCCCGATCGCCACGCCGATGGGAAGCAAAATGAACAACAAGAAACAGACAAGGAAAGGGGCGATAAACAAATACGATAAATAGCTCCGCCGGATCTCCGCCCCCAACGTGCCGAGGCGCCGGCCTGCCGACATTCTGCTGCTCATGCGGTTACTCCTCGCCTTGATCCGATTCGGGCGGCTTCAGCAATCTGCCGTCCTGATCCCGCCAGCCGAATTCCTGTTGTTTGCGGTACATTTCCCGGTTGATGTCGTCGACCGCCCGTTCCAGGGATTCGCGCGCGTTTCGGCCCTGAAGCACGACGTTGTTCCACGCGAAGTCGATTTGTCTGGGCGTAAAATATCCACCGGGCACCTGCGGGGCTTCCTTGAACCATTTTCGCTGTTCCTCAAGCACCGACTTGTCGCCTTCCGGCCAGGGAAGCCGGGCGAAGGCACGCGAATTGGCCGTATTCCAGCGGTACTCGGAGCCGTAGATCGATTCGATCTCGACGCCGAATCTGACCTGCGTTTCTTCCGAAGCCCACCATTTCAGGAACTGCCAGCCCTCCTGCTTGTTGGCGGATTTCTCGAACAGGATTCCCGCCGACATCGGTCCGCCCGACCATCTCGCCACGCTGCCGTCCGGCTGTGCCGTTCCCGGCACGGGCGCCAGCGCCCACTTGCCCGCCAGCTCCGGCGCCGAGAAATGCAGCTGCAAATACGCATTGAAATCGGATACGCCGATCGGAATGTCTCCCAGCCTGAAGTGATTGAAGAAATTCGGCACCTCGCGCGGCAAGCGGTACAACGCGAATAGATTCGTCCACTGCCGGAAGCCCTTCAACGCTTCCTCCGTGTCCAAAGCGGAGTACAGGCCGTCGGGGGTGTACAGCTCCGCTCCGTTCTGGTACAGAAAGGTCAAATAGTCTTTCGGATTGATATAAAAATCGTATCCGTGCTGCTGCAAGGCAGGCAGCATCCGGTAGACGTCGCTCCAGGTATCCGGCGGCGCCAATCCGATCGGTTCCAGAATATCCTTCCGATAAAACAGCACGTTGAAGGATTGAACCTCGGGAAGCGCGTAAATGCCGGAGCCGAAGCGGAAAACTTCGAGGGAGTTGTCCAGGAATTGCCCGGACAGTTGCCCGAAATCCTTGAATTGCGTCAAATCGACCAACGCGCCGCGAGAAGCGTAATCGACCGGGACGGCCTGGTCGACTCCCAGGGCCACGTCGGGCTGCAGGTTCGCGGCGTTACCAAGGACAAGCAGTTGGGCATCCGGAACGATATTGACGTTGACCGGAATGCCGGTCTGCACCGTAAACGTCTCGTCCGCCAGCTGTTGGATTAGGTTCGCGTAATCCCGGTTCCGGTTGACCCATACTTCGATCGCCTCGGGATTCTGTCTCCGCTTGGCGTAGTCCTTGTCGAACGTCTGCGAGAACGACGAAACCATATGGAGCAAATTCTGCCCGAGCGTCGGCGTCGTACGCGGCAGCTTCGCGCCTTCCCGGGCGATCCATAAATAGTCGAGCAATAGAGGCTGATACAGCATTTCATAGGCCATGGAGCTTAAATCGCTTTGCAGCTTGACCAGCACGTTCAGCCTGTTCGGAATGAGCCGGGGCTTTTCCTGAAGCTTGAATAGATCGGCTGCCGCCGTGCGCAGGCGGCTTTCCAGGTTGGAGGTGTCGGTCGTGACTTCCCCCAGCAGGTTCGCGGCTTCGCGGAATCGCTCGCCGACCCCCGTCAGATTCGCCCGCAGATCCGGGATGTATTTCTCCAGATCCCAGTCGCGGTTCGTATCGGTATTGCCCGCCGACGTCAGGCTCTTCTCGAAGTTCCCCGTGATCTTCCGGATCTCGTTCTCGATTCGCGACAAGGCCTGGAGCGAATCCACCACGTGCTCCTGAATCGGCTTGACCGGAGAAGCCGTTACGGTCATGCGCAGCGTATGCCTGCCCTGCTTCAACGGAACCTCGACCGGCTCCCCCGCCCGATCTTCCAGCGTCAAGCCTTGCCACTTCGAGCCGAAAGGAAAAGCGAAGGGAAGGCGATCCTTCGTCAACGGCAGCCCGTCGATCCGGATGTCCCGGTAAACGTTGAAGCTGTTCGCGTACCCCTGCAAGTATTTGAATCCGACCCGGTATCGGCCGTCCTCCGGAACCGTGAACTCCCATTCGATCCATTTGCCGGACTCCCTGAAGGTCTCGCCCCCGATCGCATTGTAGCGGGTAAATCCCTTTGCGGCCGGGGAAATGAGCGCGTCATTGACGGAAAACAGCTGAATGCCCGTGTTGGACTTGCGCGCGAAGCGCTCCGCTTCGACGCGTCCGATCCAGGTTGGATCCGCCGCCTCCGGTTCCGCGATTGCTTCCCGGACGGCCGAAGCCGAATAACCGGCAGTGGCGATCAGCAGCTGCTTGATCCGGATCGGCTGGGCGCTGCCGATCACCCGGATCGTTCGCTTTCCCTTGCGAAGCGGCCATAGCAGCGGCTCATGATCCGCCTCGTAATTCGTCAGCCATTGTTCCTGCCAGGTTTTCTCTTCCGCCGCGTTCGGACGGATTTCGTTGCCGTAAGGGTCGTTCCTGGGCGTTTCGGGATCGGACCGGAACGACCGCTTCAGGCGAATGCCGACCGCGTCCGCATATGGAGTCTTCCCGTCGATTTCGATCGACCGGAATAGATCCTCGGTCTGGTCGTTCAGCGAATCGTAGACCAGGCCGATCTCGTACAAGCCGTCCTCACGGATGTCGACCTCCCATTCCGCCCAGCCTTCGGCGTCATTCCAAAGCAAATCGCCCGCTGCGCCGGCTTCGAAACGGCCGTCCGCGGATACGGACTTGTACGCCGCTCCGGCAAGCACAATCGGCTCGGCGCGGGACACTGCGTCGCCGTCACCGGGTTCGCCCGATAAATTCGCCTTCCACTTGCGATAGGTCAGATCTGTTCCGGACAGGGGCAGCGCATCGATCTTCAAGCTGCCGACGGCTTCGGGAGCGGCCGTTTTCGCAGGCGCGCATGCCGGGGCGGCAACGGCGATCGCAAGGAGCGGCGCAATCGCCTTGAGCAAACAACGGAGCGCTCCGCTTTTCATGCAAGCAACTCCTCCGACTGCGGATCGAAGAACAATGCCCGGTCCATCCGGACGGCCAGCGAAACTTTGTCTCCCTCTGTCCAGGAAACCCGCAAGCCGTCAACGCGCAGCTTGATCCTCTGGTTGGAAAGCTTCGCGTGCAAGTACGTGTCGGCGCCCATATATTCCAGAAAATCCACGTTGGCCGCAACGATGGCCTCCGCCGCGGCGACGCTTTCGTCCTCCGCAAGCCGCACGGCCTCCGCCCTTACGCCAAGGATGACCTCCCGGTCCTCCAGTCCTCCCGCCAGAAGCAAGCTCGCTTTGGCGTCGGGGACCCGCAAGGAAGCGGATCTTGTTTCAAAGTAAACGCGGTCTTTCCTGCCGACGATTTTTCCCTTGATCGCATTGATCGGCGGAGAGCCGATGAACTCGGCGACGAATTTGTTGACGGGCCTGTCGTAAATTTCTTTCGGCGTTCCGACCTGTTGAATCACGCCGTTTCGCATGACGACGATTCGTGTGCCCATCGTCATCGCTTCGATCTGGTCGTGCGTGACGTAGACGAACGTCGTGCGCAGCCGACGGTGGAGCCGCATGATCTCCTCCCGCATGGTGACCCTCAGCTTGGCGTCCAGGTTGGATAACGGCTCGTCCATGAGGAAAACCTCGGGCTCCCGTACGATGGCCCTTCCCAGGGCAACCCGCTGGCGCTGGCCGCCGGACAGCATCCCGGGACGCTTGTCCAGCAGAGCGGAGATTTCCAGTATTTTTGCAGCGTTCGTCACTTTTTCGTGGATCGCGTGCTTGGGCAGCTTGCGCATCCGCAGACCGAACGCGATATTTTCGTAGACCGTCATTTGCGGATACAGGGCATAATTCTGAAAGACCATCGCGATGTTGCGTTCCGCCGACGGTACGTAGTTCACGAGACGGGAGCCGATATGGATTTCTCCCTCGGTAACGTCCTCCAGCCCCGCGATCATGCGCAGCAGCGTCGATTTTCCGCAACCGGAAGGCCCGACGAGCACGAGGAATTCCCCGTCCCCGACGTCGGCGTCAAAGCCGTCGACCGAATACCGATGTTCGTTGGCATACTTTTTCTTTACGTTCCGAAATCTCAAGCCGCTCATGACGAAAACCCCTTGGCACGCAATTTAATGTCCACTCCGCGTTCTCATCCGGATTTCGAAGGCGGCTTCCGGCCTGCCTTCGAAATCCGTCCGTTCTACGGGCCGCTCCGATTAATTGGTCATCGTGTACGTATCCCCGGCGTCGATGACGGTGTTGACGCCGAGCGCGGGAACCTCGATCCGGTTTTTGCCTCTGTACACTTTAATCCAGCGGTCTCCGGCAACCGGCCAACCGTTCTCGATGGCAAAGTTGTTCGTTCCGGGAAGCACGTCGGACGTGTTGCTGTACCAGGCGATGCTGCCGACTTCGCCGGCGATTTCCAGTCTGTACTTGCCGGCCATCTGGGTCGAAAAGGCCATTACGACTTCCGCGTTGTCCTTGACATTGCTGTAGTGCTGACGCTGGACGACTTTCCATCTTCCTCCGACATCCTGGTAGAGCGAAGCAGTGAAGCCGGAATTGTCCGTCAGATAGGTAGCGATGCACATGGATACGCGATTGAAAGGAACCGTCGTTTCAAACACCTGGCCAAGAGACGTGGTAAGCGGAGCCGGCGTCGTGACGGATTGCTGGTCGATGATCGTGGTCAGGTCGCCCTGGACAACGTGGAACATAAAATCGCCGGTTAAAGCCGTTCCGTTTTTGTAAGCCGTTCCCGGATAGCTGCTGGTCGTATTTTTGTACCACGCGATCGAACCGCTCGGATCGTAGATGCTGATCCGGTAAGTACCCGCCGCCTGATTGGGGGCCGGCATATGGAGCCAATCATTGTCGGGCATATCCACGAACCTTGTGGTCGCGACCTTGGTCCATACGCCCCCGACGTTCTTATCCAACTGCATGGTCAAATCGCTGGTCGTCGTGCCGTACGTTCCGACCACGATCCCAACCTCGTTGAACGGGCCGGTCGTCGTGAAAGTCTGATGCAGCGCGTTCCCCGCCGTCAAACCTTCCACTGCGTTGTTCGAGGGCTGTTCGGTTACGATGTCGCCCCGGCTCACTTTGATCGTCCGGTTGGTTCCCTTGTAGTGGACGTCCGCCGCTTGCGCGTATACGAGCGCGACAGGCAAGTTCGGTTGAACGGCGAGACCGCTCTTTTTGGCATTGACGCCCATGAATCCGTTCAGGAACGATAATGCGCTGATCCCCGACTCCGGGAACGGAGCGTTCGTGCCGACCTCTACCCAATCCTCTCCGTAGCTGTTGTAAGCCCTGTCGCCTGCGAACGTGAGCTTGTAGGGGTCTCCGGCCATCCGCTTCAGCATCGCGTTGTATCTCACGAATGCGTTGTCCGCGTTAAAGTATTTCAAGCGGGCCATGACATCGTAATAGTTCAGAAACAGCACGCCGCCGCCGTCCTGGATGATCGAACCGTAAGGCTTCTTGCCCGCCGGCGGGTTGGACCAGGGCTCCCAATCGCTCAGTGGGACCGGAGACGTATTCGTCCGCGGGGCAAATACGAGCTGATAAGGATTGGTGCTGCCGACGTGCGCCCCCGCCACGGTCGGAGACGCGGAGGACGGATTATCCAGCCAATCGAATATCCGGTGCGCCTTGTCCAAATTTCCCAACCCCCGAGACAGCGCTTCCAAATTAACGAAGGTATACCCGGCATCGTGCAGATTTCCGTTCACGTCGCGCCAGCCGGCATACCGGTTGGTCGAGCCGTTCCAGAACGCGGTATCGTATTTCGCGGGAAAGGCGGCTGCCAACGCGGCATACGTATTGCTTTTGGCCGTGTTGCCCGCCGCGTCTTCCAGTTCGGCCATATTCAGCAGTGAGGAGTAGAAGGCGGTATTGATCCACCCGTCCTTGTAACCGGATCGGAGCTGATCCATATAAGTGCTCGAATCGCCGGTGGACGTTCCGTTGTTGGCGGCAATCGGGATGATGGCGACGTTCGTATTTCCTTGCATGGTATTCAGCAGGTAATTGTCCATGACGTATTCCAGGCGGGGCAGCACCGTGCCCAGGAACGTCGCGTCCCGCGTCCACATGTAATGCAAGTAGGCGGCGTTGATATAGCGGGGAATCTGGTCGAAGTGGTAAGATCCCACCGGATTTGGCAGCGCGTCCGGCCAAGTCTCGTAAACGTTGCTCCACGACCAGACGTAGCCGTTGGCTTGTACGCCCGTTACGCCGTTCAGGCCGTTGATCTTGGTGTTGTTCAGCAGCCAGTTGCGGATGTCCGTACGGTAGCCGCCGTAATTGGTCCACGAGAACTTCATCGCGTCCCATTCCTGCCAGGCGGTATTGGCGCCGAAGCGATAGCCGTTGGCGTTAGCCGGCCCTTCGGCTACACCGTAAATGTTCCAGAATTCGCTCGTTCGCCCCCCCGCGGTCCCGTCCGAAGCGCTGAAGGGATAATGCGCCGCGCTTGCAACCTGCGTCCATCCCAGGGTAAGCGCAACCGCCAGCAAGCTTGCCGCCGTTCTTTTTTTCATGTCATTCACCTCTCGTCGGAATAATTGAATCCCCATCCTCTATGGCTGCAGAATTTGCCCTTCTCACCTCGTTTCTCCGATCTATTTCATAATTTAACATATTCCATACACTTGAAATAGAGGGGGGATTATGCTAAAAATAAGGTGAATACCTCATAGTGTGGGAGGGGTTGGAGCTTGGCCAATCAGACCCTCGTCTTGTTCGGAACGACGTATTGGCACGACGATCTGCAGATTTGTCTGACGCGGGAACGCGAACGTTTCGTTATGCCGTTGCATAAGCACGATTTTGTGGAAGTCTCCTGGATTGCCCAGGGGAAAGGTTATCAATACATAGACGATGAGCGGCTATCCGTGGAGAAGGACGATTTGTTTATCCTTCCGGTCGGGACTTGCCACGTTTATCGCCCGTCGTCCGAATCCCGCAAAGACGATATTATTGTCTATAATTGCCTGTTCAGTACCGAAATCGCGGAAAGACTGCTGGCCCCCTTCCCCCGGATCGGCCAGGCGGCAGTCCTGTTTCAGAGAGAGAAACGCGCATATATGAAATTGAGGGACGATACCGGCCACGTCGGCCAGTTGATCGAATCGATGTACGAGGAATTTTGTTTGAAGATGGAGGGCTACGATACCCTGCTGCAAGGGATGCTCGTTCAGCTGTTGGCTCTTTTCTATCGGATTCACGGGCGTCAGGCCGGCGAAACCGCCGTCTTGTCGCCCATGGACCGCGTGTTGAGGCATATCAACACGTATTATCGCGAGAAAATCTACGTGAAGGATCTGGCGATGCTCATTCCCGTTAGCGAAAGCCACTTTCAGCGCATGTTTTATCAATCGACGGGGCAATCCCTGACGGAATATATTCAAAACAAGCGCATCTACAAGTGCTGTGAATTGCTTATCACGACGGATTGGAGCGTGTCCGCGATAGCCGGGCATGTCGGCTATAAAGACATGCAATTTTTCAATATGCTGTTCCGCAAAAAGAGAGGCCTGACTCCTTTCCAGTACCGCAAGCAACATTGGAGATCCGTATGATAGATGCCATCGCAAAACCACGAGCCATAGCGGAGTATTTATCCAAGTCGGTTGAAATTTGTCTCAATTTCTCCGTCATCTCATCTTCGTCGATTTCGGACCAAATCGACGAAGTAATCGCGGACACAACTGCACGGATAGATCGGCGTGTTTTTGTCAAGTATTTAAGAAAAATCGCGCCCCCCATCGATACCCCAAGAAATCCTATACGATCGGAATCAACCAATGGATGAACGCTGTATTTATCAATTAATTCGTCGATTTCAAGAGCCGTATCGATCATCGATTCAAGCAGCGGCGGATATCCTTCACGTTGTTTGCGTGTCCCATGATTACAGGCATCGATCGACACGGCGAAGCATAGGCAGCGTGGTCATAAAGATTTCAGCCGCCCTTCATGTTCGGTCGGAAACAAATTGGGCAGCGCTCGGATCGGTCTTTTTCATTTGAATCAACCCATCAAACCAGCAGTTCCAGTGCCCGACCATCGTGAACAGCGCGATCGTAGCCAGAGACGGCAAGGAGACGGGCAGATAGATCCGCAACAAGGTGCCGAGATGCCTCGCTCCGTCGATCAGAGCCGATTGTTCCAGCTCCTTGGGCAAAGCGCGGAAAAAATTTAACATCAGGATGACGTTAAACACGTTAACCGCCCCCGGAATAACGAGGGCTCCCAATGTGACGAAAAACCAGACGAGCTGTAGCTTCGCGCGCTAGTTTGCAAAAATTCGCGCGCTAGTTTGCCAAAAATACGTACTATCGCTTTAGATAGGGCTTAAAACTCCTTTAAACGCTATCTAAAACGCCCCTGAACGAGCTGTGGCCCGATCAGGGGAGCGTCATTACTGAACAGGTATCCCGGCAGCTTTACGAATCTCGTTAGCGAGACGGTTAAACTCAGCTCGTGCTTCCTTGGAAGACGTGGCCATGTATCCAGCAGATAAGAACCTAATGATTTTTTCAGCGTCGTCTTTGCTCACTTTTGGTTTCACCTCCTGCTGCGGGCGCTTGAACTGGTCAAGGAACCATCGCAACTCGATCCCCGACCCCGGACAGGTCTTTTGATTGGTAAACTCTCGTTGAAACCTGATCATGTCCAGATCCCGCTTCCACAGCGACATAACCGCCCGGCACAGTCCGATAGTCGTTTCGAGCTGTGGACCTTCGAGTTTTTCCTGCCCCTTGTCGAAGTTACCAATCATCTCAAACATGAACGGATGTACGCCGTCGTTGTCGCGGAACGAGTAGGGAACGCCCCTCCCATATGAAGCCGTCAGGATCGATCGTGGCGTGCTGAGCGATGTCGCTCCAACCCTGTGTGCCGGTATGGAATCACCACATGGACTGAACAAGCTTGAGGCCGCCGTCCTTGCGGAATTGGGCAATCGTCGGTTTCCATGTACCATGAACGTGAATCTCGCTGAATCTGACTTTGCCGACAACAGGTCGAAGCATCTGCTCGATATACTCGTTGAGTGTAAAGCGGCGAAACGTCTTATTGGCCATCATGCCGACCCCCATTTACCCAGTGATAGGTCGTACCGATCAGCATAGCATACAGGTCAGTTGGAAGCCAGGCTGCGATTCTATCAATAGAAGCGCCTCGTCGAATTCGAGGATCTGAAAGGAACTCGCTATCGTGTGGTGACCAACCGCTGGGATCTAACGGCCTTGGAGATCGCCGAGATCTATAAGAACCGTTGGCTCATCGAGTTGTTTTTCGGGTGAAACAGCATCTGAAGTTGGTGAAGCTCAGCAGCTTCGAACAAGAAGCGGTGTGGAACCACGTGTTTTTGTCGCTGATCGCTTTCGTTGCTCTAGCGTCGCCGTCAATAAAGCACTGCCCATTTGACGCGCTGTACGAGCCGGTATGGCGGCCTGAAAAAAGATCCAAACATGCCCGCCGTTCCCTGACCGGGAGCGCTCCACAACCGCCGGCACCTGGAAGGTGTGGCAAGTTTTCAGAAAGGCCGAAACATCTTCCTGCCAGGTAGACTTATCGAAGTCGATGGCCAGGAACCAACAGTGGTCGTCCGTCAATATCGGGTATAACCCCACTGTTACCGGACTGCTTTCTTCCTCCATATGACGCCGGATGACTTCATCGGTCAGCGGAAGATCATCGCCCCATACCGGTTTTCCGTTTTCCTTACCCAAGCCATTCCCGTTTGCGATAATAGACTCCCTTGCCCTGCTTGTCCACGCCTCGAAGAGCATATAACGTCGTCTCGCTCCCTGAACAACGATCTGTAAAACGCGATTTTTTGCTCAACAGGAGAATGCCGGGTGATCGACGCGCATTCGGGCTCCGGCAGTATTGCCGGCGACATAGCCACAGGGGCAGCACGAGCCTCAAGCTCCTCCGAATCACGGCTCTTCCCATCCATTTCAACCGGTCCGGACTGAAATACGCTTTGCGTTTTCAGATGGTTGATTTCGTTTTGAAGAAGAGCGACTTGCAGCCGCAGCCGATCGCGTTCCGCCTCCACTTGACGGAGCCCGCGAATCAATTCTTCTCGCTCGTCGGGCCAATCGAATGTTAACTGAGCTGGTTTAGGTGTTTTCTTGATACCGTCCACCGCCTTTGGCTTCATCATTCGGCAATAAATAATTAAAACCTTTAGCTCGATTAAGAACTAAAGGTCATCAAATTCATTATGGTGCGCGTAGAGGGACTTGAACCCCCACGGTTGCCCGCCAGATCCTAAGTCTGGTGCGTCTGCCAATTCCGCCATACGCGCGCATTCGCTTGCATTCGATCCGGATATGGAAAGAATGGTGAGCCATGAAGGACTCGAACCTTCGACACCCTGATTAAAAGTCAGGTGCTCTACCAACTGAGCTAATGGCTCGAGAATGGCTGGGGATCTAGGATTCGAACCTAGGAGTGACGGAGTCAAAGTCCGTTGCCTTACCGCTTGGCTAATCCCCAACGGTAGGAATAAATGGTGGAGGCTGAGGGGATCGAACCCCCGACCCTCTGCTTGTAAGGCAGATGCTCTCCCGGCTGAGCTAAGCCTCCACGATAACGATATTAAAGAAGTTGGTGACCCCTAGGGGATTCGAACCCCTGTTACCTCCGTGAAAGGGAGGTGTCTTAACCGCTTGACCAAGGGGCCATGGATAGTAGGGAAATGGAGCTCTCAACCGGGATCGAACCGGTGACCTCATCCTTACCATGGATGCACTCTACCTACTGAGCTATGAGAGCATGGTCCTTACTTATACACAGCGATAGAGGAATCAAGCAACCAGCCTGGCGACGTCCTACTCTCCCAGGACCCTGCGGTCCAAGTACCATCGGCGCTGGAGGGCTTAACGGTCGTGTTCGGGATGGGTACGCGTGGAACCCCTCCGCCGTCATCAC